>WNEZ01023248.1_pt1 | contig 11472 bp, 7 predicted proteins | sample 5400521 | NCBI WGS metagenome assembly WNEZ01 (sample SAMN13153339, study PRJNA577476) | soil metagenome | isolation source: 120 cm saprolite under Douglas fir tree site 2 hole 1 replicate 1 | place: USA:California | collected 2015-04-18
CTGCTCGCCCAACACAGCCACGGACTGATTGCGCTCTCCGCGTGCCTCAGCGGCGCCGTGAACGAAGCAGTGATCGAAGAGCGCCTGGATGATGCGCGGGAATCGGCGTATCGGTTGCGGGACATCTTCGGCAAAGGAAACTTTTTTCTGGAAGTTCAGGACCAGGGTCTGGAAATCGAGAAGGGTGTGAACAGGGAACTGGTCCGACTGTCGCGCGAGACAGGGATTCCGCTGGTGGCGACCAACGATTGCCACTACCTGACGCAATCCGACGCGCATGCGCAGGAGGTCCTGCTGTGCATTCAGACCGGCAAGACGATGAGCGACCCGCAGCGGATGAGATTCGCCACCGATCAGTTCTACTTCAAGACCGCCGCCGAAATGGCGCAGGTGTTCCACGAGCTTCCCGACGCGGTGGAGCGCACGGTGGCCATCGCAGAGCGTTGCAACGTGAGAATCGACCCCGTGGCGAACCCGTTCCCAGAATTTCAGGTTCCCCCGGGACACACGCTCGATTCTTATTTCGAAAAAATGGCCCGCGAAGGACTTGCCTCGCGGGTGCCCTATCTCGAGGCGCTCGCGAAGGAAAACCGCCTGCGCCGTCCGCTCGCGGAGTATGAGCAGCGCCTGTCGGCCGAAATCGAAATGATCAAGAAGATGCGCTTTGCAGGCTACTTCTTGATTGTCTGGGACTTCATTCACTACGCGCGCGCGCAAGGCGTGCCGGTGGGGCCGGGGCGGGGTTCTGCCGCCGGGAGCCTGGTGAGCTACGCGCTGCGAATCACCGATGTGGACCCGCTCCAATACGATTTGCTTTTTGAGCGCTTTCTGAACCCTCAGCGCGTCTCACTGCCGGACATTGACATTGACTTCTGCATGCGGCGGCGCGGCGAAATCATCGAGTATGTTACGCAGAAATACGGGCGGGAGAACGTCGCGCAAATCATCACCTTTGGGACGATGGCGGCGAAGGCCGCCATCAAGGACGTGGGCCGCGCGCTGGATATGCCGTACGGCGATGTGGACCGGCTGGCGAAGCTCATCCCCAACCAGTTGAACATCACTCTGGACGATGCGCTCCAGCAGTCCCCGCAGCTTCGTTCGCAAATCGAGGGCGATGAGCGCCTGCGCGACCTCATGGATGTGGCCAAGCGGCTCGAGGGGCTGGCGCGCCATGCTTCGACACACGCGGCAGGCGTAGTGATTTCGCCGCAACCGCTCACGGAGATCGTCCCGATCTACAAGTCGAGCCGCGAGGAAATCACGACGCAGTACGACATGGGGGCTCTGGAGCGGCTGGGCCTGCTGAAGATGGATTTTCTCGGTCTGACCACGCTGACGGTGCTCGATGACGCCGTGCACATGGTCCAGCAGAATCGCGGCATGGCGCTCGAGCTCGACCGCCTGCCGTTGGATGACGCGGAAACTTACAAGCTGTTCGCCCGTGGCGACACGACGGCGATTTTTCAATTTGAATCGCACGGGATGCGCGACATCCTGCGGCGGTACCAGCCGACGCGCCTCGAAGATCTCACGGCGCTCAACGCACTCTACCGCCCCGGCCCGATTCAGGGCGGAATGATCGATGACTTCATCAACCGCAAGCAGGGCAAGAAAAAAGTCAGCTACGACCTGCCCGAGCTCAAGGAGATTCTCGAAGAAACCTACGGCGTCATCGTGTACCAGGAACAAGTGATGCAGATCGCCAATCGCCTGGCGGGGTTCACGCTGGGCGAGGCGGACATCCTGCGCCGCGCCATGGGGAAGAAGAAACGGGAGGAAATGGCCGCCCAGCGGGAGAAATTCATGGTGGGCTGCCGCGCCAACAAAGTTGCGGAGAAGAAAGCGGAGCGCATCTTCGACCTGATGGCAGAGTTCGCCGGATATGGCTTCAACAAATCTCACTCCTGCGCCTACGCTCTGCTGGCTTATCAAACTGCCTACCTCAAGTCGCACTACCCGGTGGAGTTCATGGCCGCGCTGCTGACCTCGGAAACGGGAAGCACGGAAAAGGTAGTGAAGTATATCCACGAGGCGCGCGGCATAGGCATCACGGTCCTCCCGCCGGACGTTCACGAAAGCGGGCTGTACTTCACTCCGGTGGGGGAATCCATCCGGTTCGGCCTGGCCGCCGTGAAGAATGTTGGAGAAAACACGGCCCGCGCGATTTGTGAGGCGCACGCGCTCAGCGGAGATTTTCAGACCTTCTTCAAGTTCTGCGAAGTCTTAGATACGCGCGTCCTCAACCGGCGCGTGCTTGAAAGTTTGATCAAGTCCGGGGCGTTGGACGCGCTGGGTGGGCGTTCTCAATTGATTGCCGTGGTTGACCGTGCGCTGGAGCGAGCCCAGAAGGTGACGCGAGCGAGGGGCTCCGGCCAGCATGCCATGTTTGCGGGCAGCTACGAGCCCGTCGATTACGAGGCACTGCCCGATGCCGCCGAGTGGAGCGAAGAAGAGCGGCTGGCGGGCGAATATGCAGTGCTGGGATTCTATGTGTCGGGACATCCTCTGGAGAAATACGCCGGGCGATTGAAAGAACTCAAGGCCGTGGATCTTGGCGCCGTGGAAGGCCGCCGCAGCGGCGAAGAAATCACCGTTGCCGGCATCATCGTGTCCATACGTCCGATGCGCTCGCGAAAGGGCGCGCGCTGGGCGATTTTCACCTTGCAAGACCTAACCGGCGTTCAGGAGTTGCTGGCTTTCCCGGAAGCATGTGCGCGGATGGAAGGTATTCTGAAAGTCGGAACCGCGCTGCTGATCAAAGGACGAGTCAACATCGAGGAAGCGGGGACGCGCGTCGTGGTCGTCGAGGCGCATCCTCTGGAGCAAATGGCGGAGCGGGCTCCGGCGCTTATGCGCGTGCGCGTGGACCTGGCAGTCGTCAACGAGCTGACGCTGGACCGGCTTCAGGAACTGTTCGAAAGCAAGCCCGGGAATTGCCCGGTGGCGTTCGAATTGTTGTCGGCGGACGGCTCGAAGGCGACGCTGCAGGCGCAGCAGTGCGTCCGCGCCGACCAGGCGCTCGTGGATGCGATTTCCGCAGTGTGTGGTGCGGACGCTGTGGAGGTCGTGAGATGAAAAAACCGCTCAATCCCAAAGACCGCCAGCGGGAGATTGCCCGGCTCGAACAGGACGTCGAGGAGTTGCGCCGGCTGGCTGGAGGCGAGGTCAACGAGACGGAACTGGAGCGGCTGCGGCGTGAAGTTGGGGAGCTGAAGCGCGAATTCTACACGCATCTTGGCGCGTGGCAACGCGCGCAGGTGGCGCGCCATCCGCAGCGGCCGTACACGCTGGATTTCATCCGCCTCTTGTTCACCGATTTCATGGAGCTGCACGGCGACCGGGCGTTCGGCGAAGACCCCGCCATCGTCGCCGGCTTTGCGCGCTTTCACGGGCGCCCCGTTGCCGTCCTCGGTCACCAGAAGGGGCGGGACACCAAGCAACGATTGATTCGCAATTTCGGCCAGCCCAAGCCGGAGGGCTATCGCAAAGCGCTTCGCGTTATGGAGCTCGCGGCCAAGTTTGGACGGCCGGTTTTCACGTTCGTGGATACGCAGGGCGCTTATCCCGGCATTGATGCCGAGGAGCGCGGCCAGGCCCAAGCCATCGCTCGCAATCTGCGGGAGATGGCGCGGCTACCCGTTCCGATTATCGTGACGGTCGCCGGCGAAGGCGGTTCGGGCGGGGCGCTGGCTATCGCCGTCGGGGACAAGGTCAATATCCTCGAAAACGCTTTTTATTCGGTGATCTCTCCGGAAGGTTGCGCCGCGATCATGTGGCGCGACGCCGCCAAAGCGGAGACCGCCGCCATTGCTTTGAAAATTTCCGCGAAAGAACTGGCTGAGATGGGCCTGGTGGATGAAATCGTGCCCGAGCCGGACGGCGGCGCGCACGCGGACCACGAGGCCACGGCTCATCTTCTCGACTCCGTGCTCGAACGAAACCTCCTGGAGCTTCTCCAGCTAACGCCGCGCCAATTGACGGAAGCGCGGTATGCGAAATTCCGGCGAATGGGGCAATTCTTCAATGGCGGGGATGGGTAGCGGCCGACGCCGTGCTTGTCGCCGATTCTGGGCGTCTCCGAGAGGCATGGACGGATTTTTTCCATTCGTGGCCGCCGCGTCGGTGTGAGCGCGGTTTTTGCGCCCTTAGCAGATTGGCTACCTCGATCTTGCGTTGCGGTTGTGGACGGGTGCCTCCTGCCGTACGCTCGTCTGTCAGCCAGAGGTCCATCGCAGCCGAGGGGGACGCCGGCTGGTTCAGTGAAAAAGTCGTTTCGGGGAGTCAGAAAGGAACTCATGTCCGAGCCCTTCCGGCCTTATGAGCGTTTGGTAGAAATTACAATTTTCGGGAAGAAATTCCAGGTCCCCGAGAAAAACTCCGTCTTGCGGTGTTTTCAGTACATTAGCCCGGAAACGGTCCCCTATGGCCGGTTCTGCTGGAATCAAGACTGCCAGTATTGCCGCATCATGTGCCAGCTTCCCGACGACGACCAGCCGCGAGAGATGCTGAGCTGTAAGTTCATTGTCATGCCCGGAATGGCCATTACCGATATCAGCCAGGAGCTGAAGTGGTGTCTCCGGGCGAAGTTGCCCGCAGCCTCGGCAGTATCGCGTTAACGGACGGCCGGAGAATTAGGCCTCTCGTTGGGCCGCGAAAGTTGGCTTGCCAGCCTTTTTTCTTCGTTCTCTGGAATGGGCATTCTTTTCGGAACTTTTTCTGCCTGTTGGGTTAATACACAACGAACGGGAAACAGTCGCGTGGTGACGGTTGCGCGCCACCACACCCCGTGAAACAACCTTGACGCGCAACTGTCCAAGAGGGGCGCTTTGACCTCCAACTCAAAGCGCCCCTTTTGATTGCCTCGGAGGCAGGACGACACAGTGCGCGCGGGCGCGAGCATCTCGGGGGCCTCCGTTTGTTTCCTCCAGTTTGGTTGCGCAATGTGTCCCTCTGCTTTACGATTCGAGTTCCATGGGGGATTGGGGAATGGGTGCAATTCTTTGCGACGGCTGCGGGCAGCCAGCGACGCCCGAGCATATCGCCGAGCGGATCCGCCGTTTGGAACTGGCCACGCGGTATCGCCCGATCCACATCCAGGTGTTATTCCTTGCCGATGCGCCTCCTCCAGGGATAGAAAACGATTTCTACAACACGGCCGCCACGGACGGTTCTGGAATTCTGATCGGCGAGAATTTGGCGGAGCGCTTCTTCAAAGCTCTTGATATTCCTTCTGGACCAGGGAATCGCGAAGACTGCTTGGCGGAGTTTCAGAGGCGGGGATATTTTCTTGCCTTTTCCGTGGAATGCCCGAGTGATGCGGCCGGGCCTCTGGTGAAGCGATTGGGCCCTGTGGTGGTAAAACGAATTCAGCTATCGTACAAACCGCGATTCATTGTGCTGTTGTCTTCGAACACGCAGCCGATGATCCGGGTTTTGCAGGAAGCTGGGCTCGGAAAGCGGCTGATTCTGCGGAACGGTTCGGCGGTCAATTGGCCCATCGCAAGTGACTCGTCTGCTTTGGCAAAAGAAAGCGCTGTGCTGCGCTCACTGCTTGCCGAGATTCAAGAGCATACAAAAGCGGACTGATCGTGCTGCAGAAGTTGGTCGGCTAGGACCCGGGAAGGAACGGTGAAAGTCTGAAGATAAGCCTCGCCGATCGTCCAGATTGAGTTTGGAAAGGATATTTGAAACGTGAAATTTTACCGTTCGGTTCGAGATCTTCAAGGCGCTGGAGATCTCCCTATTCGTCAGGCTTCGCATCAGCAGTTGAAGTACTTGGATCTCACGCGCCGTCAAAGAATGACCCGGTAAACGCTGCGCACTCAGCAGCGCTCTAACCTGCTTGATGTACGCTGCCAAGACCTCCGGCGGCACCCAGAACTGTCCGTCCAAGACGCTGCGGATGGCATGAGGAAGTTCCGCCTGCCAAGCCTCGTGCAGTTCCACAAAGCCGTCTATGCCCCAATAAAAGAGCCGAAGTTTCTCGGCGTCGCTGCCGGTTCCTGGCGAAAGCAAAGCGATAAACTTGCTGCCGGGCGAATGGGCACGAACCCTGGATGCCAGCGGACCCAAGTCCTCACGCAAAGAACACGCGTCCAAAAGAAAAAGCCGCGGAGAACTGGAGGGCCCTTTGGCCTCGGCCTCATTCAGCGCCGGAGGCAAATACCGAACGGACGGATCTGCGAGGCGAGAAAGGACCTCGTTTACCGCCTGAGTGAGGACGGGGTGCGAGCCGATCAACTGAATTGGCATAGCCACTCGCCTGTCAGTCTACATTCGGAAAAAATGACGCTGGTAACGCTGGGCAGAAAATCTATAAAGATGAAAACTCACGAAGCGTAAGAGAAGGAACAAGAGTCGCGAATATAACGCTACGGTTGATAAAAGCAACTACTTTTTTGGACTATTTTTTCGTAGCCTGCCGCCTCGTGTTTCTTTGCCTTTTCTTTGCTGTACTTCGGTTAGCCCCGGAGGGTCAGGAAAAGCTGCCCTATAAATTTTCGCCTGGGCCGTTTCCTCCCTTCGCGTGCAAGGACTATCTTCTGCGTGCCCAGGAAGTAGCGAGCGCCGTTTGCGGTGTGGAGCAAAGTGGGAACACTTGCGGAATACGCAGAGGCCAGAGGGTTCATCTTCAAGGGTAATGCCCGCCTCGGTTTTGTTTTGCATCAATTCGCTCAACCTACGGCTGACGCCGAAATTTCTCCCGATGCTCGGACCCAGTACTTGCCGTTAAGCGTTCACACTTCCCATTCTGGTGTCAAGAAGGTCTTCATCTAAATAGCCCCTTCGCGGGCGGAGGTGAGCATGTATTACAACGTGTTCGGAGAAAAGGTTTCCAGGCGACGCTTTAAGGAGATGTGCAACGCCGCCAAGAACCGGCGCGAATTGATCGCTGCCGGGTTGACCAGCCGGCGCGACCTCTTCAAGATGGGGCTGCTGACGGCGGGCGGCATGTTGGTCGCCAAGAGCGGTCTGAGCGCGCGGGTTTGGGGCCAGCAGAGTTTTCCGGCCCCTGCAAGCTCGGGCAGTAATCAAAGCCCAGGCTCGTTCAACCTGTGCGTTCCTGGCAACCAGACCGCCAGTCCTAACACGACCCCGTTTCTCGATCCCCTCCCCATCATGCCAAATCCGGTCACCGTGGCAGCTTCCACGCTGAACCCCATGCCCACCATCTGCCCGAATACCGGCTCCGGACCGGATGGCACTGAGGTTCGCGCCGCTTGTCACCAGGCCCCGGAACTGAATCTCGGCATGTTCCCGTTCCCCCCGCCACGGGTTTACAAGTTTACCCAAGAGCAGTTTACGGTCCGCCAGACGAGCGACCAGCGTCTTCCCGCGCAGACCATCTGGGGCTTCCATGACCAGGGCAACGTCAAAGTCAACGGCCCCATCAGTCCTGGCCCGACCTATGCGGCCAACTACGGCACCCCGCAGATGACGCGCAACATCAATCGGCTGCCCTCGGTAAACCAGAAAAATAATACCGGTTTTGGATTCCCGTCGGTGACCACGCACCTGCACAACGGGCACACGCCTTCTGAGAGCGACGGCAACCCCTGCGACTTCTACCCAGCGGGGAACTTCTGTGATCAGTACTATCCCGAGGTGCTGGCCGGATTCAACTCCACCAACCATCAATGAATCAATGAGCACGCTGTGGTACCACGATCACCGCGTGGACTTCACTGCGCAGAACACCTACAAAGGCCTAGTGGGATTCCACCTGCTGTTCAACCAGTTCGACACCGGCAACGAAAACACCGGCTTCCATCTTCCCACCTACCCGGATTTCGATATCCCCCTGCTCTTCGCCGACAAGATTTACGATCCGACCACCGGCCAGTTGGTCTTCGATCTGTTCAACCTGGACGGAATCCTGGGCGACAAGTTCCTGGTGAACGGGGTGATCCAACCATTCTTGCAGGTGCAGCCGCGCCGCTACCGCTTCCGCCTGCTGGACACCGGACCGTCACGCTTCTACGAGTTCTTCCTCACGCAACTGAATAACACCAACGCGACAAACCCTTTCTGGGTGATTGCCAACGACGGGAATCTCCTCCCGAACCCGGTCCAGGTGAACAGCGTGCGTATCGGCGTGGCCGAACGCGTGGACATCATCATCGACTTCAGCAACTTCGCAGGTCAGACCATCTACCTGGAGAACCGCCTGAACCAGATCAACGGCATGGGACCGGTGCCTCCGTCGGGTTTCACCTCCGGTCAGTTTGAATGCACCGGCCCGGACTCCCACATCCAGTCCGATATTCTGCCGGCTGGGAAGGGCAACCTCCTGTTGCAGTTCCAGGTGAGCTCGAAGAGCGTCAAGGATGGCAGTGTGAATCCGGCGACCAACCCGACGTTCTACTCGCTGCCTGACACCACCGCGACGCCCCGCATCACCCGTACCTTCAAGTTCGACCGCTTGAATGGGCAGTGGTCCATCAATGGGCAGTTCATGACCTGCGACCATTTCCGCTTCCTGGTGCAGCAGAACAGCGTGGAGAACTGGATCCTGTTCAATGCCACCGGCGATTGGACCCATCCCGTCCACATACATCTGGAGGAGCATCAGATTCTCTCACGCAACCGCGTGGCCCCGTCGTTGGTGGAGAAGTCGCGCAAGGACGTGACCCAGTTGCATCCCAACGAGCGGGTCTTGCTCTTCTTCCGCTTCCGCGACTGGCTGGGCAAGTATCCCATCCACTGCCACAACGTGGTGCATGAAGACCACGCCATGATGGGGATTTGGAACGTTGTGGCCAGCGGCGCAGACACAGTGCTGGTGCCTTGAGGAATCGCCAAGCCAAAAGGAGACTGTGAGCCATGATTGACGAATCAAGAAGAAAGCTTTTGGGCCTGCTGGGAATGGCTCCCATTGCTGGCGGCGTTTTAAGCATGAGCGCCGCCAGCGCCACCGCTAGCGACACGCGCCCCGGCACACGCGCCGCCGGCAGCACCCGTGCCGCTACTTCCGACCGCAGCATGTCCGCAATGGCGCGCAGGCGCATCCAGGAGCAGCATTTGCCAAACATCCCTCTGCTCACGCAGGAGGGCAAGCAGGTGCGCTTCTACGATGACCTGATCAAGGACAAGATCGTCACCCTCAACTTCTTTTTTGCCAAGTGCGACGAGATTTGTCCGAAAGTCATGGCCAACCTGGTGAAGGTCCAGAAGTTGCTCGGCGACCAGGTAGGCAGGGACCTATTCATGTATTCGTTTACGCTCAAGCCGGAAGAGGACACCCCGGACGTGCTCAAGCGCTATGCCGAAACGTACAAGATAAGGCCGGGGTGGACTCTTTTGACCGCCAAGCCCAAAGACATGGAGTTGCTCCGGCGGAGTGTTGGTTTTACGAATCCCGATCCAAAGTTGGATCAGGACATCAACCAGCATATCGGAAACGTTCGTTACGGCAACGAGCCCCTGATGCTTTGGGGTGTCTGTCCGGGCATGGCCCATGCAAATTGGATCGCCGAGTCGCTCGGATGGATGATGCGGCCTGACAGCATCCGGGTAGGGTCGCCGGCAGCGGCGCATGACCACTAGGCTGTCTTTCAAAGCGGCCGTGATTTTTTGTTTGTTGGCAGATTTTTCATCCGGGGTCGCGGGAAACGTGGTCCCGGAGGGAGGGCAAAAGCTGTGAGAAGCCTATTGAAGACTCTTCTCGTTTGCGTTTCGATTTTTGCGTTGGCGGCATCTCTCGCGGCGCAGACCACGACCACCACGACCAGCAGCGGCACCAACGGCAGCCAGAAGTTCCCGGTGTTTAACGCTCCGCCCTGCGACTTCAACAACACAATAAAAATTGGGTGAAGGACAGCACGTGCCCTGTCAACAACCCGGATGACACCAGTGTCCGCATCCTGGCCACCACAGCAGGTTACATAGATGATGGCAGCAAGTCGCCGACGGACTTTATCTCCATCATCGCCTTCGCGCATGCCCAGGGTTTCTTCAACGCGGGGAACTTCACGCTTAAGGAAGGCGACAACACCGTCTCGATCACTAACGGCCTGAATCCCCGCGGCTTCTCCACGGAAACCCTCGTCGGCAGCTTCGAGGCTTACGCCGGGGTCAAGCAGATTTTGTCGAACGGCACTTTCGCCCGCAACCCCTGCAGCAGCGGCATGGCCAGTCCCGCTGCACCTGCCACGCCCTGCTTTAGTGTGAGCGATACCACCGATTCGAGTGGTAACATCCTTTCCGACGTGGCCACTCCGAACCTCAGGCAGGATTGGCGGTTTTCGAGCAATCGCAACGCCATTGACGCCAGCTCTGGCGGCCCGGGCAGCCCTTTCGGCTACTTCTGCGACGACTTGCTGGGCATGTGGGTCATCACTTACTTCTGGTTCGTGAATACGGCGCAGACAAACGCAACATGCGGTCAGATGCTGTCTGCCCTGGCTTCTATCAACGGGACCAGCCTGGATGGGACCCCTATCATTAAGACCGCCGACGAGCTTAACTTCCTAGAGGGTACCAAGGTTGGGTCCAATCCCATTCCAGGTTTCTCGGGTTCGAGTCCCCCCAGCCCGCCATGCACGGCGGAAGGCCAAGAGGATGTGGCCGGCATGGATGGAGGAGCGGTGTGGCTCATCTGTCCCGCCATCCTCGATCCTCGGAATGGGGCCATTGCCGTGGATGCGTTCATTGATCAGGTCCTCAAGCCAACCGGCGCCCCGCTGGATCCGGCCTTCACCAATAACTTCAATTGCTTGCAGACTACGGGAGACTTCAAGGGAAGTACTGCTTGCCCGTAAGCAAGAGACTTGGATTTCGCTTCCACCGGCCCCGGCAGACATTTAGCCTGCCGGGGCTGTGCTGTGTTAAGGCCCGGTGCTTTTTCATCAGGGCATTGCTCATGCAGGAGTCAATAGCCTAGGATGTGCAGCGTCCGGAGAGGCGACACGGGCGCCAAGTAAGCCGCAGACGGTCTCTACCTATGGCCAAGAGCATCGGAAGGAACTTCTCTAGGCGAGACTTCGTCAGGATGGCAGCCGGCACAGCGGCTGTCGGTCCCTTCTTCTTTTTTCCTGACCGTGCCCTCGCCAGCCAAAAGACATTGAAGATCGCAAAATGGGCCCATTTCCTGCCCGAGTACGACCAGTGGTTCGAGAATCTGCTGGCCAAGGAATGGGGCAGGAAAAACGATACCAAGGTCGTCGTGGACAACATTCCAGTGGAGGAGGTTTACGCGCGCGCATCGGCGGAGGTCAAGGCCGCGAAGGGCCATGATGTCTTCATCTTTCCCTGGCCCCCGGCTGAATACATTCAACATGTGATTGACCACGGCGAAATCTATCAGACCGTAGCCGGCAAGTACGGAAATGTTAACCGGCTCGGGCACAAATCCACTTTCGATCCCAAAACCAAAAAATACTTCGCCTTTTGTGATTCCTGGATGCCCGCCCCGTTTCACTACTTTGTGGACTACTGGGGCGAGGTCGGCATGCCCCTCGGCCCGGTGCA
>WNEZ01005121.1_pt1 | contig 11469 bp, 7 predicted proteins | sample 5400521 | NCBI WGS metagenome assembly WNEZ01 (sample SAMN13153339, study PRJNA577476) | soil metagenome | isolation source: 120 cm saprolite under Douglas fir tree site 2 hole 1 replicate 1 | place: USA:California | collected 2015-04-18
GCCAGGTTTGGCTGGACACCGACTGGAGCACAAAGGCCCAGGCGAGCTACGAAAAAAATCCGCGCGGCGTAGCGCGGCCGCGCTATGACCGCACCGAGGAGGCTCTCGCCGATGCGCTGGAAGATCATGCGTTAGTGCTCATCCCCGCGAATAACGCCACACAAATTCGCCGCGCCTTTGAGCTTGTCGAGCGCTGGCACGTGAACGGCGTGCTGTACGGCGCGCAAATGAGCTACGAAGTAGCCAGCGAAATCGCCGCCAGGAAGCTACCGGTTCTCGTCGACCTAAAATGGCCCGAGACTGAAAAGGACGCCGACCCCGACGAAGTTCCTTCGCTCAACACATTGCGTTTCCGCGACCGCGCGCCCTCTTCACCCGCCGCGCTCGCCAAAGCAGGAGTAAAGTTCGCATTCTATTCCGGTGCGATCACCGCCCCGAAAGACATCTTGAAGGCCGCGAAGAAATCCATCGACGCCGGTCTTTCCCCAGACGCGGCCATTCGCGCCTTCACCCTGACACCTGCGGAGATTTTCGGGGTCGCGGACCGCCTCGGCTCCATCGAAACCGGGAAAATCGCCAACTTGGTCGTTGCTGACGGCGACATCTTCGACGAAAAAACAAAAATTAAATTCGTATTTGTCGACGGCCGCAAATTCAGCATCCGCGAGCCGGAAAAGCCCAAGGATCCTCCCAAGGGCAACCTGACCGGCAAGTGGAAGCTCTCCTACACCACGCCGGAAGGACCTGAAGAATCCACGGCAGATATCACCATGGCCAGCGACGGCTCGCTTTCCGGCACGCTCTCCAGCACGCGTGGCAACGCCAACATCATCAGCGGCTATCTGAGCGCCGATAAGTTCAGCTTCACGATCAACATTCCTATCGAGGGTTCGCCTTCCGATGTGCTCTTCACCGGCACTTTCGACGGCACTTCCATCAAAGGTTCGATCAGCGTGCAAGGCTTGGACATCGAATTCACCGGCACAAGGCCCGGCGTTCACCAGATTTCCGCGGGAGGTGCCCAATGAAAACGGCAACGCTGAACCGCGCCAAGCTAGTGATTTGCTCCGCGTTGCTCGCGCTGCCTGCGTCCGTTTTGGGCCGCGCTTCCGGAGCTGCAGCCGTCGCACCCGAATCCTCTCCTGTCATTTTGATTCAGAACGCGACCATCTTGACGGCCAGCCACGGGACCATCGAGCACGGCTCGATCTTGATCAAGGACGGGAAAATCGCTGAGGTGGGCACCTCCGTAAAAGCACCGAAAGACGCGCAAGTCATTGACGCCGGTGGCCAGTTCGTCATGCCCGGCATCATCGACTGTCACTCGCACATCGCCGTGGACGGCAGCGTCAACGAAGGCAGCATTTCCGTTTCCTCCATCGCGAATATCGCTGACGTGCTGAATCCCGATGACGTCGACATTTTTCGCGATCTCGCGGGCGGCGTCACCGTCGCCAACGTGCTGCACGGCAGCGCCAACGCCATCGGCGGCCAGACCATCGTGATCAAATTGCGCTGGGGCCAGCCCGCCTCAAAGCTGGCGTTCGAAGGCGCGCTGCCGGGCATCAAGTTTGCCCTCGGCGAAAATCCCAAGCGCTCCAATAGCCGCGGCAGAGCCGTGCGCTATCCCACCACGCGCATGGGCGTGGAGGAAACGATTCGCGGCGCATTTGCAGAAGCGCGCGACTACAAAGCGGCCTGGGACCTGTACAACAAGCGCACCGCCGGCGGCGAAAAAAATCTGATCCCACCGCGGCGCGATTTGCGGCTCGACCCACTGGTCGAAGTGCTCGAAGGCAAGCGGTACGTGCATTCGCACTGCTATCGCGAAGATGAAATCCTGATGCTGCTGCGCGTGGCCAAGGAATTTGGTTTCAAGGTGCGCACTTTCCAGCACGTTCTGGAGGGCTACAAAGTGGCCGACGAAATCGCCGCCGCCGGCGCGGGCGCCTCCACCTTCTCCGATTGGTGGGCCTACAAAGTCGAAGCGTACGACGCCATTCCGTACAACGCCGCATTGATGACGCGCCGGGGCGTCCTGGTCTCCGTGAATTCCGATGACGCCGAGGAAGCCACGCACCTCAATCAGGAAGCGGCGAAGAGCATCAAGTTCGGCGGCCTCTCGCACGACGAAGCGCTCAAGCTCGTCACGCTGAATCCCGCCATTCAGCTCGGCATCGATAAGCGCGTCGGCTCCATTGATGCCGGCAAGGACGCTGATCTGGTCATCTACAATCGCGATCCGCTTAGCTCTTATGCCGTGGTCCAGAAAACGCTGATCGACGGCCGAGTTTACTTCGACCGCCAGCGCGATATGGCCGACCGCCCGGCCCGCGAAAAAGAAAAGAAAGCGCTGCTCGAAAAAGAAAAGAAGAGCGAGAAAAAGCCCGAAGCCGGCGATGCCGCCAAGAAACCCGGCGAAAAGAAATCAGAAGAGAAGAAGCCGGAAGAGAAAAAACCGGAAGAAAAGCCTAAACCGCCGCAAGCCGGTGCCGTTTTCGGAGGTGCGCGGTGAAATTTCCCACTTGGCAGCGTTCCTTCCTTCATCCCCTTTGCTTCCTGACCCTCCTTTTCTTTTCGCAAGCGACGAACGCGCAAGACAAATCACCCACCTACGCGATCACGCACGCCAAAATCTTCACTCTTTCCGGAAGCACCATTGACGATGGCACCGTCGTGATGCAGAACGGCAAAATCGCCAATGTCGGAGCCGCCGTCGAGGTCCCCACGGGAGCACAGGTGATCGACGGCAAGGGTCTGCAGGTCTATCCCGGCCTGTTCGATCCCATCACGCAAATGGGCTTGCGCGAAATCGGCGCGGTCAGCGCCACGGTCGATTCCGCGGAGACAGGACCGTTCAATCCCGACGTCGTCGCCTCCGAAGCTGTGCTCCCCTCCAGCGAGCATATTCCTGTTACGCGCGCCGCGGGCATTACTGAGGTGCTCGCTGTGCCGGCCAGCGGAGGTTTGGACTCCGAGGGCCTGACGGGCATCCTTGCCGGTCAGGCGTCCGCTATCCATTTGTCCGGCTGGACCATCAACGACATGCTGCTGAAGAAGAGCGTCGCGATGGTGCTCAACTGGCCCGAAATGGAAACACAGACATTCGATTTCTCCACCTTCACCAGAAAACAAAAATCATTCGCCGACGCCAAGCAGGAGTACGAAAAGGAGGTCAACGAGCTCACCGACTGGATCGACCGCGCCCGCCACTACGCGGTGGCTCTCGGCCACGGCGGCGCCACGGACTATCAGCGCGATCTCAGGCTCGAAGCGCTCGTTCCCGTCATCCGAGGCGAGCTCCACGTCCTGGTTTTTGCGGACAAGGCCCGTGACATTCGCAATGCCGTCGAGTTCTGCGAAAAGCAAAAACTGAAAATGATTCTTGCCGGTGGCGCCGAGGCTTACAGAGTAAAGGACTTGCTGCGCTCGAAAAGCATTCCCGTGATTCTCGGTCCTACACTGACCCTGCCCCGCGAAGAAGATGATGCGTATGACCGCATACTCACACAGCCCGCGGAGCTGGCCGCCGCAGGAATAAAGTTTGCCTTCGGGAGCTTCGACAATTCGTTCGCCCGGCGTCTTGGCCAGCAAGCCGCCAACGCCGTCGCCTACGGATTGCCCTACGACGAAGCCTTAAAGGCCGTGACGTTGTACCCCGCGCAAATCTTCGGCCTCGCGGATCAAGTCGGTTCGCTCGAGAGCGGCAAAATCGCCAACGTCATCGTCACCAACGGCGATCCCCTCGAGCTCACCACCGAGGTGCGCTACCTTTTCATCAAGGGTCAGCTAACCTCGCTCAACAACAAGCAAAAAGCCCTTTACGAAAAATACCTGAACCGCCCGAAAGCCCAGTAACCGTAGGGGCGCAGCATGCTGCGCCCCATTCAGCGTGATCCCAACAGCCGTTCTCAACTCTGTTTTCCTCGGCGCTATTCACCGCTACGAATAGGCTCGCCTGATTGTGCAAATCAAGCGAAACTTTTCCCATACAACTGCGTTCCTATCTTTGAACGCCATGCCTACTCGCAAGATCGCCCTGACTGCCGCATTTTGCCTTACTGTTCACCTGGCAAGCGCCCACGCCCAAGACGCGCAAAAAATAGTCGACCAATACATCAAAGCCGCAGGCGGCACCAAAGTACTTTCTCAAGCCAAAACCATCACCATCGAAGGCACGTTCCACACAGCGGACGGCAAGGTTGGCACCTACACTCTCAACACCAGGCTGCCCAATCGCTTTTACTCCGAGCTCGTCGCCGGCGACACCAGCTTGATCGAAGCTTACAACGGCAAGTCCGCCTGGCACCGCGCGGCGAATGGCGAATTCGCCACGCTGGTCGGCGCCGAGGGTGCCCAGCTCGAAGCAGCAGGCCAGTACTACAATTCGCACCTCGTCGACGCCAAGAAAAACAAGATCGGCCTCGGCTTTGCCGCTTTCTCCAAGGTACGCGGCCGCGACGCGCTGGAAATCGAAGCCACCACCATGACCGGCGTGAAGCGCCACGTTTTCTTCGATCCCCAAACGCACCAAATCGTGAAAGAGGCGGCCACCGTCGGCGGGGTCGACGAGCAAATCCTATACGACGATTACCGGGCCGTGAGCGGTCTGAAAGTCCCCTACAAGATTGAGCTGCACCGCGGAACGGATACCTACGACATCGCCGTGACGCGCGCGGAAGTGAACGCGGTCGTCGGCGAGCGCGTCTTCGATTTCCCCAAAAAATCGCAGGCCCAGCTCCCCGACCTGAAAGCGCTCTTCAAGGAAATTGACGACAACCAAAAAGCCATCGACAAGCTGAAAGAAAACTACGCCGGCACGCGCAGCGAGGAAGAAACCGAATACGACAAGACCGGAAAAATCAGCAAGCGCGAGCTGCACGAATACAATTTCTTCTACTTGAGCGGCAACGAGGTTTCCACGCTGGTCAAGAAAGACGGCAAGCCCCTCAGCGACGAAGAACAAAAGAAAGAAAACGAGAAAGTGCAAAAGGAGATTCAGGATATCGAGAAGCGCGACGCCAAGAAGGAAGCCAAGGAGGAAAAAGCCAAGGACCAAGGCAAAGAGAAAAAGGATGACGACGATGTCGGCATCGAGACCTTCCTCCGTGCCTGCGAATTTGTGAATCCGCGGCGCGAACGCTTCCGCGGCCAGGACGTCCTGGTCTTTGACTTCGAGCCCAATCCCGAATTCAAGCCCCACAAACTGGTGGAGAAAGTGGTGCACGAACTCGCCGGCGTCGTTTGGATCGATGAGAAAGCCCACGATGTCGCGCGCCTGGAAGCCTATTTTGTGGGGGATTTCCGTTTCGGCGGCGGGGTGATCGCCAACCTGCAGAAGGGCACCAGTTTCGTTTTCGAGCAAGCCTACATCAACAACGAAGTCTGGCTGCCCACGTACGAAGAGGCGCATGTCGGCGTGCGCGTCCTTCTAGTGAAAGCTTTTAAAGTGAATGAAGTGACGCGTTATTCTGACTACAGAAAGTTCAACGTCGAGAGCATTGCTTCGATCGCCAAGCCCAAGGATGCTACAAACAGCGCGACCAATCCGCCCGCGCCCGCCGAAAGCACCGCCCCAAAACCGCCACTCACAAACTAGCGAATCGCGCGGCGCAAATCTCAGCGCTTGCTGGTCGCCAAGCTCCGGTCCAGCACCTCTCGCACCTTTTCGCTAAGCGCGCTGGGAGTGAACGGCTTTTGCAGGAACGCCACGCCGTCTTCCAGCAACCCGCTCTGCATCCCCGTCTGCGTAGTGATGCCGAACGTGTAGCCCGACATGTACAGCACGCGCATCTTCGGTTGCCGCGCCGTCAAGCGTTTCGCCAGCTCTCGCCCGGTGAGTCCCGGCAGGATCAAATCGGTCAGCAACAAATGAATCTCCGTGCCGTGCCTCGCGCATGCGCTCTCCGCGTCTTCGGGGTTCGACGCCACCAGCACCGTATATCCTTTTTCGGACAAAGCCATCCGCGTAAGCTCGCGCACCTGCGGCTGATCCTCCACCAGCAAAATCGTCTCTGTTCCTTTTTCTTGTCCGCTTGCCGTCTTGACCACAGGCAGCGCCTCAGGCGCCTGTTCCACGCGTGGCAAGTACACCTTGAACGACGACCCGCGCCCCGGCTCGCTGTACACCCAAATGTATCCGCCGCTTTGCTTCACGATTCCGTACACCGTGGAGAGCCCCAGCCCCGTTCCCCGCCCGCTTTCCTTCGTCGTATAAAACGGCTCGAAAATATGCGCCACCGTTTCCGGGCTCATTCCCGTCCCCGTATCGGAAACCGCCAGCATCACGTAACTCCCTGGCTTTACCGTGGCATGGTCGCTGGCGTACGCCGCGTCCAAATTTACATTCGCCGTTTCCACCGTCAGCCGCCCACCTTTCGGCATAGCATCCCGCGCATTCACCACCAAGTTCATAATCACTTGTTCCATCTGCCCGGGATCTGCCTTGATCGTCCCGATGTTCTTTCCCGGAATTGTCGACATCTCGATGCCTTCATCCATCAATCGTCGCAGCAGCTTATCCAATCCCAGCACGATGCTGTTCAAGTCGATCAGCTTCGGTTGCAACACCTGCCGCCGGCTGAACGCCAGCAATTGCCGCACCAGGGTGCCGGCGCGCTCCGAGGCATCCTCGATGCGTTCCACGTCGGCCTGCAGCTCCGCCGAAATCCTCGGCCGCTTCAGCGCCAGCTCCGTATAGCCCTTGATGATCGTCAGCAGATTGTTGAAGTCGTGCGCGATTCCGCCCGCCAGCCTGCCGATGGCCTCCATGCGCCGCGCTTGCTGCAGTTGCGTCTCCAGTTGCTTGCGTTCCGTGATATCTACGATGATTCCTTCCATCAAAGGATGCGCGTCGCTCCCGGCCACCACCACCGCGGTATCGCTGACCCAAATCACCCGCCCATCCTTGCGGACCACGCGATACTCCGCCTGAAAACGCTCCCCGCGCTGGCTCGCTTCCTCCGCGGCCTCCACGATCTTGTGGTCGTCCGGATGCACGTGCTGCGTCCACGCCCGCGAGTCCATCAGCCACTCTTCCCCCGAAAATCCAAACATCGTTTCCACCTGCGGGCTGACATAGAGCCATTCTCCGTGAATGCCCAGCTCCGCGATGTAGCTGATGGCCGCCACCTGCTCGACCAGCATCCGGTATTTCGCCTCCGCTTGTGCGCGCGCGTTTTCCGCCTCACGCTTTGCCGTCATGTCCCGGCTGACGCACACCACGCCGCCATCCGGCAACGCCGTGAATGCCATCTCCACCGGCAACTCGCTTCCGTCCCGCCGGTGAATGTTCACGGGTCCATACCACCGTCCGCTCTTTCGCAGGGACTCGCGGATTTCCTTTTCCACTCTTCTGACGTCTTGGGGCGCGTAAACATCCCTCCACGGGCGGCCGACGATGGATTCCGTACTCTCGTGCCCCAGCATTTGTGCGAATGCCGCGTTGGCGTAGGTGTGCTGGCCTTTTACATCTACAATCGCGATTCCGTTCACCGCCGAGTCCATGGCCCGATTGTGGCGCTGTAGCGTGTCTTCCGTCTGGTTCTGCCGGTATTGTGTGACTCCCAATCGCGCGGCGTAGCACAAAATCGAAACGCCCAGCAGAGTGAACCGTACTGCGCGCCATTGCGTTCCCAACTGCGCTACTTGCAGCAGCACGATCAGCGGCGCCAGCGCAAGCGTCGCGTTGTCCAGCACGAGCTCGCCAAATCTTTTTTGCCGCACTCTTTGCGGAGCTGGCGCCACAGCCAATGGCTGCCAATTCGCCGCCCACAGCGCGCATCCTAAAAGCGGCGCCGTCCATCCGAGGTCGTACCATGTTCCGGTCGGCGTAACCTTGATTGTCTGGGCGTAATCGGCAAGGCCTGCGCACATGGTATAAGTCAGCAAGTACACGGCAAAACCCTGATAAAGTTTTCGAATCTGGCTCGATCGCGCGCGCATTGCTTGCACAGCGGCGAGCAACACCAGCGCCACGTCCTCGCCCGATTCCATCCACACCTCTCGGATGTACGCGGTGCGCGCATCCAGGTAGTGTGAAGGTATGTAATAAAATCCGATAAAGATGAAAAAGAAAACGATGGCGATTTGCACGAAGTCCAGCACGGATTCCAGGTCCAGCGTCGAAGAATCCTTGTCTTGGTTCAGAAACACCGCGAGCGCGAAGAAAATCGACTGCGTGCCGAACAGGAAGCGCACCACCGAGCCTGTGGGAGGCTCGATACGCAGCGCGATTTCGTAATACATCCAGCCGGTGTTCGCCACACCCCACGCGGCCAGCCCGCATCCGACCAGCAGCCAGAATCGCCGGCTCAGGCCCCTGGCGCGCCGCGAGGCGAAGAACGCCGCCGCCACCGCCAGGCCGCAAGAGGTAATTTGCAGCAAATTTCCGGCAAGGGATCCCGCAGCAGACGTTCCGAGCGTCAACACCGTGACAACGTGCAACGCAACAACAGCCAGCGCCAACACCAACAGCTTTCGGAACATCCCAAGCTGCTCCTTCACTCGCGGCTCCGCTTTATGCTTACGATGAAAGTGTAAGGTAACCGCTTAACCCGCTGAAGCTCCGCGTACCCCTACGTTGCCCAAGAGCAAACATCTATCCCGCGCGAACTTCCCCGCGCTACAATCCGCGCCATGGATCCATCCACAGCTCCGCCTTCGGCCTCGCCCGGTAATTTTGGCCTTGCGTGGATTTTGCTGTGTCTGGCTTTCTGTAGTCACGTAGCCGACGAAGCGCTCACCGGTTTCCTAAATGTCTATAATCCGACCGTCATCGCCATGCGTGACCGGCTGGGCTGGTTCCCCATGCTGCCCACCTTCCAGTACCGCGAGTGGCTAGTGGGGCTCATCGTTGCCAATCTGATTTTGCTCGCGCTCACGCCCTTCGCCTACCGCAATGCTCGCGGTCTTCACCCGTTGGCCTATTTCTATGCCGGCGTCATGCTGCTCAATGGATTGGGTCACACGGTCTTCACGGTGCTGGGGCGCACCGTCGCTTCGGTCCAGTTCCCGCGCCCTGCTCCGGGCTTCTACTCTTCGCCTTTTCTGCTCATCACTTCGATCTATCTGTTCATGCGGCTACGCGCCAGCCGCAAGGCCGGGGCCGACTGAACGGCATTTCTTGAGTCGAGTCGCTAACGTCCTTCGAAAGGATAGCGATCCTGTGCTTGGATGGCCGCTGCGACGCCGCGCCGCAGCGCAATCGTGTCCACCGGCGCACGCTTGCCGAAACGCTTCAGCACCGCCATTTGCGTCGTCAACATGTCGCCTTCGTTCACCGCTGTGACCGCCCGCTTGGCTTCATGCTCCACGCGTTCCGCCGCCTCGGCGATAAACACCCGCGCCGCATCGATCATGATCTGCGTGGCGGATTCGCCCTTCGCCGCCGCCGCTTTCTGCGCGCGCAGCAGGCAAGACTCCATCGCGTAAATCTCCATCACCATGTTTGAGAGCGCGCCGATCAATTCCTGCTCCTCCGCCAGCTTTTCCCGGAATTTTTGCACCGCTCCGCCCGCAGCCTGCAAAAACATTTTCTTCGCGTTGGCCACCACGCGCGCCTCATCGGCGAGCACTCCTTCGGGCGCCTCCTCGAACGACGGACCGGCCAATATTTCATCCGCCAGTTTCATGGCCGCGGGAATCAGGGCCAGTTGCCCACCCATGGCCCGCTTCATCAGCATCTGAATGATCAGCATGCGGTTGATTTCGTTGGTGCCCTCGAAAATCCGGTTGATGCGCGAGTCGCGGTACGCGCGGCACACCGCATAGTCTTCATGGAATCCATATCCGCCAAAAATCTGTACTCCCTCGTCCACCACGAAGTCCAGCATCTCGCTGCCATAGACTTTGGCGATGGAGCTCTCGATCGCGTACTCTTCCAGCACTTTCATCGCGCTCTGAATCTTGTCGCCTCCGGAAACAGAAGCCGCAGCCATGGCCGCTTCAATATTTCCCGCCGAGCGGTACACCATGGACTCCACCGCAAAAATCTGGATGGCCATTTCCGCCAGCTTTTCCCGGATTAGTCCAAACTCCCCAATCTGCTTGCCAAACGCCTTGCGCTCCTTCGCATATTTCGACGAGGTCGACATCACGTTCTTCGCCCCGCCTACGCACGACGCCCCCAGCGTGAATCGTCCCGCGTTCAAAATGTTGAACGCCACGATGTGCCCGCGCCCGATTTCATGCAGCACGTTTTCCTTCGGCACTTTGCAGTTCTCCAGGAAAATCGGCGTTGTCGAGCTCCCGTGAATCCCCATCTTGTGCTCTTCGTTGCCCGGCTTGAACCCTGGAAATGTCCGCTCCACGACGAACGCTGTGAATTTCTCACCGTTGACCTTCGCGAACACCACGTACACGTCCGCGAAACCGCCATTGGTGATCCACATCTTCTGCCCGTTCAGGATGTAATGCGTTCCCTCGCTGTTCAGTTCCGCGCGGGTCAGCGAATTCTGCGCGTCCGATCCCGCTTGCGGCTCCGACAAGCAATACGCGCCAATCAACTCGCCCGTGGCCAACTTCGGCAAATATTTTTTCTTCTGTTCTTCCGTCCCGAAATAAACGATGGGCAGCGTCCCAATCCCCGCATGTGCCCCGTGCGTCACCGCAAATCCGCCATAAAGCGATAGCTTCTCGGTCAGCACCGTGGTCGCGATCTTGTCCAGGCCCGCACCGCCGTACTGCTCCGGCACACCCCCGCCCATCAAGCCCAGCTCGCCGCCCTTTTTCACCAGCGACGCCATCAATCCGGCTTTCTTGTTCTCCAAGTCCTTCGCCAGCGGCAGTACTTCCTTGACTACAAACTCCTCCGCCGTCTGCCCAATCAGCTTCTGGTCATCGGTAAGATCCGCCGGCGTAAACACGTCCCCCGGCAGCGGCGATTCCAGCAAAAAGCTCCCGCCCTTCGCCGCCGGCTTCGCTATCGTTGCAGTAGCCATCGAGATTCTCCTTATTTCCCCAGCGATGAGGCGTCCGCTGACTAGATTGGTCTGTTCCGATAGTTTACGCCCGTAGATGAGAGCGGAGCAATTGTGCTAAAGGACAGGTACGGGAAAGTGCGCGCGCATGCTTCATGCGTGCCCACATAATAAGCTATATAACAGCAGGCCAAGAACAAGCAGCGTCACCACCACATACTTCCAATCTCGCTGGTATAAAAACGCCACCACCGAAAACGCCACCCGCGCGATCGGCGTTGCAATCAGAATCATCAACCCAAGCTGAATCAGCCCTCTCCCATGCAGCGTCAGCGCCTCATGAAAAATCCCTGTGGCAGTGCGCAACTCCTCCGGCTCCCCTTGAAACACTCGATAATTCGTGGCCGGCGTCGAGTGTCGCGCTAGGTATACCGCGCCGCCGGCAAGCACAAACGCGGCTGCCAAAATTACTCCGGCCTGCAACAACCGGCCGATAATTTCGTCCATGCGTTGTTCGGCTTTATCCATCTTTGTTCCCTACGTCCTTACC
>WNEZ01005124.1_pt1 | contig 11467 bp, 8 predicted proteins | sample 5400521 | NCBI WGS metagenome assembly WNEZ01 (sample SAMN13153339, study PRJNA577476) | soil metagenome | isolation source: 120 cm saprolite under Douglas fir tree site 2 hole 1 replicate 1 | place: USA:California | collected 2015-04-18
GATGCCTACGGGCGTGACCTCGACGTCTATTTGAGATTTCTGGCATCCACAGGCGTTTCGTTTGGCGCGGTCGTCCGAAGCACGTTGGGTGCCTACATTCGAAGCATCACGGAACTCCCTGTTCCGAGAGTCCTGAAAGACGGACGGGAGACAAGAACCACGCTGTCGAATGCCACGCTGCAACAACACCTAACTGTCGTTCGACTCTTCCACGATTTTCTGGTGGAAGAGAACATCTGCACACGAAACCCGCTGCGCCCGTCTGTAGGAGGGCGAAGTCTGATTCAACGCCATCATCGGCTTCCATGGATTCCGAGCGAGGAGGAATGGCTAGGAATTCTGCAAGTTTGCAAGCACGAATCGCTGCGAAACAAAGTGATGCTGGCAATGTCCTATGACGCCGCGCTTCGTCGTGAGGAAATTTGTTCTCTCGAAACGACTGACATCGATCCCGCGCATCGGCTCTTGCGCATTCGGTTGGAGGCGACGAAGGGCCGACGTGAGCGAATCGTTCCGTACTCAGCGCCAACGAGCGAACTCTTCGGCCGATACCTGAGTGAGCGCCGGAAACTGAGCCGAGAACGGGGTCGGCTGTTCCTGTCCGAGTCGAATCGGAATCATGGAAAACCGATTTCGATCTGGACGTGGTCCAAAGTGATCGCACGTGTATCCCGCGAAGGCAAGTTGCCACGGTTTACTCCGCATACGCTGCGGCATCTGTGCCTGACCGATCTGGCGCGAGCGAACTGGGACATTCACGAGATCGCGACTTTTGCTGGGCATCGAAATATCCAAACCACCATGCGCTACATTCATCTGAGTGGTCGTGACCTGGCGCTGAAGCTTGCTCGAGGTATGACAGAGATGCATGCCCTGCGAATGGCGATGATGGGCGAGGTGCTGTGATGACCGGAACATCGTGCTCACCGTCGCCCTGGATCTGGCCAGTAAGACTGGATCAATTCGATCGCGGTTCTGAGTTGAAACTGGATGAAGTCAAGACGCTGAAAACCAATTTACCCTGTTTGCTCCAGGGCGTTCTCCCTTGGCAAGTAATCGCAAGGTCCGATATGCCGCGGCTTCTGAATCCGCTCGAAGACGTCTGCAATCACGTGGGTCTTCAAGAAAAGTACCGATCAAATCTGAAAATCCTGATGTTACGAGACATGGCCGCACGCAAAAGAAGCTTCTGGGGCTGGAGTGAGGAAGAGTGGGTGGAAAGTATCAAAAAGGGTGGACACGAAAAGCCCACCGTCGCGTCGGTTGCATATCTTCTATGCGAGTTCAACGCCCTGCACAGGTTGGGTCGCCGTAACTTTTTATTTTACGGTGTTGGGTATCGCGTCTTCGGTCGCGAACGACTTCACGTGCTGTTCGCGGAAGTGAAAGAAATGCTCCTTCGATGGGGATACAGGACTAGGATGGCCAGCGTCTATGTTCCGCGGGTGCTTTGCGAACTTCTAGTGACGAACCGGAGCCCGCACCTGGAAGATCTCACATTGGAGTTACTCAAAACCGTTGAGCGACGGCGGGTTTCATCAGTTAGCACATGGTGTTTGACGGCGCTTTCAAAGATCCTCGCGAGTCGCGGAATCATCTCCGCTCCCATGATGAGGATGGATAAACGCAAAGGCACCAACCCGCACTCGACGACGGGAGTGCCAGAAAAATGGGCTCAAGCAGCCAGATACTGGCATGAAAACGCGACGCACACGTTCAAAGTGCGGAACGCGAACTATGGCTTTTTGTTGCGGGTTGGCCGTTGGCTGGCAGCCAAACATCCAAACATTGAAGCACCCGAACAGTGGGACCGGAAGCTGGCCGTCGAGTGCATGGCCATGATCACGAAGATGTGTTGCGGCGATTGGAGATCAATTCGCGGAGGCAATGTGGGAATCAAGTGTGGGCAGCCACTCAACCCGCACACGAGACTGCACAACTACACTTCAATCCGTACATTCTTCCGCGAGATGCAAGAGTGGGGTGTGATTCCTCCACGATTCGATCCGTATCGCAGTTTTACACCTCCCCGTTCGGTGGCTGCACTGGCAGGGTCAACTCCCCGTGTCATCGCTGATGATGTGTGGGCGAAGCTGCTGTGGGCTGGGCTGAACATCACACCGGGAGACGTTTCCAGAGGGCGTAACTCGAAGGGTGAAATACATACCTTTTATCCCATGGAGATGATCCGTGCTGTCGCGCTGGTCTGGCTCTTTGCCGGACTTCGGAGTGACGAGATCCGTCGTCTTCGCGTTGGGTGCATTCGTTGGCAGCAAAAAGAGACAACCTCAGTCTGCTTTCTCGATGTTCCAGTGCACAAGACTGGCACAGCTTTCACGAAGCCTGTCGATCAGGTGGTCGGCCAAGCGATCGATGCATGGGAAAAGATTAGACCGCCCCAGGCTAAGCTGTGCGACCCCAAGACGGGGGAGATGGTGAATTTTTTGTTCCTCTACCAAATGAGACAAATCGGGGTCACCTATCTGAATTTGCGTCTCATTCCAAAACTGTGCAGGAAGGCAGGTGTTCCAGAGCACGATCTGCGCGGTCGAATCACGAGCCACCGAGCGCGTTCCACCATCGCCACGCAGCTGTTCAACTCCAAAGACCCGATGAGCTTGTTCGAATTGCAGGAATGGCTGGGGCATCGCTTACCGTCATCAACTCAGCGGTACGCCAAAATCACACCAACGAAACTGCTGAAGTCATATTCCGACGCGGGTTATTTTCATCGGAATCTCCGAGCGATCGAAGTGCTCATCGACCAGGAAAAAGTTCGATCTGGAGTCGGTGTCCACGAGGCGTGGAAGTTCTACGATCTCGGGCATGGCTACTGTACCTACGACTTCTTCGATCAATGTCCGCACCGGATGGCGTGTGCGAAATGTTCGTTCTACGTGCCAAAAGGCTCGACGGCTTCAGCTCTCCTTGAAGGCAAGAGCAATCTATTACGCATGCGGCAGGAAATCCCTCTGAGCGAGGCGGAGTTGGCTGCACTCGATGATGGTGTATCGGCACTCGAGTCCTTGCTGGCCCGTCTTGCTGACGTTCCCACGCCCGCTGGTCCAACACCTCTTCAGCTTGGAAATGCGTGTGTCGTTCAGATCGATCCGGCTCGGGCGGCAGACTGATGCGTCGTTAACGTGGAAAAGGGCCCTCCGCCAAAGCCGGAGGGCCCAATCCAAACGTTGCAGCTAGTAAGGGATTTCGCTAGATGGCTCGGGAGCTTGCACCGAGGCCGACGAGCCGGCCAATGCTTCCGGCTCGGGTTCGCCGCGGTCGAGCTTGCGAACGACATCGGCGCGGATGGACCACGACGTGACCTTCGCGGCCTTGGCCTTCTTGCCCTTGCCGTTGGGCTGCTCGTAGGTGCTGCTGACGAGCTCGCCTTCGATGAGGACATGCGCGCCTTTCCTGATCGCCGTCGCAACGTGTTCGGCAAGTCGCGGACGGAAGATGCAGACGCGGTGCCATTCGGTTTTTGAGGACCACTCGTCCTGGGCGTTCTTCCAGGAGCGCTGCGTGGCGACGGAAAGAACGGTGAACTTCGAACCGTTGTTCCTCGCTTGACGTTGCTCCGGGTCAGAACCAACAAACCCGACGAGAGTTACTGAGTTAAGGTAAGCCATAAAGTATTTTTCTCCTTTTTCTTGCCCCATTTTCCTGGGGCACCCAAAAGCGAGGGCTTCTGCTTCCAAAGCGAGCGGGTGCTTTATGGGAGGGAACCCAACGTTCTTAGGGCGGAACCGGGAAAGCAGAAGACGCGAAGCTGCCGGACGCAGGAATTAGCCTGAAGCAGTGCCCAGGAAAATGAGTGGCAGAAAAAGGGGCGGCCTGCTGGACTCAGAAAGAATCGGTATCAGGAGCCGGATCACGGCAGTGGCTACAGCGGAACAAAAGTCGGAAGTGCCACGCGCTTTTGACAGATGCGATCAGGGACGACGAGTGGCATCCTTGATGCGTGTGGAAGCGACTCGCCCCCGTATCGCGACGGAGCAGGCGAGGAGACGAGAAAACAGAAGCCACAAGCTCCCGGATTCAGGATTCAGTCGAAGCGGTATCAGGCAAGACAAGAAGGACGGATGCTGGCGAAAGGGGTGTTAGTTAGCGCAAGGTATGCGACTCCGTTTTGCCGCAAGCTCTTTTGGGGCTCGGCATTCCCCCGCGACGCGCGTTTCCAAAGCTATTTAACTTGTCCTTGATCGAGAATACGTTTGATCCTTGGCGGATCATTCGGCAAGTCTCCGGAGATTACGTTTCGCCTCGTGATCTCGACCCAGATGGGGTGCTCGCGAAAAACTTGTCGAAAGATCGGCAACGAATCTTCATCGCGGCCAGACAAGAAGAGTGTTACTGCAAGGCCATATCTAAGCTCTTCTTTGTCGGGGGCCAAATCGACTGCTTCCCTATACGATCTGATGGCCTGCTCCCAGTTCCCCTCATTTGCGAAATCATCACCCTTGAGTGCAAACCGATATGCACGTTGTAACCGAACCAAGCGTTTTAGCTCTGTAATCGGTTCGGCAGAATCTTCGACACGCAGGTCAAAAATACGATCTTTCCACGCGCGTCGGGTGGAAGTGGCGCTTACCACGATGATCGCTGCCGTTTGCTGCCCCCGGATGTCTCCACCCGCCTCTTGCCCAGCTTCAAGAGCAGCCAATAGTCGATCAGCTAGGTCGCTTTTCGTCTGCTCAAATGCGCGCGCCATGGCGGGCCAGACCGCCTCGCTCGACATCGTGTTGCCTTGAACGGAGTAATTCTTTCCAATCAGGTGACCAGCGGCGGGCGCCGTTTTCGATCCCGTATGGGCAGCCACATTTCCTCGGGCGTCGATCATCGCGACCTGCCGAGTTTCGGATGCTGAGTCCGCTGCTACCAAGGCTTTCAGGACCGCAGGAGCATCCTTGCCGTAGCGCATCATCTCAAGTCCAAGCTGCCCGTACAGCGGCTCGGCGGTTGCTTGGGTTGCAACAGCGCCGACGCCGGCCTCTGCCCAGGGAGCAACTGGGCCCACTGAAAAATAGTGAGATTCGACCGCTACGCCCATTTCACCTGTTTGTGGATCGCGTGCGATGATTGACATCGTACCGGGATGGAGAACTCCGAATGCTGGCGAGTCGCCACCGGCTGCTCCGCCCGCCGCGTTCGCGGGTTCTTGTCCGCTCTGGGCCCAGCAGACGGGAAGAGCAAACAACAGGGTTGACGCTACGGCGAATGTTTTCAAGGGTCGCCTCCGCTCGGCGTGGGGAAAGGTGTGAAATGGTCGTCCTTATCCCGAAAGAAGATCGGGTTCCAAAGCGAAACGCAAGCCCCAGCCGCCGCAAAAAAATTCTGACCTAGTCCGCGGCCCCATTTATCTCAGCGGCTACTCGATTGCCGGAGTACAGTGCGCCCTGCATCCATCGGATGTACGGCGAAGTGTGGTCGCCCGCAAAGTGTATGCGGCCTTCCGGACGTGCCACGTGGGGCCAGAGGTCCGCCATTTGCCCTGGTCTGTACCACGAAGACGCTCCGCGCGCCCACGGGTCCTCCTCCCAGCACTTAGAAACGCCGCCTTCGAGGTACTCGCCTATCGTAGGGTAGAAGCGCGACATTTCGTCCGTCACGAACGCAACGCGCTTCTCTTCGCTCAGGGCCATGATGCGGCGTGCATTGGATCCGCCTGCGTAGCACTGAAGGATTCCGCGGGGACCGGGCTGCGTGATAGTGGCGTCGAACACCCATTCGAGCGGCGAATCTGTGAATACCGAACCATTCAATCCCTCGTCTGTCCAAAACTTGCGCCGGCATTGAATGGACACCCGGGTACCCGAAAAATACCGGAGCTCGTTAACTGCTTTCCTTTTATCGGGCGAGAAGGGCGGCGAAACCTCCAGGGTCCGCAGCACCGAAAACGGGATAGCGCAAACGATCCGGCCTGCAGTCATGCTGTTGCGCGTGCCGCCACTTTGAAAAAAGACGCGAACTCCGCGATCGGTTTGTTCCATGCGAACGACGGGGGCGCCGTAGTGAATCTGTTCTTTCAAGCGCTCGGCGAACGCTCTCGGGAGCAAATCATTACCCCCGTGGATCCTGAAATTATGGCGGGCCTTGAGCCAGCTCGCGGTATCGCGCAGAACGGTGAGCGCGGAAACTGTCTCCAATCCTTCGCCCCATAAATGCTCCCAACCAAGCGTCGCCAGTGAAATGACATCGCCCGAAGCTCCATTTCGTTTCAGAAACTCTTTATAGGACACGTCGTCATACTTTCTAAGGGCGGATGCTGACCACTCGGGCGCGGCGGGATCGCCGATCTCCTCGTAGGCTTTGGCAGTCTCGTATTTGTCGAGCAGGGCCTCCTTATCGAGCTTCTTGTCCTGCTCACTCAGGACGAAAGGCCACTCGACCTTCGCGTCTTCGCGGACAATGATGCGCTTACCCCGCACGTAGTTGAGCGAGGCCACGTTCCAAGACGGTTCAGGATCGAGCGGAAGATTGAAAAACTGCGCGTAGCGCAGCGTCAGATTGTGCGTCTCTGGAATGTGCATCGCGCCTACTTCGGCGTAGAGGCCATCGGAAAACGGAGCGCGGAGCGTACAAACCCGTCCACCGGGGCGCAACTGCGCTTCAAGGACCGTCACATCGTGGCCAGCCTGGCTCAACTCATACGCTGCCGATAAGCCTGCCAGCCCGGCGCCGACCACGATGATTTTCTTGACAGGACCGCGGCGTTTCAGCTGCTCGCCAAATCCAAAAGATGGGCGCAGCGAGAGAGCTGCGGAGGCCAAAGCCGTGCTCGTCAGGAAGTCCCTGCGACTGATTGTGGCTGCCATGTGCCCTCCTGCATCGCAAACACGTGCAAGGAACGGGTGGCCGCGAATTCTAGCGCGATTTTCCGAAAACCGTGGCCGTAACACACTTGCAGACGAGTGGCTTTCGCACGTCCGGTGACCGCCCCAGTGAACTGGATCTCAAGGTTGTTCCTCGTGCTCCGAGCGTCCGTCTTCTGCGTGTTTACAGCGTCTTCAGGAACGCAATCAGCGCTTTGCGATCATCTTCCGATCAGCCCAACCCAAACGGTTTGGGCGCTGCGCGAGAGAATCATCGCACCCAGCAATACGGCAAGACTCAGCGAAAAAGGCGCTTTGTAATTCATACAAGCCTCGCAGTCGACATGCGGTCGGCACTGAGCGCTGCCCTGTCGATCGTCCCAGGTCCCTTTGATAGAAAAGCCGCCTTGTGAACCTGGCGCCGCTGGGGGGAAGCGTCCAAATCGTATCCCTCGCAGGCGAGGCGATCAAGTCTGGAACCTCGAACCAACTTATGGAGAACCGCCTTATGCCGAGCAAGCCTTGGAAATGAATGGGAAGTCGGTCTGTGGGGGAAAGCTCCGTTGGCGCTTGACGTCGATTGCTGGCTGATGACGGGCACTACGAAAGCAAGCGGCTGCTTTATGGGAGGGAACCGCACCGTTCGGGAGGAACCGGGAAAGCAGAAGTCGCGTAGCTGCCGGGCGCAGGAATTGGCCCGAGCAGTGCCCAGGAAAATGAGCGGCAGAAAAAGCAAGACTCTATTGGACTCAACTCAACGGGAATCGTGCGAGGAGCGGAAGAGCCACAGAGAAGCGAGGAACAGTTCGAAATCGCCCTGTCCCACGCACATGCGTCGCGCCTGACGAGGATCGTCATTTTGGCATTGCCTGGTCCTTGGTTGGATGAAGTTCCACTCATTTCACTTGACCAGCGACCGGGATGCGTAGCCGTTGACGGGTGATCCGAACTGCTGCTTTAGTGTGTTGACGCGTGTCCAACAACCGCGAGATTAAGATGTAGAATCCAGGTACTGATAGCGTGAAACGCAGGCAGAACCGCGGGCACTTGGTACCTACCGTCGCATTCTGGAGCTTCTCTGTTGGCCATAGTCGCAGAATCTGGCCGCAACCTTCACTTAACTTGAGAGCGCGCCACGTTTGCGACATGCAGAGGACATCCGGCGGCCTGTAAGCAGTCTTTTGAGGCGATGGCAGTGATGACTTCGAGCAGCAATTCAAGTAATGCGCGCCGCTCGCTTTTTCCCGTACTGGCGATCTTATTTCTCGCGTGCTCGCTGAGGAGCGTCCAGTATTTTGCACGCACGTCGTTTTGGTTCGATGAGCTGGACATGGTGGCTAATTTCGAGCACAGGTCGTTTACCGAACTCGTATCGCGCCCGCTGGGAGAGATGCAGGTAGCACCGGCGGGATTCCTTGCTGCGGTCAAGGCGAGCAGCACACTCCTCGGTTTGAACGAAATCGGACTCCGCTTCATTCCCTGGCTCTCTGCTGTTGCAGGCATCATTCTCTTTTGGAGCGTAGCCCGTCGCGTGGTGAGCGGCTCGGCGCTCTTGGCCGGTCTATTGATTTTCGCTGTAAGCCCATCGTTGATCTGGTATGGCAGCAACGTCAAACCCTACTCTGGTGATGTTGCGGCTACGCTTCTCTTGGTGTTGCTCGCGTTGCACTTTGAACAGCGGCCAGGCGATCCCAGCGGGGCGATTGTGGCGGGCCTGCTTGGCGCCGCGGCCGTGCTCGTCTCGTACCCGGCGATCGTGACAGCCGGAGTATTGGGCCTGGTTCTCGCATGGAACTGGCTCAGGGATCGCCCGCGGTCTTCTATCACGCCACTGCTGTACCTCGGGGTGCCTTGGGGCGCTGCGGCTTTGGCCGCAGGGCTGCTTGCACTCAAATTAGTCGATCCCGCAACGAACGCCTACATGCGGCGATTCTGGATTGAGGGGTTCCCGCCCGCTCCGTGGAGCAGCGCTCTGGCGTTCCTGTGGTTTCCGAAGCATTTGTTCGACAGTTTCGGATTCTTAATGCTTTTCTTCGCTGCGGATTCCCGAATGGGCCTAGTTCTGGTGGGTGCTTGTGCTGCGCTGGGCTTCGTAGGCGCGTTCGTTTTGTTCCGGAAGTGTCCGCGGCATGCGGCTCTGATCGTGGCTCCCACGCTGGCAGCAATCGTGGCTGCCTCTATACGGCTTCTGCCGTTCGAAAGCCGCGTGGGCATGTGGGCCGGCTGGCCCCTCCTTATTCTTGCAATGGCGGGACTTCAGACAATCGGCGCATGGATGTCTCAGCGATCGCGGGTCGCGGCGACAAGCTTGACCGTACTGATCGCTGGGGCCTCGGCGATCCTAAGCTTTTCCTGGGCGCGTCCGCCCTACCGTTGTCAGGATACGCGTCCGGTGCTGGTGGCACTCGCTCAGCGTTGGCACGATGGCGATATATTGTACGTCTATTACGGGGCCCGCGAGGCGATGGACTTTTACGGGAAACGCGCGGGTTTCAAGGAGTGGACTGCCGGCGAGTGCCATCGCGAAGAACCGCGCGCGTATTTCCGCGAAGTGGATCAGTTGCGCGGGCACCCTCGTGTGTGGTTCTTCTATACGCATTCGGCGGTCGGCTATCGCGAGCCCGAAGTCATTCGCTCCTACTTCGAAACGATCGGCACCGAACACGAAAGAATCACCCGACCATCGGTGGAAAATGCGCAATGTGACACGGTAGCACTGCTCTACGACTTGTCCGACACAACACGACTGGCTGCCTCAAAATGGGATACCTATCCGTTTTCCGATACCAGGACAGGAGGACTGCGCATTCTGTGTGACGGTACAGGAATAAACGGAAAGTGACGCACCTGCTGCGGCTTGGACCTGTGCCTGTTTGGCTAAGCGTTGCAGGACCACAAATCGCAATTTTCGCCGAAGCAAGTGCAGAAAGCGGAAGCTCGGGGGTATTCCCTGTTTATGCGGCTTGGCCGGCGATTCGCTGAACCGGAGTCCAGCGACCTCGATTGGCGCGGAGTACTGCCTGTCCTTCCGAACTTCCGTGGTCGCTACCTGTGCATGGAAGACAATGCTTGCAGGCTCAGCCATCGATGCTTCCGGGATTGCACCCGAGTCACGGGCTACTCTTCCACAATCAGATTAGGGAAGAGTTGCCGACCATCCACCCGGAACGGGCCGGTTGTGAACGGGGTTAAACGGGCAAGTGACTTCGAGTCGCTCTAGTTGTTGATCCAGCCGAGAATGCTGAGAATCAGGTTCGGTTCAGGGGATGCCGGAGGATTGGGGGGAGGAGCGGCGAACAATTCTTTCTCGGCTCCGGATTCAAGATCCTTGACCCACAAGTGAAGCTCGGTGCGGTTCGGGGTTTGTCGGTCTTCGATGTAGGCAAGGTATTTTCCCGAAGGCGACGGAAAACCGCGGCCGATAGCGAACTTTAGAGGAAACTGTTTCTGAGAGTCTGAACCAGGTTTGGCGACTATGAGAAAAGGCTTAGGATTCCAGAACGGTCCTCCTTTCGGGACTGCGTAGTCTTGGAAGAGGTCGCTTCCATCTGGCAGTTGGCCGAGGAAATGACGGTCAATGAATTTCGGCTGAATATATCCGGGCAATTGAAGTGCACCGGTTTGTGGCGAGACGCTGCGGGGGTCGGTGCCATCTTCGGAAAGGAGATATGTTCCGGGCGTGTTCGCGCTTGCCAAATCTCCTTCTTCCTCACCGGCGAGACCAAGTTCGATGTACAGATGCTTTCCATCTGCAAGCCACCCATACGAGAGGGGATTGCAAGCGGGACAATGAGTTTGCATCAATTTCGCGAGGTCCCAGATGTGGAGGAGCTTCCATTCTGGCAGCGCGTAGATGGAGACGACGAATTTGCCGTCTTTGAACATTTCAAACGCCGCTCTGGTGGACTGCGGATTCAAAATAACGGGCGGCTGGTTTGGTTGGGCGTCGGCGATCTTGCGGAAATGATTCGAACCATCGAGGGAGATCTCGTAGATCGCCTCGTCGGAAGTGACGACCGGAGTGGGAATGGTGTGCCGCTCTCGCCAGAAGCCGGCGAAGTAAGCCTTGCCATCGCTTACTACTGCGCCCGTGGCCATGATTTGCAGATGCGGGCCCTCGTCAGAGAACAAGAGAGTGCGTTTTCCGTCAGCGAGGGAAAGCGAATAGATTTCGGTTTTCCGGGTGCCGCGAAGCATGGACAAATTTTCGTCGTCCGATCGCCTGCCAGGAAAAGGAGAAACGTTCGCAAAATGAGCCTGGAAACTTGCACGGGTCTCCACATAGGTCAAGGAATAGACGAGCGATTGAGAGCGTGCTTGTGTACAAAACAAGAGGCACGAGACGGTCAGCAAGCTGGCGCTCAATTTCATAAGGCTTGTGGTCTAACGAACAAGGTAGCACGGAGGCCCGCGGAATCGACTGTGGCCACGATGTTGAGCAGCTTAACCTTAACTGGCGGCTGCCAAGTCAGCTGCTCACTTTTCAATCGCACGCCGAGGGAATTCGGGGCGGATCACGGGCAACGCGGAAGTAACCGAATTACTTCCGGATTGCCGACCATCCATCCAGAATCGACGGCTTTTTTCTGACCCAGCCCGCAGCACCATATGCTCAGAACTACGCAAAAGAATGGCCAGTTTGTGCTAGATTTCGC
>WNEZ01005125.1_pt1 | contig 11467 bp, 13 predicted proteins | sample 5400521 | NCBI WGS metagenome assembly WNEZ01 (sample SAMN13153339, study PRJNA577476) | soil metagenome | isolation source: 120 cm saprolite under Douglas fir tree site 2 hole 1 replicate 1 | place: USA:California | collected 2015-04-18
TGTTGCGGGGTGAGGCGACGTACTACGCCGGGGATCACGTGACGGCCGCGGGCGCCTTCCGGCGGGTGCTCACCGATGCTCCCGGCACCGCCCAGGCGCCGGCCGCCCGACTCGGGCTCGCGTGGTCCCTGATGCGTCACGACCGGCTCGAAGACGCCCGCCGGGAATTCCTCGAGTTCGCAAAGGCACTCCCCGGTGATCCGCTCGCTCCCGACGCGCTCGAGCTCGCCTCCGAGCTGGCGCTCCGGAGCGAGGCCGATCGCGTGGAAGCTCGGCAGCTTCTCGACCGGGTCATCACGACCTTTCCGAGCGCGCCGCGAACGGAATTCGCCAGACTCAATCGCGCGATCCTCATGCTGCGCACCGGCGACCCGGCGGGCGCCGAAGCTCCGCTCCGCGACTGGATCAGGCGAGCGCCGTTCCCGCCGCTCCTCGGCCGGGCGCAGGCCGCGCTCGGCGCCGCGCTCCTGGCCGTCGGACGGCCGGGTGAAGCGGCGAGCGCCTTCAAGCGGGCGCAGGCCGAGGGCGTCGGTCCCCTGGCTCTGCTGGGCCTCGGCTCGACTGCACTCGCCGAAAGCCAGTGGGCGCAGGCGTCGAGCAAGCTCGCCGAAGCTCGCGACGGCGGCACGGCCGAGGTGGCGGCGGTCGCCGGCTACGGGCTGGCGGTGGTCGCCTTCCAGCGGGGCGACGCGAAGGAGTTCAAGCAGCCGGCCCTGGCGGCCCTGGGGCTCGCGCCCAAGGCGCGCTCGGCTCCGCGGCTGCTCTACGTCCTGACCGCTATCGCCGTCGACGAGAAGGACTGGCCCGGCGCCCTGACGACCGCCAAGCGGCTCGCGGGCGAGTTTCCGTCCGACGAGGCGGCGGATGACGCGTTCGAGCGCGTCGGCGCCGGCGCCGCCGCGGCGGCGGCGTGGCCCACCGTGATCGAGGCGTACACGCTGATGGAAAAGCTCTATCCGAAGAGCCCGTTCCTCGAGCCAGCCCGCGTCACGGTCGCCGAGGCGCAGGTGGAGACGGGAAAGCCGGAGGCCGCTCGGCCACTGCTCGAGCAATTCGTGACGACGTCGCCGAACGACCCACGCGCGCCGCGCGCCTGGCTCGGGCTCGCGCGGGCTCGTGAGGCTGCCGGCGACCGGCCCGGTGCGCTCGAGGCCTACACGCGCGCCATGAAGGACGCGAGCGGCTCCGACCTGGGGCCGGAGCAGGCGCTCGGCTACGCGCGCCTGCTCACGCAGGAAAGGCGCTGGGCGGAGGCGCGGAAAGTGCTCGAGCGACTGGTGCGAGTCGACGACAAGAGTATGGTCGCCGCCGCCGCCGGCGCCATCGGCGAGACGTATCAGGGCGAGGGCGACAATCTCGCCGCCGCCGAGTACTTCATGACCGCGGCGTACGTCGCGCCCGACTCGCAGGCCGGACGAAGCGGGTTGCTGGGTGCCGCGAGCTGCTTTGCCGCGCTCAAGCAGAACGACTCGGCTGAGGTCGTGTACCGAAAGCTCCTTGCTCAGAGGGACGCACCCGCCGACGTGCTCGAGAAGGCCCGCAAGGGACTGAAAGACATCGGGCGGTGAAGGGGTACGGCGGTCGCCTGCTGCTCGTCGATCTGACGACGGGGACGACCCGCGTGGAGTCGCTCGACGAAGGCGCCGCCCGGGCGCTCCTCGGCGGTAACGGTCTCGCCGCCCGGCTTCTCTACGACCACGTGCCGGCGGGGATCGACGCGTTCGACGCCCGCAACGCGGTCGTCTTCGGCGTGGGGCCCATCACCGACACGACGGTGCCGGGCAACAGCCGCGCGTGCGTCGCCACCAAATCGCCGCTGACCGGCCTCTTCTTCGACTCGACCTTCGGTGGCCGCTTCCCGGCGACGCTCAAGCGCACGGGCTTCGACGTCGTGGCGATCACCGGCCGCGCGCCGGCGCCGTCCTACCTTCTGGTGACCGAAGCGGGCGCGACCGTCAAACCGGCGCCCGAGCTCTGGGGCAGGACGACGCGCGAGGCCGTGAACGCGCTGGTCGACGTCGAAGGCGCCGACGCCGACGCGATCGCGATCGGTCCCGCGGGAGAGCATCGCGTGCGCTTCGCGGCGATGGCTCACTACTGGAAGAATCGCGAAGGGGTGTCGGGGCGCGGCGGCATCGGCGCCGTGCTGGGCTCGAAGAATCTCAAGGCGGTCGTGGTGAGGGGCGCCCGCAAGACGGAGGTCGCCGACGCCGCGGCGCTCAAGGCGCTCGTCGACGAAACGCGCGAGCCGGTCAAGACCGGTACCAAGGCGCTCACGACCTTCGGCACGCCGTTCCTCGTCGGGCCCATCAACGCCCTCGGCGGTCTCGGCGCCTACAATCTGCGCCAGGAGACGTTCGCCGAGGCGCGGGCCGTCTCCGGCGAGGAGATGAAGCTCCACTACCACGACCGCGACACGACCTGTCTCAAGTGCCCGGTCGCCTGCGGCAAGCAGTACGCAATCGCCGAGGGCGAGTTCGCCGGCACGAAGGCGAAGATGCCCGAGTACGAGACGATCTTCGCGCTGGGCCCGATGCTCGGCATCTCGAACCCGGAGGCGCTCATCCTGGCCAACGACCTCTGCGACCTGCTCGGGATGGACACGATCTCGATCGGCGTCACCCTGGCGTTCGTCGCGGAGGCGCTCGAGCGCGGCTGGCTCGACGCGCGCGAGGTCGGCGTGCCCTTCGGCTGGGGCGACTGGCGCGGCATGCTGAGGCTGGTGGAGATGACCGCGCGCCGCGAGGGATTCGGGGCACGCGTGGCCGAGGGCGCCTGGCGGCTTGCCGCGTCGGTCCATCCCGAGGGAACGAAGCTCGTGTACGCGGTGAAGGGGCTCGAGTTGCCGGCCCACTCGGCGCGCGCGCTCAAGGGTCTCTCGATCGGCTACGCGACGGCCACCCGCGGCGGAAGCCACCACGACACGCGCCCCACCCCCCAGTACGCGCAGGGCTTCGACCGGCGCGGCACCAAGGACAAGCCCGCCTTCGCCGTGCGAAGCCAGCACTTCACAGCGCTCGGCGATTCGTTGGTCATGTGCCGCTTCACCTCCGAGCGCGGCTTCGGCCTCTTCATCGGCGACCCCTACGCGACGATGGTGCGCGCCGTCACCGGCTGGGACGTGACCGTCGACGAGCTCGAGCGCGTCGGCGAGCGCATCATCAACCTCGAGCGGCTGTTCAACGTGCGCGAGGGCGTGCGCCGAGCCCAGGACGTCCTGCCGTGGAAGGTGATGCACGAGCCGATTCCCGACGGGCCCTCGGCCGGCATGTACTGCCCACCGGACGAGCTCTCCGCGATGCTCGACGAATACTACGCGCTGCGCGGCTGGGACGCCGACGGCGTGCCGACGACCGGGCGCCTGGCGGCGCTCGGGCTCCGAGGCTGAGAGATCCTACCTGCCGTGTCTCGGTTGCGATTCGCGAACCGTACGCTCTCACACCTCGCGGCGTGCGTGTGGACCTTGGTGATGATCACCGTGGCGAGCGTCGCCGCGGATCCCGCACGGCTTCCTCGTGCTGCGCTCGCTTCAGGGCCAGACGCTCGCGCGCAGGGCGAGCTGCTCGCAGACTCGCGTCGCACGGCGACCCGCTATCTCGTCGACCTCGAGGTCGGCGGTGTCGCGGGAATCTTCGCGAAGGTCGCGGGAAAGGATCCGCCGGATCTGAAGTTCTGGGTGCCCGGCGGCTCCGCGCCCCGCTGGCCGAAGTGACCGAGTAGCGCGCCCTTCCGATATTTGTCACCGGCGTGCCAGCCTGTTCCGCGAGGGCGGACGCTCGTGCGGGTCGACGCGTCTATGCCCCGATGTTTTAAGACCCTTCTGGTCTGGCACCCTTCGTGCTCTTTCCTCCGTCCCGATGCGTACCGTCGTCCCGATGCGTACGGTGTGGCTCGCGGCGGTGGGTGTGGTGACCATCCTGGTCGGCGGATGCGCGACCGCGCCGTTCGTGGGCTACCGGAACGGGCCCGTCACCCTCTATATCGGTGACGTTCGTCACATCTGCGCCGCCGGTGGGAGCAACAACCGCGGCTGCACCATGCGCTACCCGAATGGCCGCGTCGAGGTCTACTGCGCCGACGGGGACTACGAGTGCCTCGCCCACGAGCTACGCCACGTCGTGGATCCGACATGGGAGCACGACCTCGACCATCGCAGCGTGTCCGCTCGGTAGCCGCGCCTCGGATCCTCCGCACGCAGCAGCACTCCGACGAGGGCGACCGGCGGGCGGGTCCTTTCTTTGCTAGGTCGGCCCTCTTTGGGTGGTTTAGGGTGGGTGTACAGGCCAAGAGCCGGGAGGAAAGAGCGCCGATGTACGATCGCACGATCGACCGGGTGTCGGACGGCGCGAGCGAGTTCCTCGTCCAGTTCTACTTGAACTCCCCGAAGTTCTCCGTCAGCGTCCTCTTCGGCGCGTGGCTCATCCTGTTCTTCTTCGCGCTCTGGTATTTCGTGCTGCTGCCGGCCACCGCCAACAATCTCGTCAACGGCTCCTTCGAAGCGCGCCTGGTTGGCTGGGGCACGGGATGGCTCGAAGACTTTCCCGCGTATCGTGGCGCTGCGCGTCTTCATCAGTACCTCGGCACCCGGAACTCGCAGACCGGGCAGCTGGCCGTCGCGGACTGGCGCTCGGACCCGACCGAGCACCGCCCGGGCGGTCGGTTCGCGCTGCTGATCGAGCATCGCAGCGACAAGCAGACCGAGGTGTACTCCACGCTCGCCCAGAGGATCCGCGTCAAGCCGCGGACGGGCTACAACGTGAGGTTCTGGGCGAAGGTCGACCGCATGGATCACGAAGGTGACTTGTGGCTGAGTCCGAACGGGAGCTCGGTCGCGTGGGACGAGCCGAAGATCTCGGTGTCGGGCGCCGGCAACGGCTGGAAGCCCTACAAGCTCGACTTCAACTCCGGAGATCGCGTCGATCTCGATATTCGCTTCGTCGCCGAAGGTCCGCTGAAGGTGTGGGTCGACGACGTCGTGGTCAGCCGGGTACCGGCGGGCGAGACGTGGGTTGAGAAGGTCGGCAGCTGGCTGGGGTCGCTCTGGTCGATCTTGAAATAGCTCGCGGTGCGCGCGAGCACCCGGGGAGTGCTAGGATTGGCAAGCGTAACCGATTCACCGGTCGCTCACGCCCGGGCGGATAGCTCAGTTGGGAGAGCGCGGCCCTTACAAGGCCGAGGTCACAGGTTCGATCCCTGTTCCGCCCACCAGTTCTGACAGGCAGTTACGCGACATCCTCCCTCACCCTCTACGGGCTGGTGCCGAAATAGTGCCACTTGAGCCAGGCTGTAGCGCCTCACGTCCGGCTGCGTCCAGAGCGTACACAGCTTCTCGAAGATGGTCCGGGCTCACGTGCTGGTAGCGCATGGTCATCCTAGGGTCACGGTGGCCGAGGATCGCCATGACCGTCCGCTGAGGCACACCGGCCATGGTGAGTGTGCTTGCGGCGTCGTGGCGGAGGTCGTGGAACCGGAGGTTCTTGAGCCCAAGGCGCCCCACGAGTCTGGCGAAGCTCCGGGTGAGCACTTGCGGCTCGCGCTCGGGGAACACATGCGCCTCAGTGTCGAGCGGGCGGGGAAGGGCTAGGAGCACCTCGCGTAACGTGTCCGTCATGGGCACCGTCCGAGCCTCGCCGTTCTTAGTAACCCGGAAGGTGAGGCGCCGCGCTTTCATGTCCACATCGGCCCAGCGCAGATTCAGTAACTCGCCTCGGCGGGCGCCTGTTTGAAGAGCCGCGAGAATGTAGAGCCGGAGGACCGGACTCGGGCACTGGTGAGCAGTCCACTTCCGGCCATCCTTCGCGGTGATCTCTACGTCGGCCCCGTTCAGAAGTTGCTCGCGCTCCTCCGCAGTGAGATACCGTACCCGCCCGGGCGCTTCCTTGGCTCGCTTCACAGGGCGGGCTGGCGAGTCCTTGAGGTAACTCCACGCGACTGCGCGGTTCAGAAGATGCTTGAGCCGCATGACTTCCTTGTTGACCGTCGAGCCCGACACTGCCGCGAGCCGCTCTGCCTGCCACCGCTCGATTTCCTCGCGACGGAGACCTACAAGTCGTGTCCCGCCGAAGTGCGGCAGGATCTGAGTATCGAGGATCATCCGCGCCCGGCGCTGCTCCCACGTCGAGAGGCTCGCCTTGATCGTGGGCCAGTACTTCTTCTCGACGAAGTCGCCGAGCTTGATGCCCTCCTCACGGACCCCTAGCACCTCTCCACGAGCGATTTTGGCGACTGTGTCTCGATAGACGAGCCTGGCAGTCTGGTAGTCTGGCGCGGCCTTCTTGCGGTGTCGCTTGCCGTCGGCTCCTGTGTAGTCGATCCACCACCAAACATTCCGCTGAAACAGACCGTCACGACCTCTCCTCCTGTGCCGATGCTTTCCAGCGGCTACCGGTGGAGCCGCCACGTCCAGGGCCGTTTCAGGTTCAGAAACTGCTCGTTCGTCCGTCATCGTCTCCTCCTCTTGCGTTGTGGCGTCCGGCTTGAGGGAAAGAAGTCCCGCACCTCGATGTCCAACGGCTCTGCCAGCTTCTCCAACATCGTCACCGTCGGGCTTATGTGCTCGTTCTCAATCCGGCTCACCGTCACGAATCCCACCCCGGCCCGCCTGGCCAGTTCCCGCACCGAATAACCCCTCTTGTCCCGCCAGTGACGGAGTAGGACTGGCATCGACAGAATGTTATCATATGAGACTACTTGATATCAAGCGCTACCCAGAGGACAGTCGCCCGTGAGCAGACCCTGCCCTACCCGTCCGAAGTCTCATCCTGGTGCCTCCTGAGAGCCCTAGGACGCGGCTTTCTGGGGCTCCTCACGGACCCCGTCAAGACCCCTAGACGCCACCCGCTCAATGTCCTCGAGCCGGAGTCGGGTCAGTCGACCGAGCTTCACGGGCGTCAGCCGACGTTGATAGATCCATTTTCGGATTGCAGCTACGCTGACCCCTAGCTGCAGGGCTGCTTCTTTGACAGAAAGTAATTGACTCATTTCTCTGTTTCCTCCGACTGATTCCTCTGCGCCTTCAATGCCCGGCGGTCCGCACTCGCAACGAAAAATCGCATATCGTCCAGCGTGAGAATGAGTTGTTTCGGAATGCCCGCTCGCCGGAGACACTCTTCGGCTTCTTCGCTGAGGGCGATGTGGACGGGACGGAATGCCGTCGCGGGAAGAGCGAGATATTCGTCGACACTGATTAATCGTATGGCGTTCATACTTCTACAAGCTCCTTGGCCGCTGCTCCCAGGGCAACTGGCTCTGCGGAAGCAGCGAGTTCATGAGAGACGACTACACGGAGGTAGCGGAACGGATCCCCCTTCCTTCCAGTCCCAGTCCGTTCCGCTGTCTTCCCGGCGTAGGCGTCTTCGAGCGCCGTTCGAGTCGCGCCGGGTGACATCGCGACCTTCTTCGCAGTCTCCGCGACGCTGAACCCGGGACCCTCTGTCGGCAGGACGGCGAGGACCTTCTCCCGCTGGTTGGTTCGCGAATGTTCCTCGGGGCTACCGAGGGAGACGTACTCATCGTCCCTGTAGTCGATCTTGAGTTCAGGGGGAATCTCTGAATAGCGGCCGACGATCTTAAGCCGCCGCCCTGTGCCGCTGCCGTCCCTCTGGAGCTGGCAAGAGACATCGGCGAGCCCGAGGATCGCTCCGCCTCCACGAATCGCCCGAGTGCCGTCGCCAACCTCGTCACTGCTCTTGCGCTCGTGGTGGACGAAGAGAATGGTGGTCCCCGAGTTGTGCGCCATGTCCACGTAGGGCTTCATCCGGATCGTCACAAAGGAGTTATTGGATTCGTCCGGGATCATTAGATAGCTGGCCCACGTGTCAATGATGACGAGGCTGATGTTGTGCTTAGGGATGAAGTCCTTGATCAGATCTCGGTCGGCTTGGCTATCGGTGGCTGTCTCAGTCCATAGCCAGATCGGGTCGGTGTCGTTCATCCCGAAATGCCGGAGCCGTCGCATCACATCATCTCTCCGCTCCTCGGCGACGACGTACAGGACACCTCCCGGTTGGGTCAGCCGCCCGAGAAAGTCCCGTCCCTGCGCAACGGCCACAGCCAACTGAGTGGCCAACGTGGACTTCCCGACCTTCGGATAAGCCACCAAGAGGGCCAGGCTCCCGCGAGGCAAGAGGTGATGGACGAGCCAGTCGGGGGTCTCGGGGACCTCGTCGGCGAGTTCCTTGACTGAGCGCGGACGGAAGGGGGTCATTCGTTTCCTTCCTTACCCGCCATAGGGGTGGGGTTGGAACGAAACGAATCCAGGGGGAGAATTCGTTTCTTTCTCTCTCCAACCCCCATAGGTGAAACGAAACGAATGGGACTCATCGGGTGCCCTCCGTATTGGGGGTCATGGGCGAGGTTCCCGTAGCCAGGGCCGTCACGGCGCTCTCGGGCACCCGTATGGTCCTTGGGGTTGGTCGCACATGGGGCAGCTTCCCCTGCCGGATGAGGCGACGGATGGTTAGTGGGGATAGGCCAAGGCGCACGGCAACTTCGTTCACTGAAAGTAGACGCATCGTGATTCCTCCTGCGGGGACCTGATCGATCCCCTCTACCTAAGAGAGGAATTACGGGCTGCGCCTATCGAGTTGATATAGCGAGCGAATACGTTGGCGAGAAATCTCGTTTACCTGTGAATTGCTACCCCTTGAGGTGATGCCTCCGGGTACGGCGGTAGTTGTTGAGGAGGTCCGCGATCTTTTCCGGGGCGGCATCCAAGAGAACGCCGAGTGTTGCGCAAGCGAGGTACGCGGGTCGCCCACTTCTACCCGCCCGGCCCATGCCCCCGCGCAGCATTCGAGAAATAGGCTCGCGGAGCCCGAGGGGGAGTGCTCGCCAAGACGTCCTCAAGTGCGATGAGAAGGACTGGCCCCATAAGAACAGGAAGGCCACCGCCTTGGCCTTGTCAGCGGCTATCGATGAATCTACTTCTCCGGAGTTGAGCCACGATTGTGAAGGACGGTCGTATCGCTTCATGACCGCAGGCATCCTCGATGTATCGAGCCACAGACACTTATCCTCGGCCTTTTGAGGGGGCTCTGGCCCAACGTGGCGCCGACTCCCACCGCGACCCCATGGGACAGAGGGCCGCCGTTGATCGAGGTTCTCAACCTCTTCTGCCCTTCCACGGCCGCTCCATAACAGAGCGTTGGTGTCTGTGAGAGCGTCGGCAGCGAGCTTGGTGATGCGAAGCACTGCTGACGATAAACGCTCCCCAGGCTGTGCAACCAACTCCTTGTTGTGTTTACGAAAGAAGGCTCGAAGATCGGATTCGTGCACGTGCAGCTCGTGAGTAGCTATCGTTGCGGCGGTCGGGCCAAGGAAGACATCGCGCCCTTCGCTGTCGCTGACCCATTGCTCGGCGGGGTAAGGGTTCCTCAGATACCCCTTCGGACCTGGCTTCTTGCGGTTCACGGGGTCAGGATAGGATCTTTACGGTCACGAAAGACAGTTTGGCGTCTGTCTACTCACAGTCAGCGAAAAACCCGGCCTTCGAGGGCCTTCCCGACAAATTAAAACGAACGTCATTTTTGAGGGAAAACAATGATTCGGTGCGGGTTTATGTTCCAAACATGCCTCCTTGAATCATTGGTCGCTCAGCATTCATTTTCACCCGCCAATGAAAACAGCTACTTAACTATGGGTGCGTCTAGATGTTCACAATCAGAATCATTCGGTTATCAATTCAATCTCCGTCGGGAAGGGTCAGCGGAGGTAACAATCGGTGTCTCACGGCCATCGCCCTGATACATCTGTGAGGCACGGGCAGTCGCGGCCGGGAATTCAGGAGCTTATGACGATCTCCGGGCTGACCTTTGCGGATGGGTCTTCTGACGACAAGATCGTTCCCCGCGTCCCTTGGCTCGGCGCGATGACCTCAAGCTTCGTAGCGCCGGGCACCTGCTGGATAGCAATGCGGGCCAGATACAGTTCGATGGTCGACATGTGGCCGCGAAGACCCATCACTTGAACCGCCAAGCCATAGAGTAGACACAGGGCCGGAATGCTACCGATCACGATGTTCATGATGAGTTTGAAGTCGACAACGGACCAAACGACTTCCAGCGCATGCCAGCCGCTCTTCTTCAGTTCACCAAGGTGGTGATCAAGCGACGGAGCGTAGCTGGTAAGGATCGCCATGAGCAGGATCAAGGCAAACACGGGCAACACAAAGATAAGGACGCTCCATATCACCTCGGGGTGGGTCACGAAGAGCTTCCTGACTCTGGCTACGATGCCTCGAAAAAATGTCATCGCTCGCATCTCCTACTTTCGTGGGTCCACCCGTCGTCCGCCGATTTCCGGATTGTCTGACCCTCGGCGGTAGTCCCGTCAGCGAACGCGGCAACTGAGAGGCTAGAAATCAGAAAGCCTTTCGTCGGTTGCCCATGGTCGTGCTCCCCTTTTTCCGCGATCCACCTCGGCCGACTAGCTGGTACACATTTGTACCACCAAATCCGCAACGCTGGCCGGCATGGATTTCGCCCGGCAGCTTGCCGAGAGCTTGCGCCGACTGCGCACCGGCACAGGTCTCACCCGCCGTCAGATGGCGCGACGCCTGGGCATCAGCCACGCCACCTATACCCGCCTAAAAAACGCAAATCAGAATGTGACACTCAAGACATTGACACAGCTATGCCGGGCGTTGAATTGCGACATGGGCGAACTGTTCAACGGCAGACTACGGCTCGCTTCAAGACGGGCAAGGTCGTAGGCACAACTACTTCGATCTCCCCACCGATGGAAGGACTGTCCTAATTCTGAGAGTGAGCGAAGCGGCGAAGCCGCGAGCGAAAGATCAGCATGCCCGCAGGGAAAGTGGTCACCGTTCAGCCTCTCGCCCAAGCCCCTGGCGAACGGCCGCGAAGAGAACTAGACTCTGCTTGGGCTGGACGAGCCATGCAGTAGCTGGCGGTACCCCGGCTCGTCTTCGGTGGAGCAGTTGCTGCGCATTGCGGTAGGGCTTCGCGTGGCGTCCCGTTCGCGGGTCGTCCTGAGCCGTAGTCCACTGAAGCCGTGGCTGTCCAGCCTCCCTTCACGTCGGGCGGCTCTTCGAGTTTTCGCGGTGGTTCGAGCCAAGAGCCTGACGGAATCACAGCGCATGATCGGCGTCGACGGAATCGTGGTCGTGATAGCGCTGCTCGCCATGTGGGTGATCTTCGTCTGGCCCGCGTATTGGGACTAGATCCGGCCCGCTCGCTCACTTCACGGCTGACGCGGTGATGCCCTACGGCTGGTCGGGCACTTTCGAGTAGCCTCGCGCGACCAGGCACTTCTCGGTTAGACTCCGCACCTCCCGAAACGTCTCGCGCCCGCCCGAACCAACCGATAGACGAGCGTCGCGCTCGCATTCGTACGAATCCTTGGCCCAGTTGCTGCCCGCAGGCCCGCGCCAGTCGGACTGCGAGAGAGTGACGCCGCAACCGGCGAGAAGCACGGCCGACACCCCCAACGCACCCAGAGAACGCTT
>WNEZ01012810.1_pt1 | contig 11462 bp, 6 predicted proteins | sample 5400521 | NCBI WGS metagenome assembly WNEZ01 (sample SAMN13153339, study PRJNA577476) | soil metagenome | isolation source: 120 cm saprolite under Douglas fir tree site 2 hole 1 replicate 1 | place: USA:California | collected 2015-04-18
TGTCAAGGATATGGCAACGTCGGGGAACCTCCTATGGCCCTCCCGAGGATGCGCTCACGCTCCACAAACGCCGCAAGATAGTTCCTAAATCATAGCAGGCTATTGACATGGAGCTACCAGCGGGCCACCAGGCAGCAGTTTGGTGGGTCAGCACACCCTGGGTGTTGTTCCAGTCCGAGGCTCTGTGTGCGTATATTAAGGGTAAGCGAAAGCTGAAGATATATACGCCGTGACAAGCTCATTGAACAACCGCGAGGAGCATCTAACTCCTGACAAGAGGGCTTAAAGCCATGTGAAGGTCTACGTTATCAATCGAAACGGGCATCATCTGATGTCTTGTACGCCAGCGAAAGCTCCCAGGCTCGTTTTATTTGTGGCGTGGAGCGGGTTTTTGAGGCTAGGAACTATGCAAGGCTGCCTTTATCTTTTCCAACAATCCATTATCATAGACAAACCCCTCACGTTCCACTTCATTACGATCCTTAAAACTGGCCCAAATGATCTTATCATAAAATATTGTTTCTCCGAGTCTGTCATTTAACAGCATCTTTGTGAGAAGTACAAAAAACATGGCTGCGATATCTGTATGCCTTTGACGCTCAAAGAGAAATTCAGGGACAGGAACTTCATCCCCATGAATAATATGATTTCTGAGAGTATAAAACCTATCAGCCCATTTGACCTTGATTGATCTTGTTTCGGTCTGAGTGACGCCAGGCCTTATTTCAAAAGGGTATGCCTCAACAGGATCACTTGGTAATACTGTCATTGATTCGATATCATTTTTTAAGCGTTTTCTTTGCCCTTCCGTTGGAAGATCAAGCAGCACTTCTAAAGCACCTACCTGTAATAGTATCCGTGCATTGAGGCTGACATTCGGGTTATTATAATAACTTTCAAACAAGAGGTCTGTAGCCCGCAATATTCGATTATATAAAGCTCTGTCTATAACCTTCAAACTCATCAAGGTTGCTCGTAAGTCAGCATCAAAAGATACACTGAGTGGTCTTAGAACATGAGAGGGAGCAATAAAGGAGGTTTCACCAATTTTATATCCCCAAATTTGATGAGTAACAATATATCCTGTGCTTTCACTAATATTATCACTCTCAAGCTGGAAATCCTGGTATGCAAGCTCAAAGTTTTCTGAAGTAGCTATGAAATGTCCTGCATTTGCATCGTGGAGACGAACATTATTTTGAGCAATCCATGAGAGAAAGAGAATAAGCCTAATCTCCTTGGCAATAGCCAAATCAGCATCAGTTGCCTGGCGAAAATCTATGTCTCCGATGGATAATATACCCATGTCTTCAATGACACTATTTCCATACTTATTGGTGCTGAGTAATGCCTTTACCTTGTTTCTAAGCGTCTCGTCTGGTATATATTCCGCTGCCTTCTTCTTGAAATTCCAAACCTTCACATTGCCGTATATAATTTCCTCAACATCCCCAAGCATAAGATAGGGAAAATAAGCAAGCTGCATTATTGACATCCTGTCGCCTTTCCTAATTCACTCCAAACACTTCTCTTCTGCTCAAACTATGTTGTGCACTTATTTCCTGATTCACCCTGTAGATAAACCTAATTCTGGCTGCTTAAATGTACCAAATTGCGGGGGCAGTACAGGCTTCACGTCAACCTGCTAGACTCTATCTCTGTCAGGGACTGCACAAGTTGGGTAAAGGATTGCATTCCACTTGCATGGACGCGTTCGAATTCTCGTTGTTGGACAAAGAGATACCTCCACGTTCCGTACAACGTGCTACTCATCTTTTCACACCAGAGCTGCGCCGCCTCTCGTTTAAGCACAGTGTTTGGGCGGATCTCTCCCTTCGTCTCTACAAGCCAGAAGCTATCACGGCCATCTTTTCCACGAACTATAACAATGAAATCAGGGTAGTATTGCCGTGGCCTGCTATTCTCGTAGTAGGTGATTGAGAAACCAAACCGCTCATTCTTCAAGTAGCGAACTACATCTGTTGCGCTATCTAGGAAATCAGCGAACTGCTGCTCAAGTTCTGAATGGCAAGGTAGTTTGTTCATGTGGCTTTTCTTACCTGCAGCCACGATACCGGTCCACTGGAAACGGCGTAAGCTTTCGGTGTCGAGGAATTCAGGGGTGCTGAGGATTGGCACGGCCTGAATATCTGACAACCCGGCACTACGGATCGCTGTTTCTAACCTATTCAAAGCATGCAGCCGCCAGTAATAGATCCCAATATCTCGTTTGTCGCTGGCTCCCATCACCCAAACCCGAGTATCGAAATATGCAAGTACCAGGGCGAGAAGCTCATCGAACGTTGGTCCGATGTCCACTTCTCCTGAGTTGTCTGGATTCGTTCGCTCGAGGAGTTCCTGTGCCAAGAGGAAGGCCGATTTGAGTAACGGGTACTCATTGCGGAACTCTTCAAGAGTCATGACAGCCTCAGGTCTTCCCCCGACGACAGGATATACGCGTATCTCTGCAGGAGTGTCCTTGGAGGAAATTACCAATTCTGGCAGATCCTTCACCTGGATGATCTCAGAGAGTGGCCGCGTAACTCCAACAGCCCATGAGCGGACATTGGGGACGCGCAATCCGTACTTGCGTTTCGTGTCGTCCTTCTCGATCCAAATCGGCTTCTGACCCCATTCACCTGTCCGCGGTCGCTTTCGCTTCTGAACTGGGAAGCCAATAAATGGGATGCCAAAGGCATCTACCGTTTCATCAGAACTCTCGGGTCGCTCGTCTAAAGGCTGGTTCAAGATATCGTAGTTCGTTCGCCGTAGGCCTCTTCCAATGATCTGCTCGGTAAGCAGCGGTGAGCCGAAAGCCCGGATACCAAGAATATGCGTCACACTCTTCACGTCCCAGCCTTCCGAGAGCATGTTGACGCTTACAACGCAGCGAACATACTCACCTGGCATGCTTTGTTTACCAACGGTGCTGACCATCTCACGCAGCACTGCTTCACTTCCCTGATCGGCATCGAATACCTTGGAATCTACTTGAATCGTCACCCACTGAGTGCGATCTTCCTCATCGGGATTCCGCAATAGCTCGTAATCCTTTGTCAAATGCTCGAAGAGCCATTTTGCACGCGAGGCGTCATTTGCAACAACTAGCAATACCGGGCTGGGACCTCTAGCGAACTCAAGTGTAGAACTCCATAGATCGAAGTCTTTTCGCCAACTTGAGTAGATAGCAGCAATGGCTCCCTTACAGGCGGAAAGATATTCCTCCTTCGTCTTTGCTTCCTTTACCCCATCCCACAAATCGAGATAAATCTGCCCTTCCTCCTCCTGGCTTGGTAAACGCACCACCTTGACGAGGCCAGACTCAAAGGCGTCATACACAGAAAAATCCGTGACTAGCCACTCGAAGAGTGTTCCATCAGGCTTTGGTGAGCCAGATCCGTACCATGGTGTAGCAGAGAGATCCATCACCAGGCTAATCTGTGCTGCCTTACCGATTCGTTCAATGATTCTGCTCCATTTGATGTAGTCGGGCTCCTCACCGGCCCTCATTCGCTTTTCTCCATAGACGTGATGTGCCTCGTCGTTGATGACAACAAGATTGCGCCAACCTCCGAGGAACCTCCGCATAGAAGCGTTCGCATCCTGCCTTGAACGGCGTTGCATTGCCCAAAGTACCGATGCCGGAACGAAACGCCCCTCTCCTAGCGTGTCATCAGGGATCCAATCGTCGCGCTGTTCTTCGAGTGGGATCGCTTGCCAGTTCTTGACCAGGATGTTGGGATGAAACTCATCGCTATATTCTGGGGGTACCATATCGAAGGTCTCATACAGATTCTCCTCTCCGGAGAGGTCAAGACCATCGCCACGTGGAATACCCCTGACTCGGTCCCGCACAGTGAGGTTTGGAACAAGAATGAGAAAGTTCGTGGAGAGAGAAGATCCGCTCACTTTGCGTCGATGGAGTGTGGACCACGTGATAAGTAGCGCCATCACAACTGTCTTGCCTGTGCCGGTTGCCAGCTTGAGAGCATACCGAATAAGCTCTCCCGTATCGGGTATCTTGTAGCGACTTTTCACTTCGTAGAGATAGATCACTGTCTCGATGGCCTCGCGTTGGCAGAAGAAGAAGCGCTTACCGAGGGCCTTGCGCTCCTCATCGCGCTCAAACCACCACTCCAAGAGACGGCGGGTTACCAAGGCTGTACCACTGTACGGATTGCCAGCAAATTTCCCCTCACCGCATCGCCACTCGCGAACCTCATCGCGAAGTGCATGCACAAAGTCATTGCGTTGTTCGGTAGAGGCCAGCATATCCTCAAATAAACTGGCCTGTTTGCCAATGACGCCAGAGATCCCTCCTTTTGAATCCTTTGCCGATGCAAGATACCTTAGGGAAGGACGGCGGCCCTCAACGAGTCTGGATCTTCCAGCCGTCAGGAGTTGGTAGTGGCGTTCAGGCTCAGCATAAGCATCACAGATAACAACACGGTCAACGATATAACTCATCTCACTACTCCCTATGCCAAGTCCTTCACAATTGTGGACTCGTTCCCGTATACATCAACGACCTTGACTGCAATCCGCTTGTAGCCACGAACAGGAAAAGCTTGTGAGATGAGCTGGAGGCGGAACTCTTCCGGATCCACCTCTGCTTTCAGTGTGGCCTTCAAGTTTGGCGTCTTGCTGAAGTCGAAGAACATCTGGCAGTCCACAAAGCAATCGCCATCGTAATCTTCATCGAGATACCAGGCAGCGACATAGCCTGAGTCAGCCTGGTAGTAGTCAGTTGTCCGCCGTTTACGATCAAAGACTCCCACTCCTTTGAGTACGACAACCGCTTCCTTCACCCCATTTTCAGGGTTCGTGACGGTGATCTCGATATCTGGGAGAGCAAGCGGAGAGAAAAGCATCTCTGGTTGTGTTGCTTTCAGTCCTTCTGCGAGAGTATCAGGCCGGATCATGAGGAGCTGGACCTTGATCTTGCCGCGCGATTCGATATGTGACTTTACTTCACCGACATTGGCTTCGAACGCCCATCCAAGAACATGAATATCAAGTATACCAAGGGAGAGGGCATCTTGGACGGCGTCATTGATTTGTTTCGCCGTCACTCGACCTGTCAGTGGTCCAACGGAGATAGCAATCTTCTCCTGTTCTGACTCTGCGACAGCATGTACAAGGCCACTCGCTCCCTGAATTGCTGCGTCTTTTCGATAAAGGTGGCAGATCACCGTAATATAGTTCTCAAGCTTACCCCTCTCAGTAAAATAGCCTTGCCAGTCCTCGATTGAATAACGACCGAGCGTCATCACCTCGAATGGACCACTGACCCTGATAGCGTCCCTATCGACCTCAGGCTGGTTCACAAGCTGTACCTTTTCCGGTTCGAGATCGTAGGCTAGGCTCTTCAAAGTGATCCGATCAACAGTCTTGGAGACGAAACCGCTTGACACCTGGCTGTTCCGTGTCCTGTACTGTTCGAATGTAGCGGATAAAAGGCGCTGCCTAGCAATATTGATGGCGACACGAGAGGTATCGCAAGTAATCCAGCGGCGACCGGACATCTCAGCGCAGTAAGCGGTTGTGCCAGAACCACAGGTGAGATCGAAGACGAGGTCACCTGGATCGGTAGACATGTAGATACAGCGGGCGACGACTTTGGTCCCAGTTTGCACCGCATAAATCTTCGGTTCAGTGAAGGAACCCGTTCCAGTATCCAGCCAAATATTGGAGATTGGAGAAACAGAGAAGTCATTGTAAAACCGGACGTACGCTAGACTTTTACCTGAAACTTCGATGCGCCGTTTCTCAGCGAGGCGCTTGAGACCATCAATAGTGGTCTTCCAGTGGCTATTGGCACCAGGATAGTACGTTTTGCCCTCAAACTCAAATGGCTGTGGCTCCTTTGACTCGCCTTGGGAAACAATGTTATCAAGGCGGAAAACGCGCCAGTTCGGCGGGAGATGATCCATATTCTCCAATTCCCCCTGGGTCAGGCGCCGGCGAGTCCCATCAGGTAATTCCACCTTGTTATAGACACCTGCCCCCTCCAGACCGATACCTTTCGACGAATAGAGCTGCTGATACTTGATCTGATTACTATTCTTTGCGTACCAGAGCAGGTTGTCATAGACACTGGAAAGTCGCTGGTTCGTGAACCCTGTCGTCTTGTTTAAAGCGATTGTTGCGAAGCGGTTGGCTGCACCAAAGACTTCATTCAATAATACTCGCACCCAATGTACATTTTCATCGTTGATCTGTATGAAAATGCTTCCCGAATCAGCAAGCAACTCCCGGCAGAGATAGAGGCGCTCTTGTAGGTACGACAAATAGGAATGGATACCTAGAGCCCAGGTATCTCGGAAAGCCTTGATCGTGAGCACGTCGTCAGCCTGGTCCCGTTCATCGTTTTTCGTCGAGTCGACACGCTGCTGGAAGTTGGAATTGTACTTGACACCGTAAGGAGGATCGATGTAGATCATCTGTACCTTGCCACGCAATCCCTCATAGTAAAGCAGCGATTCCATCACCTGGAGTGAATCCCCGCAGATGAGCTTGTTTTTCCATCCCTCGTCGTGGGTATAGAAGTCGACACGCTTGTCCTTTTCACTCTCGCGGAGTGTCTTCTCTAGGTCGGCAAAGAGAGAGAGTTGCTGAGGTTGGAACTCCGTTTCTGTAGCCGCTTGCCTGGCTCGCTCGATGATCTGTGCAATGCGCGACTCAGAAATAATTTCATTTCGTTGCAGAGGCAATATTGGTATCTCTCGTTTGCTGCGCTTCCCAGCCCAAAAAAGTATCGGATCCACCACTGGATCCATGTCTACAACAATAGTTCGTTCTTCATCAGCCGGCAATCGGCCAATCTCCAATGCTTTCGTCCAACCATTGTCCATCGGGAGCGTAACAACTAGCTCGTCATCTGACATGAGTGATGTATGTCCTGTTTCGGGGGTAGTAGGTTCAGTCACATCATCGTAGGTATAACGGGTGACTTTCTTTTCGCCAGATTTAGCCATAGTAGGCGACTCCTCTTGTACGCTGGATAAATGAATAGAGCAGGTTTAGCCAGGCATGACAGGCCTTGAATGCATGCTTGATGTTTCTCTCTCGGATCACTTTCCTATGCCTTCCCTGATGCTGACTTGAAACATTTCCGAAGCTTTATTTATGCCGAGACTTTAACCTCAGACTTTGAACGACAAATACCAGCTAAATCGCATCGGCTGCAGGTATCGCACCAATGTGCAAGACGAGGGAGATCGTTTTTGCGTAGTCGTTGGCCAGCAGCAACGACGGTCGCCAAGATAGAGTCCATAAGTTGTTCATCAACCATTTCACGCTTTGCTCCCCCTCCATCTAGATTGTGTATTTCGATCAAATCGGCTTGCTTCCCAGTTAATTGTTCGTAGCCAACAGCATAGATGTGGAGTTGCTTTTGGGTAATGGATTCCTCCTGGGCACGCTTGTCGGTTTTAAAGTCAACGATCACAACTTCGTCAGTATCTGTTCGGCGAATGAGGTCTATACGCCCACTGACGACAATCCCCTCCTCCAACTTCAACTCGATCCCTTGATCGATTCGGCATGAATCTCGGCCAACGCATCGTGGAGGGACTTTCCATAGCCCAGGGCTTGGTCTATTGGTGGATTAAATCCATACAGAAAACGCAGTTTGAACGAATAGGGGCAGTCAAAGTAGTACTTGAGTTCACTAAAAGTGAGTTCCAACGTCACGACTTCTTTTCGCGCCCTGGATGTGATAGGAGCTTGCAGGGCCATTTGAGGCTCCCTCGTCAATACAGTATCACAGTTCGTGAATTCTGAAAAGAAAGGAGATACCCTGCGCTGATTCTGTTTATCGGCAAGGGGAGCCCAGCTACAAAACAGATACTTCTCTGCACGTGTAAGGGCTACATAAAATAATCGACGCTCATCCTCTACTGTACCCTTGTAGCGGTCTACGTTTTCGACGCTTTCTTCTGGCAGGATGTGCCAAACAGAGAGGCCTCCTCTCCGCTGTGAGGGGAAACGATTATTGCGGAGACAGGGGACGAATACAGCCGGCCACTGCATGCCCTTGGCTTGATGCACCGTCATGATCTGTACGGCATCAGGCCTGGCATATCCAGCATCTTCCCAGCCCTCAGGATAGTAGCTAGAAGCCTGATAGTACAGGAAATTGGCGAATGCAGGGTAGAGCACACCTGGAGCGCTATTGAAGTTAATCCCTTCAAAGTCGGAGATAACCTGGCTAAATTTTCCTAAATTGTAGAAGACGATCTCTCCCGATCGAGAACCTTGGGCTGCTTGCTGAACCGTTTCTTCGCGCAATTCAACGGTTTTCAGGAAGTCGAGATAGATACGCTGAAGATACAGCTGCTGTTCTCTCTGCCGGCCAATCTGCGCTTTGCTCTCCTGCAGGAAAAGGAGACCTGCTGTTATCTGCTGTTGTGTGAGGCCGAGTTCTGCCCCTTCAAGAATTCGCTCCAATAACTGCGTGGTAACAGGTTGTTCTGCGAAGTCGGCTAAGAAGTAGAAAACGGAACACATGACCTGAATCTCTTTGGTACCAAAAAGGCCATTCATGCCCCCAACGATATAGGGAATTTCTGCAGCCTCTAATGCGGCGATAATTGGGCCCGCATCGTTGCGCACGCTTCTCAGCAGGACCGCAAAGTCAGCATACGAGAGCCCTCTAGGCTGTGCGTCTGGTTTATCTGTGTAAGGAACGCAGTAGAGCGATTGTATCTTTTTGGCAATCCAGGAGGCCTCTTGATCTGGATTTTGAAAGTCAAGCGCGAGGATATCTCCCCGTTGATAAGGTTGGGCCTGAACGCTCTCCATTTTTTTGGGGAGGCGTTGCGGATTTCTCTCTATCACAAGACGTGCGGCGCGCACGACTCCTGAGCTACTGCGAAAGTTCTCGTTCAAAGAAACTTGCCGTACATCAGAGTACCTGTCTGTAAAGCGGATGATATTGCTGACATCGCTCCCGCGCCATTGATAAATCGTCTGGTCATCATCTCCCACAACACAAATGTTCGCGCCAAGTTCATACAATTGCCGGATAAGCATCTCTTGTAACGGATTTACATCTTGATATTCGTCGACAATGAGGAACTTCAGTTGACCTGCAATCTTTTCTCGTAAAGCGCTGTTTCCCCTGAGTTCTGCTACAGCGTTCGCAATGATCATGGTGTAATCAAGATAACGATGCGTATCGCAGAGTTCGTAATACTTTCCCACCGCTGCTAAAACAGTTGGATCGATTTTACTCAAATCCACATTTCCCTCGCCTATAATACCGACGAGCTGCTGATAGAGAGCAGAGTCTTTCCAGCGCTTCAACGTTTCGCCTTTCAGGAAAGGAACCTCTGTCAAACCGCTCTGCTGGCTATATCTGTCTATCAAGAGTCGCTGCTGTACATCAGTGAGTACACTATATTTAAGAAATCGATACAGGGGCGGGGATTGAAGCAAGTTCAGACAATAGCCATGTATCGTGCCGATGAACATTTCCGCAAGACCCAGTTGTGACCCTAACTCTTCGTTACACAGGCGGTAGATTCGGTCCTTTAACTCTCCAGCTGCCTTATCAGTAAATGTAAAAGCGACGATATTTGCAGGCTTATTCCCCTCTTTAAGTATCTCGACAATGCGTGCTGAGATGACCTGCGTTTTGCCTGAGCCTGCACAGGCAATGATTTGAAGATTCTTGTCAGTACTGTTGATCGCTTCTCGCTGCGACTTCGTGTAGTCCATTTCCTTCACTCCGAACTCATTCTGCCCCTTTAAATAGCATGAAAGCCATCTTCCGACAACTGTGTTTGATGTGTTCAATTCAGTAAGTGGTACAGATTTCTATTTGCAACAGGCCGCGATTGTAAAGATTAGATTGGGGTTCTGTCCTTGCCCACATTTTTTGAGAGATACTCCTCAATATAATTGACGTTACTCAATTTGGTCAGTAACTGGTAATTGGCAGCTTTCAGATAAATCATATCACCTTTTTTGGAGCATCAAACGAGAAATGGTGTATTTTGCAAAAAGAAATAGATTCCAGATGCTTCAGGGCTACCATACCGAATGTCGTGTGACGATGTGTCGCTAAATGTCCACTACTTGGTATGCTGAACAAGAGAACAAGGGAAGGAGGCGAAGAGAAAGGTAGTGGAAGTAATGGCGAACACACGCAAGCAGTACAGTACACAGCTGAGTACAAATTAAAAGTCGTGCTGGAAAGCCTACAACGCGATACGACTATAGAAGAAGTGCGCACTAAGTTCGGTGTAGCCACCTCGATGATCCATCGCTGGCGGCAGGAATTTCAAGCCAAAGCCAGTCACATCTTTGTGGACAAACGCAACCCCAAGCAGAAAGCGCAAGCTCAAGGCTATGCACTGTCAATTCGCCGATGAGCTTCTTCGGGTCATCGGCGAATTGACGGTGCAGAACACAATCCTAAAAAAGCACGGGGGTTGTTGGTGCGTTAACAGCCGCACGAGATCCGTGGAACTGACCCATCAGTTGCTGGCTCACCACAGCCCCTATAGCAAGAGCCAGGTGGTGTGTGCCTTGGCGTGTGCGCGTGGCAGCTTGTATCTGTAGCGCAAGCGACCGCTCAAAGAGAAGCAGGTCGCGGTGGCGATTGCGCAGTGACATGAACTAGATGATAAGCTGGAGCATCGCAAGCTGGCCGTGCTGCTGGGCATGGGTCACAACCGGGTCAATTGGACTATGCACAAGTATGCTATCACGGCCAGACGCAAGAAGAAACGCTACATCTATCCAGGGAAAACGGATCAGACAGCACCTAATCTGGTGAGAGAGTTGGAGCAGAGCAGTCCGACGGAGATCGTCTTCTCGGACATCCTTGAAGTGCGTCTGGCAGACGGCAGCCGTGTGCGTGGCTGCTTTGCGCTGTGGAAGCGCACGCAGCATATCTTAGCGATGGCCTTTGACTACCGCATGCAAGCGGAACTGGTGGTCAAGACGATCGAGATGATCCCTTTTGAGGTGACGGGAGCCATCTTTCACTCAGATCAGGGCAAGCAATAGGGAGCAGCGCAGACCAGGATGCTCTTGCTTGAGAAGGGCTTTGTCCGCTCGATGAGCCTAGCAGGCACACCGACCGATAATGGCTATGCGGAGCGGTTTGTGTGACACTTTAAGCTGGCGGTGGCCGAACGCCAGCCCTATCGCACCTTGGGAGACTTTTTACGGGCAGCCCAGCGCTGGGTCAACTTTTACAACACGACCAGACCCCATGAGAGCCTGAACTATCGTGCTCCTGAGCAATTTGCTCAGGAGCAGCAACTGAACAGTGTCCCTACTATCACCCTGTTTTAGTGTTCAGTAAACCGGTTCTCCCGCACTTGCCGTGCTCAGCTAGGCAGCACCCGAAGAAACAGATTGCAGCACGCGTTGACGTAATAACTCAAATCTTCCACGACCGTACATAGAGCCCTTGATATGTTTGAGCTTATTGACAAACCCTTCCG
>WNEZ01005129.1_pt1 | contig 11460 bp, 8 predicted proteins | sample 5400521 | NCBI WGS metagenome assembly WNEZ01 (sample SAMN13153339, study PRJNA577476) | soil metagenome | isolation source: 120 cm saprolite under Douglas fir tree site 2 hole 1 replicate 1 | place: USA:California | collected 2015-04-18
CTGTAGGCCAGGCGTGGCTGGCAAGAGCTCGCTGGGTAGCCACAGCCGCTGAGAGGGCATCGGTGGCACGAGCAAAGGCTACGAAGAAGGCATCTCCTTGCGTGTCGACCTCGTGTCCGTGATACTGGTGGAACGCTACTCGCAGGAGGCGCCGGCACTCGCCGAGCACCTGGGTGTAGCGCTCGCGCACTTGTTGGAGGAGGGAGGTGGATCCCTCAATGTCGGTGAAGAGCAGGGTCACGGTGCCCCTTGGAAGGTGATCCATGGAGGCTGCTTCTCGCCCGGCTTCGACTGGGTCTCCCGAGGCCAGGACCGGGAGCGTTTGTCCAGACGCCCCTTTCCTGCTAGCCTCTGCCAAAGCCAGGGCAAAGTCCTGCACCGAAGGAAAGCGCTGCCCCGGCTCTTTGGCTAGCGCCTGCATGACGACCTCCTCGACAGCAGGCGACAGGCCTGTCACCAGGTCATGTAACGGCCGTGGCGGAGCTGAGACCTGCTGCATGGCGATCTCGATGAGGGAGCCACTGAACGGTCGCCTGCCGCACAGCCATTCGTAGACGACCACGCCCAACGCATACTGGTCACTGGCCGGTCGCGGTTGGCCCTGCACCTGTTCGGGGGCCAGATACGGAGCCGTTCCCGCCATCGCCGGGTCCATTGCCTGGGTGCTTGCCGAACGGGTAGGGGTGAACAACGCCAGCCCAAAGTCGGCCAGCAGCACCTCCTCTCGTGCGCCCAAGCATATTCTCCGGCTTGACATCGCGGTGCATGAGGCGCTGGTGGTGGGCGTACTGTAAGGCAGAGGCCACCTGGTTGACATAGGCGATGATCCGCTCGAGGGGGACGCGCGTGCCTGCCGGGTGCCGCATTCGCAGGGTGCCACCGACGGCATAGTCCATGACCAGAAAGGGCATACCATCCTGGACGGCAAAATCGAACACGCGCACAATATGGGGGTGGTCCAGCCCGGCTAGCGTCTGCGCTTCGTGCAGGAACTGGGCGGCATCCTGCTCGTCCAGGCGCAGGTGCAGGACTTTGAGTGCGGCAGGCTTCTTGAGATAGATATGCTCGCCCAGATAGACATCGGCGAAGCCGCCACGTCCTAAGAGGCGCAGCAGACGATAGTTGCCCAGTTGTTGGCCGACGCGGTCAGTCATCTCGCCCTCCCCTGGTGCAAAACAGTCAGGGTACGTGCGCTTGCCACCGCTGTGGCTAGCTAGACGTAGCATATCGTATGGCGAAGGAGGCGTCAAGATCATGTTGTGGATCTTGTCCTGCATAGCCGACTCTTCTCTTGAAATCAGCAGACAATTCCTGTGCAGAAGCGACAAGCGCATCAAGCATATCTACTTCCTGCGAAGCCTGAGGGAGCCAGAGGCCAGGAAGCCCAGTCGTCCCAGCCTGGGAGTGATCCACTGATCCAGTCCATAATAGCGGCCAGCAGAGAGGCAGAGTAGTACGGCAAAGAGAATCGCGTAGGGAAAGGCTGTCCCAATATCTGTACTATGACCTGGGACGTAGGGTCCTCCAAAACCTTCAGGGATGGACCAGATGCCCAGTGACAGGGATATACCCACGATAGAGGTCAGGTTGCTAAAGAGGCCCAAGATCAAGAAGACCGCCAGCGTGGTCTCTGTTGTGGCTTCCATACGAGCAAAGAGCAACGGATTGATACTGACAAGGTTAGCCCAGAATGAGATCCATCCCTGAACAAGCGCTGTTTGACCGGCCTGTGCTGCTGAGACCTGCTCAACAAATGTGTTCTGAAATTGCGGTTGCCACTTCAACGTAGCCGCAACGACTAAGACAAAACCGAAGATGATACGCAAGACGCCGATCCCGCGCTCTCGCCAGTTCATCGGTATAGAACGACGTGATGGGGCTGATGTTCGACGCAAAGGTGACGTTGTTGGATTGGTGATCATGAAAGCTACTCCAGTAAATCTAAAGCCCAGTAAATCTAAAGTAAATTCGTACGAGTTTGGGCATGCTTGTAGCCCAATAACAGAAGCTTCTATTGAAATGATGCTGCGCAGTATCGTTCTTTCACAAGAAGATACGCAGGGGGTTACAGCGTCCTTGTTCTAGGTAATTCTGTCTAGAGAGTTCCTAGAGCAATAAACGGGAAGAATTACACGATTCTACCGATGCGTCCTGCACGCCTCGCGATGTATATCTTGTGTTGTGGTGAGTAGCACAGAAGTATTCTCGAGCTACATCACGTTGGAAGGAAAGAAGCTACATACCAATGCCAACAGCGTTACTTGCGCATGCTAGCAGAGAAGCTACTATGGATGTGCAGAAGTTTCAAACATTTTATCAGGAGAAGTTCGGCCCGATCTATCGCTATGTGTACAGTCAGGTCGGCAATAGAGACGTGGCCGAGGACCTGACGTCAGAAATATTTCTCAAAGTCGTACGTGGCATCGATCAGGAGCGTAGCCCGCAAAGTATGCAAAAATGGCTCTATCTCATTGCACGTACAACTCTCGCTGACTATTGGCGAGCCCATTATCGCTTACCAACGAGCTCATTGGATGAATTGTTAGAAACTGGTTGGGAAGGCCCGGCCGAGGAAGAGCCAATTGCGAGGAGCAGCGGGCCAGCAGAGCTGGTACAGTGTCTCCTTCAGGCACTGCCTGAGCAGTATCGAGAGGTCTTGACCTGTCGTTTTCTGCTCAATCTTTCGATAAGAGACACCGCTATAAGAATGGGAGTGACAATAGCAAACGTCAAAGTATTGCAGTTGCGTGCACTCAAACGCGCTGCTGCTCTTGAGCGAGTTGTCACAGAAAAACAATATGGGGTGTTGTAGGGGCATCCCTTTCCCTCATAATCGAGAGCTCAATGAACTTGTCCACAGAGGTAGGTAATTTTGTCTAGTCGATGTCAGGGCAATACGAGGGAAAAATTACACGATTCTGCCGATGGCTCCCTGCCTCCACTAAAGCTATATGTATTGTCAGGATATTTGGTAACCGTCGCATATGCACATGTGAGACGAGATCTTCCTTCGTTCTCTCACTTTCGAAGGGAAGAGAAACAAACTCGTCTCACATGTGTAGAAAATCTGCCAAACATCCTTATTTTGACGATGAGTCGTGCAGAAGGGTTTTCCGATGATGTCATGTGTCCCTTGTCGGGACGTCTCTTGCAACGAACGCAAAATCACCCAACGGTCACGCTTGACCAAGAACAGAAGGAGGAACTATTATATGAGGTTTTTGATGAATAGGGTGACAACCCTATTCTTCGGTAGTGAGTCAGTCAGAAGGAGAACGCAGATATGAAGAATAAGAAGTTGAGCTTGATCTGGGCAACCGCCATCGGCATTGTCTTGGTGATCGGTTCAGTGGTCGCCACGTTGGTCCTCACGCCCGTACTGACGGCAGGCGCGAGTAGCAACGCCGCCACGAACGGCTCCAGCGCCTCTGGTGCCATCGTCATCGCTTGGAACAAGGAGTTGCTCCACATCGTCCTAACGCCGGGCGCTCAGCCAGCCACCGTTCACCCGACGCGCAGCTACGCCATCCTGCACGCGGCGATCTACGACGCCATCGTTTCCATCACCCGGGACGCCCCTCCCTATCTTTTCTCGGTGAACGCTCCCAGCACTGCCCGGCCTGACGCCGCTGCTGCCGAGGCCGGCCATGACATCCTGGCGGCGCTCTACCCCAGGTGGAAGGCTGCCCTCGATCAGCAGCTCGCCAGTGAGCTCGCCACGATCCCCGACGGAGCCGGCAAGCAGCAGGGAATCCAGGTCGGCCAGGCCGTCGCCGCTCGCTTGATCACCGTCCGCACCGATGACGGTTCCGCCACCACGCTGCTACCCTTTGTGCCGGGCAACCAGCCGGGCGACTACCAACTCACGCCGCCGAAGTTCGCGGCACCCGTGTTCACCACCTGGGATAACGTGACCCCCTTTGTGCTGAACAACGCGGCACAGTTCCGCCCCGGGCCGCCTCCGGCGGTGACCAGCCAGGCGGACGCGCAAGCCCTGAACGAGGTGGAGAGCCTGGGTCAAAATACCAGCACGACGCGGACGCCTGAACAGACGGTGATCGCAAAGTTCTGGGCGGGACCGATCTGGAACACCTGGAATGAGATCGCCGAGAACGCCGCCATCGCTCACCACACGAACCTGGAGACCACCGCGCGCCTGTTCGCGGTGCTCAACCTGTCCTTCGCCGACAGCACCATCGCCTTCTATGACGCCAAATACCACTACCAGCTCTGGAGACCCGTCACGGCCATTCGCCTGGCCAACACGAGCGGGAATCCGGCAATCGTCGGCGACCCGACCTGGACGCCGCTCGCCCCCACCGCACTTGATCCCGCTTATCCATCCGCCCACGGCGTGATTAGTGGAGACGGAGCGACCGTGCTGGCCGACTTCTTCGGAGACCAGGATCAAGTCCGCGTCACCTCTGACGTCCTGCCAGGCCCCGTTCGGACATTTACCAGCTACACCGACGTGGCGACCGAGGCCGGCCTGAGCCGGATCTACGCGGGACAGCACACGCGGATCGAGATCGAGGTGGGTTCCGAGCTCGGACAGAACGTTGCCCAATTCGTGGTCTCCGACTTAGGGGTCTAAGAACGGTTTCTTTTCATTGCGACCTTCACCCTACATGAAAGCGGCGATTGTCGTGAAGTAGGCCAAACACCGGCACAGGGATGAACTGTGACGCATCACAGTTCATCCCTGTGCTTCTTCCCACTACCGCTCCCTATTCCCCAATACTACCTCCTCCCCTCACGATTCCGCCAAGCAATTTGCAGAGTTGCAATTCTGCGCACAGTAGCGTATAGTAAGTGAGACGGCACTCGACTCGTGAGCAGCAACCTCCCCCTTGAGAGTAGCCCTCTTTTTGTCTACTGGACTCGTTTTGCATTGGCGCGTTGGTGAACTTCCCAGCCCGCTTCCAGCAGAAGGTGCGAGCATGGCCGATTTTCTCAGGGAACACCCAGCCGAAGCTGAAAACATATTGGACCAATCGAACGCTCGGTTCCACAACCTGCCTGCGCAGGTCACTCCACTGATTGGACGCGAGCAGGAGGTGGCGGCAGTGTGTGCCCTCCTGCGACGCCCACAGGTGCGCCTGGTGACCCTCACAGGCACAGGCGGCGTCGGCAAAACGCGCCTGGGGCTCGAGGTAGCCACTGACCTGCTCGATGAGTTTGCCGACGGTGTCTGTTTCGTCCCGCTGGCTTCCATTAGCGATGCTGACCTGGTCATTGCTACCATCGCCCAAGCACTCGGGATCAAAGAAGCCGGCGAGCGACCAGTAGCGGATCTTCTGCAAGCCTCGCTACGAGATAAGCACCTGCTATTGCTGCTCGACAACTTCGAGCAGGTGCTGGCAGCAGCACCACGGCTTTCAGACCTGCTGGCCGACTGCCCTCAGCTCAAAATCCTGGTGACCAGCCGTGCCGTACTGCACATCCGTGGTGAACGCGAGTTTCCTGTCCCACCGCTGGCGCTGCCCGACCTCACCCAGCTTCCCAAGAGCGAAGCCCTGGCACAGTATGCAGCTGTGGCACTCTTTCTGCAATGTGCACAGGCTGCCAGGCCCGACATCCAGGTGACTCCCGCCAATGCGCGTGCCATCGCCGAGATCTGTGTGCGCCTGGATGGGCTGCCGCTGGCCATTGAACTGGCAGCGGCACGCGTCAAACTCCTCCCCCCACAAACACTCCTGACCCGTTTGGGACAGCGATTGCAGGTGCTGACGAGCGGAGCACGAGATGCCCCCGTACGGCAGCAGACACTCCGGAACATGCTTGCCTGGAGCTATAACCTGCTCGATGTCGAGGAGCAGCGGCTCTTCAGGCGGCTCTGCGTCTTTGTCGGCGGCTGCACATTGGAAGCGGTAGAGGGTCTCTATACTGCACTCGGCGAGATGCCAGCAGATGTGGTGGACAGGGTTGCCTCACTCATGGACAAGAGCTTGCTGCGCCAGGCGGAGCAAAAGGGAGAGGAGTCGCGCCTGCTGATGCTGGAGACGATCCGTGAGTATGGGCTGGAGGTTCTGTCCGAAAGCTCCGAGATAGAGAATATCCGGCGAGCTCATACTGCTTACTACCTGCGACTTGCAGAGGATGCGGCGCCGCAACTCCTAGGCCTACAACAAGCAGCATGGTTGGAGCGTTTAGAACGGGAGCATGACAACCTGCGAGCAGCTTTGCAGTGGTCACTAGAGCAAGCGGCGAATGAGGAAGCCAGCCAGAGCACCGGTGATGGGAGAGAGATGGCCTTGCGGCTGGGTGGAGCGCTGTGGGGGTTCTGGTGGGTGCATGGTCACTGGAGTGAAGGGCGAAATTTCCTGGAGCGGGCATTGGCGGTAAGTGAGGGAATTGAGGCTTCATCTATTGGTGCCAAGGCGCTCTTCGCTGCCGCGCACCTGGCATTTGTTCAGAGCGACTATAAGCGGGCAGAGGCGCTGTCGGAGGGGAGCCTGGCACTCTATCGGGAAGTCGGAGACCCATGGGGCATGGCGTTCTCCCTCTTTACGCTGGGGAATGTCGCCTGGGTGAGGGGTAACACGGTAGCGGCTCGCTCGATGACGGAGGAGGCGTTGGCGCTCTACAGAAAGATAGGCTTCAAGGAGTACGTCGCCTGGTCTCTCTTCTCGCTGGCGTTGCTGGACAACAGCCAGGGTGAGTACACCAGGGCGTATGCCCTGTTTGAAGAGAGCCTGGCGATACATAGGGAGCTAGGGAACAAGAGGGGCATCGCACACTCGCTCTCCCAATTAGCCCAGGTGCTCTTTGTTTCCCAGGGCGATCAAGAGAGAGTGCGCTCGCTGATCGACGAATGTCTCGCGCTCTCTGGCGAGGTAGGTTTCAAGGAGGGGATTGCGGCATCTTACTCTCTCTTGGGACAGTTAGCTCTCGGCCAGGGTGACGTTGTTACGGCGTACTCACTGGCAGAGAAGAGCATGGCGCTCTATAGAGAGATGGGGCACCGCCATGGCACGGCCGAGTCGCTTGCTGTTTTAGGCAAAGTAGTTGCTGCCCAGGGTGACTACGCAACAGCACTCGCGCTCTATGAGGAGAGCCTGGCGATTTCTGGCGAGTTGGGCGAGAAGTGGGTGATCGCCGTACGTCTGCTGGGACTGGGCGAAGTAGTCGCGGCACAGCGACAGTTAGCGTGGGCAGCACAGCTCTGGGGGGCAGCGGATGCCTTACGCGACGCTGTTGGCATACCTATCCCGCCCGTCGAACTCGCTGACTATGAGCACTCGCTCTCGGCTGCGCGTGTCCATTTGGGAGAACGGGCGTTCGCTGCCGCCTGGGCCCAGGGACGATCCATGACGCCACAGCAGGCACTCGCTGCAAAGGGGCAAAAGCCAGCCCCACCCGCGACCACAACTGTGATCCCATCACCAACCTATCCCGACGGGCTGACGGCGCGAGAGGTGGAGGTGCTGCGCCTGCTGGCGGGTGGTCTGACCGACCTCCAGATCGCCGAAAAGCTGATTCTGAGTCCTCGCACCGTCCATACGCATATCAGTTCCATCTACACCAAGTTGAGCGTGACCTCACGCAGTGCGGCAACACGCTATGCCATTGAGCACCACCTCGCCTGACACGGGCGAAAGATTTTCCTTCACCATAATCTGCTCCCTTCATCGACACTAAATGCCTTTCCTCAGCTATTGGACAGAGGTAGGCGCTGATCTCGTATGAGCTCCTATCAAGCCCCCTGATTGGAGGTACAGGCGCTTGCATTACGAGCCTGTGTAACCTGCTACGAATCTACTTATGCAGAGATCACCTCTGTTCACGGAGCAAACGGGCCTAGACCCGTGTGCCTCTCTATGGACTCATCCACGATCAGGAGAAGATCATGGAACACAACGCGCAACAGTCGCAGAAAGATAAGATCATGAAACACAAAGTGCAACAATCGAAAGATACTACCAGCCGCCGTTCCTTTTTGCGCAAGGGACTCGTGGTAGCAGGAGCTGGAGTCATCGGCGCAGGAGCAGGAGTTACCGGCACCGAGCTGTTGACCAATGGGTTACCGGCCTTCGCCGCAGCAGGAAGTAGCAGTCTCAAACAGGGAGACGTGGCCATTCTCAGGTTCCTGGCTGCGATCGAAATCCTCGAAACCGATCTGTGGCAACAATACAACGAACTGGGAGGAATCCAAGACAGCGAAGTCCCAGGGGGGAGTGGGAGTGCACCCTACATCAAGGCCCTGCAAGTGCTGGATGGGGACATGTCCCAGTATATCCACGACAATACCGAGGATGAGATCAGCCACTTCACGTTCATCAACGCCTACCTGGCTTCCAAGGGCGCTGATCCCGTCAATCTGGAGAAGTTTCGCACGTTGCCGAGCAGTCAAGCGACCGGCGCCCAGCAAATCGGACGGCTCACCAACCTCATGCAACTCACCGTGGACACCAGTTGGTGGACGCGCTTACGCAGCCGCACGAAGAACCCCGATTTCGGTGACACGTTCGTTCAAGCCATCCCGGGTTTGAGTGCTGGGCAGTTTCCGGCGATTCCCAGACACGATGGCGACCTGGCCCCTACTGACCACATCCAGGCGATCGCCAGCACGGCGGGCTTCCATTTTGGGTTTATCGAGCAAGGTGGCTCCAGCCTCTACCCATCGCTGGCTCAGGGAGTCAGCAATCTGGAAGTCTTGCGCATCTTGCTCAGTATCGGCCCAGTCGAGACAGCCCATTTTCAGACCTGGCATGACAAGGCGGGCAATGCGCCTGCTCTGACCGACCCCATCAATGGGTTGGTGTTTCCGAACCTCAATGCCTCTCCCTTTGGCGGGGAGGACTTCCAGACTAATCTGATCATGCCTGAGCCCACCATATTCCTCAGCCGCAAGTTCCCGGTCGTTTCGATTATTCGCCCGACCGAGCCAGGGGGGAGTGGGGGTGCAGTGGCCACGGTCAAGGCCTGGAAGGCCGACGGGCTGTTCATCGGCCAACCGCCGGAGTTCTTTACAATCCTACACGATTTGGCAGTGAAAGCAGATGTGGCCCAACGCGGGTAATACCGCGACGCGTAGCACCCCGATTTATCGCGGGTGTTGGCGCACGGACGAACGATGCTGGAGCAGACCATTGCCTCTGTTCTGAATGATCCGACGCCAAAGGCGTGAGAGGACCAGGCAGGTCCACGGCATCCCCCTGACCGAACCTGCCTGCCCTACTTCTATGCCCGAGCACCGATGAGAGGATGAGGCAGAGCGAGTCTTGCCTGAGTCGCTGGATGAGTACGAACCAGGTGGAGTACGTGACAAGCAACCTGTCTAGGGAAACTGCTGCTTTCTCAGGTTTCATCCAATTTCCCCTCGAAGGATGGAGACCCAGGCAATTTGCAGAGTTGAAATTCTGCTCACAGTAGCGTATAGTAAGTGAGACGGCACTCGACTCGTGAGCATCAGCTCCCCTTGAGAGTAGCTTTCCTTTTGTCTACTGGACTTGTTTTACATCGGTTCCTTGGTTCACTTGTCAGTACACTCCCAAGAGGAGGTGCGAGCATTACCGAGTACGTGGGACAGCAGCTTGGCAACTATCGCCTCATCCAGCTTCTAGGACAGGGGAACTTCTCTGAAGTCTACCTGGGAACGCACCTGCACCTCAACACCCAGGCCGCCATTAAAGTGCTGCATGGACAGCTGGCAAATCATGATAGGGCAGGCTTTCTCACCGAGGCACGTACCCTTGCCCGCTTACGACATCCCCATATCATCCGGGTGCTGGACTTTGGTGTTGAGGGCACGACTCCCTTTCTGGTGATGGACTATGCTCCGGGTGGCACCCTGCGTCAGCGCCACCCCAAAGGGACACTGCTCCCGCTCGACACCGTCGTCACCTACGTCACGCAGGTGGCTGAGGCCTTGCAGTATGCGCACCAGGAAAAGCTGATCCATCGCGACATCAAGCCGGAGAACATGCTGCTGGGACGCACCAACGAGGTCTTGCTCAGTGACTTTGGCATTGCCGTCATCATCCAGAGTTCACCCCAGCAACAGGCTCGAAATGCGGCAGGGACGCTCGCCTACATGGCGCCTGAGCAGCTGCAGGGCAAGCCACGTCCAGCTAGCGACCAGTATGCGTTAGGAGTGGTGGTCTATGAGTGGCTCTGTGGGGATTGCCCCTTTCATGGAACGTTTGCCGAGCTGTATAGTCAGCATCTGTCTGTTTCTCCTCCGCCATTATGTGAGAGAGTCCCGGCCATCCCAGCTGCGGTGGAGCACGTGGTGTTGAAGGCACTGGCCAAAGACCCCAAGGACCGCTTTGCCAGTGTGCAAGCCTTTGCCTCGGCCTTGGAAGAGGCCCGCAAGGCAGAGTCATCTGGTCGGACGCTCTTTGTGTTTGCCTCTGATCTTCCCAGGGAACACCCAGTCGAAGCCGAACACATCTCGGACCAATTGAACGTGCGGTCCCACAACCTGCCTGCGCAGCCCACCCCGCTGATTGGACGCGAGCAGGAGGTGGTAGCAGCGTGTGCCTTCCTGCGACGCTCAGAGGTGCGCCTGGTGACCCTTGTAGGCACCGGCGGCGTCGGCAAAACGCGCCTGGGTCTGCAGGTAGCCACTGACCTGCTCGATGATTTTGCTGATGGGATCTGCTTCGTCCCACTGGCTCCCATTAGCGATCCTGACCTGGTCGTTCCCACCATCGCCCACAGGCTCGGGATCAATGAAGCTGGAGAACGACCGCTACTGGATCTTCTGAAAGCCTATATACAAGACAAACACCTGCTGCTGTTGCTCGACAACTTTGAACAGGTGCTGGCGGCGGCACCAGGGCTTTCTGACCTGCTGGCCGGCTGTCCTCAGCTCAAAATCCTGGTGACCAGTCGCGCGGTACTGCACATCCGTGGTGAACGCGAGTTTTCCGTCCCGCCACTGGCGCTGCCGGATCTGGCACATCTACCAGAGAGCGAAGCCCTCTTAGCGTATGCGGCAGTGGCCCTCTTTCTACAATGTGCGCAGGCTGCCAGGCCCGACTTCCAGATGACTCCCGCCAACGCCCATGCCATCGCTGAGATCTGTGTGCGCCTGGATGGGTTGCCCCTTGCTATCGAACTGGCAGCGGCACGCATCAAACTCCTCCCCCCACAAGCACTCCTGACACGTTTGGAACATCGATTGCAGGTGTTGACGGGCGGGGCACGGGATGTCCCTGTACGGCAGCAAACGCTGCGTAACACGCTTGCGTGGAGTTATGATCTGCTCGATGCCCAGGAGCAGCAACTCTTTCGGCGTTTCTCTATTTTTGCTGGCGGATGCACATTGGCGGATGCGGAGGGCCTCTACACTGTCCTGGGTGATACGTCAGCACATGTACTGGACGGGGTGGCCTCGCTCATCGATAAGAGCTTGCTGCGACAACTGGAGCGGGAGGGGGAGGAGCCGCGCCTGCTGATGCTAGCAATGATCCGTGAGTATGGGTTGGAGGTTCTCGTCGCGAGTGGGGAGAT
>WNEZ01005361.1_pt1 | contig 11459 bp, 9 predicted proteins | sample 5400521 | NCBI WGS metagenome assembly WNEZ01 (sample SAMN13153339, study PRJNA577476) | soil metagenome | isolation source: 120 cm saprolite under Douglas fir tree site 2 hole 1 replicate 1 | place: USA:California | collected 2015-04-18
CTTGGATGTTGGAAACAGCCGAGCTTCCAGCCGAGAGCGTGACCTGCGTCGGGGACTGATTCACCGTGACGCCCGCGACCGACGGCGAGACGCTCAGGTTTACCACCCCCGCAAACTGATAAAGCGACTGCACGGTCGTATCCTGTGAGCCGGACCCAGCAAGAGGGATCGTCAGGGCCGGAATGGACAGCGAAAAATCAGCCGGCGTTCCGCCGTAAATCCACGCCCAGCCCTGCTCGGCGCTTTGGCCAATTGCATGATTGGGAGCGCCAATTGAAAAAGTGGTTCCATCCACCGCGATCGAAGGTCCGGGGGGATCCTCTATCCCGTCGGGCGCGCTTAGCTCGGCCACTTGGGTCAGACTTCCGGCCCAACCGGCAGAGGGTTTTGTGAAAACGTAAGCCTTTGCTATCCCTGCCGCATAGATCATCAATGTGTCACCGCTGGCGGCAACGAGGCTGCCGAAGGCGCTGTTCGCCGTTCCGGGGGAAGCGGTCAGTTTCGCCGTTTCAGTTAGAAAGCCACCCCAGCCGGTTGCAGGTTTGGTAAAGACGTAGGCCGCACCCTGGGTCGCGTTGGCTCCGATTGTTTCGCTATACGCGCCGACCACAATCGTGTCGCCGCTGAGAGCAACAGTGTCACCGAGCGGCGTCCCGTTGGAAGCTCTCAGGATGGCATTTTCGCTGTAGCCGCCATTCCAGCCCGCTGCCGGCCTGACGAAAACATACGCCTCACTCCCATTCTGCAGCCCGGCGACCACGGTGTCTCCGTCAATTGCGATCGCGTCACCAAAATAAGTCACTGGGTACCGGACGCCGGGAACCAGTTTGGCGTTTTCGGTCAGAACCCCGCCCCAACCTGTTGCCGGCTTCTTATACACATTGATCACGCCCGGGAGCGGTGGGGGCACCGGTACACTCCTGCCATCCGCTCCCACCACAATCGTGTCTCCGCTGACAGCTACAGCAATGCCAAGCCGGGCGCCTTCCTTCAGGTCGGACTCCGTTAAGGTGGCAGTCTCGGTCATGGTGCCGCTCCAGCCGCCAGCCGGCTTCACGAAAACGTACGCCTCACCGGCACCGTGGTAGCGCGCCCCGACTACTACAGTGTCGCCGCTGATCGCGACCGCAGTGCCGAAGTTGTCAAACGGGCCGCCATCGATAGCTGTGAGCCTTGCGGTCTCGGTCAAAGCTCCGCCCCATCCTGTGGGCGGCTTCACGAAAACGTAAGCCTCGCCGAAAGCTATGTCGGCTAGTTGAGCCCCGACAACCACTGTATCGCCACTAATGGCAACCGCTACGCCGAAAGCGTCCTCGGCGTGGCCGTCAGAAGCTGTCAGCGTTGCTTGCTGGACGATAGGGTCGACCACCAGCGGGTATTGAGCGCCGCTATCGTCCACCCGAAGCCGAAGACGGTCGCCGTCAGCATCCAACCATGCCCGGAGCTCGCGTCCAACTTTGTCGTGGGCCGTCAGGCCCGCATAACGCAGTGTCGGCATTCCATCCTTTGTCAGTGTTAAGCCACGTCCGTCAGGGGCTACCGAAGCCAGCATATTTCCCGAGACGGCCAATGCCAGAGTCAGGGGCTCACCGTGGCTTTTCCCTGGTGATTGTTCCAGGTTGAATCCCTGCTCGATCCCCATCGGTCCATTTGCATACCACTCGATGAGCGCGCCTCGCCGGTATTCCACCCGATTCGCAGTCGCCAGCGGCGCCACCGGTTTCGTGACTGCGAGTTCATCGCCGTAGCCATAGCCCTGAAGTTTTAGCCCCCACTCGGCAGTCCCAACGTGCAGACGAACCCTTTCAGCGGTGCAATCCGTGGTAAGGCGATTGCTCGGGTTCTCAAACCGGAACCCTCCGGGCTGCGGTGCCGCGTGGTAGGCTCGCTGGTCGCGTCCGAGCACCGCGGAAATTTGTGCTTGCGCAGATGCCGGGAGCGAAGTCGCATCGCTCACGCGGGCTGTCGCTGACGATTGGGAAAATGCCGGTTGGACGTGCAGGAGAGAACAAACAACCAAGCTTGTACCTATGGAAAGCAAACGTCCGGTTAGAGTCACCGACACCCTCCTGTTCAGCATCTTTAAAATTGCGAAAGTCTTATCGCGCCTGAGTATTTGCTTCTTGGCCGCTCACAGAGCCCTTCTCGTGCAGGGATGTAACGATACACCCTCCCTCTGAACCCAGGCAAAGCAGTGCACGTCATCGTGGCAATTCGTTTCTTTGTCAAGCGGGGCCGATTTAGTCGTACGTTTCCTGGCGCCTTTCGTGTGCACCTCACGGTTCTGCCGGTTTGCGCTGGAATAAGTTTTGTTCAGAATCGTGTTCAAACGCTCGAGAGCTACTATGGCTCCATGCGAGTTCGTGCGTCGTTTTGGGGCACAACGCGACACGCTTCGCTACGGGACGGCTGTAATTGGGAAACATTTGGTGGAGCTAGTCGGGATCGAACCGACGACCTCATCGTTGCGAACGATGCGCTCTCCCAGCTGAGCTATAGCCCCATGTCGGTGGATTCTGCAACCTGATTTTAGCAGCGTTTCCCGCCCGAGACCAAGGTACTGCCGCATGCTCGAAACTTTCCGTACAATAATGTTTACCTGAGGGGCCGTTCAACGTCTAATCAAACAGGCCGATCAGCAACGTCTGATCCGAGGTTTGATCAACAACGGCTGAAATTTCGCTCCCAATGTTTACCCAGATCCAGTCCGGCGCTCGTCAGCCTGAGTATGGGCGAGCCGCGTTCCTTGTCTCCGCGGGACTGCACTGTCTGTTTCTGCTGTGGCTCCTGCACGTGCCTACCCCCAGGGTTGTGGCCCCGGCTTTTGTGGTCAACGGCGATCACGGAACCTACATAGCCCATCTCTATTGGCCGAGTCAGCGGAGCCTTATTGCAACCGATGTTTCGCCAGGTTCCTCCGACAATTCCTCGCAGCAGCAATTGAATTCGCACCTCACCTGGAAACGGCACGCCAAAACGGCAAAGTCAGTCAAGCGTGATTTGCCACGGCCGAAACTTGGAACGGACGCCGAAACCACCACGCCCGGGCAGGCCGCTCAGGTTCAAGCGGCAGGCTCCCCGCTGGGCACGGTTCTGGAAGGACCATTGGCCGGAGAAGAAGTCCGCCCGGCTCTGCCCGTTGTCTCTCCTGACCCGGCGGTCGCGGCGGTCGAGCTGAATGGTCTGCAAGGCGATGTGGTGGTCGAGGTCACGATCGACGAAAAAGGCAACATTGTTCAGAAAGTTGTGATTCAAAGTCTGGCTCCGGCGATCGACGGCAAGGTGCTCGAAGCCCTGGAGAATTGGCGCTTTCGACCGGCCACCCGCAACGGTGTCGCCATCCCTTCCAAGCAGGACGTGTATTACCACTTTCCCCGCTTCGGCAAAGGTTAGCTCGGCGCCTCCCGCTATAATGGCTGAGTGTCTCTCAATATTCGACAACTCGCCTCCGCCGACTTCCCCACCCGCTGGGGCAAGTTCCGCATTCACGGTTTTCGCGGAGAATTCGGCACCGGCATGCAAAAGCGTGAGGAGGAAGCCGTTGCCCTGGTTATGGGCGACATACATGCCTCGCCTCCGCTGGTCCGCATCCACTCGCAATGCCTCACCGGCGACGTCTTCGGATCGCTGCGCTGCGACTGCCGCCAGCAACTGGAGATGGCGCTTGCGATGATCGCCGATCAAGGCGCGGGCATCTTAATTTATGAGCAGCAGGAAGGCCGCGGCATTGGCTTGATGGCCAAGTTGCAGGCTTATGAATTACAGGACCAGGGACTGGACACAGTCGAAGCCAACGAGCGCCTTGGGTTCAAGGCCGACCACCGCGAGTTCGCGCTCCCGGCGGAAATCCTGAAAGCGCTCGGCGTTTCACGCGTGCGGCTGCTCTCCAACAATCCCGACAAAGTGGCTGCGCTGGAAAACGGAGGCGTGGCCGTCACCGAACGCGTCCCCTGCGAAGTCACGCCCTCAGCTCACTCCGAAGATTACCTCAAGACCAAAAAAGAAAAGCTGGGCCACCTCTTCACTTCCCGATAGCCTTTGCAATCCTGAGACCCTTATCATTCTGATAACCCTTGTCATCCTGAGGAAGTGGAGTCCTTTGCTTGCGAAGGACTCCCGACGAAGGACCTGTGCAGTTCTCTCTAAGAGTACGGCATCACTTCAGATTTTCGGTCCGAGCTGATAGCTTCATTTCAATACAGCGGCACCTTCGGATCCACGGTTCGCGCCCAGCCGTCAATCCCGCCTCGCATCGACTGCACGTTCTCGTATCCCTGCTGCCGCAGCCAGTTCGTGACACTCAAAGAGCGCACGCCGTGATGGCACACCACCACGATATGCTCCTCCGGGTCGAGCTCCTGAGCGCGCATCGGAACATCGCCCATGGGAATATTCGTACTTCCCTCGAGACTCGCCTTGGCCAGCTCCCAGGGTTCGCGCACGTCGAGCAGCGTGAACTTGTCCCCATGCTTGAACATGGCTTTTACTTGTCCGGCACTGATTTCGAAATCCATAGTAGCCTTCAGTATTCAGCAATCAGCATTCAGCCGATGCATTCCGACGATCCACTGAAGGCTGGTTGCTGACTGCTGAATGCTAGTATCCAAAATCCGTCTGCGCGGCATACGCGTGCTGTTTCACTCCCAGTTCTTCCACGCGGCACGCGCCCAACTGGTTCATGTATGCAGGACGATCGGCAACACCGTATACGCAGCGCTGCAGCCATGCGTCGCTGTCCGCTTTCGCCTTCGTCTGCTCGTGGTACTGACGGAAGAAGGCGTCGTCACGCTTGTAGTATCCCTGCACCGGCGAGGGATGCGCACCATACCTGGACTCGACCACTGCATTGACCAGAAATCCCGGAATCACGGTGCGATTGGGATCGCTGGCGATCACTTCCGGCTCCACGATTTCTTCCGCCACCACAATCACCCGCTTGGCGGCACGAACTGCTTCGATCATTATTCCGAAGTTGCCCCAGCAGTGGGCGTTGCCCTCGCGATCGGCACGCTGCAGGTGGACGATGGCGACGTCAGGCGAAAGTGCCCGCACCGCATGCAGCTTCACGGGCTGGCCTCTGGGCGGACGCCCTCGTCCGCCGGGACGAGGCGAAGACTGGTCAGCTTGCGGTTCCGCAAACGGCGAGTCGATTTCTGCAAAAAACTCATTATCCCGGACGACATCGCTGCCCAGAGCGCTTCGCGTGGGCAGAAACGGCACGCCCATTGCCCCCGCCTGCAGGGCCAGCGCCACCGTGAAATTGGTCATGTTCACCATCCTCACGGCACCTTGTTCCACGGCCCGGCGAAAGTTGTAGGCCGAGCCCATCATCGCGTTTCCCACCCACGCGGCAATCACCCGCCGAACGCATCCAGCCGCAATTATCTGATCAAACAAAATGTCAGAGATCGGCCCAATCAGCGTGAGCTCGCGTTTTCTTTGCCGGATAATCTCATGGCCTGCGGCAAAGGGAATCATCTGCTCCAGTTGCAGGCAGAGCGCAACGGAAGCGCCATCGGGCACCAACTCGGCAATGGCTTCACGCATAGTGAGGAGCTTGGACATGGCTGGCCTTACTTCCCTTTCCATGCCGGCTGGCGTTTCTCGAGGAAGGCCTTGATCCCTTCCTGAACATCCTCGGTCTTCATCAGCTCATCCAGATAGATCTTTTCCGCGCGCGCCAGGCCCTTGTCAAAGTGCATCGCGTTCCAGACATAGCTGGCCTTCTTGGTGATGGCAAGCACAGCGGAACTTAACAGCGAAAGCTGCCGTACCGATTCCTCTACCGCGCTCCAGACCTCCGCCTCAGGAAGCGCGCGGTTGGCCAGACCGATGTTGGCTGCTTCCTGACCAGTGATGCTGCGGCCAGTCAAGATCAAGTCGGCCGCCCGCTTTTGCCCGACCAAGGCCGCCAGCGCCGTGACCGCTACCGGCGGATAGCATCCCAGCTTGATCTCGGGAAATCCCCACGAAGCCGCTTCCGCGGTGTACACCAGGTCGCAGACCATGGCCAGTTCCGCGCCACCGCCCAGGCAATGGCCGTGTACTGCGGCGATCGAGACCTTTTTCGAGTTGACCAGGGCCAGAATGACCGCGTGAAGCTTGGCCAGCATGCCGGCGACTTTGTCCGGAGTGTGGGCGGCAACGTCCACGCCCACCGAGAAGGCCTTCCCCGTCCCGCTCAGTACCACCGTGGATACGTCATCGCGCCCCTCAATATCAGCTAGGGCGCGCTCCAACTCCTCCATCATGGCGATGTCGATGACATTAAGCGGAGGATTGTGCAGTGAAACGCGCGCCACTGGAGGAATGAGTTCCAGTGTGATGCGCGAAAACTTCGTCAATGCTTGCGTCGCCACTATTTTGTCCAGAAACCGTCTTTGTCGTACTCGCGGATCGCCTTCAACTCTTCCGCGCTCGGCTCCTGCGTCGGCGTCAGCTTGTCCGACACTCGCAGACTCCATCCCGTATTGCGCAGCACATCTTCGACCTCTATGCCCGGATGCAGGGACGACAGAAAAGCTTCTCCATCTTCGCCGAAGCGCAACACCGCCTTGCTCGTAATCACGGCTGCCGGACCGCCTCGAGGCAGACCCACACGGTGTCGCCATTCCGGACCGTCGCCATTCCCCGGGCTGGTGAGATACGAAACTCGTTCCGGCAAGCGTTCCTTGCTGTGCTCCAGCAACACCACGAAACGCTGGGCCAGGGAAGCGATATCGCACGCTCCGCCCGAACCCGGCAAGCGCGTCAATCCCTTCACGCCGTGTACTTCGGTCGAGTTCAAGTTGCCGAAGCGGTCCACTTCGGCGGCTCCCAGAAAACCCAGATGCACCCGCCCGGATTGCAGCAAACTCATCACCCCCAGCATGTCCAGACACTGGGTTGCACCGTGAATATTCGGCGGATCGGCCATGGTGTAGATGAGTTCTGGTGCAGGCGTTGCCCGGATCACGCCGTTCTCGAACAGTCCCACAGCCTTCGGAGCGTGGGTCTTCTTCGCCACCACAAACGCAATCAACGGCAGGCGCATGCCCACAAACACGATTTCGCCGTCACGAATCTCACGCGCCGCGCAGGCCACCATCAACTCGCCCAGCGTGTAAGAAATTGCTTCAGCAGTCGTCGCCATGGTCAGCTGAGAACTGGGAACTTGTAACTGACAACTGGGTCTTTATCCAAAATATTCATCACCGCCGCAAGCGACTTCACAAATTAATCGCCGACTTGCGAACCTCGCCAATCGAAGCTAACGGATCGCGCGCACCTTCTTTGGCCGCAATCCATTTTTTCTCGTTGCCGATTATGTCCAGTAACAACTTCTTGTCTTCCGCCGAGGGCAAGTATTCCTTCAAATGCTGCTCGTAGCCGAGGTCGTCCAGCGGCTCGCCGGAATCTGCATGGAACTTCTGCCCCGCCCAGCGCCCGATGTGGCGGTTGAACTTGATATGGGGTGCGTAGAGTTTTGGCTGCCCAGGTGCGAGTACGCCATTGAAACGGGCGATCAGGCCCGCCACTTCGTCGCGATACAGATGACGGTTGTAATCGTTCAAATCCTCGAGGTCCGCCGCCTGCTCATTCTTCGGCTCATCGTAGCGGCCCTTGATACCCCAGACATAGGCCCAGTGCGCGGATGAAGAATGGTCGGTGCCGAACAGATCATAGGAGCTCGAAATCCATTTATTGAGATATTTCTGGATCAGCCAAGCCGGGATCACGCCCGCCTCCACGATCCGGCGCAGACCGTCATTCCCCGTTCCCATATGGAAGGCTTCCTCGCGCAGCATGTACGACATCGACCGGCCCAGCGGCGCGAAGGCGGAATACTTGAACATCTGCAACTGGAATTTGCCGTCACGGTCTACGAAGTCCGTGTAGGTGAAGAAGTCCATCCAGTTGTCGACGTCCACGTTGAAAGCTCCCAGCAGGCGTTTGTTTTCGAACGCCCGCCGCTCCAGCATCTTCTGAGCCTCAACCTTGCCGGAATAACCGAAGTGGTCGACCAGCAGCGCGCACATCTGCCAGCCGTGCCGCATTTCTTCGATCATGACCCGGGTGATGGCGCGGCGATCCCAGTCGGTAGGCGCGCTCTCGAACAGATAGCGCTGCTGTTCCACGCTGGCAAATTCCGTATCGCCCTGGTACACGATCATGTTCATCAGCGCATCGCGCATTTGTTGCGTTGGCACCTGGCGCAGGTTTTCCCACTTGCGGCGGCCTTTGAAGTGGCCAAACTGAATTTCTTCGGTTTCGATCGCGCCATAGAGCGTGTCAAATTTGAAGCTGGCAATTTCGTCGTGATTCACGCCGATGTCTTTGCGCCAATCGTCGAACAGTCCCACCCAATCACTAAACGTTCCTATTTTTGCGACCTTACCGGGCATAACACCTCTTCATTCGTAGCGCCGGCGTCCCGCCGGCTGTCCGGTGGGCGTCTCGCCCACCGCGCCTCCGATACCATTTCTACTTCGCCTTAAACGTGGCCGGTCGCTTCTCCACATACGCGGCCAATCCTTCTTTCGCGTCCTCGCTCTGAAAGAGGATCTGCTGATTCTCCCGCTCCACCGCCAGCGCCGATTCCAGGGGAATTTCCCAGCCCGTTTGCACCGCGCGCTTGATGCGCCCCACCGCCTTCGCTGCCTTGTTCGGCGGACAGAACTGGCGCGCATATTCCATGATGTTCCCCATGAAATTCTCGCGCTCGTAAATGTCGTTCACGATGCCCAGCTCTTTCGCTTCCTCGAATGAAAAGGTGTTTCCAGTGACCATCAGCTCAATGGCCTTGCTTTTGCCCACCAGGCGCGAGAGCCGCTGCGTGCCGCCGGTACCGGGAAGCACTCCCAGATTCACTTCCGGCAAGCCGATCTTGCCCGCCTCTCGGCGCGCAATGCGGATGTCCGCCGCCATCGCGATCTCCAGCCCGCCGCCCACACAATGCCCGTTCAATGCCGCGATCACCAGCTTGGGAGTGTGCTCCAGTCGCAGCAGCATCTCGTTAGCATGCAGGCAGAAGTAATACTTGAAGGTCGGATCGACGCTGGCCAGCATCTTGATGTTTGCGCCCGCGGAAAAAAACTTGTCGCCCGCGCCGGTGAGCACGATCACGTACACATCGTTGTCCATGCGCGCCTTGAGAATCGCCTCATCCAGCTGCCGGTTCATCTCGTAGGTGTAGGTATTGGCCGGGGGATCGCACAATTCGATCACCGCCACGCCGGCGTCGACGCGGTAGTTGATCAACGGTTTCGTGGTCTCGCCGCTTGCCGGCTGCACTGTCGTTGCCATAGTCAGACTCCTTTTCGCAATCGTAGTGTGTCGTTTCGGTTGGAGAATGCTGATTTCTTCTTCTGTGATCCCTTGCCCGCCGCGGCGCCAATGCCCTGCAGGAATATGTCCCCCATCTCCCGCGCCAGTTCTGTAGCATCCGCATCCACCCGTGGGTTGTACCAGGTGTAGATCCAGTTCATCATCCCGAACAGGCTGAGCACGGAGGTCCGACTGGAGAATTCTAATCCTCTGGTGCGCTTGTAGTCGTCCAGCAATTCAACGCAGATGCGGTAATACTCGCGCTTGATCGCCGCGATCTCGCTGCCGAATCCGTTCTTCAGCACCTCATCCTCATGGGAGAGAACTTTCATCGCCTTCTGATTGGCGAGAAAGTATTCCAGATGGTTGAGAATGAACATCCGAATTCGCTCGGCCGGATCGTCGACTTGGTGCAACCGCTCGCGGAGTCGCGCCACGATGGTGGTGAAGGTGTGCTTCTGGATCAGGTACAGCAGTTCTTCTTTGGACTCAAAATAGTAGTACAGACCAGAGAGTGAGACTCCGCTGGCGCGAGAGAGATCGCGCATCGACGCGGCGGCATATCCCTTTTCATAGAAAACGTTGGTGGCGTGAACGAGAATTTTGGCCAGGCGACGGTCAAACCGAGTTTCCAGAAGCGGCCCGGAATCAGAACTGCGGCGGCGCGCCGAAAACTGCGATTGGATTGGAGAGGCAGTAGCCATTGGTCGAACGTTCGTTCAAATATACAGCAACACGATCTCATTTGTCACGCTGAGAACTGCGAACATTAAACTGACAACTGGTTATTTCTGAAACCGATGGCTAATTCCTGATATCCCCGAGCAACTGCTCCACCTCAGCCTTCAGGTCCGCCGTCAACGGCAGCAGCGGCAAGCGCGCTGGACCGCCATAGTATCCGTTCAGATCCATCCCATACTTCAACCCCGAAATGCCCAGCTCGCCAGAGACCCGCAGCGTGGCCTTCGTAATTCGTTCTTGTTTCAGCCTGGCCAACTCCGCGTCGCCTTCTTTCCACGCAGCATATATCTCGTAGCAGGCGGTTGGCGCCGCATCGGCGAAGGCGAGGATGCCTCCCAGCGCACCGGCCTGCAACGACGGCTCCAGTTTCTGCGCCAGGCCCACTAAGATCTGGAACCCGACTTCCTTCTGCCGAGTCTTGATCCCGCTCACCACGCTTACCGCGGCAGACGACGGTTTGCCGCCGCCCAGTGCCGAGACCTGCACCAGTTCCCCGCCCTGTCCATTGCCACCGTTGGACGCCCTGAGCATGCGCGGAGTCACGGCGTCAAAAGTTTCTGTAACTGTGGCCGCGCGTTTCACCTCCCGCGTCTCTTCGGCCATGCGGCGGAGTTTCTCCACATCGCCGCTCGATTCCTTCATGCCAATGATATTGGGATGCCCCGCCAACTCGATCACCACCTCGGCGGGAATGTCGTATCCGGTAAACCCCGGCACGTTATAGATCATCACCGGTAGCGGCGATCGATCCGCCACCGTGCGATAGAAGGCCAGCATATTCGCGGGATGCATCACCTTCTTGTAGAAGTGTGGGGTACGCACCAGGGCCACGTCGTAGCCGAGTTCAGCCGCATACTCGGTCAGCTTGAGCGTTTCGATGGCCGACTCGATGCCCGTTCCCGCGATCAGCACTTTGTTAGGTGCTGTGGCTTCCCGCGCCGCTTTCAGCACGTCGCGCCGTTCTTTATCCGAGAGCATGACCGCTTCGCCGCTGGAGCCCAGCACGACTATACCGGCCACGGGCGTCGTGGAGTAGCGCTCTACATTGTGCTCAAGCTTCTTGAAGTAAACATTGCCGTCAGGATAAAACGGCGTGGTTATGGGAGGAAAAATACCGTGAAGGAGCATGTAGATAGGTCCGTAGTTTCTGACTGTTTAGCTCGGACCTCTGTAGCTCCGCATATTCGGCAGAACAGATGGGTCTAGAAACCAAATCTTAACCGATTGACCCCGCGAGCAACCCAGATCCATATTCGCGCGGTAGAGCAGAGCTGGCGGCTGTGATAGAAGGACAAAATCTGGTCCGACCGCCTGAGTAAGCCTGCAAACTGAATAAAACATATGGCGCTTCGACTCTCGAGAGGAAACCAAGGAAGGCGCCGATTCGGCATCGACGGGTTGGGCAAGAACGC
>WNEZ01005131.1_pt1 | contig 11455 bp, 14 predicted proteins | sample 5400521 | NCBI WGS metagenome assembly WNEZ01 (sample SAMN13153339, study PRJNA577476) | soil metagenome | isolation source: 120 cm saprolite under Douglas fir tree site 2 hole 1 replicate 1 | place: USA:California | collected 2015-04-18
TTTCGGCACGAAGTCCTGCACATTCGGCGGCAGCAGCAGCGTCTGATCAATATTCCAGGGCCGAAAATACTTGCTCATGAGCCAAACTTGAATCAGACTCGCTCGGACTTGAACAGCCACTATTCGGACAGGCTCCTAGCGCAAGCAATCGCATGGCCTGGCTTCGCCATCAGCATCGCGCGAGATCAGGCCTGGTTGGAAGCGCTCAACGCAAACGAGCCGCAGCTTGCGTGTCTACCAAGAAATCCGGCCACTTCCTTGTGGATGTTTTAAATGTTCACATTTTGTTCTATATGTGCTAAAATCTGTTAACGGTTAGATGCACCTAATACCACTCCGGGACGAAATGATTCGTTCTGCGTATCAGACTCAATAAAAAGAAGGATACGCAATATGATGCTGTTAAAGATCAAGAATCTCGGAGAGGGGCTACACCCAAGCGAAACCGTTGTTTTGATTCAGACAAAGGACGGCCCCGAAGAGGTCGCGGTTGACGCTAAGTCGCTTCGCAACGGCACATTGCCGGTTGGTTGGCCGGTTGGAAAGAGTGCTGGTTTTCTATTGGTCGAACTGCCAAGGCCGACTGTTACCGGAGCACGTCGTGTTTGGGTCAGGAAAGAGGAACTAGTACCAGATAAGACAGCGCGCAGGACAGCATGATCCTGACAGATCGAGAGATTCAGAGTCTTCTCAAGAAGGGGCTGATCTCGATCGAGCCGAAACCCCCGCTTGCTGCATACAATTCTACAGCCGTCGATCTCACACTTGATCCAGTTATTCGAGAATTTCGGACGAACGCGCCGGGCCTGATAATTGATCCGGGAGCGCCCGGTTACAAAGCTACAGACCTCATTCGGTCCGCGACCGATCCGGTGACAATCGCAGATCAAGGTTGGGAGTTGCCGCGCGGCACGCTGGTTCTTGCGTGGACTAGGGAGCGTGTGGATTTGGATTTCAAAGGAAGGGTAGCCGCTCGCGTTGAAGGCAAAAGCGGACTTGCGAGAATTGGTCTAGGAGTGCACGTAACAGCGCCCACAATTCACGCAGGCTTTCCTGGAACGATTCAGCTTGAGCTAGTGAACCACGGCCCATTGGTAATTAAATTGCGCCCTGGAATGGCTATCTGCCAGTTGATAATAGAGACGATCAAAGGGACGCCTAGCAAAGCTCACAAGAGTCAATTTGCCGGACAAAGCGCTCGCTAAACCCTAACCCGAGCCACCATCGCGCCCGCATCTGGCGGACCGCGTGCCCGACGTCGGGGCCCGCTTCCAATACAATCGGCTCGAGGCCGCGCTCCAGAACATGTGCGGCGGCGGCGAGCCCGACCGGGCGATGTCGTCAACGGTATTTCTAGTATAATGGAAATACGGGTGCCGCGCATAGTGCGCTCTCTTGATCAAGGGACGCTCGGCTGACGGACCAGCGGATGCCACAACAAGGCGCGGACAATGAGTGGAATTCCAATGGCTGCCGGCAATAGCCAATACGCAATGGGCGGAAGCTCTCTCCAGAGTGGCAGGTTCTTGCCGTTGTCCACGTAAAACGCGATCAGGAGCAAAACGTAGGATGCGCCCATTCCGCTGATGTGCAGCCTGACCCAATAGCGCCAGCGTCGCCGTCGGGCTTGACGGCCTAAACAGGCGGCCGCAAACGACAATGCCCCGAGAATAAACAGATGGTAGTCTTCCGCCCATCGTACCGCCGCCAAGCTGGTCGAGGTCAGAAAGACCGCGGCCAGGCACCAAAAATAGATCGTCCCGTACCGGGGATGGCGACCTGCACGTTTCTGACTTAGCATCGCAACAACACCCGTGACCGTGCAGGCGAGCCCCAGCAGGATATGAACCCCCACGACGGTCAGAAACACCGGGTTGGTCGAGGGTATATCGATCCCCGCTAAATTCGTGGTTCCATCGCCCATGCAGTTTCCCGCTCTCCGCGGTGGGATAATCGGCTACTTTGGAAGCCCGCAATCAGGTGACAAGCCGCTCATGCAGTTGAAATCGACGCTTACCTGCCCGAAGTGCGGCCATCAGTCCGTTGAGACCATGCCCACCAACGCCTGCCAGTTCTTCTACGACTGCAAGGGCTGCGGGGAGAGACTGAAGCCCCTCGCAGGCGATTGCTGCGTGTTCTGCTCGTATGGTTCGGTTCCTTGTCCGCCGGTACAAGCTGGGGACGTGAACTCATAAGAGCCGCCGGGAAGGCCTCGACCGCGTGCCGCAACGCAGCCTTCATGCGGGCGCGTTAGTCGGCTTGCTGCGTCGATGCTTGCGCGTCTTGGACTCGATTGCTCCGACCGTTCGCAATGTGAGCAGTGCATTGCGAACGCTTTCAAGCGCGGGCTCATTCGGCTTGTTGCGATGCTCGATGAGCGCGAGCATGCGCGAAAGTGGTGGCCGCAACGGCCGCACGATGAAATCGGACACGTGCATCGCGACCGAAACCTCCGGCACGATGGCCATGCCGAGATTCGATGCCACAGCACTCTTCAACGCCTCGACCGTCCCGAGGGGCGTCGGCGCTCGTGGCGGCAACGCATGCCCGGATAGCCACCCCAGGACGAGCGAGTGAGCCGAGCTACTCGCTTGCTCCACCAGCAGATTCTGCTGCGCAACATAGCCGGGCGTGATCTCGTCTGGAACGCCTCGCGTGCCGACAGGAAATATGGCCACGAGCATCTCCGGGCATAGCGGCGTGATCTTGACTTGCCTCTTCTTCTCGACCGGCAGATTCACCAGCCCGAGGTCGATCCGGTTCTGGATGATGTTTTCGACGCTGTTCTGCGTCGGCGCGTTGGTGACGACCAAGTCGATGCCGGGATGATCGAGACGCACCCTGCGCAGGATTGGCGGCAATCGATAGATCATTGCCGTCAGCGTCATGCCGAGATTCACGCGGCCGGTCCAGCCCTCGCGAAAACGACGCATCGCCGCATCGGCATGATCGCACTCGCGCAAAATGCGCTGAGCCGCCTCGACCAGCTCGCGGCCCGGTACGGTAGCATGCGCCCGCTTGCCCAGGCGCTCGATCAGCCGTAAGCCGAAACGCCGCTCAAGTTCGCGGATCTGCAGGCTGATCGCCGGTTGCGTCAGGTTGAGCCGGCGCGCCGCCGCCGAGAAGCTCCCTTGCTCGACCACCTCGAGGAGGGTCCGCAGTTGGTCGAAATTGAGGCCGCGCAACCAAAGTTCTCCTTATCAAAACGATTGAAACAACAAATTTGCCTTACCTCCGATCAGGTTGCAAGTTCATCGGGCTGGCGCCTTGTTCGATTGGTCACATGAGTGAAGACAATGAGCTGAGCTGCGTTGTCGGCAGCATCTACGATGCGGCGCTGGATCCCGCGCTCTGGACCGATGCGCTCGCAAAGATCGCCGAGTTCGTCGGCGGTCAGGCGGGCGCCCTTGGCTCGAAAGACATGGTGAACAAATTCGTCAACGTCGGCTGTCACATCGGCCTCGATCTCCAGTACATGCAGATGCATTCGGAAACGCACGGGGAATTCCCATCGCGAGTATGCCGCTCTTCGACGTCGGGCAGGTCGTGAGCCCTCCGGAACTCATGCCCCATGATGATGATTGCGAGGGGCGCTGCCGCCAGGAATTGGCGCGGCCCCAGGGGCGGGGCGATATTGCCGGCGCCGTGCTCGAGAGACCGGGGGAGAGTCGCAAGTTTCTCAGCGTCGTCCGAAGCGAGGCGAACGACATGGCCGACAACGAGAACGACATGGTCGACCATGAAATGCACCGGCGCATGTCACTTGTCGCACCTCACGCGCGTCGTGCGGTCCTCATCGGTAAGACAATCGACCAGAAAGCCAACGAAGCGGCGACCTTGGTCGACGTCCTCGATAGCCTGAGCGCCGGGGTGTTCCTGGTCGAGGCCAACGGCCGAATAGTCCATGCCAACGCCGCCGGCCGAGGGATTCTCGGCGCTGACGATTTTTTGCGCTCGATCGGCGGCCGGCTGGTTGCCCGCAATACGAAGATCAATCGGACCTTGCAGGATATTTTCGCCGACAGCGGCAGCCTCGATATCGGCAGCAAAGGCATCGCCTTGCCGCTGACCGCGCGGGAGGGGGAATGCCACCTTGCCCACGTGCTGCCCCTGGCCGCGGGAGCACGCCGCCGCGCCGGCGCACCCACGACGGTCGCCGCCGCCTTGTTCGTTTGCAGAGCGACGTTGGAAACCCCATTGTTCCCTGACGTCATCCGACGGGCCTATCAATTGACGCCGACCGAGCTGCGCGTGCTGCTTGCCATCGTCAACATCGGCGGTATTCCTGAGGTCGCAACCGCCCTTGGCGTCGCCGACACCACGATCAAAACGCATGTCGGCCGCCTGTTCGACAAAACCGGCGCCGGCCGCCAAGCCGATCTCGTCAAGCTGGTCGCCGGATTTTCCACCCCGCTGGTGGCCTGACACAAGGCCTGCGCACGAACCTCGTTGACAAGCAGCCATATATCCATAATTCTCGATATATGGAATCAGAAACCGTCATTCTCGCGCTGGCAGCGCTCGCGCAATCGACCCGGCTGGATGTGTTCCGGCTGCTGGTGAAGCACGAGCCGGAGGGGCTCGCGGCAGGCGACATCGCCAAGGCGATCGCGGTCCCGCAAAACACCATGTCATCGCATCTTTCGATCCTGTCCCGCGCGGGACTGGTGTCGGCACAGCGGTTCAGCCGTTCGATTGTGTATCGCGCCGATCTGACACGCTTTCAGGCCGTCGTGCTGTTCATGCTGAGGGATTGCTGCGACGGGCGGCCGGAAATCTGCGCGCCGCTGATCGAAAGCCTGACGCCTTGTTGTCAGAAGCCAAGGAAAACGCGCGCTGATGCAAAACTTTGACTTGCCGCGCCGGTTGGCGGCGGAGGCGCTTGGAACGGCGTTGCTGGTCGCGACCGTGGTCGGCTCCGGCATCATGGCCGAAAGCCTTACCAAGGATGTTGCGCTGGCGTTGCTTGGCAACACGCTTCCGACCGGTGCGATCCTGGTGGTTCTCATCACCATTCTCGGCCCCATATCGGGTGCGCATTTCAATCCTGCCGTTACCTTAACTTTTGTGCTTAAGCGCGATTTGATGCCGCGTGATGCATTGCTGTACATGGTGGTGCAAGTCGCCGGAGGGATTGCGGGAACCATGATGGCGCATGCGATGTTCGCGCTGCCGCTGCTGGATGCGTCGATGAAAGCCCGCACCGGCGGCGCGCTATGGCTGGCCGAAGGCGTTGCCGCATTCGGCCTGGTCGCCACCATTCTCGCGGGCATCAGGTTCGAGCGCCCGGCCGTTCCGTGGCTTGTCGGCCTCTACATCACGGCGGCGTACTGGTTCACATCGTCGACGTCGTTTGCCAACCCTGCCGTCGCCATCGCGCGATCCATGACCAACAGTTTTTCCGGAATTCGCCCCGTCGATCTGCCCGGCTTTATCGCCGCCGAGCTTTGCGGCGCGCTCGCCGCGCTGATGCTGATGAACTGGCTGCTGCGGCCAGAAGGTGAGGGGGCCGCAATGAGCAAGGAGGCTCAGTTATGAGCGTCACGATCTATCATAATCCTGCTTGCGGCACCTCGCGCAACACGCTGGCGATGATCCGGCAAAGCGGCGAAGAACCGCAAGTGATCGAGTATCTGAAGAACCCGCCGAGCCGTGAGCGGCTGATCGAACTGATCCGGGCGATGGGAATTTCCGTCCGCGCGCTGTTGCGCGAAAAGGGCACGCCCTACGCGGAACTGGGGCTTGCCGATCCAAAATGGAGCGACGACCAATTGCTCGATTTCATGCTGGCGCATCCGATCCTGATCAACCGGCCGATCGTCGTGACCGCGAAGGGCACACGGCTTTGCCGGCCGTCGGAAGCGGTGCTCGATCTGCTCGACCATCCCGTCGGCTCCTTCGTGAAAGAGGACGGCGAGATCGTGACACGGGCGAAATAGCAGACGGGCCGCGCGTACCCCGTCGATCCAGCTTCGCACAAGCTATCAGCGGGTCGTCCCTGCGAACGCAGGGACCCATCACCCCTGGCCTCAAAACTGAAAAAAGGTCTCTGCTCCAGTGCCAAAACGAGAGTCCTCGCCGCCGCGATGAGCGAAATTGCGCTCACGCTGGGGTCCCTGCGTTCGCAGGGACGACTCGTTGAAATGACTCCAGAAACAAACGAGGTTCGCGTGCGGACCGCATAGAAAATATCGATCGCCCTGCCGTCGATCCCGAACATTGTCCGCCTTTTATCCCACATGATTACGCGGCATAATATCGTATGGAACTTACGCCCCGCCTGCGCCTGATGAACTGGCTGGTCAAACAGGGTCTCACTGGCCTGCCCGAGAACGATCTTATCCGTGGCTTCTGCGAGCGCTGCCGGGCGGGCGGTCTCGATATTTCCCGGGCTAGCGTTTTCATCGATACCCTGCATCCGATTTTCGAAGGGCGCGGATTTCGCTGGAACGATACCGAGACCAACGAAAGCGACATGTTCGAATACCGCTCGACCAGCGAAGGCGAAGCCGCACAGAACTGGCGCCGCTCTATTTTCTATCACATGCTCGAAAGTAGCCTCGATGAGCTCAAGATTGATTTCGCCGATCGCGCCTCGCTTGATTTTTCGCTGATCGACGAGCTCGCCGCAAAGGGGCACCGGCATTTTGTCGCGTTCGTGCACCGGTTCGGCGAAGCCGGTACGCTGGGGCAGATGGACTGCGTCTATTCCTACTGGGTGACGCGGCGCGCCGACGGCTTTGGGGAGCAGGGGCTGTCGGCTCTGCGTGATTTGGTAGCGGCGCTCGGGCTCGCGATCAAGTCCGCCGCGCAGGTCGATATCGCGCGAACGCTGGGCCGGGTCTATCTCGGACGCGACGCATCCGAGCAGGTGCTGCGCGGGCGGATGTCGCGCGGCGTGACCGAACGGATCAAGGCCGTGCTGTGGTTTTCCGATCTGCGCGGCTCGACCGCGATCAGCGAGCGCATCGGGCCCGACGAGATCATCCCGTTTCTCAACGACTACGCGCAAGCCTCCATCGACGCGATCCACGATGCCGGCGGCGAGGTGCTGAAATTGATCGGCGACGGCGTGCTGGCGATGTTCAAGCATGACAACATGGCGGTGGCCAAGCACGCCGCACTTCGCGCCGAGCGTCGTTTCCGGCACAACATGAATTCGCTGAACGCCCGCCGTTCCGCCGAGGGACGCCCGACCACGTCAGCCTATGTCGGCCTGCATGTCGGGGAGGTGTTTTACGGCAATATCGGCAGCGAGGATCGGCTGGACTTCACCGCGGTGGGGCCGGCCGTCAACGAAGTCAGCCGCATCGCGTCAATGTGCGGTTCGGTCGATCGCGAATTCCTGACGTCGTCAGATTTTTGGAGCGGGCTCAATGCCACTGGCCGGGGTTATCTGGTTTCCACCGGCCGATTTGCGCTGCGCGGCATCGGCCGCGCGCAGGAGCTCTACACGCTCGATCCCGACATCGCGTCAGACGAGGTCATCGCAGGGAAATACGAACGCTATCTTGCGAGCTAGGCGGCCTTGGCGCGCATCGTGTAGAGCCCGAGCGCCAGCAGCGAGGCCGCCGTCAGCACGGTGCCGAGCGCGAACATCGCCTCGCGCGAGACGGATGCTGCGAGATAAACCCCGATCGCAGCACCCATCATCTGCCAGAAGCCGAGCAGGGCAGAGGCGGCACCGGCTTTCTCGCCGAACGGCGACAGGGCTTGCGCGGTGCCGAGCGGATTGACGATGCCCATGCCGAGCAGGAACACCGACATGGCGCCAAGGAACGGCAGGAAGTTCGCGTAGAAGATCGACACCAGCAGGGTCGCTAGGCTGCCGGCCGCCGCCAGCCACAACCCGCTTTGGATCGAACGGTCGAGTCCGAAACGGGGCGCCAGCCGGGTTGCCAGCATGCCGGCGGCGAACACGATCATGACGGTGCCGGCGAAAAAGAGACCAAGCTGGATCGGCGTGAAGTGCAGCCCTTCGATCAGCACCCGGGGTGCTGCCGAAAACATCGCGAACAGTCCGCCCATGATCAGGCTGACGGTCGCGGCCGGAATCAGGAAACGCCGATCGGCGATGAGCCCAAGATAGTTTTTGGCAATCGCGAGCGGATTGAGCGGGATCCTGGTCGAGCGGTGGGTTTCGCCGAGTACCGTGCCATAGGCGATGGCGCCGACGGCGGCAAATACCCCGACAAAGACGAATTCGGAGCGCCAGCCGAACGCGTGGTCGAGCGCGCCGCCGAGCAACGGCGAGAAGCCGGGGGCGGCCGCCATCGCGATCATGATCAGCGCCATCGCGCGGCCGAGCGCCGCGCCGGAGAAGAGATCGCGGGCGATCGCACGCGACAGCACCGAGGTCGAACAGGCGCCGGCGGCCTGGATGACGCGCCCGGCCAGAAGGCCCGGAAGGTCGGTGGCGAGGCCGCACCAGATGCTGCCGGCGCAGAACACCGCAAAGCCCGTCAGCACCGGCCAGCGCCGGCCGTAGCGATCCGAGATCGGCCCGACCAAGAGTTGTCCGACCGCGAATACCGCGAGGAATACCGTGATCGAGGACGTCACATCGGCGGTCGAGACATGCAGCGACGCCGCCATCTGCGGCAGCGACGGCAACAGGATATTGGTGGCCAGGGTTCCCGTTGCCGCCAGCGCTGCGAGCACCGCGACTTGCAGGAAGGTCGAGGAGATTTCGGGGAGCGGGGCGATCTCGATCGTCGAGGCGGTTTGGTCGGTCATGGCGGTTCCCGTTTGATATGAAATGATACATATCATATAAAACGCGCGGGAGAGAAGCTCCCACGGCCGAACATTGGAAAAGCGGCACGGGGATGCGAAACCGGCTGGAAGGCGGCAGCCACGTGGCTTGGGGATTTGCGTTGGCAAGTCCGCAAGGCCTGGCTTTGGCGGAAGTGCTCGCTAAAGCCCAATATTTGGGAAGACCAAAATACCTTTTGACGTGCCGCCGCTTGTATCCTATAAGATACTATGATCGAAGTGCGGAAAACCGACGAATTCGATGCTTGGCTTTCGGCCCTCACCGATCACAGGGCGGTCGCAAAAATCATTACTCGCATTGAACGCCTGGCGCTTGGCAATCCGGGGGATGTGAGGGCGGTTGGCGGAGGCGTGAGCGAAATGCGTATCGCTTATGGTCCAGGCTACCGGGTTTATTACAAGCAAACCGGCAAAGAAATTGTGTTGCTTTTATGCGGGGGAGACAAGGCAACACAGGACAAAGACATTAGGCGAGCAAAGGAAATCGCCGCTGAACTGTGAAAGGATATAGCAGATGGTCAAGACCTCAAAATTCGACGCGGCCGAATATCTGAAAACACCTGCCGCGATTGCCGCCTATCTCACTGAGGCATTTGAGACCGACGATGCTGCTTACATCTGTGCTGCGCTCGATACCGCAGCTCGTGCGAAGGGTATGGCAAACGTTGCCAAGGCAACGGGCCTGGGTCGTGAGAGCCTCTATAAAGCATTCAGTGGAGGGTCCAAGCCTGAGTTCGATACCGTTCGAAAGGTGATGGGTTCTTTTGGCGTCAAGTTGGTCGCAGAGCCAATCGAGGAAGAAAAGAAAACCGCCTGATCGCACTGTTTAGTTGGCTGTGTCCTTTCATCCCAAATGAATGCGATTGACGCGACCACGCGATCGGCACTACTCGGCTTCTTCAGCCCTTCGCCGGCTCGCCAACCATCTCCGGCTGCCGCGCCAGCGAAACGGCCGGCGACAGCAGGATCACCAGCGCCTGGACACCGAAGATCGCGACCGCCAGATAAAGGCACGCTTCGGCGCCATAAAATCCGCCGACGATGGCGCCGAGCGCGGAGCCGACCGGGCGCGCGCCATAGCTCATGATGTTGATCGCCGAGACCCGGCCGAGCAGGCTCGGCGGCGTCACCGATTGCCGCAGTGTGGTGGTGCTGATCACCCAGAGGATCGGCCCGACGCCGAGCAAGAAGAAGCTTAAGGCAGCCAGCATCGGCGTTGGGACAATAGTCGTGAGCGCCATCACCGCGGCGGCGACAAAACCGGTCACCGGCCCGAGCCCGATCACGGTGCCGAATGGCAGCCGGCGCATCACCCGCGTCGCCAAGAGCGCACCGACCACCATGCCGACGCCGTACATGGCGAGCGTGGCGCCGACCCCGGTCGCCGATAGTCCGAGATGACGCACCGCATAGGGCACGAACACCGCGAGCAGCAGGAACGAAGCCGTGTTGAAGATGAACTGGGTGATGAACACCGGCCGCAGCAGCGGATGATGCAGCACGAAAGCCGCACCCTCCTTGATGTCCTGCAGCGGATGGCGCCGTGGCGTCCGCGCGCGATCGGGTTCATAGATGCCGGCCAGCAACACGACCGCTGACACCGAAAGCGCCGCGGCAAATCCAAACGCCGGCGCAGCACCGACCCATCCCACCAGCACGCCGCCCAAGGCAGGTCCGCTGGCAAAGGCGACGGTGCGCGCGAGTTCGATCCGCGCATTGGCCGCGGGCAATAATGTTGGCGATACCAGCGACGGCACCAGCGCGGGCGCCGCTACGCTGTAGGCGACCGTCCCGCATACCGCGACGAAGCCGAGCAACGCGAGCAGCGGCAGCGTCAGCAGATCGAGCCCGATCAGCACGAGGATTCCGACCAGCGCCGCGGCACGAAGGGCCTCCGAGCCCGCCATCAGCCAGCGCCGCGAGATGCGGTCGGCGAGCAGGCCGGCGGGAATCGCAAACAGGATAAACGGCAGCGTCAGCGCGGTCTGCAATAGCCCGGTCTGGCCTTCGCCGACGCCGAGCAGCAGCACCGCGACGATCGGAGCTGCGGCGAGCGCAATCTGCTCGGCGGATTGCGCGGCGAGATTGGACCATGCCAGGCGGTTGAAGGTCGGCGGCAGGTGGGGTGGGTTGTCGATGGCGGACATGGCTGAATTCCCTAACATTTTCGCGTCGCCACCATTGTCCGGCGCTTGGGACCTCCAAACCACCCGGTTCCCGACAAGTCAGGGGCAACCTGGTCCAGATGCAGTTGCAAATGAGTTGCAATAAGAACAGATATCCGCCATCTTACGAATATGGACGCACGATCGCCCGGTTTATCCGCTGATTCCCTGCCAGAGGTGGTCACAGGCCACCCGCTGGATGGCTCGGGCTGGCGCACTGAGCGGGGAGAGCCGTCGCTGGCAGGGATGTTCGCCTCGGTGCGAACGGCGAAGCAGGGGCCGTTCTGGCGCAAGCTGCTGGCATTCCTGGGGCCGGGCTACCTCGTCGCGGTCGGCTATATGGATCCCGGCAACTGGGCGACCTCGCTCGCCGGCGGTTCGAAATTCGGCTACGCGCTGCTGACGGTGGCGTTGTTGTCCAACCTGATGGCGATCGTGCTGCAGTCGCTGTGCACCCGGCTCGGCGTCGGCGCCGGGCGCGACCTCGCACAGGCCTGCCGCGATTCTTTTCCGCG
>WNEZ01010435.1_pt1 | contig 11455 bp, 7 predicted proteins | sample 5400521 | NCBI WGS metagenome assembly WNEZ01 (sample SAMN13153339, study PRJNA577476) | soil metagenome | isolation source: 120 cm saprolite under Douglas fir tree site 2 hole 1 replicate 1 | place: USA:California | collected 2015-04-18
GGGGAGACACCTTCGACAGGCTTCTCCATCGTCCTGCGAAACCGTTCGAGGAAGTAGCGCGCCAGAAGTGGTATATCCTCGCGGCGTTCACGCAAAGGTGGCACGTGGATGGGGATCACACTGAGCCGATAATAAAGGTCTTCGCGGAAACGGCCTTCTGCAATTTCCTTTTCGAATTCCTTGTTCGTAGCGGCTATGATGCGGACATCCACATCCGATTCGTCCGTACTGCCCACTGGCCGGACCTTGCCCTCTTGCAGAACGCGGTAGAGCTTCACCTGCATGGTGAGGCTCATGTTACCGATTTCGTCCATGAAGAGCGTTCCGCCATGCGCGGCCTGGAATAGGCCCTGCCGGTTTTCATTTGCGCCCGTGAACGCGCCTTTCATGTACCCGAAAAGCTCGGATTCCAGAAGGGTCTCCGGGAATGCGCCGCAGTTAATGGTGATGAAAGGAGCTTGAGCTCGCTGGCTATTCTCATGAATGGCCCGCGCAACCAGCTCCTTACCGGTTCCGCTCTCTCCGGTAATGAGGACACGGCTGGATTGCGGCGCGACAGTCTGAATCAAGTCGAAGATGGAGCGCATCTTTGGGCTTTGCCCGATGATGTTGTCGAGACCAGTCAGCCGGCGCAGTTCGCGCCGCAGGTATCCCGCCTCGTTCTTCCATTTCAGACTTTCGGTCACTTCGCGAACGGTGCGGCGCAACTGATCGACGAGTGCGTCGCCTTTGATCACGTAACGGTCAGCCCCGGAGTTGATCGCGGCGATGGCGGTTTCGAGCGCGGGGACTCCGGTCATCAGGAGGAAGAAGGAACCCGGAGCGATTTCTTTGGCGAATTTAAGGAGTTCCATTCCTCCCGCGCCGGGCATGCGGATATCGGAAATGATGATATCAAAAATCTGCGATTCGAGTTTGCGCTTGGCGGCATCGACGCTGTGCACCACTTCGACGCGGTGGCCTTCCTTGCGGAAAGTGATCTCCAGCAGCTCGCAGATGGATTTTTCATCATCGACGACGAGAATATGCGGCATCTCGCGTCCGGTTTCTTTGATGGCCGCCTTGGTTCCTTGCATGACCTCTCACGCGACTCGCGGCAGCTCGACGATAAACTCGGCGCCCCGGTCTTTCTCTGAAATCACGCTCAGCTTCCCACTATGCGCCTGCACAATCTGATAGACAATGGACAGTCCCAACCCTGTTCCACCTTTGAAACCCGATTGAAGAGGCTCAAAAATCTTCGCCCTTTGTTTGGCATCCAGGCCGATTCCCGTGTCGCGAAAGGCGATGCGCAGCCAGAAAGGATACTGCTCCAGCCTCACCGTCAGGGTCCCGCCATCCGGCATCGCTCGCAGGGCATTGTCGCAGAGATTCCAGAAGACCTGTTTGATCCTATTGGCGTCCACGCGCGCGCGCAGCCTCTGTCCATTGAATGCCCGGACAATCTGGTACTTAGCGCCAATCTCTGGTTTCTTCTCCATGAGCGTCAACGTTTCGTCAAGCAGGCTGCAAACGTCAGCGTCCTGAAACTCGTAAGTCTTCTCCCGCGAATAATTCAGGAAGTCTGTGATGATATTGTTGAGCCGTTCCGATTCCCTGCTGACAATGTGAACCAAACGCTTCTCGTCTTCTTCCAGGGGCACGAGGCGCGCCAGTTCCTTGACCGCACCGGCCATGGCCGTCAGGGGCTGGCGAATTTCGTGGGCAATAGCCGCGGAAAGGCGTCCCAAGGCGGCCATGCGTTCCTTTGTGGCAACCTCCTGTTCCAGACGGCGGAGCTCCGTGAGGTCTTGGAAGTTGAAAACATAGCCGCTGCGTTCAGCGTCGCGCGAACGTAAGGGAGAAATGCTAATACCCAAATAGCGCACATCGCCGGAAGGGGTGCGGAAGTCAATCTCTTTTCTGAGCGAGAGCCTTTCGGCGTTCGCATAATGACCGGGAAGCCAGAAGTCCTCATTTAGCTCCTTCAGGGATTTGCCGCGCAGGTCAGAGAAGCGATGTCCAAGGATCTCCTCGCCCGTACGGTTCAGCAGCAGGATGCGTCCAGCCAGGTCCGTCGTGATTAGACCGCCTCGCATTGAGTGGATGATATCTTCTGTGAAATCCTGCAGGCTAAGCAGTTCTTCGCGCTTCTCCTCCAACTCCCGGCCCTTGCTGCGGAGGGATTGCGAGAGGAGACTGGCCAGATACGCGACCGCGAGAAAACCGAGGAGATTCATGACCAGCCAGGTGCGAAGGCTCTCGGCCGTCGGCAGGCTTGCGAAGGTGCGAGGAATCTTCCCCGTATAGGCCATCACGGTCATGGCGGCGAGGAGGAGGACACAAATCGCGGCTGTCAAGAAAGCGATGCGGCGAGAAAACAGGATGCTGGCGACGATGATCACCAGCAGGTAAAGCGAGATGAAATAGCTCTCCTGAAGACCAGTCGAGTAAACCAACAAGGAAATCATCACCACGTCGCCGGCGATCTGCAGGCCACCATGCCAGTGCGCTTGCGAGAGCCATCGCAAGAGGATCAGATGAAGAATCCCGAGAGTCAGCCAGAAAATGATCAGCGGGAGAAAAAAGCGATTGGTACCGAGACCGGGAACGTATTGCGGCCAAACGACCCCGATAGTCAGGATAAGCGTGATCGTCAGGAGACGAACACGCGTCAACCACTCCAGCCATTCCCTTGTTGCAAAGCTCTGATCCATTGCTCGCCCGTTCTTCGCCCCCGGTATGCGGGCCTTCCCCCAGTATAGGCGGATAAGCGGAGGACAGAGAGTCGCTGCTCTGCCCTCCGCAAAGAGGATCTGCTTCGTGCGGGCGGAAGCCCAGTTACATTTAGTGCCCGGCCAGCTTGCCGATGAGCGAGAATAGCGGCAAGTACATGGAAATGACCACGCCGCCGACGATCACGCCTAAAAAGACGATCATGATGGGTTCGAGGGCAGTCAGCAGGTCCTTCACGGCCGCGTCCACTTCTTCCTCGTAGAAATCGGCGATCTTCTGAAGCATGGCATCCATTGCGCCGGTCTGTTCGCCGACAGCGATCATCTGTGTAACCATGCCGGGAAACACTTCAGCTTCCTTCAAGGGCTCCGTGAGCGACTTGCCTTCTTCGAGCGACTTTCTCACCTGCTGCAAAGCCTTCTCGACCACCGCATTACCGGCGGTCTTGGCGGTGATGTCGAGGCCCTCGAGAATGGGAGCTTCAGGACGATGGTGTCGAGAATGAACCGGCCTTGCTGGGTGCCATACCACACCTTCAAGCCAAAGAGTGCGCCGACAATGGCCACAAGGAGGAGAAGACCAAAAATGCTGCCGATGAAATTGCTCATGGCTATGACGATTTTCGTCGGCAGCGGCAGATCCACGCCGAGGCCGGCGAACAAAGTTGCGAAAATCGGCACCACTTTCCAAAGCAACAGAGTGATGACACCGCCAGCGACAGATATCACGCCCACCGGATAGACGAGAGCGGACTTGACGGCGCGCTGCAGTTTGACGTTCTTTTCGATGTAAGACGAAAGACGCTGCAGAATGGTATCCAGAATACCGCCCGTCTCACCGGCCTCAACCATGTTGACGTACAGGGCGTCGAAGACTTTTGGCGAGCTGCGCATCGCCGCCGAGAGGGTCGCGCCGCCCTCGACCTGACTGCGCGTTCCGGTCAGGACCTTCTGAAAGACCTTGTTCTCCTGCTGGCCCGCCAGAATCTCAAGACATTGTACGAGCGGCAGACCGGCATCGATCATGACCGAGAACTGTCTCGTGAAGATCGCGAGCTCCTTGGCCTTCACGCCGCCACCGAAAGTGGGCACGCTGAATTCCTTGCCCTTTTCGGTCATTTTCGTGGCGGTGATTTGCTGCCGCTTCAGCAGGCTCGCCAGCTCAGTCTTGTTGGACGCGGTCATTACTCCGCTGACGCTGGAGCCTGAGCGGCTGGTTCCTTGGTATTTATAGTCCGGCATTTGATTGCCTCCTCACTCCTTCGATCTCTTCGGCATATGGCCTTTCAGCCAAAATCCAATCTCCTAGCGTTTGCTAACCACGGGAGCCTTGGCCCCGTTGCCTGCCGTCGCCACTCCTCGGTTGATCATGTCCTGCAATTCATCAGGATTCGACGAACGCGAAATCGCCATGTCCAGCGTAATCAGTTTAGAAAAATAGGCGTTCGCGAGACCCTGGTTAAAGGTCTGCATCCCGGTCTGCCCGGTCCCTGTCTGCATCGCGGAGTAGATCTGGTGAATCTTATCCTCGCGGACCAGGTTGCGGATGGCCGGCGTCGGTATAAGAACTTCCATGATCATGGCACGGCCGCGTCCATCCGCGCGCGGCAGAAGCGCCTGACAAAGAATTCCCTCGAGCACCATGGAAAGCTGGGCACGAATCTGCGGCTGCTGGTGGGAAGGAAAAACGTCAATAATACGATTGATTGTGGAAGACGCCGAATTGGTGTGCAGGGTGGCAAAAGTCAAGTGGCCGGTTTCGGCGATGCGCAGGGCGGATTCGATGGTCTCGAGGTCGCGCATTTCGCCGATGAGTACAACGTCGGGGTCTTCACGAAGTGCGGCGCGAAGCGAATTTGCAAACGAATGAGTGTCCGCGTGAACTTCGCGCTGGTTCACAAGGCACTTCTTATGATTGTGAAGAAACTCGATGGGATCCTCGATGGTAATCATGTGCTCTTCACGCTCGTTATTGACCTTGTCGAGCATGGCAGCGAGGGTGGTCGATTTACCGGAGCCCGTTGGTCCGGTCACCAGAACCAGTCCGCGTGGTTTGTCGCACAAGCCTTTCACGATTTGCGGCAACCCGAGTGCGTCAAAGCCCTTGATTTCCCAGGGAATCGTGCGGAAGACGGCACCGACGGCGCCCCGCTGATTGAAGACGTTGCCGCGAAAGCGGGCCAGGTTCTTCAAGCCGAAGGAGAAGTCCAGCTCCAGGTTTTCCTCGAAGCGGTGCTTCTGCGCATCGGTCAGAACGCTATACGCAAGTGATTTGGTATCCGCCGCCGTCAGGGGTGGCATATCGAGAGGCCGGAGCCGCCCGTGCACGCGTACACGGGGCGCGCTATTCGTGGTGATGTGGAGGTCGCTGCCCCCCATCTCGATCATCTTCTTTAGTAGTTCACTCAGCGTGATGCCAGCCATCCGTCACCCTCAATTCTATAAAACCGTTTCGCGCAGGACTTCTTCCATGGTGGTCTGTCCTGCCGCGACCTTGACCAGGCCGCTTCGCCGCAGCGTGAGCATTCCCTGCTCGATCGCCTTCTTCTTCAATTCGAGGGCCGAAGCGCCAACGAGAATCAACTCGCGCAGTTCATCATTGATCTCCATGACTTCGTAGAGACCGGTGCGGCCCTTGTATCCGCCCTTGCTGCAAGTGGTACAGCCTTTGCCGTGATAGATCTTGGTTGTCTTCGCTTCTTCGGACGAGTAGCCGGCGTCGATGAGCGCCTGGTGGGGGACTTCCAGCTCTTCCTTGCAGTTCGAGCAAATTCGGCGCACGAGGCGCTGGGCGCAAATCAAGTTCACTGAAGTGGCTACAAGGAAGGGTTCAATACCCATGTTCATCAGGCGGCTGATGGTCGAAGGCGCGTCGTTGGTGTGCAGGGTTGATAGGACCAAGTGGCCTGTGAGTGCAGCCTTGACCGCGATTTCTGCCGTTTCAAAGTCGCGGATCTCACCGACGAGAATGATATTGGGGTCCTGCCGGAGGAAAGCGCGCAGCGCGGCCGCGAAGTTCAGACCGATTTGCTCCTTCATCTGCACCTGGTTAATGCCTGCCAACTGGAATTCGACCGGGTCCTCCGCGGTCATTATGTTGGTGTCCACTTTATTCAGGGTCGCGACGGAGGAATACAACGTATTGGTCTTGCCCGATCCCGTGGGGCCCGTAACGAGCACCATCCCGTAGGGCCTCAAAATGTTCCGTTCGAATTTCTTGAGCGACTCGGATTCAAAGCCCAGCTTGGTCATGTCCAGTCGGAGGTTTTCTTTATCCAGCAACCGGAGCACGATCTTTTCGCCGTAGAGGGTCGGCACGGTGGAGACGCGGAAGTCGAGCTCTTTTTTCTTTCCGTCCGCCTTGTACTTGATCATGATGCGGCCGTCTTGGGGCAAGCGCTTTTCCGCGATGTCCAGCTTGGCCATGATTTTCAAACGGCTGGTCATGGCATCCTTCAATCGCAAAGGTGGAGTCATCACGGTTTGTAGCTGGCCGTCAATGCGGAAACGCACGCGCATCTCGAGCTCGTAGGGTTCGAGGTGAATATCGCTGGCGCCGCGCTTGACCGAATCCGTCAGGATCAGGTTGACCAGTTTGATGATCGGAGCTTCTTCGGCCGCCTTCTCGAGGGAGGCAGCATCCAGCTCTGCTTCTTCGGCGGCCAGTTCGAGCTCGTTGTCTTCATCAACGAGATCCTTCATCAAGTTGCTGAGTTCTTCCTGGTTCGTCGACGATGACCCATAGAAACGGGAAATCGCGTCGCCGATGGCTGATTCCGACGCTACCACCGGCTCGACGTTGAACCCGGTCATGAACTTGATGTCGTCCATCGCAAAGACGTTGGTGGGATCCGTCATGGCGATCGTCAGTACGGAGCCGACCCGCGACAGCGGGACCACCTGGTAGCGCGAAGCCGTGTCCTGCGGGATCAGCTTGATAACGTTTGGATCGATTTCGTAATACTTCAGGTTGATGGAAGGAACGCCATACTGCCTGGAGAGCACACCGGTGATGTCATCATCGGTGATGAAGCCCATTTTCGTCAGGCAACTCCCCAGCTTGCCCCCGTTGGTGCGCTGAAACTCGAGCGCTTTCTGGAGCTGGTCCTGGGTAATCAGGCTTTCTTTAACTAAGATTTCGCCCAGACGGACGGACATCCGCAGTACTCCTGGCGGGTTTGCACCCAGCGCTCACCTTAGCAAATGACGATGGAGAAAGGAGCCAGAATTTCGTCCATCGTTCTGAAATCGCTAATACCTGTCCACGCGGGCAGGTTTTGCAAGCGAAGGACAGGTAGGAATCTTGACTTGCCTCGGCACGGTGGCTATCTTGCCAGAATGATGCCCGGGCGAACAACAGGGACACCCTCTGCCCACAATTTGCCCCTGAGGACCAAGAACGTTCACGATGGATGTGAGACGCGCGGCAGTGCGACTCGATTTTGCGCCTTCTCGCGGAATCTGAAGACCAAATCATGAGCCGGTTAGACAGCAAACAGCGCTGGGGTCTCGCCATCGGCGGGATCCTGCTGACCTTGCTCCTCGCCGCGGTGTTCACCTTCGGATCGCTCGACGTACCCTTCGAACCGAAGAGTTGGCGTGCGGTGATGGCGCTCTATGCCGTATCGAGTTTTATCACCGCCGCATTTCTTGTCTTTGGCCTCATTCTGGCACGCACCACCTTGAGGTTGTGGGCGGAACGTAGCAGAGGGCAACTCGGTGCTCGATTCAAAACTAAAATGGTCGTGGGAGCCATGGCCATTTCGCTCCTGCCCATCATCTTCATGTTCGTCGTCAGCTATTCGCTGATTAATCGCAGTCTGCTGCTCTGGTTCCCGAAGCCGCTCGAGATCGCATCGGAAGAGACACAAAAACTGTTGAATGATCTCGGCCGAGGGCAGTTGCCCCGGCTTCGCGGGACGGCCTTGCAGGCTCAGGCGGATGCCAGCCGGCCCGGCGAAGACTTCCTGCGGCGCGCACTTGCGAGAGGCGCGGACGCAATCTGGATTTTGAACCGGGACGGTAAAGCAATCAACGGTGGCGTCACCTGTGACAACCAACCCGAGGATCGCAGCGGCACAATTTGTGTGCAGCTTAATGTTCTTGGCGAATACTTGCGGTCGTTGCCGAGTGGAGTGGAAGTTTGGCAAGCCGGCGGAAGAAATTATTTTGCCGCGCGGGTGCCGGACTCGCGGGCCGGCCGGAATGCAGGATTTGTCGTTGCTGCCTACCGCACCACTCCGGACATTCTCTCACGTTTGACGTCAATCCAATCCCAGACGCGCGAGTATTACCAGGAAAAGCAGGATCTACGCGCGCTGAAACACCAGATGCTCCTGATCCTTCTCCTTTTCACCGTGCTCCTGTTATCGGCCGTGATGTGGATGGCTTTGTTTTTGGCGAAGCAGGTAACCATCCCTATTCAGGCGCTCGCGGAAGGGACGCGTGAAGTGTCAGCGGGCAACTTTGATTACCAGGTCCCGGAACAAGCTCAAGATGAGCTGGGCGTGCTGGTGCGCTCGTTCAACGCCATGACCACACAGTTGCATGATAACCGGTCACAAATCGATCAGTTCACGCGTAATCTTCAGCAGGCCGTTCAGGAACTCGAGCGGCGGCGGCAGTTGATGGAGACCGTGCTCGAAAATATTCCCACGGGAGTCATTTCGCTCGACGCAACTGGAGCGATTCTTCGCTTGAATACTTCAGTTACTCGGCTGTTCGGGGTGAGTGGCTCCGACTCTCACACTCTCGAAGGACTCCTCGGAGCTGATGCGGCCCGCACCGTCCATTATCTGACGCGCAGATCCCTGCGCATGGGCGTGGTCTCCCGCGAGATCGAGACGGTCGTCGCGGGACGCGTGTTGCACGTCGCTGTCACTGTTAGCTCCCTCGGACCGCGCCGCGCGAACGCCGGCTACGTCCTCGTCCTGGACGACCTGACGGAAATGCTCCGGGCCCAGAAATCAGCGGCTTGGCAGGAAGTCGCGCGCCGCATCGCTCATGAAATCAAGAATCCGCTGACCCCGATTCAGCTCTCGGCCCAGCGCCTCTCACGGTTCCTCGAGCGTCGCGACGCCGCCCAATCGGCCGTTTCTCACGACTCCGAATTGGCAAAACTCGTTCAGGAATGTTCGCGCTTGATCGAGCGGGAGGTTTCCACGCTCGCCGCGCTGGTCAACGAGTTTTCCCAATTCGTGCGCTTCCCCAGCGCCAAGCTCGCTACGACCAACGCCAACACCATCGTCCACCAGGCGGTGGAAGTATTCCTGGGACGACTCGATGGCATTACCCTCAAGACGATTCTCGCCGAAAATCTGCCCGCTGTACGCGCGGACGGCGTGTTGCTGCGCAGCGTGGTCGTGAATCTCATCGACAATGCCGCAGAAGCGTTGGAGAACTCGGCCTGCCGGGAAATCGTCGTTTCAACCAGGGCCCATTCCGATGCAGAAACGGTCGAGATCTGCGTTTCCGACACGGGTCACGGAATTTCTCCACAAGACAAGGACAAGCTGTTCCTGCCGCAATTCTCGACGAAGGATCGCGGAACCGGTCTGGGTCTGGCGATCGCCGCTCGTATCGTGGCGGAACACGGCGGAAGCATCCACGTCGAAGACAATCTCCCCGTGGGTTCGCGCTTCCTCGTGGAGCTCCCGGTTGCGGAATTGACGCCCGCCTCCATAGCCGACCACAATGGTACGGACGCGACTCGATGACCCCAAGACCGCATCTGCTCGTGGTGGACGACGAAGCTGGAATCCGCGAATCCCTTTCTTCGATCCTCAAAGATGAGGGTTATCATGTTGAAGCGGTAAGCTCCGCGGAGGAGGCCCTGGATCGTGCTACGGCGGGTGATCTGGAGGTCGTTCTCCTAGACGTCTGGCTTCCGGGCATTGACGGTCTGGAAGCGTTAAGCCGATTGCAAGCCACCCCCCGCCCCCCCGCAGTTATCATGATTTCAGGTCACGGCACGATCGAGACAGCCGTGCGGGCCACCAAGTTGGGCGCTTTCGATTTCATCGAGAAGCCTCTCTCGCTTGAGAAGATCGTGGTTCTGGTTCGCAACGCTCTTCAACAGCGCCGCCTCGAAGATGAAAATCAATTGCTGCGCAGCGAATTGGGCTACCGCTACCAGGTCATCGGCGACAGCGTTCCGATGAAGGCTCTGCGTCAGCAGATTGCCGTGACCGCGCCGACCAACGGCCGCGTCCTGATCTACGGCGAAAGTGGCACGGGCAAGGAGCTTGTTGCCCGCGCGTTACATGCGGCAAGCCTTCGCAGCAAGGGTCCATTTGTGGAAGTCAATTGCGCCGCGATTCCCGAGGAGCTGATCGAGTCCGAGCTTTTCGGCCACGTCAAGGGCAGCTTTACCGGCGCTACGGAAGACAAGACTGGCAAATTTCAAAAAGCGGACGGCGGGACTCTCTTCCTCGATGAAATCGGCGACATGAGTCTCCGCACGCAATCGAAAGTATTGCGCGTTCTCGAAGAACAGCGCTTCGAACGCGTCGGATCCAACGAAACCTTGAGCGTGGACGTCCGCGTCATCGCCGCAACGAATAAGAATCTCGAACAGGAAATTGCCCGCGGCGCCTTTCGCCAGGACCTCTTCTATCGCCTGAACGTCATTCCCTTTTACGTGCCGCCCCTGCGTGAACGGAAGCAAGACATCCCCACGCTGGCAAGGTATTTCTTGAGAGAATTCAGCTCCGCATACGGGAAGAAAACGCGCGAGCTCAGCGACTCCGCCATGGAAATCCTCCTCCGCTATCCCTGGCCGGGAAATGTTCGGGAGCTGCGAAACCTGGTCGAGCGATTGGTCATTGTCTGCCCCATGGCGCGCATCGAGCCGCATCACCTCCCGCCGGAACTGTTCCGCGGCGTCGCGGAAAGCCCTCACCACCCTTACACGACGTTGCATGAAGCTCGCAGCGCCTATGAGCGGGAGTTCATCCTGCGAAAGCTGCAGGAGCACCGCTGGAACATGACGCAGACGGCCACCGCCCTCGGCCTGGAACGCAGCCATCTCTACCGCAAGATGAAGTCCCTGGGGATTGCCGCCCCGGATTAGCACGAGCGTTGGCCTCTCTTTCCACTTTAATCTTTCACACTATTTTCGATTCGCTTGTTTTATTCGCTCACAACTCATGTAAAATCCATCCAACGTGGTCATTGACCCTGTACGTCTGGTTTGGACGGGCGGTCGTTCGAACTGGAAAAAAACCAGCCGCAGTGCCTTTCATTTGGCGCTTCCCCTGTCATTACAGGTTCCTATCAGAAATACGGACGCAAGTCAGAAATGAGGAGCGCTTCCTTGATGAAGATGGCACTCGTCGTTGGCATTCTGTTGTGCTTCTGTGTACCGCACGGACGATCGCAAACATCTGCAATCCTATCCGCAAAATCATCGCCGGCCGCGTCACAGTCGCGTACGTTTTTCCCGCACAACTGGATTCGCGGCTATACCGATTTCGCCGTGGCTCCCTCGCATAACGAACCGGACCTTGGCCGATGTATGTTTCCGCAGCCGGTAACTGCGGGAGGGATCGCCTCCACTTGCACGGCCTATGCGCGTTATCTCTTTAGCGGCTACATTGAGCTGCAACCTCTCGGCCGCACGACGGCGCGTCATTTTTTCATGTTTTTTGAACCGAGATTCAGCTTCGGGAGAAATATCCCGCAGACAACTTACGCCGCATCAATGGAACCCATCGCTTACGACCGCTCGATCGGAATCGGAT
>WNEZ01020381.1_pt1 | contig 11455 bp, 10 predicted proteins | sample 5400521 | NCBI WGS metagenome assembly WNEZ01 (sample SAMN13153339, study PRJNA577476) | soil metagenome | isolation source: 120 cm saprolite under Douglas fir tree site 2 hole 1 replicate 1 | place: USA:California | collected 2015-04-18
CCCAGGTCGCGACCAAGGGCGGCGCGATTCGAGTCCCGGCGGAGACGGTGCTAACCTTCCAGCTCGACAAGCCCGTTCAAATCGTTGAGGCAACGCGACGCTGAGGTTGGAATACAGGGCACTTCAACATGACGAACGGCAAACAAGAAGTCGTTCGGTTCTTTCCGGCTTGCCCGGCAACCGTTCAACGAGGCTGGCGGAGGGGCCAATCGGTGTCAGCCTCACGTGTCCGGTAAGGCGACTTACCAGGACTTAGCCGCGTGGTCCGACGATAAGTTCCGAGTTGCCGACCATCCGACAATTAGCGCAAAAATGGCGCATTTCCAGCAGCGTTCATCGGTACCGGCGTGGCGACTCCTTTGATGAGCAGCCATAGCGCAAGTGTCACCTCGAACACCAACAGCGGAGCCATATGAGCCACGTGACGCCGCTGAACCAACTTCCTGCACCGGCGAAGAATCCGAGGAGCTGCAGCGAGAGGATCACGACGACCAGGGCGGACGCGAGCACGCCGAGCCAGGCCAGCGGGACGGGGATCATCCGGCCGCGGAGCAGGAGCCAGGAGAAGAGCGTGCTAGCCACGGCGAAGAAGATTGCGCTACTTCCTTCTCCCCTTAGAAGGTACGCGCCGAGCGCGTGCGTTGCCCCTCCATCCGGCGCGTTTACTCCGGGCGTTGTCGCCAACCAGAGCAGAGCCAGTGTGCTCGATACGCCCCGGGCATTGTTGATGCCCTCGACGACGCGACATGTCAGGGCCACCATGGCGAGATCGGGATCCTGCTCACGCGTGATCGCGTAGAGGGTCACGCCCAACACCAGGGCCGAGAAAGCGGTGAGCAGGTTGAGCGCGGCAACGACGCGCACTTGTGTCGCGTGCTGGGCGACGCTCGCGAGTTCCCCTGCGATCACGTCTCCGCGGATCGCCCGGCCGGACAGGACGAGGCTGGTAATGCCGACTACGATGTAGAAGAGGAAGGTGAAGCCAGCGACTCTTGCATTCGTCGTGCGAGTCATGGTTCGTCCCCTGGAAATGTCATTTGAGGTTTAGCGTCCATATTAGTCCCTCCTTAGCGAGCGATTCAATCAAGCCTGAGCGCGCGCTACGATCAGCCCGTCACGAGAAGCCACAAGTTTAGCGATAGTTCCCTCAAGGCCAGGGACGACCACAATGGAGCGGTAATCAAAGCGAAAATGCCTACACGCCTGCCCTTTGCTTTATATACGAAGTTCAGTCTGAATTAGTTCACGCGCGAACAGCCTGACCACCTCAGCGCTAACGCCGCTGCGGTTCGACTAAAGGGACGCCCGCTTTGGGAAGTTCAGGGACCCTTGCTGGCGCGTTAATCAGGCATGTGGATTACTTCCGGGTTCCCCGTCAATCTGGTAGCCACTTGTCCGATTTTCTGACTTCTCGGTTGCTGACATAGGGATTCGACTTCCGAACTGAATACCTTCAATAAATCGCGGATGCCCGCCTTTAACGGGTCCCGCGGAGGTCCTTCCAAGGACCGCCGCCCGCATAACGCTCGGGATACAGAACCTTGGGTCTCGGGTCTTCTGCGGCGTCGAGCTGTAAGACCATCCACTTCGGATACGGTATGCCGGGATTTGACGACGCGTCCAGAAGCCGCACGTCGTCGACCGAGAGCCGCAGGTCTCCCGCACGGATGTTATCCTCCAGTTGCTCGATCTTCCGGGCGGCTATGATCACACTGCTGACGGCCGGGCGGCCCAGAACCCACGCGAGCGCCACCCGAGCCGGGCTTGCGTTATGCCGAGCGGCCACTTCCTTCAACGCTTCGACGACGCGGTAGCCCATCTCCTTGTCGAAGGGCACGAACGCACCCGCCTCGGCGAATCGTGTTCCTGCAGGGGAAGGGTTGGCGCGGGTGTACTTGCCTGTGAGGAACCCACCGGCAAGCGGGCTCCAAACGAGGATACCGATGTTTTGATACTCAGCGAACGACTGAAACTCGTATTCGAGCCCCCGCCCAACGAGGCTGTAGTACATCTGCGCCGTCACGTATTTCTCCAAGCCCAGGCGCTCCTGGAGCATAATCGCGGTCGCTGCCTGCCATGACATGAAGTTGGAGAGCCCGATATGACGGACCTTCCCCTGGCGCACAAGATCGTCGAGCGTCCGCAGAGTCTCCTCCAGCGGTGTGTTGCTATCCCATCCATGCACCTGGTAGAGATCGATGTAATCGGTCTGCAGCCGCCGGAGACTGTCCTCAATTTCGCGCATGATGTTCACGCGGGTTGCCCCGCTATGGTTAAAATTCTCGCTCATTGGGAGGCGGAATTTGGTGGCAAGCACGATCTCGTCCCGCACACCCTTCAAGGCGTTCCCCACCAGAGTCTCGCTCTCGCCGAGGCTGTACACGTCCGCGGTATCGATGAAATTGATTCCCCAATCCAGGGCCGCCTTCACCATCCGCGTTGTGTCTTCTTGACCGAGGTTGCCCATGTTCATCTTGCCGCCGAACTGCATCGTGCCAAGCGCCAACTCACTCACGATGAGTCCGGTATTCCCCAGTTTCCTATACCTCATCGCCCATCCTCCTTTCGCTGCAATCCAGAATTGCGATAGCGTTTGCGGATTCGCCCCAATCCAGACAAAGAAGACCTTCCCCAAAAAAGACGGATCCTTTACACGCGTGGCAATTCGCCATGATTGTAAGCGCAACTCCTGGTAAACGCGCTTACCGGACAAGTGGTTCAGGCCGTGCTCGCCCTGATTTCTAGGTGGGCAAAAACCCCACCCTGCGAAGATTTGCAACTGATTCAATCTACGCGCCCGCCGACGAACAGTTCAGGCAGGGGCAGAATCACATGTTTTTGCCGCTGCTCGGGTCGCCGAAATCGGTCTTTCACTTTCAAAGGCTTGCGAGCATCGGCGCGGATGGGTTTTTTCCGCACTCGTTTTTGTTTCACGCCCCGCTCGATTCTGTTCCGCTCACTGAGCTACATATCCCCCGCCCCGACGTTCCGCGTGATAAACTGCACCCGAAAAGGCTGAAATATGAAGTTCGTCCTTTTCCGTGGTCCCCCCGCTGTCTGTCCAGACTGTGGGAGACGGTCAATCCTAAGATCAAAAAGAAGAGGGCCCTTGGAATGGTTTCTCCACTACTTCATCTTTGTAAGTCCGTATCGCTGTATGGACTGTCGTTTTCGCCACTTCCGCTTTCGCCTCCCGCCTCCCGCGTAGGGCAAAATCTTGCTCCGAGTGTACCTGGATTTTTAAGTCTTCTAGTGCGCTCGCTGGCGAATCACTGGATGAAATGAAGCAGAAGTACGAAGCCCAGCGTGACAAAGAGTTTGCTGCCCACGTTTGTGTCAAGCACCCAAGAGCCACGAGTCCAAAGACTGCATAGGTCGCAGTGGTCATTACGGACATCGTAGGTACAAGCTCCGCGAGCAAAATGTTGTGACAAAAATGTGACGACATTTCTGACTTCGCTGCCAATGCCTGATAAACGCGGTTACCGGAAATGTGGAGTCCTAGGACTGGACTTGTCCGGTTTTCCGACTAATCGGGGGTTGCCGGCAGCAGACACGAAGGACATTTGCACAACTTTTGCACAACTTTGGCAGACCCCTGCCCTTGCTGGACTATGGACCCTGGAGATCGAAGGTGACCACCTATCGGTTTCGGCCCTATGTACCGCCGCATCTTGGAGTTAGCTCGACCTTGGAACCTTGAATTGTGCTTCGTGCTTGGCATGAAATATGCACATCCATTCATTGCGGGCTACTCGGTCGGACCCTCCATTGCCTCCACGTTTCCTGATTCCGTAAGGAAATCATTGAACTGGACCAGTAGCCCGCGCCAGACCAGGAGAGCAGCCATGAGTCCGGATAGTGCGATAGAACGAATACTCGAACTGTCAGCGGAAGCCCAAATCAAGAGACGCGAAGCCGTTGAAGATTCCCCCGTATTTCACAACTTGACCGGAGCGATAGTAGCTTATGGCAAGGCACTTGGCCTTCTGTCAAAACTCAAAGAAGTCCAAACGGGACTCTGCTCAACCGATTAGTTACTTGTGAAACAAGGTATTTTATGGAGACAGGGCCTAGTTCTCAAGCGCGCCGCTGAAACACCCAACCGAAACCGTAACACTGTCTAGACTGCGCAGCGCCCTCGCCAAGCGGCCCGCAGGGAACTTGTCCGGTAATCCGTGCTTATCAGGACTTAGCCGCGTGGTCCGACGATAAAGTTCCGAGTAGCCGAATCGGCCCTATGCGACACGAATGTCTTTTGCTGACCGTGCTTCTAGTTCGGCTTCGGTGTGTCCACACGACGCGGTTCTTAGTTAAGGCTGACTTGACGTATCACTCGGAGAGCGATATAACGGATTCCGACCATGAAAGAGGACCTGAGCTCCTTTCTTCCACTGTCTTGTGCGACATTGCACATTCTGCTCTCGCTTGCGGGTGATGATCTGCATGGCTACGGCATCATGCAGGAAGTATTGCGACAATCACAAGGCCAGTACAAGTTGGGGCCAGGTACGCTCTATGACAATCTGCAGAAGTTGATCGAGCGACGATTTGTCCAGGAGCTTGGTCACCGTGCCGAAGATGACGATCCACGACGACGCTACTACCGACTCACTTCGCGGGGACGTGGTGTCCTTGCTGCCGAAGTGGCGCGCCTTGAAGGCGTAGTCCGCGAAGGCAAGTTGCGCTTGCAGCCTGCCAGGCCAAGGAGAGCGTAGTGCTTCGCCTCTTCTACCGTTGGCTTCTTCGTTTCCATCCTGCGCGTTTCCGCGAACGCTTCGCTGAAGAGATGCTGTCAATCTTCGATCATATCGAAGGAAGGGCGGCAGCCGCCGAGCTCGTGGCGGACGCGTTCATCTCGCTAGTGCGGCAGTGGACCATGCGCTCGGAATACTGGGAAGAAAAAACGACTGTGAGCGTACCAGCCGGTGCAGGCGGTTTGCCCGTCTTCTATACTTTGGAGAGTTTCAAGCCTCGAAAAAGTGCCTTGATCGAGGGAGTAGTTCTGACATGGATTGTGTACTCCGCGCTGTTTTTCGGCATTAGGCACAGCAGGATCCATACCGTCTATGTACCCTCGGTCAGCTTTGAGTCCGCAGCCAGTTCCGATGTCCAACTTGCGAAAAGCACTCCCAATTTGCCCCCAACACAAGCGAGCGTGCGCCCAAGCACGCAAGTTATCATAGGATCTGGAATAAATTCTCCAGAGGCAGACCATCCAAGGCTTGGAAGGCGCATGTCCTCGGAAGCTAACTCTTCAGCAGAGGTTTCTGAACCTCAGAAACAGGCTAGATTGACTGCCTCGGATAAGCTACATCGAACCATAACTACTAACCCCCCAGTTCAATCCTTGAGTCAACCCTTTGTTGCCACGAACATATCGAGAGAAACCCTCTTCTCTTACGTTGGGGTGTACTCAACGGACGCACCGAACAATTTCACCGTGTTGATCACAGTTGAAAACGGACATCTTGAGATCGAAATTCCCCGAGAGCAGAGGTCAGTGTTGGTTCCCGTCCGTGGGACCAGGTTTGCCTTCTCCCAGACGCAAACCGACTGGATTGAGTTTATGAGGCATGACAACGGCGCTGTATATGGCCTGCGCATCTATCGAAACGGCTCTGAATTCATAGGGCACCGCAAAACAAATTGACTGGCAAGGCTGAACGTACAGTTCTTTGCGCTTCTCCAAGAGATTTCATGTCTTGAATGCTTGATGCACAGATAGTTGTCGAATCCGTTGAAAAGATGGTTGCCGAGGACAAATCCACGATTCGCAAACCCCCATCAAGGTCGCAATAGCAAGCTGCTCTGCTTTCGAGCGGGAGGGATCTGGGCAAATGCCTGGTTAACGCGCTAACCGGTAAAGTCAAGTACTGGGAGCCAAGTTACCGGTAACCCGACTTATCGGGAGTTATCCCTGTTGCGTAGCAGTGTTTGCTGATGATTAGGCGGGATAGTTCGTTGGGCTCCCCGCGTGAAGTAGAATGCGACCATGAAAATTTAAAGCCAATTCACAGTCTCTCCCTTGTTCGCTCAGTCCCTCTATAATCAGAGGCGAAGCCGGTGAATCGGTGTTGCATGGCGCTTACTCGTTTAATCGCAGCCGTCCTTGCGTTGCTCACAATCCTTGCTTGTGGGCAAATCCGTGCGGCTGATTCCGCCGATTGCACCGGCGTGGTGATGGACGAAAACGGGGTCCCCATCGGCGCCGCCAAAATCAAGCTGGAGCATATCACCGGGCAAACGTACGGAGCGGAGACCGACGGTGCCGGCCGTTTTACTCTGCGAAATCTTCTCGCTGGAGATTATCGAGCCGAAGTCCACAAACAAGGCTTCTTCCTTCTCTCCGGCAAGGCGCTTACCCTCCGCGCGGGCTCCAACGAACTCACCTTCACATTGAACCACGCGCAGGAGCTGCACGAGCAAGTTCAAGTCGCAGCGCCTTCGAATCAAATCGATACTCACGACACGGGTCAGCGCTCCACGCTCACCGCCCGCGACATTCGCGACGTTCCGGTGCCGAGCACGCACGTCCTGGCACAGAGCCTGATCGCCTTGCCCGAAATCGTGCGCGACAACCGCAGCGATCTCCACCTAGCCGGAGCACGCTCCTCGGACACACAATACCTGCTCGATGGATTTGAAATTGGCGACCCGGCCAATGGCGCGCTGACCTCGCGGTTCAATGTCGATGCAACTCGAACGGCAGAGGTGCATGCGGGGCGCATCGGCGCGGGCTACGCGCACTCCGGCGCTGGCGTTCTAAGTCTGGAAACCGCGGACGGAGATGATCGCTGGCGCTTCGGGACGTCGAACCCCATCCCGGGCATCAATATTCAGGAAGGCGCGCACCTGGGAAACTGGTATCCGCGGCTCACGCTCTCCGGGCCGGTGGAACGCGGCCGGTTTTGGTTTTCCGATTCCATCAGCTTGCAGCACACCTTCGCGGTCGTGAAACAACAACCCTCGGGCGCCAACACCAGGACCGAGTGGGCAGGCGACAATCTCCTCCGCCTGCAATACAACGTAACGCCCAAGCACATCCTGCGTATCAACGCGCTGTACAGCCGCGCGGAGGACACGAACCTCGGCTTGGACGCGCTGGATCCGCAATCAACCACCGTGGATGCAGCGCGCCGCCGGGCCTTTGTCTCGCTGAAGAACCAGCTGTGGTTGTACGACACTCTTTTCGAAGTCGGGATCGCCGCTGACACCAGCGTGCTGGACTTCCAACCGCAAGGCAGCCAACCCTACATCCTGCTGATCAATGGCGCAAGCGGCAATTTCTTCGAGCGGCGGCGCCAGCGGGCGCGCCGCTTCCAAGCGATGACCAGTGTGACGGCAGCCTCTCGCCACTGGCACGGAGTGCACCAGCTCTCCGCCGGGGCGAACGTGGCAGGGCTCGAGTTCACGCAGTCCGTCCGGCGCGCAGAAATACAGGCCCTTCGCGCGGACGGCACGCTGGTCCGCCGATCGATCTTCGTGGGACCCGCCATGCCGGATTTCTCGAACACACAAATCGGCGGCTTCGCGCAAGACACCTGGTCCCTTACCAAGCGCTTCCTGTTGCAGGTAGGTTTGCGGACGGACTGGGACCACTGGACGCTGACGGCCATGACCCAGCCGCGCGTCTCCGCAAGTTTTCTTCCGTTCGGAGATGATCGGGCAAAACTCTCGCTCGGCTGGGGCATCTACAATGCACCGCTGAATCTCTCGTTGATCGGCCAGGCGTCCGACCAACGCCAGATCGATACATTTTACGACAACACCGGAACATTGCCGTTACTGCCGCCGGTCGTAAGTCAATTCGTGCTGCCCTCAGAAGGGCTACAGCAGCCACGCTTCACCATTTCCAGCGCGGGCTGGCAGCAGAAAATCAAGCGCAACACGCTGATCGGCGTCGAATTGCTCGCCCGCAACGGGTTCCACCAATTCGCCTACATCGACCAGGAACCCACGCAACTAGGCGGGACTTTTCTTCTCCAAGATCACCGGAAAGACCGCTACCGATCTGCTACGCTGTCTGGGCGCCATATCTTCTCCAAGGACATGGAAGTCTTCGCCGCCTTCACGCGCTCGCGTGCACGTTCCGACCAAGTCTTGAACCCCACTTTGGCCTCGATCTTCTTCACTGCGCAGCAGTCCGGAGCCCTGGCCTGGGACGCGCCGAACCGCCTTCTAACATGGGGTTGGACGCCCACGCATATCTGGAGCGTCCAGCTGAGTTACTTCTTCGAGTACAGAAGCGGCTATCCGTTTAGTGTGATCAATCTCCACCAGCAACTCGTGGGCCCCCCGAATTCCAGGCGCTTCCCGTCGTACGTCAGCCTGAATCTCGCTCTCGAGAAGAAATTCGGCTTCCGCGGCTATCTTTGGGCGGCCCGGATAGAAGCGGTAAACGCTCTTGGCCGCCAAAATCCCAATACGGTGGTCAACAATATCGACGCCCTCAATTTTGGGGCTTTTTCGGGCGGGCAGGAGCGGGCGTTCACGGCGAGAATCAGATTTGCGGGAAGAAAATAGGCGCGCCTTTGCAGGTTCCGGTTCCGGCTGTCCGACTGCCGACTGCCGACTCCTGATAAACGCGCAAACCGGACAAGTGGAATCGTCCTAAAACCACATGTCCGATAACGCGACTAACCAGCCATCTGAAATCCCGTACGGTGTTACCACCACAATGTAGTTTATTGACAAAGTCTTGGACCCAGTATGTACTACAGCATTCTGCTATGCTCTCTGCGAGCGAATTCAACGACGATCTAGCAAGGCGGTTCGTTCGGTGGCTAAGAGTTCAGGAATATACCGGAGCCACGAATCGCCATTATTTAAGTTCCATTGTCTCGCTCTGCCGTTTCCTCAATGATATTCCGGCCACAGACGTAACCCATCTCGATATCCGCGATTTCTTGGCTTCAGTCGCGCAAAGAGGCGTAAAACGAGCAACGATCTGGAGGGCTATGAGCGCGCTCCGTTGCTTTTTTGATTTTCTCAACATGGGTGGACTAATCGCCTGGTCTCCCCCGCGATTCGTTCGGCTACCACGACTAAAGCGAGGGGTTCCGCGTGTGCTTACTGAGAATCAAATGCGCTTGCTCTCATCAGCCGCCTGCGATCTCCACGAGCGAACGATGATTGAGGTTCTCTACGGCACGGGAGCACGCGCAGGGGAAGTCCGTTCGATGCGAGTCGAGGATGTAGACCTAGCGGCTCGGCGCATACGGGTCCTGGGAAAATGTGGGTACAGATATGTTTTGTTCCCCAGGGCAATTTCAGGTCTTCTCCGCCGGTATATCGGAAAACGAAGCAGCGGATATTTATTTGTTTGTCGCTCGTTCCCCCGAAGGCTGCACCTCATTCACGACCCCGATGGATCCTGGCGATCCTACTTCTATAAATACAACCCAGCGACGAAGCATTCAGAGCGTGTTTACTGGTATGCGTCTAAAAAAGAACATCTGACCTCCGAACAGGCATTGAGGAGACTGAAGAGAAGAATTCCAAATCCCACCCCAGAGATGTTAATTGGCCGGAAGCCGTTGGGTACTACAACCGTGCGGTATGTAGTCATGCGAGTAGGCCTCAAGGCCGGCATCCATGTGAATCCCCAACTCATTAGACATACGTTCGCCACGCATCTGCTTGACCACGGGGCGGACATAAGGATGATTCAAAAGATGCTGGGGCACATCAGCGTCGGGACTACACAGGCCTACACGCATGTGAGCATGAAGCAAGTTCAAAAGGTGCTAGATAAATGCCATCCGAGAAATCTATAAATTCCCGTAAGCCGGCTCGTAGATTGGGCCTGGTGACGCCTACCAGGACGAACATGGAAAGCGTGCCGCCTCTCTTTCTCACGATCAAATTGCGCAAGACCATCGAGCGGCTCCTGCCAGTTGGGCACCACCAACGTTTGCGTCAGTATTTTGACACTTACGGCTGTCTGCGTTGTTCTCGGAACAAAGTAGTATACGGCGCCAACGGATTTTGCATGCTTTGCATCAGCATGATTGGCAAGCGCATGAGAAAAGTTGACAAAGAGCTGCAAGCGAGAAAACCCGCCCCTCCGCCGAAGCTGCAAGAAACTTATCTGCGACCCTACAACTCTGCACGTCAGTTGCTGGCCGACCTGATGCCGAAGATTGGCAAAGGGCCAATTCGGGGAAAACCTGAGCCCAAATCTCCGCCCAAAGTCTACCTGAAGTTTTGACTCAGAGACCTTCATCTGACGGGGCACCTTGGATGAACGTCTCAAACTGGCGGGTCACTTGCCTGATTAACGCGCTAATCGGAGAAGTGCTCTCACTCTGAGTAACACGTCAGTTGGGATTCGCATTGCGCATCCAGGGAAGGTCCAGGCAAGTGAACCGCTGGCCTGAAAGCCCTTCCAAGTAACCAACAGCCGCGTCACCAGGGGCGCGGATTTCCGCAACTGTACCCGGGGCCGTTGATGAATCGCTGCACCGCCCGCGCATTTGCGTCGGCCCGGGCCGCCTGTCGAACGCTCGCGGGCACCCACCATTGCGGATAGTCGTTCACGTCGCAAAGGAACTCGACCTGCACCTGGTTCGGCGAATGGAAGCGGTTCGCTGTTCCGTCAGTTTGGTACAGCGCGCCGAATGCGTACGCGCCGACACCATGGAAGTAAAAGTAGTCGCAACCGGAGGCGGTGCAGTTCCCCAGCGGAGGGTCCCCAGGCTTCTGCGGACCGCAGCGGTGACCGCCGCACGATCCGTTATTCCAGCCGTACTTGTTCAGCCAGCCGTGCCAGCCCTCGTGCTGGAAATCGCCCGCCCGCGAGCCGGGGTTGGCATTGGCGACCGTGGCGTTATAAAGGGGACAGTGGGTGGCGAGATCATCCGTATCCCACGGCCAGAAGGCGGGAGTGAAACTCCCGAAGCAGCAGTTATCGTCGCTACAGGTGTGGTGCAGAGCGTTGTGGAACTCGCTGCCGGGAGCCTCTCCGAGCTTACGGTAATCGATCGTCCCGTGAAAGGAGCAGCAGTTCAAATCGGCGAGCCCGTAGGTGACCAGATAGGCAGCGTTCCAATGCTTGGGGAACTCGAGGTTGTCGTTGCAGGCATCGTTCCAGCCGCGGTCGTTCCAGTCCGACTGGTGCTGGTTGTAAGCCTGGTACGACCAGAGAAAGAAAGCCTGCCAGCATCCGTGGGTGTTCCAGAGCGCGACGTCTGCGGTGCTTGCGCTGGTTTGGTTACAGACCGCGTAGGCGCCTCCGGCCAGAGCGCCCAGTCCCAAGACCACCAGCAGAACAACGATTCCTCGCTTCGTGATCATGCTTGTCCCCTCCTCACTGTCGTCTCAAAACTTCGGCGGCGGAGGTAGTTTTCGTCCTGCTCTCTGCGCGGGTCCGCCCTCTTTGACCTTCTCCGGAGCAGGAGCCCTGACCTCGGGGTGAGCTTTCAAGAACGCCGCCAGCTTGGCATTGAACGAT
>WNEZ01012357.1_pt1 | contig 11454 bp, 7 predicted proteins | sample 5400521 | NCBI WGS metagenome assembly WNEZ01 (sample SAMN13153339, study PRJNA577476) | soil metagenome | isolation source: 120 cm saprolite under Douglas fir tree site 2 hole 1 replicate 1 | place: USA:California | collected 2015-04-18
CGGCCCAGCTCCCTCGCGTGCGCCTGAATGCGCGGCAGATCGCCGATGTGGAAATGATCGCCGTTGGCGCGTTTTCTCCGTTGGAAGGATTCATGGGAAGCCGGGATTACGAGAGCGTGCTGCGCGAGGAGCGGCTGGCGAACGGGCTGGTGTGGACGATTCCAGTCACCCTGGGCGTGACAGAGGAGACGAAGCAGGCGATCGGCAGCGCGGAAGCTGTGGCGCTTACGGACGCGGAGGCGCGCGTCGTCGCGGTGCTCGATGTGGAAGAGATTTTCCGATATGACCGCGAACGCGAAGCACAAAGCGTGCTGCGGACGACGGAAAAGTCGCATCCCGGCGTGCGTTATCTGGAAACGGCCGGAGAGTATTGCCTGGCCGGGCCGATCCATCTCCTGGAGCGGCGCCAGGATCGGACGTACGAGAATTACCGGCTGGACCCGATCGAGACCCGCTACCTCTTCGCGCATCACGGCTGGAACAGGGTGGTGGCGTTCCAGACACGGAATCCGGTGCACCGGGCGCATGAGTACATTTTGAAGTGCGCTCTGGAAACCGTGGATGGTTTGCTGCTTCATCCCCTGGTGGGCGACACGCGGGACGAAGATGTTCCCGCCGAAGTGCGCATCCAGTGTTACCTGGCGCTGCTGGGGGATAGCCTTCCCGCGAAGCGCACGGTTTTCAGCGTGTATCCGGCGGCCATGCGCTACGCGGGACCGCGCGAGGCCATTTTCCACGCCATTGCGCGGAAAAATTACGGCTGCACGCATTTCATTGTCGGGCGCGACCATGCCGGCGTCGGAAATTTTTACGGCCCCTTCGACGCGCAGAAGAAATTCTTCAGTTTCGAACCGGACGAGCTGGGCATCACGCCGCTGTGCTTCGACGCCACTTTCTATTGCGGGAAGTGCGGGCAGATTGCTTCGGAAAAGACCTGCGCGCACGGGCCCGAACACCGGGTGATCCTCAGCGGCACGAAAGTGCGGGAGCTGCTGCGCAAAGGCGAGGAGCTGCCGCTCGAATTCACCCGTTCCGAGGTAGCCGCTATTCTGGAGAAAGCGTACCGCGAAAAATGAGACGACTCCCCAAAGGCTTTACCGTGTGGTTCACAGGCTTGCCGTCGGCCGGCAAATCCACCCTGGCGGAAATTTTGGCTCGCGAGCTGCGGGAGCGCGGGCTAGGCGTCGAAGTGTTGGATGGGGACGTGGTGCGCCAGCATCTTTGCAGGGGGTTGGGCTTCAGCAAAGAAGACCGCGACGAAAACATCCGCCGGATCGGTTTCGTTTGCGGCTTATTGACGAAGCACGGCGCTACCGCCATCGCCGCGGCGATTTCGCCGTATCGCGCCATCCGGGATGAGGTGCGCGCGTCTGTCGGCAATTTCGTCGAGGTTTACGTGAAGGCCTCGGTCGAAGCCTGCATGCAGCGGGACGTCAAGGGGCTTTACAAGAAAGCGCTCGCCGGCGAGATCAAGGGATTCACGGGAGTGGATGATCCCTACGAACCTCCGCTGAAACCCGAACTGATCATCGAAACCGAAACAGAGAGCCCGCAGGAGTCGGCGGCCCGAATTTTGCGCAAGCTCGAACAATTGGGTTACGTCGAGTCTTCCCAGCAAACCAGTTACACGCCGGAAGAAGAAGCGCGTATCCGCGAACGTCTTGTCCGGCTCGGATATCTGGAATCCTGACCCTCGACGCCCGTTCCCCCTCCAAGCCTCGTTCACATACTCGATGACTCACCGGGAAGAGAAATTCGCCGGAGAGTCCGGCTCGCCCGCATTGCCTTTCCACGGAACGATAGAAAGGTGCATGCCAACGTAAAGAGTGATAAAAGGAGGGAATGCTGTGGGCTGGAGCAAAAAAAGGACCCGCGAATTCGCCGCGGCCTTCTGCAATCATTCGAATTCTGGACCGCCAGAGGTCTTTCGAGTGCGAAGGCGGAGTTGTCTTCCAGTAGGGGCAGAAATCTTGTGAGGTGCGAGATGAAGCACTCAAAATCATGGTGGCAGGTCATCCGCGTGCTCGTCGCGACGAGCTCATTGGCTGGACTGACATTCGCTCTGTGCCCGCTGGTTACGGCACAGCAGCAAACATCGGGAGTGCCTGCGCCTGCGGTGCGCGTCACGGTGCGCTTAGTCCTCGCCGACGCAGTGGTGACAGACAAGGATGGAAAGGTGGTAACAGGCCTCGGCGCACAGGATTTCACGGTACTCGAGGACGGCAAGGCGCAGAAAGTGACGATGATTTCGTTTGAGCAACCCGCGGAACTGGCGCGCGCGCTGCGCGGCCAGCGCGGCAATTTGCCGCCAAACGTCACGACCAGCCGTCCGGAATACCACATGCCGCCCGGAGCTCCGGTGGTAGTGCTGCTCGACGCGCTAAACACACCCCTCCGCGACCAAGGCCGGGTGCGGATGGAGTTGTTGAAGTATCTGGACACGCAACTCCAGCCTGGGCAGCCGATTGCGGTCTACACACTGGCGCGCTCCTTGCGACTCTTGCAGGACTTCACGGATGATCCTGCTCTGGTCAAAGCCGCCGTGCAAAGCTTTAACCCTGCAGTCTCAATGGAGCTGCAACTATCCGATGTGGTCCAACGGCTGCCGCGGCTGTCGGGTGCCTTGCCAGACATCCAGCGCACCAATCGCGACGCGGGTGTCATCATTGATCGAATGGCGGACTTCTACAATGACCAAGCCAACCTGGCGATCGATATGCGCGTGGGAATGACGCTGACGGCTTTCCGAGCGATCGCGCAGGCCGTATCGGGCCTCCCGGGCCGGAAAAGTTTAATCTGGGTTTCGGGATCGTTCCCCATGGCGACCTATACTCGAATCATTAAGTACAGCGCCGATGGCGACAATGATCCGAATCGTGTGGCGTTCAATGAGCTCTACGAGGACAGGATTCGTGAAACAACTTCGGTACTGACCGACGCCCGGCTTGCGGTGTACCCAGTCGATGCTCGCGGGTTGGTGGGCCAATTGCTCGGTGGCGCGGAAAACCAGGGAGTGAACAAGTCAGGGTTCCTTGCGTGGCGGACGGCGCGTCGTACTATTTGCTGGCCTACGCTCCGGGGGGCAAACCAGACGGTAAGTTCCACAAGATCGAGGTGAAAGTGAGCCGTCCAGGAGTGACGGTTCGGGCGCGGCACGGCTACTATGCTGCTGCGCCGAGTGAAGACCCCAAGACCTCGAAGCAGCGCGAGGGCGAGGTCGGGATTGCAATGCAGTTGGGATCCCCAGGAGCAACCGGGGTTACCTTCGACGCGCGCATCATGCCACCTTCTCCTGCGGCCAAGGCGAAGGTGGGTATCGATTTTATTGTGGATCCCACCACCATTAGTGCAGAAGATGCCGGAGGAGGCAGCAGGCGGCTCGCTTTGGAGTTTCACGTCGCTGCATACGGAGCAGACCGAAAGATAGCGGGACAAAAAGACGTCGCCATAAAGCCCACGCTTAAGCCCGCAGAGTTCACTCGCATCCAGCAACAGGGAGTGCCCTATCACGTGGATCTGGAATTGCCACCCGGGCGCTACACGCTGCGCCTGGGTGTCGTAGACCAACACAGCGGAGTCATCGGTACAGCCGACCAGCCCTTGGTGCTTCAAGAACCTAAATAGCGGCTCCCTGGACGAATAGCAAAGGAAGGGTACTATTGCCAAGGCCGATCCGGTCTTGTATGCTAGAAAAATGTTAGCTTGCCCTCAGAAGAGCGTGGCCTTGTGCGCCTGTTGTATGGGCTGTACGCGTTGGTCTTTTGGCGCGGGGAGGCTGAGCATCTAGAGATTCGATTTACCCTCAAGAGTTTTTCAGCCCACCGCCGGAAACCAACTGGCAGGTGGGTTTTTTCTTATTGGTCAGAAGAGTTTCGAACGAAATCGCAGAAGGAGATAAACCGATGTAAACCGATGTCCGAATACATACATCCCGAAGTTCTGGTTTCCACCGATTGGGCCGCTCGCAATCTGAATTCCCCCGGTCTCCGCTTCGTCGAAGTGGATGTGGACACCACCGGTTACGATCAGGGCCACATCCCCGGCGCCGTCGCCTGGAACTGGCAGACACAGCTCCAGGACAATATCCGCCGCGATTTGATTGACAAGCCCACGCTCGAGAAGCTCCTCGGCGCCTCCGGCATTTCCAACGACACCGCCATCCTTCTTTACGGCGACAATAACAACTGGTTCGCCGCCTACGCCTTCTGGCAGTTGAAGCTCTATGGCCACAAGGACGTGCGCCTGATCAACGGCGGCCGCAAGAAATGGCTGGAGGAGCAGCGCCCGCTGACCAAGGATGCCGCGAAAGTTACTCCCGTGGCGTATCGGGTCGCTCAGACCGATGATTCCATCCGCGCCTACAAAGAGGAAGTTCTCGCGGTCGTCGATGGCCGCAAGCCGGGCCAGCTCGTCGACGTTCGCTCCGTCGACGAATTTACCGGCAGGATTATTGCTCCTCCGGGCATGTCCGAAACCGCCCAGCGTGCCGGCCACGTTCCCGGCGCGGCGAATATTCCCTGGGCGCAGGCATCCAACGAAGACGGCACCTTCAAGTCCTTTGACGATTTGAAGAATCTCTACGATGCGAAGGGCATTACCGGCTCGGACGAAGTCATCGCCTACTGCCGCATCGGCGAGCGCAGTTCGCATACCTGGTTCGTCCTGAAGTATTTGCTCGGGTATGAGCGCGTGCGCAACTACGATGGTTCGTGGACCGAATGGGGCAACCTCATCGGCGCGCCCATCGTCAATGAAACCCGCGCGGCGCAGCCGGGTGTCGCCGCCACCGCCGGCTAAGCCAGCCTTTGTCGTCGCGGGTACTCAGACCCGTCGCTTGAAGCAAGCGGCAAAAGTTCGTAGTGCCGAGCAGGGAACTGGACGGCGAAGGCTTCCTCTCTCCGGCCTTCGCCGCTCCAGCTTCCCTTAGGGCAGTGGGTTTGTAATCGCTTTTCTTTATCTGACAGCGGATTACTGAGAACTGGCAACTTTTCACGTTCGGTGGCGCGGTCGCCAAGTGGTAAGGCAAAGGTCTGCAAAACCTTTATCGGCGGTTCGATTCCGCCCCGCGCCTCCAAAATCTTCCTGCCCCACCCATCCTGCAAGACCAAAGCTGAGTACGGCCCTGCGACACCAATCTGTCCATTCCTCCTACGCGACCGAGCAGTGGATCATTTCCCGGACGACCAGCCGCAACATCCTGTCCGCCTCGAGCGCTAATTGACTTGCCCAAAGCCGCGGCCTAACATGCCAAGCTGAGGCGGTTCCACTCGATGATTGGCCAGACGCTCGGTCATTACCGTGTCCTGGAGAAAATTGGCGAGGGCGGAATGGGCGTCGTTTATCGCGCCCGCGATGAGCGCCTCGAACGCGACGTCGCCCTGAAAGTCCTCCCCGGGGACGCCCTCTCCGACGATGCCGCGCGCCGCCAGTTCCGCAAGGAAGCTCTCGCCCTTGCCCGGCTCAATCACCCCAACATCGGCGCCGTTTACGATTTCGACTGCCAGGACGGCATCGATTTTCTGGTGATGGAGTACGTGCCCGGTTCGACCGTCGGGGAAAAAGTTGTTGCTGGAATTTCCGAAAAGGAAGTCCTGCAGCTCGGGCGGCAGCTCGCCGCCGGGCTGGCCGCGGCGCATGAGCAGGGGATCGTTCACCGCGACCTCAAACCCGCTAACCTCCGCGTCACTCCCGACGGGTTGTTGAAGATCCTCGATTTCGGCCTCGCCAAACTCCTCCACCGCGATCCTGGAGCGGACGCCACGGTGTCGGCGACGCAAGATGGGGCGGTCGCCGGCACGCTGCCCTACATGGCGCCGGAACAGCTTCGCGGCGACGCCCTTGATGCGCGCACGGATATTTACGCCGCCGGCGCGGTGCTCTTTGAAATGGCCACTGGCCAGCGGCCGTTCTCCCAGTCAATCCACGCGCGGCTGGTGGACGAAATCCTTCATCAGCCGCCTCCGTCTCTGCGTGCATTGAATTCGCGCGTATCTCCGGTTCTCGAAAGCATTGTGCTGAAGGCGCTGGACAAGGATCCTGACCGGCGATACCAGTCGGCCAAGGAAATGCGGGTCGATCTCGACCGGCTGGCCGTGCCGTCCTCGATGTCCGTGCCGCTTTCGCTGCCGAGGACGAACGTGGCGAGCCGCGTGTGGCAGACGGCGCGGTTGCATCCGCGCCTGTCGAGCGTTTCGGCGCTTGCGGCGTTCGGAACCCTTGCTTTGCTGTGGTGGCTGGTTGCCGCGCGCCCGGTTCTTTCGTTTGCCCCGCGCGACTTCATTCTGGTCGCCGATTTTGACAATCAGACGGGCGACCCGCTCTTCGACCGCTCGCTGCTCACGGCACTGGAGGTCAGCCTCGAGCAATCCGCCCACGCCAATGTCTTTCCTCCGGGGCGCATGGCTGAAAGTCTGCGCCGGATGGGCAAGAAGGGCTCGGAAAAAATCGATGAGGGCACCGGCCGGGAAATCTGTCTGCGCGAAAACCTCCGTGCGCTGCTGAGTCCGGCGACGAGCCGGGTGGGCCAGCAGTACGCGATCTCCGCCCGGTTGATCAACCCTCAGACGGGCGCGGCCGCGCGCTCTTATTACGAAATAGCGAAAGATCAAGATCACGTCCTGGACGCCGTCGGCCGCATGGCCACGAAAATCCGCCGCGATCTCGGCGAGCCGCTCCTCGCCACCTGGAAGGGGGACCGGCCGCTGCCCCAGGTGACTACCGCTTCGCTCCAGGCACTGAAACTCTACGCGGATGGGCTCGATTTCTGGATGAAAGGACAGTACGACGCCGGGGTCAGGGCCTGGCGGTCGGCGCTGGAGGCCGATCCGGACTTTGCCATGGCGCACGCTGCGGTGGGCAACGCCATGTACAGCTTTGTCTACAACAATCCTGTAGACGGCAAGGTGCATTACGACAAGGCTCTTCAGCTTTCCGAGCGCACCACCGAGCGCGAGCGGCTCTTCATCCAGGCCAAGTACGCGGATGCGCTCAACCACTTTTCCGACGCCGCTCAGCTCTTTGAGCTCTATCTGAAAAGCTATCCCGATGACTGGCGGGTCCGCTCCTCTCTCGCTGATCTGTACCGCACCAATGATCGGCCGCAAGAAGCCATCGCTCAGTTCAAGGAGGTGCTCCGCCTGAGTCCCTCGAGCGCGGGTGCCTACATCAACCGGGCCACCTGCTACGACGCCTTGGGGCAGTTTGCGGAGGCCTTGCGTGATTGGGAGGAGGCTTTCAAGCTGGAGCCCTCCTGGATCACCAATGGCAATCTCAATCACGAATACGGGATCACTCTGATTCAGGCCGGGAACGAGGCCAAAGCGCGCGAGATCTTCGAAAAGGCCCTGGTGTCTCCGGACCTGAGACCCCGCGGGCTCCGCTCGTTCGCTTACCTGGATCTGCTTCACGGCCGCTATCGCGAGGCGAAGCCGCGCTTGCAAGAGGCGCTTCTCCTCGATACTGTTCGCAAGGCGACGTTGAGCGAGTTGCGCGAACACGGGCTGCTTGCCATGGTGCAGGAAGGGCTTGGCAACCGCGCTTCGCGAATTCACGAACTCGATCTGGCGCTGCCTCTGTTGTTCACCCTCCCTGACAAGGGCCGGCCGGCTCTCTGGCTCGGAGTTGCCTATGCCCGCAGCGGCGTCGTCGCCAAGGCCGCGCAGATCCTCGAGGTTGTGAAACCGCACGCCGACGTGAACAATCCCGTCCAGGCCAGCGACGTGCATCTTCTCGAAGGGGAGGTGGAACTGGCACGGGGCAACAAGGACCATGCCCTCGAGCTTCTCCTGCTGGCCGACCGCGAGAAGAGCAGCGGCCTCACTCTCGCGAGCCTCGCCCGCGCGTACCTGCTGACAGGCGACACGGAGCTGGCGATTCGCTGGAATGAAACTTTTCTGGATAAGAAGCCGTCCCCGATCGGATGGGAGCCCCAGCAAGACTGGATCGCCGCGCATGTGAATCTCGCAAGACTGTACCTGGCCCGCGGCGAGAAGGAAAAAGCCGCTGCGCGGCTCAACGAATTTTTCGCCCTCTGGAAAGACGCCGATCCGGACATTCCTATCCTGATCGCTGCCAAGACTGACTACGCGAAGCTGAAGTAGCTCTCAGATTCGCTGCACAAGGATGGGTACATCTGCTTGACCGGCGATAAATCCGGTGGGTGTGGAAGGAGTCTTCGTGATTTCGCACGTGCTTGTGAACGGAAGTGCCCGCCGCAACCGCTAGGGGAATGGCGAGCTTAGTTCGGTCTGCCTTCCTTCCGCAGTTCATTTCTGAGCTGTCTTAAGATCAGAGCTATGACGAAAATTAGGAGCACGGCAGCGAACTCCAGAAGCCGCCCTCCTGCATAGGCCCTACGTAGAATCGTGTAACCAAACAGATTCACAACTCTCTCCGCAACCGCGATCGCAAGTAATCCGAAGGCCATGAGGAAAAATAAACGAGAAGCGAACGAACTCAACTTGTCGACAAAACTCATTTCTCATCTCCTTCTCTAGAGCAAGCTCCAGGGTTCATTTCTTTTCTAATTGCGCGGAATCGCCGCACGTCGTACAACTTTTCCTTGAGTCACGTTCACGAGTACGACGGCAATAGTCTTGTCCGGTTTCTGGAACCAAAGCACGGCCCAGTGGGGATCGTCGGGGTGTAGGGTGACCGCGACTAATTGCCCGTCCTCAAGCGGAATTGCTTCCAAGACCGTAGGAGGTGGCAGCGGAGTAGGAGGAACGAGAATCCCAGTCTCGAGTTTTTGGCAGGAAATTCCCGCGACCGTCAAGGCCAGTACCAGCAACATCATCAATAAGTTCTTGTTTTTCGGCATGTAGACTCCTTCCGGCGCAGTAATACTCGACTCTTTGGATGACTAATGAATTCCATCAAAGGAATATAGACTGAATTTTTCCTCATGGGCCTGAACCAGGCCTCGGAGAATGGAACGTTGCCGACATTCTGCTCCGGACCGGCGGAGCGTGTCAACCGAGTCGCGATTTGGGTAGTGGCGTCAATTTCCTGGTCCCCGAGAATCAAGGAAGGGATGCCAGTACCCACCCAATGGGAGTCACTCGGACCGTCAACGCATGATAAGAGGGCGCCCCTTTGGAGTGGGTTTTGAGCGTTTGCATCACCGCCTATAGAAAGGCGCACTTGCCGGAAACCGAGCCACTATCCGCGACCGTTTTTGCACTTGATTTCGGCCGCCGTTCCAGTATAATTGCACATAGGTAAACGTACGCAAACACCTGCGGTCCTTCCCTGGAAATCATTCACGAACCCAGCAGTGCACGATGGAGCGGTAAGTTCTTTAGAATCCGCACTTCCAAAGATCGCGTCCGCAACTCGTTTAGAATCCGCACTTCCAAGACCCCCTCGGATGTGCGGGAAACAAAGGACTTACACTCGCGATTCTGTGTTCGTAAGTCCCCTGGAATCAACACTTACGTGACCAGTTCAGAAGTGCGGGAAACAAAGGACTTATAACCCCTTTAGAATCCGCACTTACGAAAAATACGCCTGCAAACCCTTTAGAATCCGCACTTACAAAAAAAGGGGGGGGTGGGGGGATTATTGTTAACCTGAAACCTTGCGGGGGCGCTACTCGCGCTTCACGCGCTGGCCAGTTCTTTCAGCAGCGCCTTGCCCTTGCGGAACCACGGCCGTTCGCGCCGCTGCATGTATCGCGGCAAGGTTCGCTTCTTCGCCAGGAGCTTCTGTGCCCACTCTCGCGCCTCTTCGCGCCGGTTCGCCGTCTTCAGGTAACTGGCGTAATTGTAGAGCGTCTCCGGCGTCGTCGAATACTGCGTGACCTCGGCAAACAACGGCTCAGCGCGCTCCATTTGTCCTGTGCGCGCGTAAGCATCGGCGAGCAATCCCGCCGCGCGGTAATAATCGAATTTCCGGTCAGCGGCGACCACGCGCTCCAGGTCGGGAATCGCGTTCACCAGGTCGTTCATCCCGAGTGAGGACTGCGCCCGGTAATAAAACGTGTAGATGGAATCGCTTCGCGCTGCGATCGCGTGGCTGAACGCATCGCGCGCCTTTTCATATTGCTTTTGATCTTTGTAGAGTTCGCCCAGCTCTTCGTAATTGGCCGCGGACGGATTGTCCAGTATTTGCGTTTCCACGGTTTGGATGCGCGATCTCCGCCCGAATCCATGTACCACGCCGCGAAGCAGTCCCAGGTCCGGCAGCACTTCCGCAACAATATAAATGCCGGCGCCCAGGAAGCCGCCGAAAAAAATTATGAAAAACCAGTAGTTCTCCGGCCGCCGCCGGACAAAGTGCACGATCGCCAGGATCTGCACGAGGAAGCCCCACGGATAAAAGAGGTGGCTCAGGCCAAACATGGGTGACCGTCCCGCCAACAGAATCGCTTCCCTTTGCGGGCTGGTCAAACAGAAACTCGGCTCTGTACCTGCGGAAGTTACTGCCCGTCGGGGTGCTTGACTTCTCTCTTCAGCGGAAGTAAGAAGTGAACTCCCCGCTGAGTTCCAGCCGTCCGATGAAGGAGACCGTCTATGAATCGGCTTCTAAAGATCGCCTTGGTGACTGCAACTTGTCTGTTTTTTTCGTCGCAAACATTTGCACAGAACAACACCACCCACAACCCGACCTGGTGGGCAAAATACCAATATCTTTCCCAAAACGCTGCTTCCCCGGGAGGCGGTCCCGCCTCATCCCTCACGGTTGGCAGCAATGTCGACGTCTCCAATGAGTGCGGTCCTCAGAGCGAAACGTACATCACACTCAATCCGGCATCCGCAAAATCCGTCGCCGCGGGCTCGAACGAAATCTTCCGTGATCCCATGCGCGGTTTTTTCTCCAGCAACAGTGGAGCCAACTGGGGTGCCGTCGACCTGCCGCTTCCTCCGCCGCTCCAGGGCACCAACGACACCCGCTTTGGCTCGGATCCCTCTCTGGTTTTCGACTCGCACGGAAATCTTTTTTATAGTTACATTGTCGTTTATTTCGGTGCCGGCAACGGCGTGGACGGCACACAGATGGCGGTAGCGCGTTCCACCGACGGCGGCAAGAGCTATCCGCAGCTCACCCTGTTTGGATTTCAGACTGGCTCGAACCACTTCAATGACAAGCCGATGATTACCGCGGACGCCAATCCGGCGAGCTCGTTCCGCGACCGTATCTACGTGGCCTGGGATTCCGCTTCGGGAGGCAACGCCAGCGACGGCGGCATCCACCTCGCGCGCTCCGCCGACGCCGGAGCAACTTTTTCCGTCGCGCGCATTGACAATCCTTCGGGCCCGAGCCAGGGCATCGGCGCCGTGCCCTTTGTCGGCCCTAACGGAGAAGTTTATGCGGCCTGGAACGATTACAAAAACAATCTGATCGCTTTCAATCGCTCTTTCGATGGCGGCGTCACCTGGGATGCGCAGCGCACAATCTCACAGAAAACCGCCGCTTTTGATGTTGGCATTCCGGCGGAGCTGTTTCGCCGTGCGC
>WNEZ01008580.1_pt2 | contig 11451 bp, 8 predicted proteins | sample 5400521 | NCBI WGS metagenome assembly WNEZ01 (sample SAMN13153339, study PRJNA577476) | soil metagenome | isolation source: 120 cm saprolite under Douglas fir tree site 2 hole 1 replicate 1 | place: USA:California | collected 2015-04-18
GCCGATTCGCCACCCGTTGCGGTCGGTCTTACGCCTTGCGTGAGTAGAACCTACTCATGACCAATCCGGCGGTTGGTCCGAAGCTGTAGGACGGGAAGGCGGGCGGCCGGGGGCGTCCCGAGGCGTGCACAAACGTCAAAGTCTCGCGGGAGGCGCAGACGACCGTGACCATGGGAGCGGGTCCCGATGCGACACGGCTGCACATGAGCGCCGTGGCGCTCCACCTCCTCGGGAGGCTGAACGAGGCCGAGGCCAACGCTCGGGAGGCCCTGGCATTGCTCGCCACCGCCGGGGACGACGAGCCGGCCCTCGCTGCGCTGTTGAGCGATCTCGGCGCCATCATCGACAGCTCGGGGCGGTACGTCGATGCCGAGCTCCTGCACCGTCGTGCCGGGGCGCTGCTGGTGTCCAAGGCACCCGGGATCGGCTTCGACCACCAACGTGTCCGGTCGGCTCGGGGCTTGGCTGCCAACCTCCGCGCCCAGGACCGCAACCGGGAGGCCCACGCGATCCTCATGCCGGCGCTCGCCTACGCAGAGCAGCTTCTGGGTCCGGACGACCCCGACACGCTGTCGATCATGGTCGACCTGGGAGCCGTCTGCGAGCCCCTCGGCAGGACGGCCGAGGCGGAGGATCTCTACCGGCAGGTCCTGGCGCGCCTCGACCTGAGTTGGCCGGCCCGGTCCGCAGAGGTCGCCGCCGTCGCCGCGAGCCTCAGCGACGTGCTGGACGCGGTGGGGAAGGTCGGGGAAGCCGGCGTGATGGCTCGCCGAGCCGTCGAGGCGGCGGCACGCTCGATCTCCGACCCGTGGGCCGGCGTTCTCCAGCCGAGCCGGCTTGCCGAGTTGGTGGTGGCTGCCCACCCCGGCTAGATGTGGGGGCCCACCGGCGCTGCGTGCCGGGCAGCCCGCTGGGGTGGGGGAGGCAACCCCTCGCGATCCGGGGGGTGTCCTCGCATCGGTCCCCAATGCCCTCCCCTCGGTGACCGCTGTCGGAGGATTGTCGCGATTGAAGGGATATCAAGTGGGGTTTTCGGCCCCTCGTGCGTTTCTTACGGATGTCAGGGGCCGGAGGTACGCGAGGAGGGCAGCGAGGGGGCTCTCTTCGGGGGCACTCCGGCCCCGCCTCATAAAGCGTCTGCATGTCCCCGGGCCCACAAAACCGGGCGATGCCGAGGCCCGGCTGGTACGCTCACCGACCAACTGTGACCAAAAGCCGCGCCTGCCAAATTCTGGTTTTCCTGACGTTCGGCCTCAGCGTGGTGGCCACGGGACGGCCCGTGGCCGCCGTTGCGTCGCCCTATCCGTCGCCAACCGTGGAGCTTGCCGGGCACGGCTGGGGCCATGGCCGGGGCATGGGTCAGTACGGGGCCCTGGGCTACGCCCTGCGAGGCTGGTCGTCCGGCCAGATCCTCGACCACTTCTACGGGGGCACCCATTCGGGTCAGAACCCGGCGCCGGACATGTCGGTCCGGCTCACTGCCTTCGACAGCACCGACACCGTGGTCGTCCAGCAGCAGTCCCACCTCACGACCTCCGCCGACGGCGGTGTCGTGCGGTACGCGGCCCTCCGCGCGCGGCTCATCGGGCCCAACCAGTTCCGTGTTGACGCCGGCCAGGGCTGCACCGGCCCGTGGACGCCGGTCGTCACGTCCACCGTGGGGCCGGTCGTGTTTGCTCCGGCGATGCCAACGGCCTCGGGCAACATTGACCGCAGCGAGTTGCTCCAGGTGTGCCAGCCCTCGGGGACCGTCCAATGGCTGCGCGGGTCCGTCCGGGCCGTCGACGCCCAGGGGCAGGGCAACAGCTCCGACCAGCGAACGGTCAACGACCTCACGACGGAGGACTACCTGCTCGGCGTGGTCCCCTCGGAATCGTCGGCGTCGTGGGCGAACCTCGGTGCAGGCGCGGGCATCGAGGCCCTGCAGGCGCAGGCGGTCGCGGCCCGCTCGTATGCGGCGGCGCAGAACCGCTACGCCTACGCCAGGATCTGCGACACCGACGCCTGCCAGGTGTACCGGGGCCGGGCCATCCAGGACGCATCCGGCTTCCGCGACGTCGAGGACCCGCGGTCCACCGCGGCGGTCGTCGCCACGGCGGGGCAGGTGCGCCTCACGGGCGCCCAGGTGATCTCCACGGAGTTCTCGTCCTCGACCGGCGGCTACTCGGCGGGAGGCAGGTTCCCCGCCGTTCCCGACGACGGGGACGCCGTCTCGCAGAACCCGAACCACAACTGGGATGTCACGGTGTCGGTGTCGACCATCGAGAGCGCCTACCCGTCGATCGGCAGCCTCGTGTGGCTGCAGGTCACGCAGCGCAACGGCCTGGGGGACCTCGGGGGCCGGGTTTCGCAGGTGCAGATCCAGGGGACCGCCAGCGTGACCACGACCACCGGCGACGAGTTCGCGGCCCGCCTCGACCTCCGCTCCAACTGGTTCCGGGTTGTGTACCCGAGTGGCTACTGGATCGTCGGCTCCGACGGCGGGGTCTTCTCGTTCGGCAACGCCCAGTTCTTCGGGTCGACGGGCGGCATCAATCTCGTCAAACCCATCGTCGGCCTCGAGGCCATCCCGTCGAAGCAGGGCTACTGGCTCGTGGCCGCCGACGGCGGGATCTTCAACTACGGCGACGCCCCCTTCCTCGGGTCGACCGGATCGATCCGCCTGAACAAACCGGTGGTGGGCATGGCGGCCCACGTCCTGGGGGAGACCGTCACGTCAACGGGGACGGCGGCCGGCTACTGGATGGTCGCCACCGACGGGGGGGTGTTCTCCTTCGGCGACGCAGCCTTCCTCGGCTCGACCGGCAGCATGCACCTCAACAAGCCGGTCGTGGGGATGGCCGTGACGCCGAGCGGGAACGGCTACTGGATGGTGGCCTCGGACGGGGGCATCTTCTCCTTCGGCGACGCCGCCTTCCTCGGCTCGACCGGCAGCAAGCGCCTCAACCAGCCCATCGTGGGGATGGCCGTGACACCGAGCGGCCACGGCTACTGGCTCGTGGCCTCCGACGGGGGCATCTTCGCTTACGGCGACGCAGCCTTCCTCGGCTCCACCGGCAGCATCCGCCTCAGCCAACCGGTGACCGCCATCCGGGCGACGCCAACCGGAGCCGGCTACTACATGGTGGGCCGGGACGGTGGCATCTTCAACTTCGGCGACGCCGCGTTCTTCGGCTCGGTGCCGGGCCTGGTGAAGGGGGCGGCGGCGGCCATCCCGAAGGTGGGCATCGCGACCTCCCAGACCCGCTGAAGCCGGCCTCCGGCCCTCGATGGCTGTCTGACCGCGGCAAGCGCGGTTACACAGCCACGGAGGCCGGACGGCGGGCGATGGCGAAGATGACGTTGACCTGAATCTCCGTGACGCCGCTCTCCACCAGGCGCTCCGTGCTGTGTTCGCGCACCCGGGCGGCTGCCTCAGGGTCGAGGCGGTCGACGGTGGCCCGGTAGCCGGTGCCCATCACGATCGGCCACCAGTCCGTCCGCGGCTCGATCGGATGGGTGCCCGCCACCGCCATGATCTGCGCCGTCTCCACGCCGCCAGCGGCGAGCGCCGCCCGGAGCGGCTCGGGCTCCACGGTACGGTCCCACGGCTGCCAGGCCTGTACCAGGTCCGGGCGCTCGGCTCCCACCGCCTCCCAGAACGCGTGCGTGGCAGGCTCGAAGATCTGTGGCCCCCACGTTGTGATGGCCAGCTGACCGCCGGGGCGCACCATCCGCCAGAGTGCTGCGATCGCCGCCGGGATGTCGGGCACGAAGAAGACCCCGAAGACGCAGACCACCGCGTCGAAGGACCGCTCGGGCAGCCGGAGGTCGAGGAGGTCTCCGTGGCGGAACTCGACGTTGGCCAGCCCGCGAGCGCTCGCCTTGGCGCGGCCAAGGGCAAGCATCGACTCGGCGAGGTCGATGGCGACCACCCGGCCGGTCGGGCCGACCGCGGCGGCAGCGGGCAGGGCCGAGGCGCCGCTGCCGCAGCAGACATCGAGCACCGTGGCGCCCACCGCGAGGTCGAGTCGCTCGACGGTTGCCCGGCCGAAGCGGTCCCAGAAGCTCAGGGCCGGGTGGTCGAACGAGTCCGAGGCAAGGTTGTAGGCGGCGGCTGCCCGCCGCTGGGCCTCCCCTACGTCGGAGTCACTCAGGGTTGGCTATCCGCAGGCGTCCCACCAGTCGAAGCCTACGAGAAAGACCACCCGGATGCCGCCGACGACCGTACCGTCGGGCAACGTCTCGACCACATCCACCTCGTGAACGGCACCCGGCCCTTCCTCGGGGATCTGGCCCTCGAGCCGCAGCGGGATCGAGGCGTCCGGGCGGAGGATGAGCCTGCCATCGTCGAACACTTCCTCCTCCCCGACGATCCGGAGTTCTTCGAAGGGTTCCCGCGCGGGTGAAGCTCGGCCCTGCCGTCGCTGTGGGCCAGGACCAGCCTCCCCCCTCCCCGCAGTCGGATCCGCTCCAGCGGCTCGGTGAGGCAGCAGTCGGGGTCGACGCCGCCAGCCATCTCCTCTCCACCGACCAGATCGACGAAGGCATTGCGCAGCAGGTGTTCCTGGATGACCGGCGACATGCGGAGCTCCTCGGGCACCGGTACGGCGCGGACCAGTGTCTCCTCCGTGGTGACTCTGGCATCGGGGCCGGGGACGAAGAAGTTGAACCGCCCAGGGAACGGCTGGCGCTTCATCATCCCCACGGGAATGACATTGACGTTGGCTTGGGCGTGGTGCTGGTCGGCGCACGGGTTGACCGCATCCGGCTTGAGGAGTGCCACTCCCTCGGGAGTCTCACTCCACACGTTGGCCATGATGCAGAGGTGCCCCGTTGCAACGTCGGCCGCGCTCGGATGCCAGTTGAACTCTGCCTTGACCCAGTCCTCTCCCGCGTTCGCAGGCTGGGTGGTCAGCGTCTGGCGTTTGTTCGCCGGGTTCTCGCTGTTGAACTGGGTGCTCTGGTGCAGGCCACTGGCGGACGCCCTGGTGGTGGGATCGACCACCCAGGCCTGCACCCAGATCCGGTCGCCCGGCCACACCTGCGTGATGTTGGAAACCTGGACCCCACCTTCGTCGATCCCGAGCCGAAGTTGTGGCTCGTGGCAGTGGCCGGCGCGTCCACCCAGAGCGAGGGGCTCACCCAGGACGGGTAGAGGGCGCAGCCAAAACCCGCCGCCCGGGACCCTGTGTCGCTCGGATCCATCTTGATGAATAGGTCTCCCATCTGTGGCCTCCTCGTGTTTGTGGATCATTACCAGCTTGGAGTGAAATCGTTGACCGGGCCGCCGGTCCAGCCCGGCCGCCCAGCGGTGCTGAGATTGACCGCCCCGCTACCATCCAGATTCACCTCGTAGATCCCGTAGGCACCGCCACGGTCGCTTGCTATCACGATGTGCTGCCCATCGGGCCACCACCCTGGGGTCGTGTCCACGGAGGCGGAGTTGGTGATCCTCGTCTCCGACCCGTCGGCGTTGCGGACGTAGATCTCGTTGTTGCCGTCGCGATCGTTGACGAAGGCGATCCTCTTGCTATCGGGCGACCATGCCGGGAGGGAATCGACGGCGGGGTTGTGGGTCACCCGAGCCTGCGACAGACCGTTGGTGGCCATGGTGTAGATCTCGCTGTTGCCGTCGCGGGTGGTGACGAAGGCGATCGTCTGCCCGTCGGGCGACCAGCTTGGGTGGCTGTCATCGAATGAGTTGTTGCTGATGCGGACCTGCCCGGTGCCGTTGGCGTTCATGACGTAGATCTGCGAGTTCCCGTCTCGGTAGGAGACGAAGGCGATGCGCTGACCGTCCGGCGACCACGTGGGGTAGTCGTCAATGGCAGGGTTGGTGGTGAGGCGAGCCAGCCCCGACCCATCGGCGTTCACGACGTAGATCTCGCTGTTGCCGTCACGGTCGCTCGAGAACGCGACACGCCGGCCGTCCGGCGACATTGCGGGTGAGCTGTCGTTCGCGCCGCTGGGGGTCGGCCGGGCCTGCCCCGACCCGTCGGCGTTCATGGTGTAGATCTGGTTGTGGCCGTCGCGGGTGCTCCGGAAGGCGATCTTGCCGAGGGACAGGTAGAGCGTCACGGACGAGCCCTTGGCCGCCGAGGAGCCGGCGGGGGGGTCTGTGCGCGTGACCTGGCCCTTGGGCAGCGAGCCGTTGGCCTCCCACGCCACCGTGGCCGGGAAGCCGGCGGCCGCCAGCTTGGACGCGGCGGTGTTCAGGTCGGAGCCGGCCACACCAGGGACCGGAATGCCCGAGGGTCCGCCGCCGCCCGGCGGGGGAGGCCCGGCGGAGATGACCAGCGTCACCGTCGATCCCTTGGCCGCCTGGGTACCGCCCGCGGGGTTGGTGCGGATCACCGTGCCCGGCCCGGCGGGATTGGGTTCCGTCGCCGTGGCGACCTGGAATCCGGCCGCGGACACCTTGCCCGACGCCGTCGCCTGGTCCTGCCCTGCGACGCTGGGGACGGTGATCGTCCCGGGGCCGCCGCCACCTCCGCCACCGTTGCCCGCTCCCGGCCCGGTCGAGACGTACATGTTGACGATGGAGCCCTTCTGGGCCGACGACCCGCCGGCAGGGTCGGTCCGCGTCACGTTGCCGGAGCGCACCGAGCTTGCCTCGGTCAGCGGGGTGACGGCGAAACCCGCCGCCCGCAGCTTGGCAGTCGCGGCTACCGGTCCCAGGCCGGCCACGACCGGGATCGGCACAGGGGGAGGACCGGTGGAGATATGGAGTTGCACGGCCGACCCCCTCTTGACGGGAGTGTTCGCCGGCGGATCGGTTCCAATCACGGTTCCGGCCGGCACGGTGTCGTTCGGCTCGGAGACCTCGTTGACCACCAGCCCCGCCTGGCCGAGTTGGAGCTTGGCGTTCGCCACGTCGAGGTTGGCGAGGCCGGGGATGGAAACCAGCTTCGGGCCGGCAGAGATCCACACCGTCACCCCCGTGTGGGTCTTGCGGAGCGATCCGGCGTTGGGGTCGGTGCGGATCACCTGGCCGGGGGCCACGGTGTCGCTGTCCTCGCTCTGGCGTGTCACCACGAAGCTCGACTTCTGCAGCCGGGCGACCGCGGCGTCGACCGGGCGGCCGACGACGTTGGGCACCGTGGTCGTCAGCAGGAGGAAGGCGATGAGCATGGCGAGCAACGGCACGAGCGCCATGAGGATCCGGGGGACCACCTTCGGCACAAGGGCGAGCTGCGTCATGCCCCCGGGAAGGGCTACGTCCGGCGATCCGGCCGCGGTACCGCTGACCTGGAAGGCGTTGTCCAGGGGCGGGCTGGACAGGTTCCAGCCCCTGGCGACAGCGACGAGTTGGGCAGTCCCGCTCTGGCCCGGATCGAGAGCGAGCACCGCCGGCGCGGCGTCGCGGTGGCGACCGAGGGCCCAGGTGACGAACCTGCTCCAGAGGGACCGGTGCTGGCCGGCGCCCAGGATGCGCAGCGACAGGGCTTCCCCGGGGTCTTCTGCTTCCAGGTGCACGGAGACCGGGGCGTTGCCCAGGTTCTCCACGGTCACCTGCTGGAGCGCAGCACGCCGCCCCTGGAGCTTCGGGGGATGAAGGTGGCCGGTCAGGATGGAGAACGGGGCGACATCCACCGCCACCTCCGCCCGGTCCGCGACCGCCGGGTCCTCCTTCGATGTGGCGATGACCTCGAACGTCGTGACGCCCGCTCGGGTCTCGGGCGTGCGGGGAGGCCGGAACGTGAGCTGCGCGCCGGCGGTCTCTCCCGGGTAGATGTTGAGGGCCTCCGGGTCGGCCGAGGCCCAGGACCCTGGACCCACCACGCTCAGCACGACCCGGTCGACGATGCTGCCCGCGTTGCGGACCCGGATCTCGCAGCGGCCCTCGCCGCCGGGATCCACGGCGAGCTGACCGGGCGAGACGACGATCGACAGGGCAACCGTCCTCCCGGAGACCTCGTGCTCAGGAACGGCCGCAGGAGGTTCCGGAATCGCTACCGGCGCCGGTGGTGCCGGCGGGTCCGGCTCGGGGGCTGGCTTGGTCGTGACCGGGGCCGTGGCGGACGTGCCCTCCCACTCGAGGAAGCTCCCGCAGCTTCCGCAGAAGGCGGCCCCCTCCTCGTTGGAGGCCCCGCACTGGGCGCACGTGCTGCCTTGCCCCGGGGCCCTGAGCGGACCCGGGCGGACCTCCTCCACCTTGCCGTTCAGCATCACGCGCCTCCCAGCCTTAAGAGCGCGAGGGTTCTCCCGCACGGGAGTGAGAGCATCGGGCGTCGCTCCTGATACAGCGGACGCTCAGGAGATTCCGGGCGAGAGGCCGGCGGCTATGGGGTTGTTGTCTTCAGGAAGCCCGAGAACAGCACAGAGGGCGAGCAGGCCCGGCCCGGGGCGGGGGGTGTGGCCTGGGACCCGTTGTTGGCCGGGCAGGCCACCCGTAGCTGGAGCTTCTGGTTGCCGGTGAGCACCGGCGGCGACACGAAGTGGTAGTCGAGGTCCCGGAAGTTGTCCAGGTTCTCGACGAGCAGGGTCGTGGTCGTGGAGCCGTCGACCACCTCGACGGACATGGTGCCGCTGTCTCCCAGGGGATTCTCCAGCAGGATGTCGGCCACCGAGAGCGTGTCGTTCGGCCCAACGGTGTAGCTGTCGGTCTTGGTCTGGTTGGCTGGGAGCGCCACGCCCGGGTTCGGGAGGCGCCGGTGGAACGGGTCGCCGGCTGCGGTCGCACCCACGACGGACGCGGCCACCGAGGGGGTGGCGACCGGGTGGCCGACCAGCGGTGTGATGGCGTCGTTGAGTGCCTTCTGGCCCCCGGCGAGATTGGCGATCTTGGCGTCCTGCGCCGCGAGCGGTGCCTTCACGGCGTCCTTGGCAGCGGACTTGATCGCCGGCTTCAGCAGGGTCAGCCACAGGATGGCGGCGAGTGCCAGGAGCGCCAGCAGCGCGAGCAGGGCCTTCATCAGCCACGGGGGCAGGATGGCTTCCTGCAGCATCACGCCGTCGACGGCCAGCGGGGGAGCGGACTGCGGCTTCACGAGCACCTGGAAGGGGTGCGTCTTGGGCGGGCCCTTCAGGAAGCGCTTCGCCGGGCGCACCGAGAGCTTCGCGAAGGTGGCGGTGTTGGGCTCGGTCACCAACGCCGGCGTCGGCCCTCGCGGCTGCCGCGTGACGTGCGGGGGATCAACTCGCCGAAGAGGTCTTTGAAGACCCCGACCTCGAGCGAGCCCTCCTCGGTGACCGACCCGGCAGGATCCTCCTTCGACGTGACCCGCACGCCGAACGGGAAGGCCCCGGCCGCGACGTCGGACGAGCGCGGCGGGCGGAAGGTTACGGTCGCCGTGCCCTCGCTGCCGGGCAGCAGGGACAGCGTCGGCGGGTTGACGGAGCTCCAGGCCGCGGGGTCCCCCACGACGTCGAGCGTGAACTGGTCGACGACCTTGCCGGTGTTGCGGACCTTGATTTCGGTGGTGGCCTCTGCCCCCGGCTCGACCGACACGGTCGTGGGATTCAGGCTCGCGGCAGCACCCATAGGCGGGACCCTACCTCGCCCGCTGCCGCATGGGCACGGTCCAACGGCCAGAAAAAAGGGCAGTGACCCGTGCCCGTTAAGCCCAGGTTAAGTCCCCGCAAACTCCCGGGGCGCATTCTTGCGCCTCGAGCTTCTCGGGTGGGCCGGGAGGGCGAAGTCTCCGGGGGGAGAGGGAGGATGACATGCCAGGGATTCCTGTGTTCGTGTATGCGTGTGACCCCATCTCGCAGGCGGGCATGGCGAGCCAGCTCCGGGGGCGCCCCGAGCTCCGGGTCGTGGAGGACCAGGACCTGGACGCCGCCGCAGTCGCTGTCGTCGTGGCCGACGACGTGAACGACGAGACCGCCCGCAGCATCAAGGCGCTGCAGCGCAACGGTTGCCCCCGGGTCGTGGTCGTCGCAACCCAGCTCGACGACGGGGGCCTGCTGCTGGCGGTCGAAGCCGGGGCATGCGGCCTGCTGCGACGGGCCGAGGCGACGCCCGATCAACTCGCCGGTGCCGTCGTCCGGGCGGCGGCGGGTGACGGCGCCCTGCCGCCGGACCTACTCGGGCGGCTGCTGGAGCAGGTCGGCAACATCCAGCGCCAGATCCTGGAGCCGCGGGGATTCCGTGTCTCGGGCCTCACCGAACGTGAGGTCCAAGTGCTGCGCCTTGTGGCGGACGGCCACAACACCGCCGAGATCGCCCGCCAGCTCGCCTACTCCGAGCGGACCATCAAGAACGTCATCCAGGACGTGATCACGCGCTTCCAGCTCCGCAATCGCTCCCACGCCGTGGCCTACGCTGTCCGTCAGGGCTTCATCTAAAGGGGGGCGCAGCAGGGCCCGAGCAGGGGCCGAGCCGGGTCCGAGCCGGGTCCGAGCAGGGGCCTCAGCGCCGGAACAGCAACACCAGGTCGGCGCCGTGGCCCCCGGGGGAGATGGACGGCGGGACGACGAGGAACGTCGCCGTCGCACCAAAGGTCTGGGCAACCATCAGGCGGTCGCCGAGCTGGTCCTTGGGGAGGATGAGGACCAGCCGGTTGGTGAAGGTCCCGGCGGGGCTGGTTGTGACGCCAGCCGTGCCGATGCCAGGTTTCCAGCCCAGCGTCACCGGCGCGTTGGCCGGGAAGCCCGAGCCACTGACGGCGACGACCGTTCCCGGAGGACCGACCTTCGGGAGCAGGCTGATCTTCGGCGTGGGGGATCCCGGTGACGCCGTCGGGGTAGGTGTCGGTGTCACCGGGGACGGCGATACCGAGGTCGGCGTGTTCGGAATCGTGACCCGGCGGGTGGTCTTCGCCTCGGGGCCCCCGCGCCGGGTCATTGTGTGGCCGGTGAAGATCGTGCTCGGCGGCGAGGTCGACACCGAGGTGCCGGCCCAGTCCGTCTCGGTCAGCGAGATCGAGTAGGCCCCGGCGGTCGCGTAGGTATGCGTGGTCGTTGGGCCGGTGGTGTCCTGGGTCGCGCCGTCGCCGAAGTCCCAGTGGTAGTTGGCGATGGTCCCGTAGGCGATGGTGGAGGCCGAGGCGTCGAAGCCCGTCGGCTGGCCGGGTCCGGCGGGGGTGACGACAAAGGACGCCACCGGCCGCTGGTCGGGGGTGATGGCGAGGGGTCCGTTGCCGGGGGGACATGAAAAGAAGGCCGCGACGGCGCAGCCCTTCATGGCTTTGGCGACGGTGTCGACGCTGATCGCCCGCGATATGCCGGTGTTGTAGTCGGAGGCGATGACCTCGACAAAGGATCCATCGGGAGTGGCCGCGAGCGCGTTGGGACGTGTGGTGCCCAGGGCGATGCCGGGCGTCGTGGCGGCGGTGGCCGGCAACGGTACAGGGTCCAGCTGTCTATTGGCGGGGTCCCCTACATACAGGGTGCTGGCTCCCGACGGCGTGGTTCCGATCGCCTCGGTCCCTGGGTCCGGGGTGGGGGGGCCCCGTACGAACTGGGTGGGCAGTGGCGTCTGGGTCCCTTGATGCGGTGTCGCGTCCAGCACGATCTGGTCGATGT
>WNEZ01005134.1_pt1 | contig 11450 bp, 19 predicted proteins | sample 5400521 | NCBI WGS metagenome assembly WNEZ01 (sample SAMN13153339, study PRJNA577476) | soil metagenome | isolation source: 120 cm saprolite under Douglas fir tree site 2 hole 1 replicate 1 | place: USA:California | collected 2015-04-18
CTTTCCAGTAGCAGGCTCGGGGAAGGACCTGCCGGACTCTTTGTGCTTGGTTCCGAGGCCTTCCGCTCAACTGGAGCGAGGGGAAGACTTGCACGCCATCCCGCGAGGACGGCCACCATGAAGGCCAGCAAAGTAAGAGACAATCGCCACATTTTCTGGTCCCTCCTTTAGAAACCTGCAAAAGTTCTTGCCAGGACCGAGTTCCGGGGCTGTGCTCCAACCTCAAGCCGCGCAGCCAGGAACGTCATCCGGCGGGTTTTCGTCGGCGGCTCCTGCGCCACCGACGCGCAGGTCACGGCAACAATCGAAAATAGAGAGAACAATCGCATCGACTTCATGCTGGCACTCACGGACTGGGCGTGATACGTACAACTCTTAAGCAACCGTGAAAATGTCTTCGTGCGGTCGATAAACGCAGAATGGTTCGGATCGTACATGGAGGACAGCCGTGAGTGGGAGACTAGCACTTGTAACTATCTTCGTTTTCAATTTTTATCACTGACTCGTAGAATGCCTCCTTCAGGGACAAGGCGCCTCACTGAGTCGCTCGAGATGGTAACTTTCCCAAGCAGTGCCCATTCAGAGGGCACTTCTTTCGCGCGACCCGATTTATCTATTCGCAGAATTTATTTGACAACTACGTCCTTCGAGGACAACAGGGCCGGCAGCGTTCGTCAGTTTTCCACAGATGGAATGCCGTACAAATGTGTGGCAGGCGAGGTTTATTTTCGCTGAAGAAGATTTCTTTTGCAAGGGCGGGCCGCGAGGTGCTAGACCGACGGCGTTGAATTGGTAATTGGTTGCGCTCGCGCATCCAATCCGAAGTTCAAGCTTAGACAAGGAGGAAACGATGAGTTCAGTCTCAGTGCTGAAACCCCAGAAGTCTCGTTGTGGCAAGTTGGGGAGCAATATAGCCTCTTGCCCCGGCCTGCTAATCCACCACCACATTGAACCAGGCGTTCGAGCGGACTTGGCTTGTCAGGGAGAAAAAGTGATTGGCCAAAACTGAGGACTGGGTCTGTCAAATTCAAAAGCGACCGAAAACAATTCTGAGGATGCGCGCTCCACCCGCACAGCCCTACAGCCAACTTCCTTGCCAGTCAGCGGGTTGACGACAGTGATTTTTTGATCGACCGCCATCTTCAATGGCGATTCCAACAAACCACCGTGGGCATTCACAGCCAATGTGAACCCCTGTGCTTGCACGCGTTTCCCTTCGGGCGTCTCTGCCCTAATAAGGACGGTGACTTGAAACAAGACCCTCTGACTCCGCCTTCGATTGCTTGTATGCGACTGATCCATAGGGTCCGCTTGCCGGAGGACGGAATCATCCTCGGGGGTCTAACAGTCGGTGTTGGCGGCGAGATGCTCCGTCGCACCGACAGACTTTCCCACATTCCCACACAGTGCGCGGGAGGCTACCAAAGTGAAGGGGACTCCCTCAGCAGGGAGCCCCCCTCGGGGCGCAATCTGATTATTGGTTCCCGTTTTCGGTGCCGGGTTGCCCTCCAACATTGCCGGTATTTTGGGCTTCATTAGGCGGACGGGCTCAGAAAAGAAGGCCTTGCTTGCTTTTGCAACCGGAGCTAATTCTGCACGCCCGAGATCGAGTGCATTTGATCACGACCTAGCAGAGGGTTACGAAAACCCCATCAGAATACCCCCTCCAAGCTGTTGATTTGGCGAGCCACTTGAGCGACGTTCTAAGGGTTCGGAAAACAGATGTTTTAGGAAAGTCAAACTTGAGGGCGGTGGGTCAACCGCTTTGAAGGCGAGAGAGCCTTTGAACCAAACGACGGGCCTCCAGGAATTCGCGCGTCCCAAAACCACGCTATGCGTCCTCTGGGCTGCAGAAACAGGCTGGGCTGCGGCAAGCGGCCGTTGTTCGATATAGTGCAAGACATTTATCTTTCAGACATCCAATGCGCTCGCTAAGCGCATTCCAAATGAAACGAATCCGGGCGCATTATCACTACTTGTAGACCAAGGGGCGCAAGAATGCATGGCTTTTCTGTTCCCGAAGGCCGCCGCTCTAAGCGGATCCTCTCCAAAGCGCCGGCCAGCTTAATCATCAATCTCGACCGAAACCAAAAACGACTCCCTTGCCTCGTCCTCGATTCCTCCAAAGACGGGTTTCGGCTGCGCGGAAGTTTCCATCTGAGACGCGGCCAAGTGGTGGAAATTATCCTCGATCCAGACCCGCTCACGTCCGTGCGCTGCAGCGTGGTCTGGGTCGGCAAAGCTGGATCCAAGCACCAAGGCGAAGTCGGCCTGGAAACCGTCTAGGCGATCAGCAGATTGCCCTTGTGCCTGTCCTTCGCCAAAAATCAAAATGTGTCTGAAATGAACAGCATGCGGGGAGGCCTGTAAGATTGTCACGCAGACGAGATTCAGGGGTCCTGCGGAGATTGTCGAACCACACTACAAAGCAAGGGTAGTTAAGCATCGCCTCAATCCTAAATGGAGCTGTCGTGGTTGAGCAGAGCGCCGGACACCCACAACACCGCATTTTGTCACGTTCGTAGCGAATGAAAACGTCCGCTCACACCCCCCCGCGTTTCTTGTTTCGCGGGTTGACCCGATCGTCGCCCCGCGACGCGAATAGCGCAAAGCGTGAGGTGAGTCAAACCAGTTCGAGCATGCAGTCGATGGCCCGTCTGGCTTTCCGCGCGGTTTCCTCAGGTACGCTTACTTGCGGGGTTAGTGTCTCGAGCGAAGCGAAGATGTTGTCGAGCGTGATCGTTTTCATGAATTCGCAAACAGCGTTGGGATTGACGGGGTAGAAGGTTTTCTCCGGATTCTGCTTACGCAAGCGATGCAGAATGCCCACTTCAGTGGCGACCGCAAATTCTGTGGCGGGTGAACTCCGCGCGCGCTGGAGTATGCCCTCGGTGGAAAGAAACAGTGTGCGCTCTCGCGGCAGGGTTCCATCGAAGACCCGCGCCATGCAGGAACTGACGCACCCGCACTCGGGGTGGAGCAAAAGTTCGACATCGGGATGCGTTTCCATGATGCTTGCTACGTCCTCGGGACGAATGCTCCGATGAACGTGGCAATATCCTGGATAGGCGATGATGTTTGCCCGCTTTGTCTGGTGGGCTACCACCGCTGCCAAAAACTTATCCGGCACGAAGAGGATCGTTCGATGCTCTGGCACCGCCCGAACCACGTTGGCGGCGTTCGCTGAGGTGCAGCAGTAATCGCTTTCGGCTTTGATAGCCGCCGACGTGTTCACATAAGAAACGACAACCGCATCGGGGAATTTCGCCTTCCAGGCGCGGAGTTCCTCCACCGTGATCGAAGCTGCGAGCGAGCAACCCGCTCTCAGGTCAGGCAGGAGGACGACCTTCTCGGGGCAAAGAATCGCCGCCGTTTCCGCCATGAAATGCACGCCGCAAAAGACGATGACCTCGGCATCAGTCCGCGCCGCCGCCTGGGAAAGACCCAGCGAATCTCCGACAAAATCCGCCACTTCCTGCACTTCGCTGCGCTGGTAATTGTGGGCCAGGATGACGGCCTTGCGCGCGACGCTGAGCTCCCGGATGCGTACCTGTTTTTGGCAGATCTGGGCGGCAGAGTCTTGGGTCGGCTCGATGACCGGAAGCTTGTATCGCTCTTCGAAAGGGGCTCGTGCCATCGGAGTTCTCGTCCGCGTCATTCCGCTGTCGGTCTCATCCTCGCGCGTAGGTCCAGCGCCCGGCAGGAGTGGGTCAGCGCACCTGCTGAGATGGCATCCACGCCGCAGGCGGCGTAAGACTCGATGGTCATTTCAGAGATTCTCCCGCTGACCTCCAAGAGGACATGCTCCCAGAGACCTTGGGCCTGAAGCGCCGCAACCATCCTCCTGACTTCGCGGGCGTCTGCGTTGTCGAGCAGCAGGAAACAGGCACACGCCTCAGGTTCCTCCTGCTGGAGGTCCCGGTAGGTTCGCGCCGCCGCTAGAGCACCCGCCAGTCCAGTCACCTCGACTTCCACGAACGCGGCTTGTTGGCGGCGTGGCCATGCGCGCTTCAAAGCCAGCGAAGCGCCTTCTTCTTCGCTTCCGAAAAACCGCAGGTGGTTGCTCTTGATCAGAATGGCGTCCCACAGGCCCAGCCGGTGCGTCCCACCGCCGCCGAGGTGCACGGCGCGCTTATCCAAAAGCCCCCAGGGTGTTTTCCGCGTGGCCACGACGGCCGTCCCGGGCGAACGAGAGTTCACCAGCTCCCGCAGACGCCGCGTGGCTGTCGCGATTCCGCTCATGCGTTGGATCACGTTCAGGCCCACACGTTCCAGTTGCAGCAGAACCTTGGCATTACCCTGAATCCGCAGCACGGCTTCATCAGAGCGCACGCGCTCGCCATCCGCAGTAAGGCGCTCCACACGCAGGCCAGTTCTGCCGTACAACCAGGCTGCTTCCTCGAGCCCTGCCACAACCCCAGACTCTACCGCCACGATCGAAACCTCGGCAGTGCGCTTCTCCAAGCCAAGCGCTTCAGTCGTCAAGTCCGCTGGTTCAAGGTCTGACTGGAGAAGTTTTATGGTCAGCGAGCTCACCGCCTCGAGATAGCGCGAGTTCTCAAGGGTCAGCGTCTCGCCGCGGAACAATGCGACCATCACGCGTTCCCGCCGACTTCCTGCGACCTGTATTCCTACAGAGTTCACTGCGATCCTGGCCCCACTCGGATGAGTTCGCTGCCTGTTCTACACTCGCTTGCCGCTCTACAACTGAGATTCTACCGTTCAGCGAAGGCATTTGCCACCCGGCGTCTTGCCGTGGCCGGCCACCTGCGGCCAGACGTGATGCGTTACTGCTGTCCGCAGGGAGCAAGCTGCACCATAACCGCGAATCAAACTTTACCGTAAACCGAGTGCAAGCCTCTGAAGAGGTGATCGGTGTGTTTTCTAAGATGAGACGAAGGCAGAATCAACAGCGCGAGGGGGGACTGGTGGCGCGGCTGGGTTCGGTGCACGCTCGTTAAGGAAGACTTCGCTATTCCACCGAGGCCTTGACCAGGAAGCGCACAATCTTCGGCCAACTATGCGCCTGCGCCAGAGCTGTACCTTCTGGTGTGTCCCCAATCGTCAGCTTCGTCCCGCGCCGCGCCCGCGCCGTTGGAAGGTACTCGCTGGGTATCGAATGACCAACTCCATCGTAGGACAGATGCTCATCTCCATACGGGTACCCGTGCCGTCGGAGCCTTTCCATGAGTCGTGTCGCCATCAAGGACGAAGGACATATCTGATCGTCTTTTCCGGACAGCAGCAGCACGGGCCCGTGAATATTTTGCACTGGAATCTCGACACTACCAGTATCACCGAGGACTTCCAAATCGTGCGTGAACAGCGGAGTCTGCCGTACCGGATTTCATGAGCAACCCTGCATTTCAATGAGACTGACGAGTACCGGTCCCCGTCGTATGGATTTTTTGCGGAGCACAGGCATTGAAAGGAAGTGAGTTTGCCTGAACGAGAGGGCCGACGGCGGTGTCTGGATAAGTGAAGGCGGAAGATGCGCGCCTTCCCAGGAGAACACCGCAATGAAACAAACACGCTTCGTAATTGCGCTGCTAAGCATGATGATGGGGAGCGCGAACATGCTGCATGCGCAAAAACCTACGCCGAAATCCGGCCCGGTGGTTTCGGTGCCGGATCTTTCGAAGTTGAGCATTGGGAAGATGCTGGAGCAGATGCCGACGACAATCGCGGGGAACGGCGAGGCCCCGTCGCCGATTCAGATCGTCGTCCAGTTCCTGCAGCTTCGGCCCGATCAGGTGCAGGAATTCGGACAACTGCTTCAGGCACGGCAAGCCGCAGTTGTCCCGCTGCTCCAAGGGATCCAGCAGCGAGTGCAGCAACTGGAAGCACTGCTCAATTCGGGCGGTAGCCCGGCGGATGTGGGAATGTTGGTAATCCAAATCCACGCGCTGCAGCAGCAGGTTGCGCAGGTGCAGCAGGATTTTCTCTCCAAATTTGTGAACCTCCTTGACCCGGAGCAACGGCAGCGGCAGGAAGCAGTTCGGATCGCGGCGCAACTGCAGCCCATTCTTCCTGCATTCCAGCAGCTCTATCTGTTCTGATTAGGCCTGATCGAAAGCAACCGGGGGCGTACGGCGCGGATGCACGCCCACTTCACCGAGGATTCGCATTCCCAACAAACGGCCAAACGATTCCGGCCATTTGGAGCGTACCATTCCCCTGAGTGCGGAGCGAACAGCGGTGCCTGGAATCATAGGAGCCTGAGCGGCCTGACGGTCGCGTGCGTGCGTGGACGCTTTGATTGCGCGAACGGAAGCTGATGAATGCGAGGCAGGATTTGGCGCACGCGTGGCCGAAAATCAGCGGCGCGTCTTTCAGATCGCCTATGGCATCCTGGGAAATTCGGCTGACGCCGAGGAGGTGGCGCAGGAAGCGTTCCTGCGTGCCTACCAGAAGTTCCAATCGCTGCGCGAGGCGGAAAAGTTTCGGGCGTGGGTGAGCCGCATCGCCTTTCGTCTGGCGCTGAACCGGCAGCGCGGGCTGCGGCGGCGACTGACACGGGAGACGGCGTGGCACGTGGTCGGAACGAGTGAGACAGTGGACGGAACGAGGAACGCGGAGGAGCGCGTACTGGTGGAGCGACTGCGGAATGAGATTGAGGGCCTGCCGGAGAAACTCCGGAGGGTGCTGCAGCTCTCGATTGTAGAAGACATGGATGCGGCCGATGTGGGCGTGGTGTTGGGGATTCCGGCTGGGACGGTGAGGTCCAGGCTTCACACGGCGAGAAAACTTCTACTGGAAGCGATGAAATGAAGAACGACTGCACGAAATGGAAGGACCACTTGCTGGAGGCTGCCCTGACGGGAACAGCGGCGGGCGGTCTCGAAGAACATGTGTTGAAGTGTGCCAACTGTGCGGAAGAGCTGGCTGCGCTGCGCGCGCGGCGGGAACGGCTGGATGCGCTGCTGCCCCTCGTGGCGGAAGGGGCGGAACCGCGGGCAGAATTCCGGGCGAGGGTGTTGGCCGCAGCGGAGGCCGCGAGCGAAGCGAAGCGCAGACGGCCGTGGCGAGTATGGGGGCTGGCCGGAGCGATGGCGGTGATCGTGGCGACGCTAATGATTGGTTTGACGTTTCACCGGAGAGCAGTACGGACTGTGCCGGAGACTGAACTGGCCGCCGCCGAAAAGCTGGCGGAATGGCGAGCACCAAGCGACGTGCTGCTGGAAACTCCAGGGCGGGAGATTTTGCGGACAACGCCGAGACTCGGCGAGTCGTACCTGCGCGTCCCCGCGAAGACGGATGAGGAGGAATGAAATGAAAGCTAGAGTTCTCTGCGCTTGCGCACTGTTTCTGGCGGCAGGTGGGGCCCGCGGGCAACAGCCTGGCCAAGATCCGGTCGGGCAGAGTTTCTTTGCGCCGGAACTCGTGATCCAACATCAGGAAGCCATCGGACTGAACGAGGAGCAGAAAACCTATCTCAAGACGGAAATCCGCCAGGCCCAGTTGAAGTTCACCGAGTGGCAATGGAAGCTGCAAGACGAAATAGAAAAGCTGGTTTCGCTCGTTAAGCAGCCGCGCGTGGAGGAGCAAGAGGCTCTGGCGCAACTGGAAAAGGTGTTGGCGATTGAGCGCGAGATCAAGCGGGCGCAGGTGACGCTGCTGGTGCGGATAAAGAATAAGCTGACTCCGGAGCAGCAGGCGAAGCTCGTGGAGATCCGTAGTAAGTCGGGGAACAAGTGAGGGGGACAAACCAGGCGCCACTGAGGATGGTCGCGTGGTTCAATGTTCACCTGCGAGAATCGCTTGCGGCACCCAATAGAGGGGTAGCTGGTCACAAGAGCTTGAGTCTCACCTGGATTGCCATCGAAGAGCCGCTCCGTCGGATTTCTTCAGCAGCGTCTATCCACTAGAGGTCGTTCCGAGCCGAGAATTGTCGCTACAGTTCAAGGGTTCAGTCCAGTCCTGGACCGGAGGCAAAGGTCGGGAGCCCAATCCCGTTGGCCCATTGCTAAGGCGTGGAGGTCGCCAAGCATGTGAATGGCAGTTGTCCGGTGTGCGCGTTATACGTCCGCGTTATAATCTGCCGGAGATCAGATGAATTTCCTCATTTCCCTAATTATTGCGGAAAACGCCTACCAGCAGGATCAGGCCGCAGCTGCAAGCGAGGCTGCGCGTCGTGTAGGTGCCCACGTACAAATACTCTACGCTGAGAATGACGCGATTACGCAAAGCCAGCAGCTTCTAAATGTGATTCAATCCTCTTCTGCCGATTCCCGGCCTGACGCGATAGTCTGTCACCCCGTAGGAACAACTCTAAAGCAAGTGGCGCGCGAAGCGATGGCTCGCGGGATCGGATGGGCGCTCTTGAACCGTGAAGACAGCTATCTTGCGGAGCTGCAAAGAATGAGCAAGCCCTCTTTTTGTGTCACCGTAGATCAGGAAGAAGTCGGGCGAATTCAGGGGCGGCAGTTCGGTGCGTTGCTGCCAAAAGGTGGTCTCGTCTTGTACATTCTCGGTCCCTCGATCAATCCTGTTTTTAAGCTGCGCGCAGCAGGTATGGAATCGACGAAGCGACAAAACATTCCGATCAGGACGCTGCGAGGGAATCTGACCGAGCAAAGCGGGTATGACGCGGTAACTTCATGGCTGAAACTAAAAACCTCGCGCATGACGCCCGTGAGTTTGGTGGCCGGGCAAAATGACAATATGGCTATAGGCGCGCGGAGGGCGTTTGAAGAAACACTAAGCGGTGAAGAACGGGAACGGTGGTCTACATTGCCATACACTGGTTGCGACGCCAGCCCCAGAGCCGGACAAGAATGGATTCGGACGGGTTTGTTGAGGGCATCCATTTTTCTGCCACCAACTGCGGGCGTGGCTGTCGAGGCGATGGCACAAGCGATTCAAACTAAGAAACAACCATACCTGTGCAAGCAACTCACACCCGTGTCTTACCCGCCGATAGAAAACCTGCTTAAACCGCGAGCCTAAAAAGAAGCTCCTCAGCATTGCATAGCTGCAGCGGGACTTCCGAGAAATGTTTCACTGCCGCGGTTACAACTGTCTTCTGTAGTTCTGGGGCAGACATGGGAGTGTAAGCTCCGTCCGAATTACCACGAGCTTCTTTAAGGCCGCACTTTGTTTTGCAGAAGAAAGCAAAAATCATCGGCACTAAGAATCAATTCGTCTCGGTCTGCGCCCGGGACCGTCCGCATACCTGGGTCTCGTTTTTTAGCCCCTTCAAAATCTCGCCAGTCGATTTCAAAAACCTTACCGTTTGAGAGAACGACGCGAATATACAGCGGCTCGGGAACTGCAAGACTTGGGGTCGGAATGTAGATCATAGAACCTTTTTATAACGACGGTCCTTTCAACAATTCCTCAATTCGCTTTCCTGCCTACTTCCCTTTCTGTTGAATCATCCGCTGCTTTGTCATTTCCTCTCTGCCTTCTCGGGATAGACTGCATCAATCGCTTTGCGGACAAGCTCTGCAACTGAAGAACCTGTCCGCTTGCTTTCCTCTTCCAACCGTTTCAACGGTGAAGTGATTTTCGCGTGCACCCCAACAAGAGGAGCATACAACCTGCTTCTCATTAAGAACAAATTGGTCAGACTCTTTTTCAAGGGTCTTTCCGCAGTCACAACACTTTCTAGTTTCAATGGAAATGAGTCTCCAGCTTCTTGGAAAGAGATGCGATTGTTTGCTCCTGTGCTGCTGCCAAAGTATTAGCTTTTGCAATTAATTCGGCCAACTTCGCGGAATTTTGAACGATTAGAACCATTTCAGTGAGAATTGCTATTCTTTCTCCCGGATTCATCTGATGCTCCTATCGGCAACATTTTGCGCCGCCCGTTTGCAACGCTGACGGTGATTCGCAGCCCTCCCTCTGCATCAATTCCCTGACCTTGATACGCCTTTTCATGGGGCCTCCGCGGAAAGAGCGGGGGACACTGCCCGCACTCCGGGTGATTCGAGTCCGCCGTTGCTTTCTTCATTTCGAGATTCTGCCCGGATCAAAGGCGCACGCCTTGGCTTGCCACGCTCAAATTCCAGTACACCGGCTATCAGCTCGTTGAGTGCGGAGCCGACCAGTTGTGCGGTGCTTGTGTTTGCGTTTCCTGTCATCATGAGTTGCCGCGTCCGGAGCGAGACCAAGGTGCATAGGAGGAAGGGATTGGAGATCTGTTTCTCCGCTTCCGCAAGGAGCCTCGACCGCACGCTCATCTGGTTTTAACCCTCGTTCGACTCCTGCGCTGGCGTTCGCAGCACTTGGAAAACCAGACTCCTCTTGAACCACAGAAACCGCGGGATCGCGAGGCTCTCCACTTCCAAACGGCTCGGCCAAGTTTCCTTGTTGGAGCAAGCCACGCGGCCAGCCCACGGGCCCAACAGCTTTTCAGCCGGTCCGGCTAAGAGCTGGCCAGCAGCGCCACACAATGCACACAGCAACAATTCGCTGCCGAGATCAACTCCTCGGAAAAGGCTTAGGGCGGCCAAGCCTCCAGCGATTAACCATAAAGCAAGCAGAAACTGCATCGTCTTGCAGCCCGTCGCAGCTTCCTTCGCGGAGGGTTTTTGGCACGTAGCTCGCCAAGCAGATTGTGATGCCCACTGAATCTGAGCCTCGTTAAAGGCGGCTCCTATTAAGAAAAAACCGTCACGGGTCGCGCAGCCATCTATTTTGGCGAGCGAGTCTCCAGACTCTCGAAGCAGACCTTGCGCCCGATGGAGCCAGAAGTGGTTCGCGCGCACCTTACGGCTCAACACGAATTCCAGAGCTTCCCAAGGAACCGTAAAGAAGAGAGGAGATGGGTCGGCAATCTCTTGCAGGATGAGGACGAGTCCTGCGGCGATCACCGCCATCGGGAACGCTCGCCAAAGTATGGAAGCCGACAACAGAAGAACTAATCCACCAGCAAACGGGAGCTCCCCTGGGGCTAAGTTCTTGATGTTTCGCAAGCGACCAAGGCGGGAGATGAGCCAATTGCGCCAGGCTGGCAAGCCACGCGAATGCCAACTCCTTGTTGCCATAACCTAATCCTTCGTCGCGCTCGTGTGCGCCAGCCAGTGTTCTTCCACCCTCGCGAAGGCCTCTTGCAAATCTATTTTGTCTTTGCGTGCCCACCGAAGCGCGGCACGTAAGCAGTGTGCTTGGCGGGAAGAAAAGAAGGACCTACCGTCCTTTACCGTGGGCTGGAGTAAACCTTTCGTCTGGAGTGCCGTGATGGCGGCCTCGGCGATTCCTAACGTCTGGGCTAACTGCTGAGAGGTGTAGTAGTCCGGCATGGTTATCGATCTCCTTGCCCAGACCCATGGAAGAACCCAGCAGCCTGGAAACGCTGTTGCATATGCGAACATTTGCAGATGGCGGACAAATTTTTTTCGCCCTACTGGACTGCCTCCATCTGCTGAAGCATGTCTCGTACGCCCACCAAGTGGTTGTTAAAGATATCTTTAGCCACGTCAAGAAGACGGAACAGAGTCGTGTCG
>WNEZ01005135.1_pt1 | contig 11449 bp, 10 predicted proteins | sample 5400521 | NCBI WGS metagenome assembly WNEZ01 (sample SAMN13153339, study PRJNA577476) | soil metagenome | isolation source: 120 cm saprolite under Douglas fir tree site 2 hole 1 replicate 1 | place: USA:California | collected 2015-04-18
GGCACGTTCAAGATCAACACCGCGGTCGCGACCTTCGCGACGCTGGGCGTGATCCTGTCGGCCGCCTATGCGCTCTGGCTCTATCGCAAGGTGATCCTCGGGGTGATCGAGAAGCCTTCGCTCGCCGCCATCCGGGATCTCGGGCCGCGCGAGATCGTGATCTTCGCGCCGCTCGTGATCCTCACCATCCTGTTCGGCGTCTATCCCAAGCCGGTGCTCGACATGTCGGCAGCCTCGGTGGCGGCGCTGCTCGAGAACTATCACCATGCGCTCGGCGCGCTCGGCGGCGCGAAATCCGCGGCGCTCGGCTTCTGAGGACGGACGATGACCGAAGTGCTTTCCCTGTCCTCTCTCCAGCTCGTGCTGCCCGAGTTGATCCTGCTCGTCGGCGCCATGGCGCTGCTCATGCTCGGCGTGTTTCGGGGCGAGCAATCAACCAGCCTCGTGAGCCTGCTTGCTGTCGCGCTGCTCCTCGTCGCGGCCGTCCTCATCGCGCTGCAGCCGCCCGACCGCGTCGCCGCGTTCTACGGCAGCTTCGTGGTCGACACCTACGGGCGCTTCCTGAAGATTTTGGCGCTCGCCGGCTCGGCGGTCGTGATTGTGATGTCGTGGGAGTTCCTCGGCGAGCCGGAGCGCCGGCGTTACGAATATCCGGTTCTGATCCTGCTTTCGACCACCGGCATGATGATGCTGATCTCGGCGGCGGACCTGATCGCGCTCTACCTCGGCTTCGAGCTGATGAGCCTGGCGCTCTACGTCATCGCCGCGATCGACCGCGACAACACGCGCTCGACCGAAGCGGGACTTAAATATTTCGTCCTCGGTGCGCTGTCCTCGGGCATGCTGCTCTATGGCTGCTCGCTCATCTACGGCTTCACCGGCACGGTCAGCTTCGCCGGCATCGCCAAGGCGACCGCCACCGGCGGGCTCGGGCTGACCTTCGGCCTCGTCTTCCTTTTCGCCGGCTTCTGCTTCAAGGTTTCGGCAGTGCCGTTCCACATGTGGACGCCCGACGTCTACGAAGGCGCGCCGACGCCGGTCACCACCTTCTTCGCGGCCGCCCCGAAAGTCGCCGGCATGGCGATCTTCGTGCGCGCGTGCGTCGCCGCGTTTCCCGGCATCGAGACGCAATGGCAGCAGATCGTGGTGTTCGTCTCGATCGCCTCCATGGCGCTCGGCGCCTTCGCCGCCATCGGGCAGACGAACATCAAGCGGCTGATGGCCTATTCGTCGATCGGCAACATGGGCTACGCGCTCATCGGCCTCGCCGCCGCGACGCCCGGCGCGGGGCAGGGCGCGCAGGGTGTGCAAGGCGTGCTCGTCTACATGGCGATCTACGTCGCCATGACGCTCGGCACCTTTGCGTGCATCCTCGCGATGCGCCGCCCCGAGGGCCCGGTCGAGCAGATCTCCGATCTCGCGGGGCTCGCGCGCACCAAGCCCGCGATGGCGTTCTTCCTCGCCATGATGCTCTTTTCGCTCGCCGGCGTTCCGCCGCTCGCCGGCTTCTTCGCCAAATTCTACGTTTTCCTCGCCGCGGTGAATGCCGGGCTCTATACGCTCGCGGTCCTCGGCGTGGTCATCAGCGTGATCGGCGCCTACTACTATCTCGCCATCGTGAAGATCATGTATTTCGACGAGCCGGCGCCCGGTTTCGTGCCCATGCGGCCGGAGCTCAAGGCGGTGCTCGCCGTCACCGGACTCTTCGTCATTCTGTTCTCCGTGTATCCAGGACCCCTGATCGATGCTGCGGCCGCCGCCGCGAAGTCGCTCTTCTGAGCCGATGGATCTCGCTCCGGGCGCGGCCGCCGCGGGCGTTGGGCTGATCGCGTGCGACGCGGTCGGCTCGACCAACGCGGAGGCGCTCGCCTATGCGCGCTCCGGCGAGCGCGGTCCGTTGTGGATCACGGCGCGCGCGCAGAGCGCGGGCCGCGGCCGGCGCGGCCGGGCCTGGGTCTCCGAGCCCGGCAATCTCTACGCCACCTTGCTGCTCACCGATCCGGCGCCGCCCGGGCGCGCCGCGGAGCTCTCCTTCGTGGCCGCGCTTGCGGTGCACGACGCGATCGTGCGCCTGGCCCCGGCGCTGACGTCGCGCCTCGCGCTGAAATGGCCGAACGACGTGCTGTGCGACGGCCGCAAGATCGCCGGCATCCTCATCGAGGCGGAAGGCACCGCGCCGCTCGTGATGGCGATCGGCATCGGCGTCAACTGCCGGCATCATCCGGCGGCGACCGAGTTTCCCGCCACCGATCTCGCGAGTGCCGGCGCCGAAGTCAGCGCGGCGGCCCTGTTCGAGGAGCTCTCCGGCGCCATGGTGCTGCGCCTGCGCGAGTGGGACGCGGGCTTCGCCTCGATCCGCGCCGAGTGGCTGCGGCGCGCCGGCGGGCTCGGCGGCGAGCTGCGCGTCCGTCTCGGCGCGCGCGAGGTCGCGGGGCGGTTCGAGGCGCTCGACGACTCCGGGCGGTTGATGTTGCGGCGTCCCGACGGCACGCTGGAGGCGATCGCGGCAGGCGAGATCTTTCCGACCTCGCCGGATGCCGCGATGGCGCCGCAGGAGCGCTGAGCGATGGCTGAGCCGCTCGACGAGCTTGTCTTCGCGCCGCTCGGCGGCGTCGGCGAAATCGGGATGAACCTTGCGCTCTACGGCGTCGGCCCGGAGCGCGCGCGAAAATGGCTCGCGGTCGATCTCGGCGTCGCCTTCGCGGGCGACGACCTGCCGGGCATCGACCTCATCATGCCGGACATCCGCTTCCTCATCGAGGAGCGGCGCAACGTCGCCGGCCTCGTGCTCACCCACGCGCACGAGGATCATTTCGGCGCGATCATCGATCTCTGGCCGCGGCTGCGCATGCCGATCTACGCGACGCCGTTCACGGCGGCGCTGCTCGCGGCGAAGCGCCAGTCCGAGCCGGGCGCGCCCGACATTCCGGTGACGGTCATCCAGCTCGGCCGGCGCTTCACGGTCGGCGCGTTCGACGTCGAGTACGTGTCCATGTCGCACTCGATCCCTGAATCGAACGGCCTGATCATCCGCACCGCGCTCGGCACGGTGCTGCACACCGGCGACTGGAAGCTCGATCCGACCCCCGTCATCGGCCCGGCGACCGACGAGCCGAAGCTGCGCGCGCTCGGCGAGGCGGGATGCCTGGCGCTCATCGGCGATTCCACCAACGCGGTGCGCGAGGGCCGCTCGCCCTCCGAGACCGACGTCGCCAAATCGCTCGCCGAGCTGATCGCGGCCTCGCCGGCGCGGGTCGCGGTGACCACCTTCGCGTCCAATGTGGCGCGCCTTCGTTCGGTCGCGATCGCGGCGCGTGCCTGCGGACGCGAGGTCGTGGTGGTCGGCCGCGCCATGGACCGCATCGTCCAGGTCGCGCGCGAGACCGGCTATCTCGAGGGCGTGCAGGAATTCCGCGGCACCGACACCTACGGCTATCTGCCGCCCGACAAGGTGGTTGCGCTCTGCACCGGCAGCCAGGGCGAGGCGCGCGCGGCGCTCGCGCGCATCGCCGAGGACGAGCATCCGGACGTGACGCTGTCGAAGGGCGATCGCGTGATCTTCTCCTCCCGCACCATCCCCGGCAACGAGAAGGCCGTTGGCCGCGTCGTCAACGGCCTCATCCGCCAGGGTATCGAGGTGATCACCGATCGCACGCACCTCGTGCACGTCTCCGGTCATCCGCGCCGCGCCGAGATGGAGGAGCTTTATTCCTGGGTGAAGCCGAAGATCGTGGTGCCGGTGCACGGCGAGGCGCTGCATCTCGCCGAGCATGCCGGCCTCGCGCGAAAGATCGGCGTGCCGGACGTGCTCGTCTGCCAGAACGGCGACCTTCTCAAGCTCGCACCGGGCCCGCCCGGGATCATTGACGAAGTGCCTGAGGGCCGCCTCTACAAGGACGGCCGCCTGATCGTCGATGCGGAGGCGCGCACGGTCGCGGATCGCCGGCGGCTGAGCTTTGCCGGCGTGGTGTCGGTCGCGCTCGCCCTCGACGAGCGGGGAGGGCTCGCGGCCGATCCCGAAGTCGACCTCGTCGGCATTCCCGACACCGATGCGGACGGCGCGAGCTTTTACGAGATCGCCTACAACGCGGCGCTGGAGACGGTCGAACAGCTGCCAAAAGCGCGCCGGCGCGACCCCGACGCGGTCGAGGAATCGGTCAAGCGCGCCGTGCGCGCCGCCGTCGCCAATCGGTGGGGAAAGAAGCCGATCTGTCTGGTGCAGGTGATAGAGGTGTAAAGTTCGCAGCCGGATGGAGCGAAGCGGCATGATCGGACGCCTCAACCACGTCGCCATCGCGGTGCGCGACATCGCCGCCGCCGCCAAGGTCTATCGCGAGACCCTTGGGGCGCAGGTGTCCGCCGCCGTGCCGCAGCCGGCCCACGGCGTCACCACCGTGTTCATCACCTTGCCCAACACCAAAATCGAGCTGCTCGAGCCGCTCGGCGCGGACTCGCCGATCGCCAAATTCCTGGAGCGCAACCCCGACGGCGGCATCCATCACGTCTGCTACGAGGTCGACGACATTCTGGCGGCGCGCGACCGGCTCAAAGGGGAGGGCGCGCGCGTGCTCGGCGACGGCGAGCCAAAGATCGGCGCGCATGGCAAGCCGGTGCTTTTCCTGCACCCAAAGGATTTTTGCGGCACGCTGGTCGAGCTGGAGCAGGCGTGATGGAGCTGCGCTGGACCACGGTGCTCGCGATCTACTTCATTGCGTGGTGGATCGTCCTCTTCGCGATACTGCCGTTCGGCGTGCGCTCGCAGGAGGAGGACGGCACGGTGACGCCGGGGACGGATCCCGGCGCGCCGGCGGTGCCGTTGCTCGTGAAGAAGGCGATCTGGACCACGATCGTGACGACGCTCCTGTGCGGCCTGTTCTTCTGGCTCTTCCTGACGCGCCGCCTCACGCTCGACGATCTCGGGACGCTGTGGGGGCTGTTGCCGGCGCGGCGCTAGAGTCGGCGCATGTCCTTTTCGGCGAACCGGCGTCCACTTCGCCGGGACATGCGCTAGCCTTGCGTCAGCGTTGCTGACAACCTCGCGTCCCCTGCTTTCCCATCCACCTTGCCGGGTTGGCCAAACAGGCGCACGCTGATGCGACCGATCAAGAGGGCGTCTCGATCGGGCCAGGGAGGACATCACCATGACCAAGCGTCGGGACAGCAAGCATGACGAGGCGCGCCGCGCCTTCCTGGTCGGCGCAGCCGTGGGCGCCGCGACCGGCGCCGGGCTCGTGCCGGGCGCCGTGGCGCAAGAGAAACAGCCAGCCGCACCCGCGTCCGCTCGCGCGCAGTCCAGTGGCGACGAGCACGGCGCGTTCTTCAACGACGACGACGCGGCGACCGTCGCGGCTTTCGCCGAGCGCATCATGCCGGGCGCGCCGGACAAGCCAGGCGCGCTCGACGCCAATGTCATCAACTACATCGACCTTGCGCTCGCCGGCGCTTACGCGGATCAGCAGGATTTTTATCGGCACGGGCTCACACAGCTCGACGACTATTGCGGCAAGACGTTCGGCCACCCCTTTGTGAAGCTCGACGCGGCGCGCCAGGACGAGGTGATCGCCGCGCTCGAGCAGGACAAGGCCACGGGCTTCACGTGGCCGTCGCCGCAGGCCTTCTTCAACACGCTGCGCAGGCACACGATGGAGGGCATGTTCGCGGACCCGATATACGGCGGCAACAAGGACTTCGCCGGCTGGCGCCTGGTCGGCTTCCCCGGCGCGCAACCGGTGTACACGCCGGCCGACCTCAAGAGCACCGAAGCGTTCACGCGCGCGCCGATGATCGGCCTCAAGGGGAGGGCGTGACCATGGCGACCGAAAAAACGGATGTCGTGATCGTCGGCGTCGGGGCGGCCGGCGGGATCATTGCGGCCGAGTTCGCCAAGGCGGGAATGAAAGTGATCGGGCTCGAGCGTGGGCCGCGCCTGAAAACCGCGGACTTCCAGCTCGACGAACTGCGCTACTTCCAGCGCCAGGACACCCGCCCGGACCGCAAGCGCCAGCCCGTCACCTGGCGCGCGAACGCCGATACGCGCGCGACGCCGATCCCGCAGCAGAACTACGGCAACCAGGCGGGCGGCGGCACGGTCCACTACGGCACTGTGTCATGGCGTCTGCACGAGGACGATTTCCGTGCGCGCTCGCAGACGATCGAGCGCTACGGCGCGTCGGCGATTCCGCAGGACTCTTCGCTGGCCGACTGGCCGCTGAGCTACGCTGATCTCGAGCCTTATTACGATCGCGCCGAATACGAGCTCGGCGTGTCCGGCAAGGCCGGCAACCTGCAGGGCCGCAAGATCGACGGCGGCAACGTGTTCGAGGCGCCGCGCGCCCGCGAATATCCGCTGCCGCCATTGGACCTCGACCAGGCCGGCATGCTGTTCGACGCCGGCGCCCGCAAGATCGGGCTGCACCCGTTCTCGACGCCCCGCGCGATCATTTCGCGCGCCTACAACGGGCGGCCAGCTTGTACCTACTGCACCTACTGCCAAGCCTTCGGCTGCTTCATCGGCGCGAAGTCGAGCATCCTCGTCACCAAGCTGCCGGAAGCCGACGCGAGCGGCAACTTCAAGCTCGTCACCGGCGCCATGGTCTATCGCCTCAATAGCGACAACAGCGGCCGGGCGACCGGCGTGTCGTATTACGGCCCCGGCGGCAGCGACAACACGATCGAGGCCGAGCTCGTGATCCTCGCGCCGTTCATCTACGACAACACGCGCCTGCTGCTGCTGTCGAAGACCGACAAGTTCCCCAATGGTCTCGCCAATTCGAGCGGCCAGCTGGGCAAGCACCTCATGACGCACATCAATGTGCGGGTGTTCGCGACCTTCGACCAGCGCGTCAACATCTTCATGGGGCCGAGCGCGCAACGCCACACCGTCGACGACTACAACGCCGACAATTTCGACCATGGCGGCCTCGGCTTCATCCGCGGCGCCCAGATCTCGGTGCACCCCGCCGAGCTCGAGGCAGGCCCCATCGGCACCGCCATGGGCCTCACGCCGCCGCCCGGCGTGCCGCGCTGGGGCGCGGCCTACCGCGACTTCCTCGCCAAGAACTACACGCGGTTTGCGGCCATCAATGCGCAGACCGAGAACCTGCCGTATCCCGACCAGGCGATCGATCTCGATCCGGGCACGCGTGACGCCTGGGGACTGCCGGCGCCGCGCATGACCTACGACTGGCGGCGCCCGAACGAGCGCGCGCGGGCGGAGTTCATGCTCAAGAAGCTCGAAGAGATCGGCCGCGCGATGGGAGCCACGCAGGTGTGGCGGGCGCCGGTGAGCCCGGGAGCGCCGGGCGGGCACCATGAGGGCGGCACCCGCATGGGAAGCGATCCGAAGACGTCGGTCGTCAACCGCTACGGCCAGAGCTGGGACGTGCCGAACCTGTTCGTCGTCGGCAGCTCGACGTTCCCGTCACAGAGCGGCTTCAATCCGACGCTCACCATCCAGGCGCTCGCCTATATGACGGCGGATGCGATCGTGAGCCGCTACCGCAAGAGCCCGGGGGCGCTGTTGTAGCGCGGCTCTGAAAAAAATAGAGCAGGGCCAAGGCCCTGCTCAGACTTCCTCATTCGTCCTCTCAACCCCTTTTGCGCTTTTCTTCAGGGGCTGGCAGCGGGATACCCGCGCCGGATGGACTGTCCTCCCAAGACTTGGACCGCACGGCCACTCGTTCGGTGGTCCTTCGCGAGGAGCGACCTATAGCCCAGCAAATTTCGTTTGTCATCTTCGGCGCGCAATTTTGGCTAAAAAATTCGCATCTGACGCGCAATTTTATGACGACTCGCCATTCTGGACGGCCCAGCGTCATGAGCGCCGAAAGCGAGGCGAAGGGTTGTCTTTTTACCGGCGATCCGGTTTCTCTCGGGTCCCATTCCGCCCGCCGACTCGGGAACCTCCCCCCATGCGACTGTCCCGCTTCTTCCTGCCGATCCTGCGCGAGACGCCGAAGGAAGCGGAGATCGTCTCCCACCGGCTGATGCTGCGCGCCGGGATGATCCGCCAGGAGGCGGCCGGCATCTACGCGTTCCTGCCGCTCGGCTTCCGCGTGCTGCAGAAGGTCTGCCAGATCGTACGCGAGGAGCAGGACCGCTCCGGCGCGATCGAGATGCTGATGCCGACCATCCAGTCGGCCGACCTCTGGAGGGAGAGCGGACGCTACGACGACTATGGCAAGGAGATGCTGCGCATCAAGGACCGGCACGAGCGCGACATGCTCTACGGTCCGACCAATGAGGAGATGATCACCGAGATCTTTCGATCCTATGTGCGCTCGTACAAGGATTTGCCGCTCAATCTCTATCACATCCAGTGGAAATTCCGCGACGAGGTGCGGCCTCGCTTCGGCCTGATGCGCGGGCGCGAATTCCTCATGAAGGACGCCTATTCGTTCGACCTGGATTTCGCCGGCGCGAAGCACGCCTACAACCGGATGTTCGTCGCCTACCTGCGCACGTTCGCGCGCTTCGGCCTCAAGTCGATCCCGATGGTCGCCGAAAGCGGAGCGATCGGCGGCAATCTGAGCCACGAGTTCATCATTCTGGCCGAGACCGGCGAGAGCGAGGTCTTTTGCCACCGCGACTATCTCGATTTCGACGTGCCGGGCGCGGATGTGGACTTCGAGGACGTCGCCGGCCTGCAGGCGATCGTGGACCGCTGGACCTCGCTCTATGCCGCGACCTCGGAGAAGCACGATGCGGCGGAGTTCGCCAAGTTGCCGAAGGATCGTCAGGTCTCGGCGCGCGGCATCGAGGTCGGCCACATCTTCCATTTCGGCACCAAATATTCCGAGCCGATGAAGGCCGTGGTGGCCGGTCCCGACGGGATCGATCGCCCGGTCCATATGGGCTCGTATGGCATCGGCCCCTCCCGTCTCGTCGCCGCGATCATCGAAGCGTTCCACGATGACGCCGGAATCAAGTGGCCGGAGGCGGTCGCGCCGTTCCGCGTCGCGGTGGTCAATCTCAAGCAGGGCGCCGCCGACACCGACGCGGCGAGCGAAAAGCTCTACCGCGAGCTGACCGCGCGCGGCGTCGACGTGCTCTACCATGACCTCGACGAGCGGCCCGGTTCCAAGTTCGCAGCCATGGACCTGATCGGCATCCCCTGGCAGGTGCTGATCGGTCCGCGGGGCCTCGCCGAGGGCAAGGTCGAGCTCAAGCGTCGCGCCGACGGCAGCCGCGAACTCGTCACGCCGGCTGAGGCGGTCGAGCGCCTCGCCCGGTAAGCGCGCATGATGAAACTGTGCGCGGCCGCGTCGGCGTGCCGAATTTTCTGGCATGAATCCGCCAGAATCGGATGGGATCGCAGTCCGGGGTACCGGGGGAGGAGAAACTGCCAATGAGCGAGTCGACCGCGACGCAGCCCTTCGCTCCGTTCGAATGGATGCTGTCGCTGCGCTATCTGCGGGCGCGGCGCAAGGAAGGCTTCATTTCGGTCATCGCGGGATTCTCCTTCCTCGGCATCATGCTGGGCGTCGCGACCCTCATCATCGTGATGGCGGTCATGAACGGCTTCCGCAAGGAGTTGCTCGACAAGATCCTCGGTCTCAACGGCCACCTGCTGGTGCAGCCGCTCGACTCTCCGCTCACCGATTACGAGGCGGTTGCCGCGCGCATCTCGCGGCTCTCCGGCGTCGTGCTCGCCGCTCCGATCGTCGAAGGGCAGGCGCTCGCGTCCTCGCCGTTCAACGCGAACGGCGTGCTCGCGCGCGGCATCCGCGGCGCCGATCTCGCCAAGCTCGGCTCGATCGCGAGCAACATCAAGCAGGGCACGCTGGAAGGGTTCGACCAGGGGCAGGGCGTCGCCGTCGGCCGCAGGCTCGCCGAGCAGCTGTCGCTGCGGGCCGGCGACATGATCACGCTGGTCGCGCCGCGCGGGGCGGTCACGGCCTTCGGGACGACACCCCGCATCAAGCCCTACAAGATCGCCGCCGTGTTCGAGATCGGCATGTCGGAATACGACTCCGCCATCGTCTACATGCCGCTCACGGAAGCGCAGGCCTATTTCAATCGCGACCGCGACGTGACCGCGATCGAGGTCTATATCCAGAATCCGGACGACGTCGACCGCTACCGCAAGCTCGTCACCGACGCGGCCGGGCGCCCGATCTTCATCGTCGATTGGCGCCGGCGCAACGCCACGTTCTTCACCGCGCTCCAGGTCGAGCGCAACGTGATGTTCCTGATCCTCACGCTGATCGTGCTGGTGGCGGCGCTCAACATCATCTCCGGCCTGATCATGCTGGTGAAGGACAAGAGCGCCGACATCGCCATCATGCGCACCATGGGCGCGACCCAGGGCTCGATCATGCGGATCTTCGTGATCACCGGCGCCTCGATCGGCGTGGTCGGCACCCTGATCGGCTTCGTGGCCGGCACGGTGGTCTGCCTCAATATCGAGTCGATCCGCCAGCTCCTGTCGTGGCTCACGCGCACGCCGATCTTCCCGCCCGAGATCTACTTCCTCTCCAAGCTACCGGCCGAAATGGCGGTCGGGGAGACGACCGCGGTTGTGGTGCTGGCGCTCGCCCTCTCGCTTCTCGCGACGCTCTACCCGTCGTGGCGCGCAGCGCGCCTCGATCCGGTCGAGGCGCTTCGCTACGAGTAGGGCGCGATGGCAGACCACGAAACGCCCGTCATCTTCCTGCATGCCATCGAGCGGCACTACCGGCAGGGTGATGCGACCCTCGACATTCTCAAGGGCGCGGAGCTTGCGGTCTGGCCGGGGCAGTCGGTGGCGCTGATCGCGCCGTCAGGCGCCGGCAAATCGACCCTTCTGCACATCGCCGGACTGCTCGAGCATCAGGACGCGGGCGAGGTCTACATCAACGACGTCGCGACCTCGGGGCTCGGCGACTCCGAGCGCACCCGCATCCGCCGCACCGACGTGGGCTTCGTGTACCAGGCTCACCATCTGCTGCCGGAATTCTCGGCGGTCGAGAACGTCATGCTGCCGCAGATGATCCGCGGGCTTGCCCAGCGCGAGGCACGCGCGCGGGCGGCGGAGCTCCTGTCCTATCTCGGTCTCAAGGACCGGCTCATCCATCGTCCGGCCGAGCTGTCCGGCGGCGAGCAGCAGCGCGTCGCGATCGCCCGCGCGGTCGCCAATGCGCCGCGCATCCTCCTCGCCGACGAGCCGACCGGCAATCTCGATCCGCGCACGGCCGATCACGTGTTCACGTCGCTGACCTCGCTCGTGCGCGCCTCCGGCCTCGCCGCCGTCATCGCGACCCACAACATGGACATCGCGGCGCGCATGGACCGCCGGGTCACGTTGCGCGACGGCCAGGTGGTGGAGCTGGAATAGGGGCTATCAGCCTTTTCGCTTGCGCACTTTCCGCGCCGGCCGCACCGGCTCTTGATAGCCGGGGTTCTGCGCGCAGAAGCCGGCATTGCCGCTGCGGGCCACCGCGCGGCATTGCTCGAACGTGTCGTAGCTGCA
>WNEZ01005136.1_pt1 | contig 11449 bp, 12 predicted proteins | sample 5400521 | NCBI WGS metagenome assembly WNEZ01 (sample SAMN13153339, study PRJNA577476) | soil metagenome | isolation source: 120 cm saprolite under Douglas fir tree site 2 hole 1 replicate 1 | place: USA:California | collected 2015-04-18
CTCTTCCGGCGCCGCCCGTGGCGATCGCTCCGCCCCCGCCAGTCGCGCCCCCTACGGTGATCGTCATACGTGGCGAGAGCGTCACTCGGGTTGAGGTGCCGGATTTAAGCAAGGGGGCCCTCAGGCAGTGACCACGCCCATGATGTTCAGCGAACAAGAGCTCAGGCTGCAGTCGATTTCAGTGGTACTGATTGGGCTTGACCGGGAACGGCGCCGCGCCTTGGCGGAAGCGTTTGGACCGCTCTCAGTCCGAATCAAGGCCGAACTCGGCCGCTACCCCGATCGGGCGCAAGTGACCGCCCTGACCGACGGTGATTGCGATGCGATCGTGATCGACCTGGACGGAGACGCGCAAGCCGCCCTGAGCCTGGTCGAGGAGCTCTGCAGCCGGAATTCAGCGCTCACCGCCATGGTCTATTCCCGCAAGGAAGATCCCGAACTCCTGCTTCAGTGCATGCAGGCAGGCGCCCGCGAATTCATTCAGGAGCCGATTTCACAGCAGGCGCTCACCGGTGCGGTGGTGCGGACGGCGGCGCGGCGTGAAACTCCAGATCGCCGGCGGCTGGGAGGCAAGACGTTTCTGTTCTGGTCCGTGAAGGGCGGCGCGGGAGCCTCGACGCTGGCGGCGAACTTCGCGTCCGCTCTGGCGCATGAATCCGGCGCGCCGGTGGCGCTGGTCGACCTCGATTTCGAACTGGGTGATCTTTCGGTTCTCTTGAATCTCTCACCGCCATTCTCGGTGGTGGACGCTCTTCAAAGTCCCGATCGCCTGGATTGGGATTTTCTGTCCGGTCTCATGGTCAAGCACGCCTCGGGGGTCCACCTTTTGGCCGCACCGGACCGCTATGAAGGCCGCGATTTCCGGAGTGAGCCCGCCGCGATTCTCAAAGTGCTTCGGCTATTGCAGGAGCAGTTCGCCTATGTCGTTGTAGACACCGGCGGCAACCGGAGTCTGCCGCCCGAATTGCTCGGCGATGCCGAGGCCATCTACTTGGTGGCGCAAGTGGACGTGCCATCCCTGCGCAATGCGCAGCGTCTGGCCTCCCATCTGAGAGATGGAATCGAGCGAAACGATCGCATTCATGTCGTTCTGAACCGGTTCGACGCGCGCAGATCTGATATACCGGCGGATCAGATTGAGCGAGCCTTGACGTTTCCGGTGGCCTGGCGCATTCCGAACGACTACGCCGCAGTCCGCAATGCTGCCAATACGGGCCTGACTCTTGCGCCCACCACTTCGTCCGTGGGGCGGTGCGTGCGCGAAATGGCCCGAGCCGCGTGCGGGAAGCCGGAACAAGCTTTGAAGAAAAAAGGATGGAACCTATTCCGCTGACCGGATCAGCGGGGCTGCCGGAGAATTCGAATCACATGGAAACAGTAAACTTTCAACAACTCAAAGTCGACGTACATCGCACGCTGCTCGGCAAGATGGATCTGGAAAAGCTGGCCGCCGCTCAGAACGGCAAGGCGCGCCAGGTCATCACCGCCGTGATTCAGAACATTCTGACGGAGCAGGAGATCCCGCTTAGCGCGTCCGAGAAGGAGCAGATGCAGTCCGAGTTGATGGACGAGATCTTCGGTCTCGGGCCGCTCGAGGCGCTGCTCAAGGATCCGGACGTGTCTGACATTCTGGTGAACAACAAAGACACTGTTTACGTTGAGCGGAGGGGACTGATCGATCGTACTGAAGTGAAATTTCGTGACGACGCCCATTTGATGCGCATCATAGATCGCATTGTCGGGCGGGTGGGACGGCGTATCGACGAGTCCTCGCCCATGGTGGACGCTCGCTTGACTGACGGCTCGCGTGTCAATGCAATCATTCCGCCACTGGCCATAGATGGACCCTCGATGTCGATACGGCGATTCGGCGCTCGCCCCTTCACGCCTGAGCGATTTCTCGAGATGCAAAGCATATCCAAGGAAATGCTGGACCTGCTAGCCGCGGCGGTGCGGGCGCGCATCAGCATTCTGGTCTCGGGTGGAACCGGCGCCGGCAAGACGACGTTCCTCAACATGCTGTCCGGTTATATTCCGCGGCGGGAAAGATTGATCACCATTGAGGACGCCGCGGAACTCAAGCTCCAGCAGGAAAACGTGATTCGCCTGGAAACCAGGCCGCCCAATGTGGAAGGCAAGGGAACCGTGCGGCAGCGCGAGCTGGTGATCAACAGTCTGCGCATGCGTCCGGACCGGATCATCGTAGGCGAGGTCCGCGGAGAAGAGGCATTCGACATGCTTCAGGCGATGAATACCGGCCACGAAGGCTCCATGACCACCATCCACGCGAACACTCCCCGAGATGCGATCTCCCGCCTGGACTCCATGGTAGCGATGGCGAATTTGAGTCTGCCGGAGCGCGCGGTGCGCCAGCAGATCGCGTCGGCGATCGGCATTGTCGTGCAGATCTCGCGTATGAGTGATGGCACTCGCAAGGTGATCAGCATCGCGGAGATCAGCGGGATGGAGCAGGACATCATCGCCATGCAGGAAATCTTCAAGTTCGAACGCAAAGGAATTGGTCCGGACGGGCGCGTGCTCGGAACTTTCCGTCCGAGCGGAATCCGGCCCAAGTTTCTTGAGCGCGTGCGGATGTCCGGTATTCAACTACCCACCGAGCTGTTCGAGACGTGTTTAGAAGTGCAGTAAATCAGGGGCGCCAGGAATGTCACTCATCATTGCATTTGTTTTTCTCGCGGTATTCATCGCGGTGCTGTTGCTTTACTTCGGCTTCCAGGCCGAACCTGACGCCCGGCGGAAGACGATTACGGCCCGCCTTGCGGCCATTCCACCCGATGCCGGCTCACGCGATCAAAACGATGTGATGGACGCCATCGTCCGCGACGACGCGCGCAGCTCCGTGCCGTGGGTGGACCGCATACTGCGGAGAACGGATGCGCTTGCCCGCGTACAGGCGCTCCTGCAGCAGGCTGATTCGCAGTGGACGGTAGCAAGATTGTTGGCGTACACGCTGCTAGGGGGATCGGCCGGCTTGCTAGCCGCCTACTGGCGCACCGGCGCCATCCTACCGAGCGCCGTTCTCGGTGGCGCAGCCGCGTGTCTCCCCATGCTCTACATTTGGCGGCTGCGCGCGTCGCGCTTGGGCAAGTTCGAGCAGAGGCTACCCGAAGCTCTGGATATGATGGTCAGCGCCATCCGCGCGGGCCACGGTCTGTTAGCGGCCATCGGAAACGTCGCCAAAGAGACTCCGGCTCCGATCTCGGTCGAGTTTCGCAAGTGCTTCGATGAGCAGAACTTCGGTCTCGACTTCAGGACAGCGATGGAAAACCTGGCGAGGCGGGTCCCGTTGCACGACGTTCAGATCGTGGTCACCGCGATGCTGATCCAGAAGGAAAGCGGCGGAAACCTGGCAGAGATTATCGAGAAGGTGGCACACATCATTCGCGAACGGTTCCGGCTGAAGCGACAAGTTCGTGTTCACACCGCCCAGGGCCGGCTCACGGGATGGATCCTGGCGCTGTTGCCGGTGATCCTCGGATTCGGAATCTTTCTGGTCAATCCCGAGTACATGCAGGCGCTCTGGCAGAACCCGACAGGCGTGAAATTGATGTACACGGCGTCGATCATGACGCTGATTGGAGGACTCATCATCCGCAAGATCGTCAAAATCCGGATCTGAGTGATTATGTCAGCTATTCTACTTACCTTCTTCGCTGTCTTTTTAGTGGTAGTAGCCGCCGCTCTGCTGGTGGGCGACCGCCAACAGCTGCGTGCCCGCATGGCCACCGCGGTTCGGCCGTCTTCCGGTGCGAGGAGGGGACTGTTCGAACGATTGTTCCTTCCCTCCACCGCGTCCGTCGGCAAGCTGGTCGATCCGCTTCAAAAACTGGTGCCGCGCAGCGAGCAGGCGCTGTCCGTGGTGCGAAGACGATTGATGCTGGCCGGTTTCCGAAAACCGTTCCACGTCGACTTATTCTACGCGTCGAAGGCGCTGTGTCCCGTGGCCTGCGTGCTGATCGTGACCGCCACCGGTACCTACGACTTTGGCCCCTTTTTCGCTTACGGCCTGGCGCTGGCGCTGGGATTCCTGCTTCCGGATTTCTGGCTGGGGAACCGGATTAAAGCGCGCAAGCTCAACATAGAGCTCGGCCTTGCCGAGGCGCTCGATTTGATGGTGGTATGCGTCGAGGCCGGACTGGGTCTCGATCAGACGATACAGCGGGTGACCCAAGAGCTGCAGCTGAGCCAGCCGGAAATTAGCGGGGAGTTCCGGCTAGTGCATCTCGAACAGCGCGCTGGCCGGTCGCGCGCGGAGGTTTGGCGCAATCTGGCCGATCGCACGGACCTGGACAGCGTTCGGGCCCTCGCCGCCATGCTGATGCAGGCCGATCAGTTTGGAACGAGTGTCGCGACGTGCCTCCGGGTACATTCGGATTCGCTTCGCACCCAGCGGCGCCAGAGGGCCGAGGAACAGGCGGCAAAGACGACGGTGAAGCTGGTCTTTCCCCTCGTCTTCTTCATCTTCCCGTCCCTTTTCTTAGTGGTTCTTGGTCCATCCATGATTATGCTGATGGACGCGTTTGACAAATATCTTTTGAATTAGCTTCAGAAAGGAGAACACGTATGGACAACACTAGCCTCATTCGCATCGTGGCGGGGGTCTTATTTGCCGTCGTTCTGGCGATCCTGATCCACCGCCGCACTACGAGTGTGAAGTAATGCGTGGAAATGAAGTGGGCTCGGGCCAAGCCGCGCGGCATTCCGTCGCTCGGCCCCACAGCCCGTGGTTGTAAAGGAGAAAGTAAACTGACCGAAACGCTGTGTGCCTTCAACATAACGCGAAAGTCCTTCCTGGGTCTGCAGGTGTGCCGCGCAGACACGCCCTTCGCCCGCCTCCGAGGTCTGCTGGGGAGAAAGCGTCTCAGTTCCAACGAAGGACTGTGGATGGTTCCGTCGCGCGGCGTGCATACCATCGGGCTGATGTTTCCGACCGATATCGTCTATCTGGATGCCGGCCTTACGGTGGTGCGTACGATCGAACATCTGCCTGCCTTCCGGATCGCGCCAGTCAAGATGGGGGCGCAAACCGTGCTGGAGCTGGCGGTTCGGTCAATCTATTCTTCCCGAACGCAAGTTGGCGACAAGTTACTGATCTGCTCTCCGGAGGCATTAAAGGAGCGTTGGCGCGAGCTGCGGCCGGCCGTTGGTTCGCCGAGATGATCGAATATGAGATGGCCGAGGAACGCATTCAAAGGACGGACCACCGAGCGGGAGCGAAGGAAGTTCGCTCGACACGCCGCGCCGCTGGTCGCGTACTACTGGAGCGGAGGGGCGTCGGTCCCCTATCCGGTCGAGAACATCAGCCCCGATGGAATCTTTATTCGCACGCCTGACCGTTGGCGCCCCGGAACGATTTTGCAACTGCGGCTGCAGGAGGACATAAGGCTGGAGCACGGCGGCCAGCGATACGCGTCCAGCTCACTTTCAGTGTTAACCGTCGTGGTGCGCGAGGAGGGTGAAGGAATGGCGATGAGCTTCGTTTTTGACGGGCGGCGGCAGCGCCGTCAGTTTGAGGATTATCTAAGCGCGGTATTCAGCCGGCATGCGCAGAAACCAGAGCACTCCGCGCCAGCGTGCGAATCCGGTCAAAGTCTTGTCGAATTCGCGTTGATTCTTCCGATGTTGTTTCTGCTCATCGTGAACGCAATTAACTTTGGCGCGTTCTTCTTCGCGTGGATTACGGTCGCCAACGCGGCGCGTTCAGCGGGAGAGTACGCCATCATGGCGGGCGCAACCGTTGGTGCGCCTACACCAGCAACGTCAACTCAGATCTACAACGTGGTTACAAGCGATATCTCCTCGCTGCTGAACCGGTCGAGCCTCGCCGTGCGAGTCTGTGCCAACAATGGCGGCACCATTGCTTGTACTACCACTGGAACGGGCACGTTTACGAACCCTGCGGCCGACACGCGCACCGAGGCGAGCGAGTATGTCATGGCGTGGGTCGACGTGCTCTACACCTATCAGCCTATGATTCCACTATTCAATTTCTCCGGATTGCAGGTGCACGCGACGCTTCCGGCGACGGTCATCCACCGGCAGGCGGTGATGAGGATGTTGCAATGAGAACGAAGACCAAGACCGAATCTCAACGCGGCAGCGGCCTGGTCGAGTTTTCACTGGTTGCGTTCCAGCTCTGTCTGCTTTTGTTTGCTGTGCTCGAATTCGGGCGGATGGTGCTGGTGGCAACGACGGTGGCTCACGCCGCCCGCACAGGAGTGCGTTACGCGATCGTGCACGGCGCCACCCGCACTGGTACGGGCGTCGACGGACCCAGCGGGCCTGGATCGACCGCGCAAATAACCGCAAATGTCACCAGATACGCGAGCTCCGGTCTGCTCGATACAACCCGGTTGACCATCACCGTAACCTATCCGGATACGGCCACTACCAACTCGCCGGGATCGAGAGTGGTGGTGAAGGTGGTCTACCCATACGATCCATTTACGGTTCTACCGCTTCACATCAACCTCGGCTCAACCGCGGAGGGCATTATATGCTTCTAAACAGAACTGTCAGAAACCCACGAGAAAAAGGTCAGGCCATCATGCTGGTCTTGGTCGCCTTGAGCCTGTTCCTGATCGCGGGGCTCGGGCTGGCGATCGACGGATCGAATTTGTATGCGCATCGCCAGATGCTGCAGGCCGGCGCGGACTCCGCGGCGCAGGCCGGCATCATGAGCATTTTCAACGCATCGAATACCGGCACGAATGCTTTCGGATCGGCCAGCTTCACGTGTACCACCACCGATGTCCGCACGCCATGCTATTACGGACGGCAAAATGGCGTCGGATCGACGACGGCGGACACTGTCGTGGTAGACTTTCCGACCTCGGCCCCGGGCGTGAGTCTGTCTGCCGCCGACACACCCAACCTGATCCAGGTTACGATCACTCGCAGCGTTTCCACGGGACTGATCCGCATGGTTGCGCCCTCGGCCGCGACGGTAAAAGCCGCCGCGACTGCGGCGATCGTGGATGTGGTCGCTCCGGTTCCCATCCTGGTCCTGCACCCGTCGTTGTCCAATTCGTTCTCGACGAATGGAGGCCCACAAGTTCAGATTTGTGGAGGACCCACAAGAAGCGTCCAGGTGAACTCGAGCAGCGCTACCGCGGTCAGTCTTGATAACAATGCAACGGTTGACCTTTCCAAGGCAGGGCCAGCCGATCCTGGGGATTGCTCGACTGGCACGGGAGCGGACTTCGGAACCTTCGGCGGGCCGGCTGCAAAACCCGGAGGAATCTCTCTCGGCACGACCGGCAAATACATCCAACCGTCCTCGCCTATTCTCGATCCTCTGGCCAGTGTGGCGGCGCCCACTGTCCCGGCCGCAGCGCCGGCTAAGGCAGCCCTGGGCAACGGTGTGTGCGGCTGTCCGGCCAGTCCGGGGAAGGCGTGTAACCTCTATTATCCGGGTTTGTATGCAACGGGGATCAACGTGAAGAATGAGACTGCGGTGTTCACACCTGGCCTGTATTACATGCAGTCCAGCGGATTCCAGAGCGCGGCGAATGGCGACATTTATATGGCTACGGTGGGCTGCAACCCGGGGTCCGGTGTGATTGCTGCCGATCCCAGTACGGGTAGCGGCATCGTGGTTTATATCACCGGCAATAATGCGGGTGACACAGTAAACGTTGGGGCAAATGGCTCGGTGACGCTGGTCGGATCACCGGCCGCATCCGTATATAAGGGCATGCTCTTCTTCGGGGATCGTGGCACGACCGTCCAGAAATCGCACAGCCTAGGCGGTGGTGGAGCCCTAAGTCTGATTGGCACTATCTACCTTACAAATCGCTTGAGCGACATGACGACAACCCCGGGCGTCTACCAGGCCGTGTCCTTCTCGGGTCATGCCGGCAGCTCAACCCATATCATCGGCGAAATCATCGTGGACACTCTAAGCCTTGGCGGAAACAGCGGAATCACGATGACGCTGAATCCGAACGCTCTGCTCCACATCCGGCAGGTCGCTTTGGTGAAGTAGATGGTGTGTTTTGTTCCTGTGCAGCCGGTTGCGGCTTCCCTACCTGCCCTACCGGCTTTCGGCACGCGGTCCGGGAGGCCGGGCCGTGAACACGTCCTGGCCGTGGAGTACGCGGTTGGCCGGAACGAAGGGATCTTCGTTACGCGTGTCCGACCAGATCAGATGGGCCTCGTCCTCTTGGTTGATCATAGGGGCGCCGCTGTAGTCGCCGTTGAAGTGAGGGAAACGGTATTTATGCTTCTATTGGCAGCCGTCGTTGACCGCCTCTCGGCAAGGCTGACGCTGGCGCTAAGCACTTGTGATCGCGCGAGATACACACCGACCGCTGACCGGGCGTGCGGTGTTCGACAGGAAGAATTCGGTCGGCGGAAAACGGAACCAAAGGAGCGGCAACGGAGCAGCCAGGGACACGCAAGGGAGCGCTCGGGAGTACCAAAGTACCTACAAGGCGCACGACGATTGGTGTCTCGTCTTGATGAGCTCAGAACTGCGTACTGGATCTAGTGCCGCGAAAGGCCATCCGGGAATCCATGGCTTCGACGCCATCGCGCGCATTGCCCGCGGCGGAGCCAAGTGTAGCCGGCCATGCCGAGCAGCAGGGCTGCCGTGAAAGCCGGACGCTAGGCCGATGCGCCGGTGCTTCACGGGGTCGGACATGAGATCCCTACGTTCGATCGCGTCAGCCAGAGCGACTGCCTGCTGGAACGCCAGGCTCAGCCCCTCCCCGGTGATGGCGTCCACGGAGCCGGACGCGTCCCGACCAGAACGACGCGCCCGCGGTAGACCGATTCGGGTTTGCGTGAAGAGGAAACCGCGCCCCGCTCCGCCGTCGTGGCTTCCTTCCCTTGCAGCCGCTGCGCAACCCCCGGGGAATCGCCGCAGCACCTCGTCGAAGCGCCATTGGTCGCCCTTTCCCGCTCCCGAGCGCTCCCTTGCCTCCCTCGATGCTCCCTCATGGCTCCTTCGCTTCCGTTTTCGTCCCGTCGAATTTGAGCGCCGATTCACTGCACGCGTCATCTGACCCGATACGCATCTTATGGCACCACGAGCCTTTAGCACGTGCGCAAGCCATCTGGAAACAGGCGCCACGGGGTTCGTGGGCCCCGGATTATAGTACCGTTTCCCTTCCTTATATATAGCGGCGGTAATAACTCTCCGCGCAATGTATAAGTTTGTTACGGGGAATCACCGCGTCATCACGTGAAGGGCAAGGCGCTCCGGCCCGGCCCCCAGGATTTACTGTTTCAAGGCCGCAAGAGCAGAAATGAGATTGTTGGCCCGTGGACTTCCAAGACCGGTCACGAAATCGTAGCCCGTCCCGGCCATGCAAATACTGCCGCAACTGCCGTTCGAACCACTGGTGATGTCGTGATAATTGGACGCGTAGCTGGAGCCGCTGGCAGCGGCGTAAACATCGGCGTTCATGGTCACATTCGTCCCCCGGACGGCATTCGCGATGGCGAACAAGGCCGCCCATTGGGGTGCACCCGCGCTCGTTCCACCTACTTGGAACCAGCCGGTGATCCCCTGGTAACTGACCGTGTCGTATACCGGAACCCCGGTGTTGGGATCGGCATCGTAAGCGACATCCGGCACGCCGCGCTTCCCCGTAGTGTTGAAGCCGGATTGATAGGATGGCTCGACTTCGAAGGAACTGACGCCGCCGCCGCTGCCGCTCCAGGCGGTTTCACCGCCATAGCTGCCATCAGAATTGATAGTCAACGTGGTGCCTCCCACGGCAACCACGTTGGGCGACGCAGCCGGATACTCCACTCCGTTGCCGCTGTCGCCGGAAGAAGCAGTAAAGGTGATGCCGGAAGCCACGAAATGCGTATCGAATGTTGAGTCGCTCGAGGAATCGCCACCACCCCAGCTCATGGACACCACCTGCGCGTGCGTTTTCGCGTAATCGACCGCGGTTAACAGATCGGAGAAGCGACTGGAAGCGGCCTCTACCAGCAAAATGTTCGCTTGCGGCGCGATCGCGCACACCCACTCCACATCCAGGGAGATTTCGAGCGCCCAGCCGGCGTCGGTGCGTGGTTTTCTTCCGTTCGCGTACACCTTTTGGAAACTGCAGCTCGAGGTCGGGATTCCGAACGTGCTTTTGAACGTCGCCAGATCGGACGCGATATTCGGGTCATCGTAGGCATCGACGAGCGCGACCGTTTGACCGAGTCCCAGGCTGGCGATCAGGTCAAAGCCATAGGCGTGACGCAGTGTCTCCGGCAATCTCTATATCGCTGGCCTCAATGCAGTCCAAGATCACGAATCGTATCGTGGCGGAGACCGGCATGCCGGATTGTTTTCCGTACTGGCGGAAGAACTCTCCCCAAGCGATTTACAATCCCTTCTTTTGTCCGTCCACAAAAGGCGCGTGCGTTTCCTTCGTGAGTCCGACGTTCTGGCACGAAGCGAGCGGAACACGCTGGTCACTCCATCGAGTATTGATGCACGGCTGCTGAACAGGTTCGATCGCATCGTCTTTGGGGCGGCGGACGGCTTCGAAGCTATGGACCCCTCCCCGGCATTTCGCTGGCGCCCAGATTGCTCGTCAGGAAGACCATCGCCGACGAAAAGTCGACTTTGCGGTTGTCGCTCAGCGTCAAAACGCCTTTGTCCAGAATGCCCAAGAGAAGATTCCACAAGGCGTCGGATGCTTTTTCAATTTCGTCGAACAGCACAAAGCTGAGCTTCATCTCAGTCCGGCGCCGGAGTCCGGAGCGCTAACCTGAACGGCCTCCGGAAGACCGTGAGAGCAGGCGTGCGATTCGCAATGACCCAAACAGACGGCCAAAGCTGCGGCGAAGGAACCGGCAGCAACACTCAGGGAAAGGTAAGCCCTCTCCAAAAGGTCGTAGAACCGCTATGCTGACCGTACCAGCATCCATAAGCAATTTTCCTTAAAGATCTTACAATTTAAGCTTAAGGTGTGGCGGCGCCGGGGCACTTCGCCTAGACTGTATTTGAGAGCGCGGAGGAAATCCAAATGACGCGGCGACACGAGCGGCCCACTGGCGGAGGCGAGCGCGGTTACGTCCTCATCACGATGGCGGCGGCGGCCATCGCGTTGATCGGCGTCCTCGGATTAGCAGTGGATGTTGGCCGGATGTTTATCGCCAAAAACGAGACGCAAATATACTGCGATTCCGCGGCACTTGTGGCCGGGTTGGCACTCGATGGAACCACGACTGGCATCACTAACGCCCAAGCCGCCGTCACCAGTTCGACCAACACGTGGAATCTCGGCACCACCAAAGTCAGCAATCCGACGGTCACGTTCGCGACGACCGCAGCGGGCCCGTGGGTTGCCACTCCGAATCCCGCAACGGGGTACATATATACACGAGTCGCCGCTACGTTGCCGCTGCAAATGTACTTTCTTCCCGTGATTGTCACCACCACTACGCAGAACGTGCCTTCGGCCGCAATTGCGGGGCA
>WNEZ01005137.1_pt1 | contig 11449 bp, 10 predicted proteins | sample 5400521 | NCBI WGS metagenome assembly WNEZ01 (sample SAMN13153339, study PRJNA577476) | soil metagenome | isolation source: 120 cm saprolite under Douglas fir tree site 2 hole 1 replicate 1 | place: USA:California | collected 2015-04-18
CAGCCCATCACAAGCGGGCAGTGATACCCAGCTCGCGCTCTACGAACTAGCCGTGAGGCATCGTTGGCCTGATACCCAACGCATTACCTTGATTTGGCACTATCTGGCGTTCGACACAGATATTTCGATTGCGAAGACGCTCCCGCAACTGGAAACGGTTAGGCAGAAAACTTTGGGCCTTATCAAACGGATCGAATCAACGACGTCCTTCCCAACGCAAGTGACACCCCTCTGCGACTGGTGCGAGTACAAAGAGATTTGTCCCGCCATGAAGAAACGCTAGCCCGCAAATTTCACGACGACTCGTGTCGGTCGGACGAAAATGATCGCCACTGTCGCGGGATGTGGGCTCTTGGTAGCGCTACAAGAGCCGGTTTGAGGCCCTCCTCGGTTGTGGGCGCGCATAATAGCGAAGCCCCATGAGAAATACAGACTTGATCCGGCAGGCAATACGGATCTGCTACAACGAGAGGAAATTCTGCAGAAGCTGCATTCCCACGTCCGTGAGGACCGATTCGGGGTGGAACTGCACGCCCTCGATGAGGAGTTTGCGGTGGCGCAGGCCCATGATGATGCCGTCGGTTTTCGCGGAGATTTCGAGCTCATTCGGAAGCGTTTTTTCCTCGACAATCAGCGAGTGATAGCGCGTGGCGGCGAAATCCTGCGGCAAATCCTTGAAGATCGTCTTGTCGTCGTGGTGGATGCGGCTGGTTTTGCCGTGCATGATTTTCGGTGCGCGGATTACGCGCCCGCCAAAGGCGTAGCCGATCGCCTGGTGGCCTAGACACACGCCGAGAATAGGAATTACTCCGGCGAAGCGGCGAATCACGTCCACGCAGATGCCGGAATCTTGCGGCGTGCCGGGACCGGGAGAGATCACGATACGTTGCGGCTTTTTTTCGGCGATCTGGTCGAGCGTGATCTGGTCGTTGCGATGCACTTCGAGCGTCTCGCCCAGCTGGCCGAGAAACTGCGCCAGGTTATAGGTGAACGAATCGTAGTTGTCGAGGAGCAGAATCATGGCTCGAGAGTTGGCATGTTTCCTTTCAATGTCAGCGCCTAAACACGCATTGCCGCGCGGAGAAATTAACCTCAATTCGACTCTACTGTTTCTGGCACGAATGGGGCGCCGGTTCTTTTGTAGCCCGCGTCTTCAGACGCGGAGCCTTCCTTCGATGCCAAGGAAAACCCTCGCCTCTAAAGAGGCGAGCTACAACTACCCTGCCCCCGAACCGGGGAATACGTCACTTCAAGGCATACATGGAGTCACGCAAATCAATACGCCTGTGCGCGAATCGTGTTGGGGTCCTCTTCTTCCTCATCACGCCCGCATTTTTTGCGCGTTTCGGCGACGTAGTTGTCGAGCTTGCCTTGTTCGCGCATCTGGACCAGCTTATCCAAATGCGCCCAGCGCGAGGCGGTATCCTGCTTGAGAATTGCCTGATAGGCCTTGAGCGCGCCGAGCAGGCCTGAGAGGGCCACGGCTTGTTCATTCTTGGCCTTGTCGGGGTGCTCGATCATGTACGCTGCGCTCGAAAGAACCATTTGTTTTGTAATTTCCCCTGAATGCCCTTTCGGAGGGTCGGGAAGAGTGCCGAAGTATTCGAAGCAGACATCCACGGTAATGTCGGGAATTTCCACGATCCACTGAATCATCCAGTCACGGTGTTCTTTTGCGTCCTTGGCGAGCGGGTCCTCTTCAAGCTCGTGCGCCACTTTTACGGCCCGTGCGCGCTCCTCTGGTGTCGAGGGTCCTCGTGTCTGCGCCCGGCCGGGGCGCGGCGTAAGAAATCCTATCAAGAGAGATGAAATGGCGATGACTCGGACAGCGTGCTGTTTCATTGGCGCTCCCCATCGGCGCATACCGCGCAATTGACCCCGATTCCCCCGAAAATCTATATAGCACGAATTACGCGACGACGCGAATTTGCGTAGCACAGGCTTCAGCCTGTGTGCTTTTCGCAATTGTGAAGCCCGACAGGGCACAGACTGAAGTCGATGCTACTCCACGGCCCGTCGCTCAGGCGTGTACAATGAACGTGTTAGAGAAGGGCAAAGCGAAACGGAGCCGTTTGGAACAAGTACGGGATTCCCGAAGAGTTTTGGAAAGGGCCCATGCCAAAGTTCGAAAGACACATTTTCATATGCACTAATCAGCGGCCGGAGGGACACCCGCGCGGGTGTTGCAGTCCATCGGGCGACGGCGAACTTCACCGCTTGTTCAAAGCGAAGCTGTCCGAGCGCGGAATTCGAGGTAGCACAGTCCGCGCAAACAAAGCCGGCTGCCTCGATCAGTGCGAGATCGGCCCGACGGTGGTCGTGTATCCGGAGGCAGTATGGTACGGCCACGTGACTCCGGCGGACGTCGATGAAATCATCGAGTCGCACATTGTCGGCGGCCAGCCCGTCGCGCGTCTGATCGTTCCGGACTCCCTGCTCAACAACACCCAGCAAAAAGACGCGGCGGACAAATCTTCCGAACGCGGCGAGACAAGAAAAGAGTAGTGTAGTTTGGTGGAACGTGCGCGCGCTTACTTTGCTCTCCGGCGTTTCACCTGCGGGTGACCACGCGGCGAGGGATCCGATCCGCGATGAGCGATTTCGAGCGCCGTAAGCAGCGCGCGCGCCTTGTTGACCGTCTCCGTGAACTCTTTCTCGGGGACCGAGTCCGCGACGAGGCCTGCGCCGGCCTGCACATGTGCCACGCCCTTCTTGACGACCATCGTGCGGATCGCGATGCAGGAATCGAGATTCCCCGTGAAATCGAGATACAGGATCGCGCCCGCGTAGATGCCGCGGCGGGTGGGCTCGAGTTCATCAATGATTTCCATGGCGCGCACTTTGGGCGCGCCGGAGAGCGTGCCGCCGGGAAAACAGGCCGCGAGCGCGTCGAAGCAATCCACGTCCGCACGCAAGTTCCCGCGAAGCGCGGAAACCAGATGCATGACGTGCGAGTAGCGCTCGACGAACATCAGTTTTTCGACGCGCACGGAGCCGTACTCCGAAACGCGGCCCAGATCGTTGCGGCCGAGATCGACGAGCATGATGTGCTCGGCGCGCTCCTTGGGATCGGCGGCCAGTTCGGTTTCCATGTGCTGGTCTTCTTTTTCGTCGCGGCCGCGCGGGCGCGTGCCGGCAATGGGGCGATAGAACGCCTCGCGTCCCTGCACCTTCAGCAACATTTCCGGCGAACTTCCCACGACGGCGAGATCATTCAATTTCAGAAAATACATGTACGGCGAAGGATTGACGACGCGCAGAGCGCGGTAAATCTCAAATGGATCGGCGTCAGTGCGCGCGGAAAACCGCTGGCTGATGGCCACTTGAAAGATATCACCCGCGCGAATGTATTCCTTCGACTTGCGCACGGCATCGAGAAAACGAGGGCGGCTAAAATTGGACGTCACTTTGAACGGACGGCGGCGCCGGCGCTTGGGATGCTCCGCGGCCACGGGCTCGTCCAGGCGTTTGCGCGTGGCGCGAATTTCGCGCACCGCGGCGTTGTACTTGGCGCGAAGGCTGCCTTCGCCGTCGGTGAAGACGTTGCGCACGATCCACAAACGGTGTCGAACGTGATCGAATACGACGAGCCCGAGATAAAACATCATCACGGCGTCGTCCATGCCGACGTCGTCGCGCGCGGTGTCCGGAATGCGCTCGACCAGGCGCACCATGTCATATGCAAAATAGCCGATCGCGCCGGCCACAAGCGGCGGCAAGCCTGGCAATCGCACGGGACGATAGCGCTCGACGCGATTGCGCAAATAATCGAGAGGATTCGATTGCACCCAAGAAACGCGGCTCTCGCTTTCGAGGACGCACGCGCCGTTGACGTAGCGAAACACCTCGACGGGATTGGCGCCCACGAACGTGTAGCGCGCGATTTTTTCCCCGCCCTCGACGCTTTCGAGCAGGCAGGCGTATCGCGCGTCATGCGCGAGGCGCTGGTAGGCGGAAACGGGCGTGAGCGTGTCAGCCGTGAACGTGTCATAGACGGGCACGAGATTTCCCTGCCGGGCGAGCTTGCAAAAGGTCTTGAAATCAGGCTGAATCATCTGTTCACCGGGGACGCTTACCGCGGCCCTGTCCCAGAGATTTTTCTTCCCGCTCAAGCACAGAAATTACCGCATGGCGCACAGCGGCCTCCGGCGCGCGCTCGCCCGTCCAGATTTCATATTGCGCGAAGCCCTGCGCGAGAAACATTTCAACCCCGGAAACGGTCTCGATGCCCCGGCGGCGGGCGATCCGCAGCAATTCCGTCGTGCGCGGGCGGTAGACCATATCCATCACCAGCCTGCAATTCAGCTCCGTGCTCTCAAGCGGCGAACCGCCGCGCGGATGCATGCCAACGGGAGTGCAATTCACGATCGCGTCGAAAAATTCCCGGTGTAGATCGGCGCGCGCCACGACCTGGGCGCCGACAACGCGAGCGAGTGCCCTGGCACGCTCCAAACGGCGCGCGGAAAGGCACACGACCGCCCCAGCCTCTGCCAAGGCGAAAGCGGCTGCTCGCGCCGCGCCTCCGACTCCGAACAGCAGAACACTACTTCCCGCGAGCTGCATGCGGCGCTCGAGGCTGCGCAGAACTCCGACGTAATCTGTATTGTACCCGTACAGCCGGCCTCCGCCACGCACAACCACGGTATTCACTGCACCAATGCGCTCGGCCAATGGATCACAGTCGTCGAGACGCCGGAGAATCCCTTCCTTGTGCGGGATCGTGATCGCAAATCCGGCAATCCCCAATGGCTGGATGGAACGCAGGAAATCACCCAGGTCTCGGACCAGAAACGGCACAAAGACGGCATCGAATTTGTTCGCACGGAATGCTGTGTTGTGCAGTAACGGCGACAGCGAATGGCCGATCGGGTTGCCGATGACGCCGTAGACGCGAGTCCGGCGAGTGATTTGCGCGGCGCGATAGAGGTGCTTCATCGCGTCAATGGAAAGCTGGCCCGGCGCCGTGGCTTGCTCGACAGCGGCGTAGGCGAGTGCGCTGCCGGCGCGTAACGCAAGAATGCGCCCCGCCAAGCCGGCTTCACCCATGGAAATCGCGACGATGTCGCGGCGGCCCCGAGCCTGCTCGCAGATTCGAACACTATCGGAGACGGAATCGCATTGGCCCGCAATTTTTGCGATTTCTCCCCCCGCACGCAGAAGCCGCCGGGCGACGCTTGGAAGATTCCGCGGCGTGCGGCGGAAATCGTGATGAGACACGATCAACCGTGCAGGAAAAAGCGTGCGCCGCAGGTCTGAAGGTGAAGTGTGCTTCGCGGTTTCAATTTCGATATCGCACCATTTGCAGCCCGATCGCACCGCTTGCACCAGGGCCTCGAGTTGCGCCTTTTGGTTGCCACGAAACAGACCCCCTCCCTGGCGGCTGCGGCATGTCGCGATCATCGCCGCTTGGGGGCGCTTCCGGCGTAGCCAGGTCAGAAAGGAAGTGCGCTCTCTCGCGTTGGGGAGATAATCGAGGCGGAGCTCAAGCGTCTGGGTTGATTTGAGACCAAGGCGCATCTGGGAGATCATCTCGCGCGCCGTACCCGCGGCGATCACCCCGCATACGCAATCTTTTCCGAACGGGCTCCCCACGCGATCTCCCCCAGCCAAAAGCTAAACTTATGCCTTTACCATGCGGGTGATAAGTATGTAAAGCGGTAGAGCGTGCTTTCTTGACGGTCACTTTGGCAGGTGCTAGCTTGGGATGAAAGGCCCTAACAGGTCAAAAGAGCTTTTCTTGGCGGCAGGAGGAGTAGTTTCCATGCGTACATCGATCGGCTATCGTTTTCTGAAGATGGGACTTAGATTGGGATTGGGCATGCTGCTGGCAACCGGCCTCGCGCAAGCCCAACAATTTGGCAGAGCTCCCTCGGAATCGGATCTCTATTGCAGTGGGCTGGCGACCAACCAGCCCGTCCCTAACGACGTGTACCTGATTTCGGGTGAAAATTCCCGCTACAAGAATGCGTTCCAGCAGGGCGACTATGTGTACATTAATCGGGGCGCCGAACAAGGCGTAAAGGTCGGGGACGAATTTGAAGTCATTCGCCCGGAGCGCGATCCGCTGGAAAATAAGTGGTTCAAGTGGCAGGAACAACTGACTCGTGCCATGGGAACCATGTACGCTGACATCGGGCAGGTGCGCGTCATACGCGTGCAGGCAAAGACCTCGATCGCAGAATTAAAACTGACCTGCGATTTGATGCAGCGCGGCGATATTGTTCGGCCGCTTGCGGTTCGGCCAGCCCCCCCGTACCACGGCACGAAATTCGATCCTTTTGCCGTCCCCTCCGGCAAGAAGACCGCCATGATTGTATCCACTAAGCATTTCGGGCAAGTGGCGGGAGCAGCTTCGATCGTGTACGTGAACCTGGGCAGCGCCCAGGGCGTGCAAGTGGGAGACTATTTCCGTGTATTCCGGTACCAGGGAACGCATAACGACGTGATCTACCAGGTCCGTGACATGTCTTACAAGGTGTATGGGTATGGGAGCACGCCGGTCGCATACCAATGGGACAATCTTCCCCGGCAAGTTCTAGGCGAAGGAGTCGTCCTGCGCTCCGGGCCAAACTCGTCGACTGTCTTGCTGACAACGGCCCGGGAAGAAATATTCGACGGAGATTACGTGGAGATCGAATAGCTGCCCGGAAAAGTTCCTTCACTCAATCCGCGGTGGAGACAAGGAGGCCCTGTTCCGAATCACGGATCGGGGCCTTTTTGCGTTCGGCCAACACCAGGATACCCAGGGCCGCAATTCCCTATCGCGAAGAGAGGGTACCCAAACCCGAGATTTTATGAGCCGGAGAATACTCCAAGGTTGGTGTCGGAAAAAACTTCAGCCGAGAACGCAAAAACATGCGTGGAAGGTTCACGCCATGCCTCACGCGGCAGACCTGCCTTGACGCAGGTTTCCTCGAGAAATCGTTGCGAGGACCATCGGCGCTCGCTGGCAACTTGAGGGAGGAGCAATCCTCGGTGTTCGCCTTTCACTACCAGCAGACCGTCACGGCCCACGACGACTGTTTCCGGTGCGATGGGCTCGGGACGTGAAAGCACCGAAATTTCGATCTCAAGACTCCTTATCTCATCGGCCTCAACCGCGGGAAATCGGGAATCGTGCAGGGCGGCGTTGATGGCGGAGCGTGCAACCGTGTCCGCCAGAGGATCGGGGGATTCCACTTGACCTACGCAACCGCGGAGTTGGCCGTCTCGATGAAGTGTTACGAATGCGCCTGTGGGCTCTTTCAGGGCCGCGGGGAAAGGAGGTAAATCCAGAATCCGTTTCTCGATGACGGCGCTTGAAATCGCTCGGCGCGCGAGATCCAACAATGCGCGGCAATCGTCACTGGAGAGTCGGGACATCTTGCGCATTCTTGCGCCGCTCGAGAATTCTCAGGCGGCGCCGTTGTTTCACGCTGCCGTCCACGCGGCCCCAAAACTTCTGAAAATACTGGACCGCCGAAACGACCGCGCTTCCCACAACCAGCCATAGCAATAAGACGCCGAGCGGCCGGAAGATCGCGTGCTTTGCCGCCAGTATCACGGCGCACACGGCGATGACCTGCAGGACCATCTTCGTCTTGCCAAGCGCCGAGGCGGGAATCGTGAAGCCTTCGGCGGAAGCGATGTTGCGTAGACCCAGAACGACAATCTCTCGCCCAATGATAATCACCGCCATCCAGCCTTGCACCAGGTGCATTTCGACGAGCGAGATAAAGGCCGCGGACATCAGCAGCTTGTCCGCTATGGGATCGAGCAGGATACCGAGTGTCGTAACTTCGCTGCGCCTCCGGGCGTAATAGCCATCCGCCCAATCCGTGGCCGCCGCCGCCAGCAGGATCAACACGCCCCAAACCGCAAAATTAATCGGCACGCCAAAAAAAACAACATTGGGAGCGCGCGTCAAAAGGACGACCACCAGCACCGGAATAAAAAAGATCCGTAAAATCGTCAGGCTATTCGGCAGGTTCATGATGCACCTGGGGGGCTCCCCTGTGCAAAAGCAAGTGTCCGCCCAGTCGCGAGGCATTCCTACTATAGACGCACGCTTGCGGGCCGTCAACGATTGCTCCAAAGCAGGTTGGATGGCTGCGCTCATGGCTCTTTTTCGTGAATATGCAGGCGCCATTTTGTAACTGATAGTACACACGAATGCTGCAAGCCTGTGCAAATCAGGACTTTGCGGCTGATGGGGGCTCAGGGAGGTACGATGCTGCGGTATGTAGCAAATTAAGCAGCAAACTACTGTATCTAAAGGACTTGTGTAGAGGCAAGATGGAAGGCAGCGCCCGGAAATTATCTAATCAGCCAATCTTCTACGCTCTCCTAAAATCCGATTTCCACAACATTTTCCACAACTTACCGGGTGGGCTTCGCGCTTTACTTGACGCGTTCAGCGCAAAAGTAACCCCAGCACCCCCAGGCCTGCCCGAGAATCGCAGGGACTCCCATCGAACTGAGTGCTTGCGATGGCGCAAATATCTGGTTTTTGAAGGGTCATGAGGGATAACACGGGCCGGATTTCCGATAGGTGCCCTGACGTTCCGGAAGTTGGATCCCGGATCAAGCCACCGCAGGTTCGGGGCTTATTCTGAGTCGGCGAGCTATGGAGGTGGGCAACTCGGCTTCCATGGCCATCACTGCGTCGTGTACTTCTGAGTGAAGTACGCGGCCGAGAGCGTGAACCAAAGCGATCGCTCGGCCATCCTGCAGCGGAAGTTCGAATCGCAGGTGCAAGATGGGATCGACGGGCATCGCCGCGTCGATGCGGCCCAGAAGTTCTTCGAGGCCCGCACCCGTCAAGGCGGAGACTCGCACCGAATTGTGATTCCCATTTAACGCGGCGGCATATTGGGGCGTCAACTGATCGACCTTGTTGAGTACATGCAGACGAGGACGATCCGCAACTCCCAATACCTTCAGAATTTTTTCGACCTCGGCATCCTGTTCGGCATGGTGCGGATTTGAAATGTCCGTGACGAGCAGGATCACAGCGGACTCCTGCACCTCCTCGAGTGTGGCGCGAAACGCAGCGATCAGGCCTGGCGGAAGATCGCGGATGAAACCTACCGTATCGGAAAGCAGGACACGCCGGTTCGACGGCAGACGCACGGCGCGCACAGTCGGATCGAGCGTCGCGAACATTTTTGAAGAGACCAGCACGCCGGCGCGGCTCAAAGCGTTGAACAGCGTCGATTTCCCGGCATTCGTGTAGCCCACCAGCGCGACGGCGCCCAGCGGCACTGCCTGGCGCGCTTGCCGGCGCTGCGAGCGCTGTTTACGAATCGATTCAATCGACTTGGTTACTTTACCCACGCGATCGCGGATGCGTCGCCGGTCAGTTTCGAGTTTCTGTTCGCCAGGGCCGCGTGTACCGATGCCGCCGGCCTGCCGGGAGAGTTCCTTCGCGCTTCCGGCGAGGCGCGGCAGCATGTAGTTGAGTTGGGCAAGTTCTACTTGTAGCTGCCCTTCCCTGCTGCGCGCATGCCGCGCAAAAATGTCGAGGATAAGCTGGGTGCGATCGATCACGCGGCAATCGGTGCCGCTCTCAAGATTGCGCAACTGCGTCGGGGTCAGATTGCGATCGAAAATCACGAGCGGCGCTTTATGAAGCTGCGCCTCGATCTTCACTTCTTCGATCTTGCCGCGGCCGATGACGGTGGCAGGATCGATCTTATCGCGCATCTGGAAGACGCTTCCGGCAACCTGCGCGCCCGCACTGCGGGCTAGCTCAGCGAGTTCGGCAAGTGACGCACGCTCCGCTTCGCCGGCGTCCACGCCCGGCACATGCGAGGCCCGCTTCAAGCCCACACCAACCAACAATACTCGTTCGCGTGATTCTGTCGGACGTGTCGTTTTCATTCTGCAGCAACAGTGGTGAACAGGCTCAACCGAGGAGGACGCGCGCGGTCATGCAGTTTCACAATGGCATTATACACCTTCGAAGGAGGTAGCAATAAGGTGGTTGTAGATACTTCGTCATTTTTGTCAAAGCCTCTGGCGGAAGAAATATCAAATAGACGATTGAGCAAATAAAGCGGAAGGCATGGCGAAAATACCTGGTCCTAGTACCTGTTCGAATGCGCGGACTACTCGCGGGCACTGCTTTTGAACGGGTTAAAGCTCTTTCGATTGGCACCAATGTTGCACGTTTCCTGTTCGAATGGTTAGAAAGGTGACAGGTTTTGGAGTTCCGCTGAACCTGTATCACAAGGAGGGTGCGCGAATGCGGGCATCCACGACGGCCGGAATTGTTCTGCGCGTTTTTGGAACTATTTCATCGGCCGGTCAGCGAAACGACTACACGACACAAACGGTGTCAGCCCGGCGATGGAGATGGCATTAAGTGAAAACACAAACACTCAGGGAGGTATCGTCATGAAAAGAAAAAAGAGATGGATTATTTTTTTGGGGGGAATACTTGCATTCGCTCCGGCCTCGTTCGCAAACGGACCTGATAACGCAAAAGGCGAGAGGGATCGTCTGCAGAATGCGACCACAGTCATGCAGGAAATCCTCAACGTCCCCGATGACATCCCGCGAGATCTGCTGGACAAGGCCCGTTGCGTGATCGTGATGCCGTCTGTCCTGAAGGCCGCCTTCATCGTTGGCGGGAGCTATGGACGCGGCACGATGGTCTGCCGCACGGGCAAGGATTTTTCGGGCGCCTGGGGTGCACCGGCGATGTACGCACTCGAGGGCGGCAGCATTGGATTCCAAATCGGCGGCGAAGCCACTGACTTCGTTTTTCTCGTGATGAATGATCGCGGGGCCCACAGCCTCCTGCATAGCAAAGTCAGACTTGGCGCCGATGTATCCGCGGCGGCCGGTCCAGTAGGACGTTCGGCGTCAGCGGACACCGATGCTTATATGCGGTCGGAAATTCTCAGTTACTCACGCGCGCGGGGGATCTTTGCGGGCATTTCGCTGGAAGGTTCAACGTTGCGGCCCGACAATGGCGCCGACCGCAATCTTTATGGCCGCCGGGTAGGCGCGGCTGAAATTGTCAACGGCTCGGAGGTCCAGATCCCTGAATCTGCCAGAAGCCTGGACGCGCTGTTGCAAAAGGCATCGCCCCAGCTAAAGCATACCTAGTGCACCAAAAGGAGGCGGACCGGGAATCCGCCTCCTTTCTTTCTTTCTAGGTGCTTCCTCAACGTTACCGGACAGTGCATCGCGGTGATTTCAACGCACACTTCAACCTTCGTTATAGGCAGGGACCAAGCGCGGTCGCCAAGGAATCACCGCGCACCATCCGCACTACGCCCAGGCCGAAGTCAAACCTTTCGCCTCACTGTCCCCCGTTACGGGTAGGACACGCCCGGCGAGGAGTTGCCCTGAGCGTAATCTTTGATTACTTCACAATAAACATTATACTCATAGTAACCTTTGGCCAGATTCTCCTTGACGTCGAGGACCAACTCGCCTTTCGTGGATACATCAAACGGCG
>WNEZ01007649.1_pt1 | contig 11449 bp, 13 predicted proteins | sample 5400521 | NCBI WGS metagenome assembly WNEZ01 (sample SAMN13153339, study PRJNA577476) | soil metagenome | isolation source: 120 cm saprolite under Douglas fir tree site 2 hole 1 replicate 1 | place: USA:California | collected 2015-04-18
CGCTTCGACCCTGCCGAAGTGTAGTATATCGCCATCTTTAAGTGGATGGGATTCGTATGGCGATAAAATCTCCCCATTTAGGCGTGTCTTGTTGCGTGAATTGCGGTCTTCGATTGCCCACGTGCCCTGTACGTGCATGAAACGCGCGTGCTTTCGCCCAAGCGTCATTGTCGGGTCATCAATCTGGATGTCAGGGTGAATCTCGTGTTTTGGATCTTCGCGCCCAACGATCATCTTTGTTCCGCCAAGCACGAATACTTGCCCGGTTGAGACGATCATAAGCCTCGCTTTCGGCAAGGTAGGCACGGGGCCGCGCATACGCTGTTGTACCTGTTCGAGCGCGGCGATAAACTCACGCGGCGTCTGGAAGCGGTCAGAAGGTGATTTAGCCAGGGCTTTCTGCATAAAAGCATCCATTTCGGGTGGCAGGTCCGGGCGCAAGCGACAGATCGAAGGTATATCCTCGCTCTGGTGCTTGATGATAATGTCCACGGCAGTTCCTCCAGTGTAGGGAGGACGGCCGGCGAGTACCTCAAACAAGACGACAGCCAGCGAGTAGAGGTCGGAGCGCGTATCTGCCGAGTGTCCCCTCATTACCTGCTCTGGAGCGCTATAGTATGCCGTCCCCATAAATTTATCTGACCCCGTGATCGTCGGCGACTCATTGCTGCGCGATAGCCCGAAATCGGCAATCTTCACGACACCCTTGTTACTGACCAGCAGGTTCTGCGGCTTGATATCGCGATGAACTACTCCCCTTCTATAGGCGGCTTCCAGCCCCTCGGCGGCTTGTATGATGTAATTCAATGCGCGTAGTGGTTCCATCGGGCCATCGACTATGTAGTCCTTGAGGTTCTGCCCATCGACGTGATACAAAATAATGAAGTAGATATTGTTATCATTGCCGTAGTCAACGATGCGCACAATGTGTGGGTCATTCAGGCTTTGCAGGATGTATGCCTCGCGTTTGAAGCGTTCCAGCAACTCGCTATCATAAGCGTGATCGGGGTGCATGATCTTCGCTGCATACACATAATTGCTCAGCAGATCGCGTGCTATATACACTGTGCCAAAGCTGCCATTACCGCGCTCATCTATAAGCTTATAGCGGCCTTTGATAATTAGCCCGAGCAGATCGGTACTCATGTTACATTCCCATCCAAAAGGCTATGTTTCGTCCCCATATTCATTGGGCAATCCTGGTAGCAAGCCCACCACCCAGGATTCCGTATCCGTAGGGGCGAGGGAGGCGGGGTTGGGAAAGGCAAGAAAGATACGGGGTATCTTTACAAGGCCTTTATGGTCGCCCGTTGTCCCTCCCTGTGCTGCTCCTCACCACACCTGCAAACTTGCCCCCACCCTGCAAACTTACCCCCGCCAGGACCTGATACCTGCTATATTACATCATTTGACAACGATTGTCATTGCTCACGCTGGAACGGGGGCGTATGAATAGTTTGAAGGTAATCAACCAAACGGGAGCGACCAACGTACGGTTCACCCGCCCACAGCCGATTATATAGATTAACAAAATACATCGGCCATCCGTAGGGGCCGATTATGCACATTGACAAATTCATTCGATCAGCAGTAGGGGCCGATTTATGACTCTGTTGGGAAAATAGGTAGAGACCAGTTGGACCAAGCAACCAGCAAAGGAAAGAGATGTGCGAAACAGGCAGAACAGGCAAAAGCGCTTACAGGACAGCACGATGTTTGTCGAGAAACCCACCAGCCCAACAGAGTCATTTATCGCGCCCATCGCCGATTTATCGGCCCTTGGTGGATGTGATGATGTCCGCATTAATTTGTTAAGGCATGGTTCAAATGAACTTGACAGTTCCTAACAGAGCGAATAACGCAAAGTGGCTTGCTAAGCCGGTTCAGATTTAAATTTGACTGTTCAAACTGTCAAGTACAATTCATCCAAATTGAACCTTGCCTAATGTCCATTATCGGCCTCAGGAGTTCATCGTCGCCTCACTTCACATATTCCTCCAGCATGTCTTGTAATTCCTCCGCCTTCCGAGCAATCTCGTTGCTCTCGAAATGCGAAATCTCAAACAGCCTCGGCAAGCGCTGGTAGAGATCCGGCAGACCAAGGACCTCCTCGACCTGCTCGCGAATCCACTTATCATAGCTAATTGGGTAGGTGCGGCGTGAGATGAAGAGAGCCTGGAGAAACTCGCGGAAAGCATCATAGAGCCGGTTGAAGGACTGGAAATACAACTCGCGTCTAATGTACAGGGGAATGTGATCAAGGTTGTTGACGCAATATCGGCGCACCATCGTCAGTCTCTCCTGGCGCAGCGCCTCAGAATAGTACGGCAGCCATTGCGCTTTGAGGCTATCATAGTAATCATCGCGCTGCCACAGAGGAACAGCATAGACCAGAGTGTTTCCTATCTCTAACTCAAACTCATCCGGTCCAGAGGTCCATCCTCTCGGCTTCGGAACGAAGCACCCATCGATGAAGTCCAGGTCAACATGCGAGTACTTCCCCACCTGTAGCAGTGCACGAAATATCTCAGCAGTTGTATAAAATTCCTCCCATTGTTGTGCCAGGGCATCCTTCGCTAGCAGAAATACCTCAGGTCGCAGCAAAACGAGGAAATCGAGGCAGCTATCTCGCACCGCCTTGCCTCTCGCACAGGACCCCATCAGGATAACAGCTTCTGTGTCAGCATATGCCGAGAAGAAATCAACAACAGCCTGCGCCGCCTGTTCATGTTCTAGAGTTGGATAAACCGCCTGTATTCTCATATGATCTCAGCCTACCACCCTCCTTCCTGCTGAAGCAAGGCATATTCTTCTACTGCTCCCTTGTCTCATCCTTCTCCATTCATACTAGCTAGTAGAGGATGGTTCGTCGGTTTTTGTTTCTATCGAGATATCGATCTTTGTTTCTATTATGTAGAGTACCCCATCAATCAAAACTTCCTTTGGATCCGGCTTTCCTGATAATCCAATAGTTCCATCTGGACGAAGATATTGATGAACTCCAGCTATTTTTTCTCCCGATTCGTTGACGTATGTTATATACTGACTTTGCGTACAGATTGGCTCGTTAGCAAGAGGGGAACTGGGATGTTTGCTTTTTCGTAGAATAGATTGTAGTTGTCCGCTTTGATATTGGTTCCAGTATCCGCTATTGTTAAATAGCTTGCGGAGTTCATCCGCACTAACGCGCTTAATGGGAGGTTCAGACATGCAGCATCCCCTTGAATTTGAAATTCGTGATCGTTTATCTGCATTTCTAGCAGATGAGATTTCGCTTCATGATTTTGAAGACTGGTTCTTTCCCAAAACATGGGATGTTGACAAGTTGGATGAGCCAGACTTGCTAGATTTGGTCTATCAAATTAAATTGGATTGGGCAGAGTTTACTGACGGACATTGGTCGTTAGAACAGTTACGTAGTATGCTCCATTCATTAGTTGAGAGATATACGGTATCATTCTCTTCAAGTGAACCCAAGTTGGTATCCGGAACAACCAGCAAAATCTTGCAGTTTCCACTTGTGCTTAAGCAGTCTGGCCTATCCGCTGGTATAAAATCCTCAGCGGTATCCGTGTAAGTAGTTGTTCATCTAATAGGACATCGAACCAGTATAGCCCCTCTTGTTCTACTATCATATTGAGATTTATAACTAAGTTGACTCCTCGGTCTTCTCCTTCAAAAAAGACCGGGAACAACTGATCTGGCAGTTTTAAACCGGAAGGGGTTTCGGTTCTCCATTTAACGGTCATTCTTCCTCTTGCTGAACCGGACTTTAGCGCAATTAAAGCCGTAAAATTGACTGCCGCTGGAGGCATAGTTTCAGGTGAGCCAGCAGCGTTAACTGTTACAGTTAAGCGGTCAATCATGCGGATTATACTAATTACTTCATCTTTCTCTTGTAGCACTCTCTCACAAAGAACTGCCGCAGTTAGATAGGGCCCACTACTTTCAGTTGTCATAGTCTCTCCATGTCATTTGATAGGTTTTCTTCCAAGAAAGAGGACTACTGGTTTCACAACGGATGCCTCATTGATGGCTATGATAGATCATCTGGTCTATCGTGTCAAGTTGGAATTATTTTTCTGTTTTCATAATTTATCCACAACATTTCCACCTTATATCTACAAGTTATCCACAGAAAAAATGTGGGTATAAAATGTTTGCGGTGGTCTAATGAGGTTTAAACATACTTTTTTCGGGTCGAGGTGTTATTCTTTTGATTCTGAAGAATATCGTCTATGCTTATGAGATAGCTCTAGAGGCTGTGTGAGAGGGTTTGGAGAGGATATTCTATAATAGAACAAATATTCTCATCTCAAGGATAGGGGTCTATCTTGCTCGATCCTGGTGAGCGTTTTAGAAGCTTTCAGACCTACTGTCTGTATGCTTGACACAGCAGCGCGTTCTATTATATTTTCCATCTAAATCTACCTCGTTTCTATGAGCAGTTACCTGCTAATCAGAAACACCAGTTCGCTTGGAAAAACAAAGCGTCTGATTGACCAGGGCTTGCCTGCTACCAGTTCATAAAACCTTTCTTCATAATTGGCGACCATGCCTTTCTTGTTCCCTCCGAGACTGTGCGTAGGGAACGAGACGACCAGGTAATCGGCATTGACCGTCTCCAGGAGCCGCAGTCCCGCAGATCTATCTACCTGTTCGAGACAGGGTATGGCCTTGAGCATAAAGGCCAGGTCAACCCTTTGCGTGGGGCAATAGTGTATCACATTGCATGCCTGAGCATAACCCTGCACATGTAAAAGCGACAGGCACTCGTTCAAAAAATCCGTCATATCCTGGTACATATCGTATGCATAGTACGTGGCGGGTCCTGCCAGGGGCATCCAGGGTATGGCCAGCGGGTGCAATCCACAGGCAACATCGATCACCGAGTTGATTGGGGGCAGACCCGCCAGGATTGTGCTGTAGAACTGCTCAAGCATAGGCAGGCGTTCTCGAGTGGAGGAATGATACTGCATAATCCATTTGCAAACAGCAAGCAATTCCTTCCTGTTTTCCGTTTGGGATGCTTGCTTGAGTTTGTCTAACCATGCTCTATAGCGCGGTGCACTATCCTGGTATGCTCCACCGACCTGGTGCAGCTTATTCTTGGTGGCTTTGATAGCCTCTTTTAGATTGTGCCCTTTGGCAAGTTCTTGCGTGCCAATATATCTAACCAGGTCACTGCTGACACTCTTGTATTTGGGGCTTGCCAGGATTGCCTCAATCAACTGGTCCAGCTGGTGGGATTCCATCAGGTCTCCGTCCTATCGGGGAATGTATCCGTAGAGTGCGGATTTATCCAGCACGTGGGCGAGGGTGGTGAAGAGAGGCTGGGAGGGCCTTTATGGTCGCCCGCGTTGCTCTCTGCCCTCAAGCGTTCCATGAGTTGCACCATGAATCGTAAGTTATGCATGGTCGCGAGCCTCAGAAAGAGGCCATCGTTGATCTTGAAGAGATGATGGAGATACGCCACCGAATAGCGCGTGCAGCACAGGCAGTCGCAAAACTGGGAAACCGGTCCATCATTCTTGGTAGCCTTGTCATCATTAACGTATAGATACGAAAACCACTTTTCTGTCGAACCGGGTGCAGGCAAAAAATCCGGCGTTGTGAACACATAGAGTCGCGCGTGGCGCGCATCCCGCGTCGGCATGGCGCTATCGAAGAGATCATAGCCAATCCTGGCGCAATCTACAACATACGCCGGGTGGCCGATACCAAGCGCGTGCATAAGCAGCTCTGGCGGGACGAGTTCCCTGGTATACGTGATAATATCGGAGAGCAGTTGCCCCTTGTTATCCAGCGGCCAGCCCCCGAAGCCAAAGCCATCGAAACCGATCTCCAGGAGCGCATCCGCGCATTGCTTGCGCAGCTCGCGCAAGCCGCCGCCCTGGATGACGCCAAATAGCAGGGGCCTTTGTTCTTGAGCGATGCGTTTCTGCCCCATGAGCTGCTGGAATTCGGCCTTACAACGCCTCGCCCACTCTATGGTTCTCTTGACGGACTCCTGCTGCGTCTCAGGTGGATCATCTACATGTGTGCAGTCATCGAGACAGATAACAATATCAGCTCCGTAGCTGATCTGCAACTGTACGCTCTTTTCTGGCGTGAGATGGAACTTGCGATCGGACCCTTCCGGTTGGAAGGTGATACCCTTGTCGTTCATAGAACCAAATCTGTGATTTTGCCGGATCAGAGAATACGCCTGGAAGCCTCCCGAGTCTGTGATGATGGGGCGCGGCCAGCCGGACATCCGGTGCAGCCCGCTCAGCGCCGCGATGGTAGAGGAGCCTGGATGCTGCATCAGGTGAAAGGTATTCATAACAACAGCCTCGATGCCGCATTGTTCGAGGTCAACGCTATCTACCGAGCGCACCACGCCCAGCGTAGCATCCGGCAAAAAAGCAGGAAGGGATAGCTGGCCGTGAGGCAAATATAAGCTGGTTCTACGTGGATTCATGCCTTTATATCTATCTCCCTACGGTGCCAATCCGTTAACTGCTGGTAAGCGTGCGCAATGCGCAAGATCATCGCTTCTTCAAATGGCTTGCCTGCTATCTGCAAACCAATGGGGAGACCACCGGTTGTGAAGCCGCAGGGGAGCGAGATGGCCGGTAAACCTGCGAGGTTAAAGGCCCTGGTGAGACGTAATAAGGCCGCCCCTGAGTTTTCAGTAACGCCGTCAATGTTGATGTCCTGATCAATCTGCTCGACTGGGAAAGCAGGCACAGGGATCGTGGGCAGCACCAGCGCGTTCACCGGCTGCATGAGGGCACGCATGTTGCTTGAGAAGATACGCCTTTGCTGCTGCGCTCGCAGGTAATCAATCGCCGGAATCTGCTGCCCTTTCAACAGGTACTCACGAGTGGACTCTCCGTACTCGTCTATATGTGCGGGAAACCAACCTTTTTCCATATGTGCGAGCGTGGCTTCGGGACGCTGGATGTTACGGTACATGTCCATTGGGGGAAAAGGGACATCTACATCGATCACTTCAGCACCCTCCTCTTTCAGCACCAGTAAGGCAGCATTCCAGGCAGCGCGCACTTCGTGATCAAGCGGAGCGACAAATGATTCCGTGGGTACTCCCAGTGTAATTCCCTGCAAGGAAAGCGGGCTACGTCCCTCAGCGCCGCCAATCAGAGAGGCGCTCGCCTTGGAAGGCGGCCCTGAAACACTATTTGGATCGCGTGGATCATAACTCGCAATAGCATCGAAGAGCATGGCGCAATCTTCAGCGCTTCGTCCTATTGGTCCAACATGATCGAGTGACCAGCTTAACGGTATGACCCCGTAACAACTGACACGTCCATAAGTAGGCTTGAGGCCGGTGACACCACAACACGCCGCGGGAATACGAATAGAACCACCTGTATCACTGCCGATAGCGCCCAAACACATTCCAGCTACCACCGCAGCCGCCGATCCCCCACTGGAACCGCCGGGGATGCGTGACAGGTCCCAGGGATTGTGTGTCGTTGGCGTGTAAGGGCCATACGCGAACTCATGGGTGTTAGTCTTGCCGATGATGACGGCCCCGGCCCTGCACAGCAGCTCGACTACGGTGGCGTCTTTGCGCGGCACGTAATCTGCGAGGACCTTAGAGCCTGCTGTCATGCGCACATTTTTAACAGCGATAATATCTTTCATACCAATAGGAATACCGTGTAACTGACCGCGGTAGAGTCCCGTGCGCATCTCGCGCTCTGCTTGCTCAGCATCTTTAAGTGCCTGCTCGCCCATGACCGTAATGAAAGCCTTAATGTCGCTGTCGAGCCGCTCGATGCGTTCCAGGGTTTCGGCTATTAGCTCGGTTGGCGTTATCAGACCTGAGTGGAGTTCTTCTGCAGCCTCGCGTATGGAAAGGTAGGGCATGTTCACATCCTATAAAATGGACTTTGTATGTCAAAAGCGATTTGTGTGAGGTATTATGTTGAGTTCTTTCAGTGTCTCCGTCAGATCATCCACGAATTGTAAGTAGGAACTTAGCTCTTTCAACCGTTCTAGTCGGATCTTTTCTCCCATTGGTTCATAAAGGGAGTCTATGTCTGTCTTACGCTGGCGTTTGGACCGGCTGGCATAAGCTTTCCTCACAGTATCCTCGAGCCTTCGTTTAGGTTTTGAAATTGATTCGACCTGACCAGCTTTTGTAGGTATGCCAAGTTCATCCGCCTTCATCTTCGTACCAATCTCTGCCAGTAACAGTTGATAATCTGCCAATATCCAAGCCTCTATCGCCTGTACAGGAATAATTGGCACTAAATTCTTACACACCTCTTCTTTTGTTTCTTGAACTCGCTTGAAACCGGGTTCGATACGCTCAGCTTTTGCTTTATCGGGCCTTGGATCATCTGCATCAGAATGAACAATGAGTGCATGATAGCCATAAGCGTTACGTGCTGCCTGGAAGATACTTTCAGCCCTTTCCTCTTCTTGGCCTTTTGTCAATTGTATGACGAGTACTGTGGCATCCATCTCATTTCGATCATGTTGCACCAATACTTGTTCTGTTGTTCTCCGAATCACTGATGGTAGGAAATCGTAGTCTGTTGATCCTTCTGCGTAAAGCCCCAATATCACCTCACTCATCAAACTCTACCTCTGATTAAGATTACTACGAGCCTTTTTTAGTTGGTCTTGTGCCTTATTAAGTGTCTCGCTATCCAGATATTTCCTTACTTGGTCAATTGAGTAAAACTCTATGGCCTTATCTCCAGGAATATCTGCTCGAAGCCGGGATAGGGTGTTCGGCGTTGCTACAGGCATCATTCTAGTGACTCGCAAGGCAGAAGCACTCTTGCCTTGAATCTGCGTCGGCATAAATGTAGCAAGTAATGAGTCTAGTACCTCTGGCTGACTGATAAAAGTGGGAGAGTACGTAATAACCAAGACTTGCCGCAAAGGTTCATCTATCTGCTGTGAATCATTAAAATCGGTCGCAATTTCACTCAATAGTCGAGCCATCTTATTAAGATGCAAGGGCTCTACGCCGTTTTCTGGTTCTTCAAGACAGAGCACACCATGAAACTGAGGATCATTTCTAAGGGTTGCTAACGCAAGTAAGAGCAGAGTTCCATCAGAGAGAATCTGTGATGAAAAAGATCGCTGGTCCGAAGTTTCGGCATAGATAACATATTTGTCGCTTAACTTATCCTGTTCCACTCTTATCTTGAGTATGCCTGGTACGAGATTCGCCATATCGCGCGAGACATCGGTTAACGCAAACTCATCTTCGGCCTGCATGCGAACTAATGTAGTAGGCAGGTTCCTCCCATCTTGTGAGAGAAAGCGAGGATCTTTGATGGAACTAGATTGGCGTAGTGCTTCTGGATTCAGGTGCAAGAATCTCAAAGAGCGTAATTCTTCACGAGCAGCGAAGATGTGAGGATAATTCGTGTTATTTACTGAGCTCAACACAGAACGTTGTAGATCCCTGGAATTGTACTGAGCCCGGTACTCCCGTATTTGCTCACCATGATAGAGATTACTATCAGGATAGAGGTTAATTATAGGAGTATCTGAGTGAAAATTAACGTCTTCTTCTAAGGGGTAATGTGCATATCCAGTATCGATAAAATTCGCTTCTGGAACTATGGATTCCGGTAGCCATCCATTTTGGGAAGAAAGGTTGTACTTCTCGCACCAACGGTCTTTATCTGGTGGAATAGCTTGTAGCAACTCGTGCCTGACATACAAACGCTCCAAACCAGGTATGTCGGTCCCTTGAGTGATTTCTAGTTCATAACGTAGACGTGTATATTTTAACTTCTCTTCCTTTCCTAGATCATCCCGCACCTTACGATCAACCAGCATTTCAACAGCTATCCGTATCCGCTCAACAGACTTTCCACCAGGTAAAGTAGTAAACAATTCACCGGCATCGCCACGAAGTCCTTGAAAAGCCGTACTCAGATCATTGTCTGCCAGGTGTGACAACAACAGTAATGCATCAAACAGGTTACTTTTCCCCGAACCATTAGGCCCCACAATCACCTGAAAAGGAGCCAGTTCTACCTGGAAATCTTTGAATGTTTTGAAGCCATCTATTTCTATTTGCGTAAGCATAATTTCTCTCTCTGCCCCCTTTCTCAGGTTTCGTCCCTTTCCTGTGAGTATACCACAGCATGGTTCATCCCCTCTTCGGTCAGCGATTGGCGAGGACGCTTCCTGTGACACATGCGTTCACTCACCACCGGTCCCAGTGCAGCACCGACTCCAACGGCTTGCGGGCGGCTGGCTTGAACTCCGTTCCCAGCGTATACGCCACCGGGATGAGCCCCGCCTGCATCACCTCCTCGTAAGGGATATCGAGCACTTGCGCCGCCTCTTGCTCAAAGAAGAGATGAAAGCTCGTCAAACTGCTTCCCAGGCCACGCGACCGTGCAGCCAGCATAAAACTCCAGGCAGCAGGCATAATCGAGCCCCAGCGGGCAGCCTGGGCAATGATAGGCAGGTGCTCAGTGCGGCCCTGGATGCAGGGGATCACGTGGACGGGCACTTCGTGCAGGTGCTCAATCAGGTACTGCCCGGAGCCGATGACCCTGGCCAGGGTTCTCGTTTCCTGTTCGCTGGAGGCCATCCGCTGCTGAAACACCGGGGCCATCAGCTCCATATAGCGGGCCGCGCCTTTGCGATAGAGCGTCGCCAGGGCCTGGCGCTGCTGTGGATCGGTCACGACGACGAAGTGCCAATCCTGGCTATAGCTCGCCGTGGGGGCCTGCAGGGCAAGTTCCAGGCACTCGCGGATCACCTCCGGCTCCACCGGGCGTGCGAGATCCAGCCGCTTGCGCACTGTGCGTGTGGTGGTGAGCAAAGCATCAATGGAAAGATCAAGGATGGGCATGATGGTTCTCCTTTCTTCGGTCTGAGGGACCGAAATGATGAATTATGGTCCATTCTACCATAAACAGGTGATCAAAGCTCCTTTAGTGCGACGCTGGCTCCGCTTGATTGCCAGGATGGTCTACCAGGCCATCTACCGTCTGTGGATGACCGAGCACAAAGTAACTCGCAAAGATCGTCAGCCAGGGCGTGAGCTGCAGGTAGGCCTTGCCCAGCAGCAAGGAATGATCCCCTGCATTGGGTAGCCCTACATAATCACGAATACTGCGCATGATGACGTTCCAGCGCAGATTCAGATCGATATCGTAGTTGAAGTATGCCAGGTGTCCGTATGCTGCGGAGGCTGGTAAAAGGCTTTCCTGAATTTTTCCACGGCGAGATGAGCAAGCCCGTCGTGGTTATAACCATCGTACACGTAGCCGTTCAACTGCGCCGGGTCCGGCGCTGTCGCAGCCAATAAGTCGTCTTCAAGCGTCTTGCGGTCGGCCTGCGCCAGCGTTTCAAATGTCCAGCTAGGCATAGCTAGCGTCCCTCCTTCTTTTCCTTGATGATATCCGCCGCTTTCTCGGCAATCATAATCGTCGGGGCGTTCGTGTTCCCGCTG
>WNEZ01020293.1_pt1 | contig 11444 bp, 9 predicted proteins | sample 5400521 | NCBI WGS metagenome assembly WNEZ01 (sample SAMN13153339, study PRJNA577476) | soil metagenome | isolation source: 120 cm saprolite under Douglas fir tree site 2 hole 1 replicate 1 | place: USA:California | collected 2015-04-18
TGCGGCCGCGGCGAGATTGCCAACGTGCCGCCAATCAATTCAGCGCGCTCCCGCATGGCCACCAATCCGATCCCGCGTTGCATCTTTTCTGGCACGAAACCCTTGCCGCGATCTTCCACTTCGAGTTCCAGCGAATCCGGCAAGAACCTCAGCCAGATCCAGGCGTCGCTGGCCCCGGAATGCCGGCTCACGTTATTCAGCGCTTCCTGCAGCACGCGATAGATATGCACGCCCGCGCTCGTCTCCACGGGAAAGGACTTTCCCGTCTTCTCGTAATGCAGCGCCAGGCCAGTTTGCCGCCCCACCGTGGGAATATACCAGTCGAGAGTGCTCTCTAACCCTGCCTCATCTAGTAGCACGGGATGAAGCGCCTGGGAGAGCGTCCTGATATTGTTCAATGTTGATTGCGCGATCTCCTGCACCTCCTTCAGATCTTCGCGCAGGGGCGATCCTTCCGGGGCATGCTTGCCCGCGCGGCCCAGCATCGATCCGATCGCCGTCAGGACCTGCCCGAATTCATCGTGGAGTTCGCGGGAAATGTGCCGCAGAGTCGATTCCTGTGTCGAGATCAATTTCTGCGCCAGATCGCTGCGCTGCTCGGAGAGCTCTGCCAAGCGTGCAAAAATCTGGCGGTTACTGCGAATCAGGTACAAGCTCGTCAGGACAATCGCAATGAGCGTTGCGGCTAGAAAAATATAGAGCTGCCGCTGCACGCCATCGTAAATCTGAGCGATGCGTGCGGCGGCCTGCTCCTCGCCCTCGTTGTTCCCGACCAGCAGCCTTGAAACGGCGGTGCTGAGGGCCTGCTGCCGCGCCTGGAGCGACAAGCGAATCTGTTCTCGTGCCTCCGCGTCCTTGCCATTCTGCGCCAGCCCGAACATCCGGTTCACGGCGTCCCAGAATTGCGCTACCGCTTGAGAAAGAAACAGCCGCTGCTCCGGAGTGCGGTTGGCTCCGGCCAGGCTCTCTTCCAGTTTCAACCCGGTGTCCAAGTCCTGGTGAATACGTTCGAACTGCGCGGTCCATGCCGTCAGCGGATAGGGTTCCGTGGTGTCCAGCATGTCTCTCATCGCCAGCGCGATGGAATTGAGATCGTTCTGGACGCGCAATAGCTGGAGTGAGTCTTTCCGGTTTCGATCCACCATCTCGCTCTGAAGTTTTCGCAAGCCAGTGAGTTGAATGGTGATGTAGGAAGCGTAAGCCAGCACGGCCGTCAGTGTGATCACCAGTCCCAGCAGCAGTCCGTTCGTGGGTGAGCGTTGCGAGGATGCGGCATTCTGCACGGGCTAAGAATACCTCACGTCGTCGTTTGCCGGCGCAACAGTAGCACCAAGCAAATCAGAGTAGCCGCGCAGACCAGCGGCACGAGCAATCCTACTCGCAAGCTGCCGGAGTATTGCGAGACCGCTCCGATCAACCCAGGGCCTGCAGATCCTCCGAGAGAAGCCAGTGCAAAGAGGATGCCCCCAATATGTTTCGCGCGCGTTCCATACCATCTCGAGAGCCAGGCAATGTAAATGGGGTAAACGCTCGCGCATCCCAGGCCGGCCAAAAAGACCGCCACGGTGGCAACTGGAAGCGATCTAGAGGCGATCAGCAATGCCGTTGCCGCTGCCGCCAGGCTCAGAGCGCCCAGCACTATTTTTCTCTCGGGCAGGCGCCGTAGAACCAGTGGTGCGCTTGCGCGGCCGGATGTGAGGCCGGCATAGAAAAACATGGGCGCGAGCGTGGTCATGCCTGTAATGCCATTCGCCAGCCGCTTGGCATACTCTGCGGACCAGATGCCGATGCCGTTTTCCATCGCCACATAAATGAAAAACATGGCGCCCATCGCAATCGTAACTCCCAATCCGATGGCGGGGGATGCTGCTCCGGCAGTACTCACATCCTTTTGGTGTTTCTGCACCCCGAAGGAGACGAACAACAGGCCCAGCACGAGAATTCCACCAAAAACTGCACTGCCCGTCAGCAGGATAGCCAGCCCATTGCGTTTCAGCGCCAGGGCGATCAATGGGGAACAGGCCATCGCTCCCGCGCCCCACGCAAAATTGAGCTGGTTCAATAGCGACGCACTCTTTGCTCCTCCCAATTCCGCAACGAACAAATTTGTTCCTGGGGTGATCAACCCATAACCTAGGCCGAAAGCTGCGGTGGCCGTCAGAGCAACGCCGTGGGTGTCCGCGTTAAGGCACGCCAGGCCTCCTCCCATTAGCGCATAACCCAAAACCAAAGCGGGGCGGTATCCCCGCCAGGCGGCAATCACGCTTGATGCTAAAGTGCCTCCCAATGCAGCTAGGAATTGAATCGAAGAAAAAAGACCAGCCTGGCCATCGTCGAGAGACCATCTGCGGATAAAAATGGGCAACATCGGACCGACAATCGTGGTTGCTATTCCGCTCAGCACAAAGCCTGCGAAGAGCAAGACGAGCAGGTTGTGGTGCCCTTGTGTTGCTGTGATGGCTGAATTTTGTTCGCTCATGGGTGATCCGTCATTCTGAAGGACGCCGCCCTTTCAAGCAACTTCGCGTTTCTGGAAAATCCTTCTGCTTGGAATTCTAAAGTTCGATACTCTTTAGCATTCACTTCCTCGGAATGATGGTTCTCCATGATTGAAGTCGGCCTCATAGGATTCGGTCTCGCCGGCCGCGCGTTCCACGCGCCGGTGATCCGCGCTGTGCCTGGTTTGCATCTCGCCGCTATCGTGCAGCGTAGCGGCACGCAGGCAGCGGAGAAATATCCCGACGTTCGAATCGTGCGGAGCCTGGGCGAACTGCTCTCGATTACAGATATTCGCCTCGTCGTCATCGCCACACCGAACGACACGCACTTTGCGTTCGCGCGGCAGTGCCTTGAGGCAGGCCGCGACGTGGTCGTCGATAAACCGTTTACAACAACTCTCGAAGAGGCTGTTTCGCTCGTGCAGTTTGCGAAGGACGCCAATCGCCTGCTCACCGTCTATCAGAACCGCCGCTACGACGGCGATTTTCAGGCCGTCCGGCAGCTCGTGGAGGCCGGCACGCTTGGACGCATCGTCCGCTTCGAAACGAGCTACGACCGCTTCCGTCCGCAACTCAAGCAGAACGCCTGGCGTGAGGCCGCGTGCCCCGGCAGCGGAATCCTATTCGACATCGCGCCACATCTGATCGATCATGCGTTGGTTCTTTTTGGCCTGCCGGAAGCCGTAACCGCCGACGTTCGAGCGGAACGTGAAAACGCGGCCGCCGATGATGCTTTTGATATTACGCTTCACTATTCGGACGGCATGCGCGCGGTTCTGCGTTCCAGCATTCTTGCTGCCGCGCCGCGCCCCCGGTTCGTCCTTTTCGGCACGCAAGCCAGTTTCGTGAAACAAACCTTCGATCCACAAGAGGCCAACCTGCGGCGCGGATTTATTCCCACGGACACGGCATGGGGTGCCGAGCCGGAAGAAAATTGGGGCGTACTTACCGTTCCCTCAGGAGATTCGTTCGAACGGCGGCGCATTCCCCCGGTCATCTGCGACTACCGGGATTATTATTCGAATGTACGCGATGTGATTCTGGGGCGAGCGTCGCTGGCGGTCACGCCGGAGTGGGCGCTGGATGTGATGCGGCTACTTGAGCTCGCACGCGCGAGCAGCCAGAAGCGCCGTACGATTCCGTGGTGATGAGTGGATTCTCTTTCGAGTCACACTTTTCAGCAAGCATCGAAGAACTTCCGCGTATAATCTGTTTTCTCCGAGGAAAGGGAGGAGCAGCTCGCTGCCCATGACCATCGAACTGGCACCCTCGATTCTTTCCGCAAACTTCGCGCGGCTTGGCGAGGAGGCGAAAGCGGCGCTGGACGGCGGCGGCACGGTGCTCCATTGCGATGTGATGGACGGTCACTTTGTGCCGAATATCACGATTGGGCCGTTGGTCGTGGCCTCGCTGAGGAAAGCTCTTCCCAACACCATCCTCGATTGCCACCTAATGATCGAACACCCTGACGAATTCATTCCTGCTTTTGCGGAAGCCGGCGCCAGCTGGATCTCCGTGCACCAGGAAGCCTGCGTTCATCTTCATCGCACGCTGCAACAGATTGAGTTACACGGATGCAAATCAGGCGTGGTGCTGAATCCCGCCACGCCGGTGCACATGGTGGAAGAAGTGCTGGATATGGTTCATCACGTTCTGGTGATGTCCGTGAATCCGGGATTCGGAGCACAAAAATTCATTCCTGGCGCTCTCCACAAGATTAAGACTCTCGCCGAAGTCCGCGAAGAGCTTGGCCTTTCGTTCCGCATCGAAGTGGATGGCGGGGTGGCACTCGATACGGTCGGTGATGTGGTGCGTGCGGGGGCGGAGCTGCTGGTCGCGGGTCATGCGGTTTTCGGGAAAGGCAACGTTCGCGAAACCGCAAAAAAACTTCTGGAAGCGGCGCGTGCCGCAACGCTCACTCGTGCTTGAGCGAGATAGCACCGGCAAAAATATGAGACCACTTGAAGACCTGTTTCTTTTCTACTGCTCCTGATAATTCCAGGTCAGCCCGCCATCAACGAAAAACGTCGTTCCAGTCGCGTAGTCGGATTCCGAACTCGCCAGGAATGCCGCCATTGACGCTACATCTTCTGGTTTGCCCAGCCGCTTCAGCGGAATGTTTCCGAGTAACGCTTTCAGCTTGACCGGGTCGTTCAACAGCTTCGTGTTGATGGGTGTTTCGATGGCTCCCGGGGCGATGTTGTTGATGGTGATGCCGAGCGGGGCGAGTTCGATCGAGAGGTTGCGCGTCAGCATTTTGACGCCGCCCTTGCTTGCGCAATAGGAAGTGAAATGCGGGAAGGGAAGCTCTTCATGCACCGAGCTGATGTTGATGACTTTGCCGCCGGCCTTCGCCCGCATGCGGTGTTTCACGAATTCCTGCGTGATGAAGAAAAGACCTTTTAGATTGACGTTCAGGACCGCGTCGTAATCTTCTTCAGTGGCGTCCCAGAAATCGGCGCGGCGTTCTAGTCCTGCGTTGTTGACGAGGATGTCGATCTTTCCAAACTGCGCCACAGTATCTGCGATGAATTTCTGCCCATCCGCAACGCGGCCTACGTCGCATTGGAATCCAACAGCTTTTCGCCCCAGCTTCTGAATTTCCGCTGCTACTTCCTCCGCCCCCGCCTTGTTCGAGCGGTAGCAAAAGGCCACGTCCGCACCTTCCTGCGCGAACCGCTTCGCAATGGCCAGCCCGATTCCCTGGCTTCCGCCCGTAATTGCCGCTACCTTTCCCTCCAGCCTGTTTGCCACGATTTTCTCCTTACGTCATGTTCAGAAGTGTGATGCGCGAGGCTGGCTTTTGTTTCAAGGATCGGCTTACGCTGCTGTGCTTCAGGCGCCGGGCAGAAATCCCTCCACGGTCTACTTAGCATGATAGAGACCGGGAAGCATCACGAAATGCATGCTTTCTGCGAGTCCGTAAACTGATCTACCATCCCCGCTCAATTCCCTTCGCCAACCGGTTGAGCGGAGCACCCGCCAGCTCCACAGGGTGTGACGGACCCTGTCCGAGAGGCCAGTTAATCTTCTGTGTGCGCGGTCAATTGGCCGCCCCGGGGACTCCACAGCAAAGCTATCCTGTGAGGAGGAGAATTGCGATGAAATACATACCGTTTGCAGTTGTTCTTGTGGCGCTGATTCCCTATCCAAGGTGAAAGCCGATGCAATCCCGCCAGAGGTTGTACGGACGCCTGCGCCAGCTTCCGGAAGAACCCCCCAGACGGAGAGCCGCATGGCCCTCCTGGGAATTATCGAGCCCGAGACGTTGCGGTCAAAGTCGAAAGCAGAAGCAAACGCGGCAGGGGACGTGGCGACACCTCGAACAGGCACTGAGCCTGAGCCCGAAACGGAGCCAGGAGCAAATGTAACGCCGCAGTCTGCACGGTTTGAGATGAAACACAATGCCAGCCTGGGAGATATTGCGCGGGCATATCAAAGAAATTCGCAAGCTCAAGCAGCCGCGGCGCGGGAAGACATCGTGGAGCTAAAGAAGCTACCCACTGAAGTGAAACTTACGGCAGCACCGACGGCTCCTGCGCCTGAAACGCCAACGACTACGCTGCTTCAGCCTGGCCAGAAGGCTAACGCCTTGACAGCGGCACAAGCGCCGGCGTCTGAATTGACGCGGGAAGAAACCCCGCCAGCAATTACGCCAGCTTCTGTGACACTCACCGGGCCTCAGCCCGCAGCGAAGACTGAAGTTCTTGCAGCGCCACAAACGCCAGTGCCTACGGTGAAAGCCGAAACGAATTTGCCACCGGTTATGACGACACCGGTCATAACTCCCGAACCTCGGTCAGACGGGAAGACGGAAGTATTTGCATCGGCAGGAGCACCGCCGTCACAAGTGATGCCCGAAGCGAGTCCGGTGGCAGCTCCGGGGGCAGAAGAAGTCGCAGCAAGTGAGCCACAGAAAAGCGTCAAGCTAGGAGTGTTTGTCGAGCCCCAGACGCCATCGCCGGAGATAAATCGCCCGCCAGAAATAGTTTCTTACGATAGCGCTCAGGAAGATGGATTCAATGATGGGCAACGAGCGGGGTGCACAAAAAACGTGTCCTTAGGAAGCCTGGATAAGGAGAAACTATTTCTGGCTATTCCGGAATGGGCAGCGAACTGGTACGAAAAGAATCAGAAGAGGTTTCCAGGGATGTGTTTCTCTGACTCGCCCATGCCCGGAGCACAAAATTACCTGGTTGTCTTTTACACCTCCGCGCCGGCCGTTTCTGGAATCGACCCGCTGAAGAACATATCTGCTTCGGCCGACATGTCGCCCCTCTCGGGAGTCGGAACTTTCACGACGAGCTACGGCTCAACGTGGCACTACACCTATGACCGAACAGCGACGACGACGGTTACTACCGTCTTGACGGAAAAAGTGCCCCACAACCTGCAACCAAATGTTCTCTATGCCACTGCGTACTCCGAGCAAGGCATTCCGATTTCTCAGCACTGGCCCACGGCCATGACGAATAAGGGCAGGGAAATATCCGGGAAGCCCGGAAAGAACCGGGATGCGTCACTCCCAGCAATTCATATGATGGGCGAATTGCTGAACGAAATGGCGGAAGACATCGCGAAGCACTAGCCCTTGCAGACGTACTTACCGCAGGTGCAGGAGACTGTCTCGGTGGGAAGTTCCTTTTCCATCAGTTGCCGACAAACTGACACTTTTCCTGCCACATATCGATACCCGTCTCTTCTTCTGACTGGGCCAGCTAAAATAAAGTTTACTAGGCAGGTATCCGGTAGTCTGTCCCAATGGGCGCAAGAGCAAATTTAGGACGAGGCGCATTCTGCATGCGAGAATGGATGCCGGCTTCGAATGGAAATGCTCACTCGACAAATTCTTGCGATCGTAGCACCTACGGTAGTCCGAAGCGTGCGGCGCTGGATCTTCCATCTCGGCGGATTGGGTTTTATTCCTCTGGGACTCCTGGACAGCTCCGTGATTCCACTCCCAGGAAGCATGGGTGTGCTGACGATCGTCTTATCTGCAGGCAATCAAGGGTTATGGCTTTATTACGCCTTGATGGCGACGTTTGGTCCGTGATCGGAGGCTTCGTCATCTACCGGCTTGCTCGCAAAGGAGGGAAGGAGACGCTCGAACGCAAGTTCCCGGCCAGGAGGCTCGAGAAGGTTTACAAGATCTTCAGGCTATGGGGCTTTGGCGCCATCGCCATCGCCGCCTTGCTGCCACCGCCAGCGCCCATGGTTCCATTTCTTTTTGCCGCGGGCGCCATGCAATATTCCGTGAAAAAATTTCTCTTTGCACTAACGCTAGGCCGGATTATCCGATACTCCCTCCTAGCGTTCCTGGCGGCGCGTTAAGGACGGCAAATGCTTAGGGTCATCTCGCAACAGGGACATCCGGTCTTCAATGCGGTTATCGGGCTGATTACGGCGGTAATGGCGGCTCTCATTTTCATTCTCGTAAGTAAACGCAAAAAACGAGCACACCGCTAGCCAACTTTTGGGCTACTGAGAGCAATTGGACACGTTTCGCGCCTACGGCGCTGGGGAAGTGCCTTCTATTAGAACGAGCACGATGTTTCCTGCCCCTACAACAGCCGAGCTGGGCGCTAGGCGATGGTGACTTCGGGACTAAGGTAGACGTCCTGAATGGTGTTGAGGAGCCGGACGCCTTCCTTCATGGGGCGCTGGAAGGCCTTGCGCCCGGAGATGAGGCCGGTGCCGCCGGCGCGCTTGTTGATCACGGCGGTGGCTACAGCTTCTTCGAAGTCGTTTGCGCCGGAGGCGCCGCCGCTATTGATCAAGCCTGCGCGGCCCATGTAGCAGTTGGCCACCTGGTAGCGCGTCAAGTCGATGGGATGGTCGCTGCAGAGATCGGTGTAGATGCGCTTGTCGAATTTGCCATAGCTGGAATCGCCGATGTTGAGCGCCGCATAACCGCCGTTATTTTCCGGGAGCTTTTGCTTGATGATGTCCGCCTCGATGGTTACGCCGAGATGGTTGGCCTGGCCGGTGAGATCGGCGGAGACGTGATAGTCCTTGTCCTTCTTAAAGGCGTTGTTGCGCAAATAGCACCAGAGGACTGTGGCCATGCCTAGTTCGTGGGCCTTCGCGAAGGCCTGGCTGATCTCCACGATCTGGCGGCCGCTCTGGTCGGAGCCGAAATAGATGGTGGCGCCGACGGCTGACGCGCCCATGTCGTAGGCCTGCTGCACGGTGCCGAAGAGAATTTGATCGGCCTTGTTCGGGAACGTCAGCAGCTCATTGTGATTGATCTTTACGATGAAAGGGATCTTGTGGGCGTACTTGCGCGCGACGGAGCCGAGCACACCGAAGGTGGAAGCCACGGCGTTGCAGCCGCCGTCGATGGCCAGCTTGACGATGTTCCCGCCATCAAAGTAATCGGGATTCTTGGCGAAGCTCGCGCCGCCGGAGTGCTCGATGCCCTGGTCGACGGGCAGGATCGAGAGATAGCCCGTGCCGCCAAGGCGGCCGTGGCCAAACATGCGCTGCAGATTTGCCAGCACGCGAAGATTGCGGTCCGTCGAGGCGTAGATGCGGTCGACAAAATCCGGGCCGGGAAGATGCAGGCGCTCCTTGGCGATTTTCGGCGTCTTGAATCCCAGCAGGGAATCTGCCTTTGCGCCGAGATAGGTTTCAATTTTTCCCTGGATCGTGCTGGTTGCCATTTCTTTCTCCTCATTTCAGGTGCGACCGCCAAGCGGTCGATTCATCTGTGACTGCCGTGCAGTCAAATCAAGCGTGACCGTAAACCGGTCAACTATTCTCGAATTCCCATCGAAAGCATGCTGCCGGCGGCAGTGTCCACCAGCCAGAGCAGTTTTCCGTTTTTCGGCTGGAGCAGTTGCGCAGGCAATTGTTCCGGCTCGAACGGCCCTTCCAGCACGGCCTTCAGTGCGGGGGCTTTGTCCGCGCCTGTCACCATGAAGATGACTTGCGCGGCGTTGCTGGCGGCCGGCGCGGTGAGCGTGATGCGCTCCGCGTACAATTTGCCCACCCAGTTTCTCACGGCGATGCGTCCATCTGCATGCAAAGCTTTTGTTCCCGGGAAAAGCGAGAGAGTGTGACCCTCGTTGCCCATTCCCACCAGCACGAGATCAAAGCGCGGATACTCTCCATCCTTCAGCTTGAAATATTCGCGCAGAGCCTTTTCGTATTCTAGGGCGGCCTGGCCCGCATCCGGATATTCGCCTTTGATCCGCGTGACCTGTTCCGGTTTCATCGGCGACTTTGAAATCATCGCTTCCGTCGCCATGCGAAAATTGCTGTCGGGATGGTCCGGTGGGACGTGGCGCTCGTCGCCAAAGAACAGTTGTATTTTATCCCAAGGGACCTGCGAACGGAGCGCCGGATCAGTGACGAGGAGGCTATAGAGCGCTTTGGGCGTCTTGCCTCCGGCAAGGGAGACGCTGCAAGCGCCTTTCTCGCGCGCGGCGACCGTGGCGGCTTGAATGAATTCCTGCGCGGCGCGTTTTGCGATGGCCGCTCCGTCCGCCAGGATTCGAATCTCACGCTCCACACGCGCTCCTCTCAGGTGATGATTCCCGCTTTATCGGGAGCGGCGATCCGGCCGCGCTTGTCAACTTCTTCTTCCCCGATGCGCCGCCACGACCGGCCGTCGCGTTCCAGCAATTCGTCTGCCTCGATAGGACCCCACGAACCTGCCGCATAGTTCGGGAAACCACGGGCGGGCAAAGCGTGCCAGACGTCCAGGATGGGCTGAATCACATTCCATCCGGCTTCGACCATATCCGAGCGCTGGAAGAGCGTGGCATCGCCCGCCATGCAATCACGCAGCAGCCGCTCGTAGCCGGTGCTGTGCTCCAATCCGAAATAGGTGCAGTAATCGAAATCCATATTCACGAGGCCGAGCTTCATGACCGATCCGGGAACCTTTGCGCCGAAGCTCAACGAAATGCCTTCCTCGGGTTGAATATGGATGACGAGGCGGTTGGTTTCCAGATTTCTTACCGTGGTGTTGCGGAACAGGACGAAGGGTGTCCTGCGGAACTGGATCACGATCTCCGTCGTGCGTTGCGCGAGCCGCTTTCCCGTGCGCAGGTAGAACGGCACGCCCGCCCAGCGCCAGTTGTCGATCTGCAATTTCAGCGCGACAAACGTTTCCGTATTCGAATCCGGCGCCACCTCCGGTTCGCTGCGGTAGCCAACGATGCGCTGGCCGTCCACCGTGCCGGGGCCGTACTGGCCGCGGACCATGTTTTTCAAGACATCTTCGGGGCTGAGCGGCTGGATGGCGTGCAGGACTTCGGCTTGTTTATTGCGGACTTGATCGGCGTCGAAGGAAATGGGCGGCTCCATGGCCGTCATGGTCAGCAGCTGGAACAAGTGATTGGGAACCATGTCGCGCATGGCGCCGGCGGTCTCATAAAAACCGCCGCGATGCTCGACGCCTACGGTTTCTCCGGCAGTAATTTGCACGTGGTCGACGTAGTTGCGATTCCACAGCGGCTCGATGATGTTGTTGGTGAAACGGAACACCATCAAGTTCTGCACCGTCTCTTTGCCGAGATAATGGTCGATGCGGTAGATCTGTTTTTCCGTCAGGACCTGTTTCAGATCCTGATTGAGCTGGCGCGCCGAGTCCAGATCGTGTCCAAAAGGTTTCTCCACAATCACACGTGCCCAGTGGTTGTTTTCTTCCTTGGTTAGTCCGACCTGCCCGAGTTGCTTGACGATCGTCGAAAAGAATCGCGGAGCCACTGCCAGATAGAAGAACTTGTTGCCCTGCGTGCCATGGCGCTTGTCGACTTCGTCGATCTGTTGCTGGAGGCGCTTGTAGGCTTCGGCGTCGCCAAAATCGCCCTTTACGTAATAAATCCGCTCGGCAAACCAGTCCCAGATCTTCAGGTCGATCTGCTTCGGCGCGTACTTGGGGATTTCTTCGGCCATCGTCTTGCGGAAGCTTTCCGTGGTTTGATCGTTACTGGCAAA
>WNEZ01013928.1_pt1 | contig 11443 bp, 5 predicted proteins | sample 5400521 | NCBI WGS metagenome assembly WNEZ01 (sample SAMN13153339, study PRJNA577476) | soil metagenome | isolation source: 120 cm saprolite under Douglas fir tree site 2 hole 1 replicate 1 | place: USA:California | collected 2015-04-18
CCGCCCGTTGCGGCCGCGGCCGGGATCGGCCGCAGGACAATGCCGCCGGCCGCGCCGGCTGCGAGGGCGCCGGCAAGCTTCAGGAGATCGCGCCGGCTGCTGACTTTGGTGCCATCGGGGCCGTCGGAGTCCTCGCCCTCGAGGGCCTGCAGCCGGGCGGTCAGCTCCAGCAGCCGTTCACGGAGCTCAGAGACCTCCTCACGGGTTGCGGTATCGGTCGAGCCGTTGGCGTTTTTCATGATGGCCTCCTGCGAGGTTGCTCGAACCACTTGGGGGCACTGTCCGATCGAGTCCGCGGCTCCGATCGCTCCGGCCGTGCCAGCTGCCGAAGACGTTCCATCAATGGAGCCAGGTTGTGCGAGCGCTCAATCTGCCGGGCCTCGCGCCGGGGCACGAGGAACCAGCTTTTCTGCTTCATATTTGCCTCCTCCGAGGTGTCCTTCCTCCGCGCGGATTCTAGCCGTCGCGCCTTCACAAGTCCAGCCGTTCTAATTTCCCTCCCCCGCTCGCGGAAATTTGCCTCCCCCGCTCGCGGGGGGTGGGGGCTTATTGCGCCAGCACGCCACGCCGGCGGTGCCGCTCAACGTCACGCTTTTACCGAAGCCGATTGGTATCCTTGACCGCGTAGTCGTCGCGCCCAAGGAGGTCTTTCTCATGGCTGTCACCACCCAAGCTCGCCCCGAATCGCGCGCAACCACGACCAAGAAATGGGTCTACCTCTTCGAAGAGGGAAACAAGGACATGCGCGACCTGCTCGGCGGCAAGGGAGCGGGTGTCGCCGAGATGACGCGGGCCGGCCTGCCGGTGCCGCCCGGGTTCACGATCACCACCGAAGCCTGCAACGCCTATTACGCCTCGGGCAAGAAGTTCCCCGACGGTATGTGGGACCAGGCGATCGAGGCGCTGCACCACGTCGAGGAAAAGACCGGCAAGAAACTGGGCGACGTCAAGAACCCGCTTCTGGTCTCCGTTCGGTCGGGCGCCAAGTTCTCGATGCCAGGCATGATGGACACGGTCCTCAACCTGGGCTTGAATCCGCAGACGCTCGAGGGGCTGGCCAAGCTGACGAACGACCGTCGCTTCGCGCTCGACGCCTACCGGCGCTTCATCCAGATGTTCGGCAAGATCGTGCTCGGCATCGGGGCTGAAAAATTCGAGCATCGGCTCGAGCTCGCCAAAGAAAAGGCCAAGGTCAAGACCGATCCCGAGCTGAAGCCGGAGCATCTTGAGAAGCTGGTCAAGGAATTCAAAGACATCATCCTCAAAGAGAGCGGCAAGCCGTTCCCGGACGATCCGCTCGAGCAGCTCCGCGCCTCCATCGAGGCGGTCTTTTCATCGTGGAACAACAAACGCGCCACCGACTACCGCAACTTCAACAAGATCCCGCATGACCTCGGCACGGCGGTCAACGTCCAGACCATGGTCTTCGGCAACATGGGCAACGACTCGGGCACCGGCGTCGCCTTCACGCGCGATCCCAACACCGGCGAGAAGGTCCTCTACGGCGACTACCTGCCGAACGCGCAGGGCGAAGACGTCGTCGCGGGCATCCGCACGCCCCAGCCGATCTCGTCACTGAAGAAGCAGATGCCGGACGTCTACAAGGAGTTCGAGACCAACGCCGAGCGGCTGGAGAAACATTACCGCGACGTCCAGGACCTCGAGTTCACCATCGAGAAGCGAAAGCTCTGGATGCTGCAAACGCGTTCGGCCAAGCGGACCGCCCAGGCGGCGGTGAAGATCGCCGTCGACATGGTCGGCGAGAAGCTGATCAGCGAGGACGAGGCCGTCCAGCGGGTCGAGCCAACCCAGGTCGACCAGCTGCTCCATCCGCGCATCGATCCCAAGGCCAAGCCGAAAGTGATCGCGAAGGGCATCGATGCTTCGCCCGGCGCCGCCAGCGGCAAGGCGGTCTTCGACGCCGACCGCGCCGAGGAAAAGGCGAAGAGCGGTGAGGCCGTCATCCTCGTTCGCATCGAGACCAACCCGGATGACGTCCACGGCATGATCGCGGCCAAAGGCGTCTTGACCGCCCGCGGCGGCAAGACCAGTCACGCCGCCGTGGTCGCGCGCGGCATGGGCAAGCCCTGCGTCGCCGGCGCGGAGAGCCTGAAGATCGACCTCGAGAAGCGCTTCTTCACCGTCGACGGGGTGAGAGTCAAAGAGGGCGACCTGATCACGATCAACGGCACGACGGGCGAGGTGATCCTGGGCTCGGTGCCGATGATCGAGCCGGCCATCAACAAGGATCTCAATCAACTGCTGACCTGGGCCGATGCCCGGCGGCGGCTCGGCGTATGGGCCAACGCGGACTATCCGCGCGACGCGAAGGTCGCGCGCAGCTACGGCGCCGAGGGTATCGGGCTCTGCCGCACCGAGCACATGTTCATGGAGCAGGAGCGGCTGCCCATCGTCCAGAAGATGATCCTGGCCGCGGACGAGAAGGAGCGGCGCCAGTGGCTCGCCAAGCTGCTGCCCTTCCAGCGCTCGGATTTCGTCGGCATCCTCAAGGAGATGCACGGCCTGCCGGTCATCATCCGGCTGATCGACCCGCCGCTGCACGAGTTCCTGCCGAACTACGACGAGCAGCTGGTCAAGGTCACGACCATGCGGTTGAAGAAGGCGCCCAAGAAGAAGCTCGAACAAGAAGAGGCGCTCCTCAAGGCGATCGAGGGCATGCGCGAGCAGAACCCGATGCTCGGCCTGCGCGGCATCCGGCTGGGGCTGCTCTACCCCGAGATCATCGAGATGCAGGTGCGTGCCATCGTGGAGGCCGCCATCTCGCTCAAGAAAAAGAACGTCGACGTCAAGCCCGAGATCATGATTCCGCTGGTCAGCCACGTGAATGAGCTGCAGCGCACGCACGAGACGGTGGAGCGGGTGGTCAAACAGGTCTTCGGCGAGCTGAAGATGGAAATCCCCTACAAATTCGGGACCATGATCGAGATCCCGCGCGCCGCCCTGACGGCGGGAGAGATCGCGAAGGTCGCGGAATTCTTCTCCTTCGGCACCAACGACCTGACCCAGACGACCTTCGGCTTCTCGCGCGACGACGCCGAGGGCAAGTTCCTGTTGAAGTACGTCGAGGAGAAGATCCTGCCGGTCAACCCCTTCGAGTCACTCGACACCGTCGGCGTGGGCCGGCTGATGAAGATCGCGGTGGAGGAAGGTCGGAAGGCTCGCCACGACATGGAGATCGGCATCTGCGGCGACGGCGGCGCAGGCCGCGATGGAAACGAAGGAGCGCGACCGCTAGAAGGCCCCCACCCTACCCTCCACCGCAAGCGGGGGAGAGAAAGGACGAGGGACAAGGGACCCTTGACCGCTCGCGTGACGGCGGCCAAAATGGCTGCGGGAGGGATCTTGAGAAGTCGCCGCGTGTCGCGAAAACCCCTGCTCGCTGCTGGCTTGTGCCTCGCGCTGGCGCTGGTTGGGCAGGCTGGCCCGAGTTCGGCCGCGGCTGCGATTCCGACGGGGACCGGTAGCTGGGTCTGGCAAAATCCGCTCCCGCAGGGGAACCCGTTGTCGGGACTCAGTTGTGCGGATATCTCCCACTGCGTTCTGGTCGGAGAGTCCGGTACCACGCTGATCACGATCGATGGAGGCCTCAGCTGGTCGAGCGGGGCCTCCGGCACGGCCAGGAACCTCATGGGCGTCAGTTGTCCGAGTGCAGTGATCTGCTTCGGCGTCGGTGACGCGGGCGTCATCCTTCGCTCTGCGGATGGCGGCCTCACCTGGTCGACCCAGGTGTCCGGCACCGCGAACGCCCTTTCCGGCATCAGCTGTCCAAACCCGGCCACATGTTTCGCGGTCGGCGCGTCAGGCACCATTCAGGCCACCACCAACGGAGGCGCCACCTGGAGCGCTCAGGCAGTTTCGCCCAACACGTCGACGCCCCTCAACGCGATCAGCTGCGCCACGTCGACCGCTTGTGTTGCGGTGGGTGGTGGCACGAATGCGGGGGCGGTCGCCGTCTTTACAGCAGATGGGGGAGTCCATTGGTCGGCTGGTAGTCCGACGCCGGTCAACGGACTTCTGTCCGTGAGCTGCCCGAGCGCGACGGTCTGCCTGGCAGTGGGCGAGTGGGGCACGGCATTGAAGACGACCGACGGTGGGGCGAACTGGGTGACGTTGCAGCCGAACGTGGTGCAAAGCGCGATAACTGGTATCAGCTGCCCGACGACAGCGACATGCCTTGCCCTCGCATCTGGCGGGACGATTGTGACGACCGATGGGGGCACGACCTGGGTGACGAGGTCGACGTCCACGTCCTGGGCCATTGCCTGCCCCAGCGTGACGACGTGCTACGCCGCCGGACTCTATGGAGCGATCGCAACGACAACCGACGGCGGAAATTCGTGGTACTCGTTGTCGTACACCGTCACCACAGAGCCGTTGATTCGCGTCAAGTGTCCCACCTCGGCGCCACGACGTTCTCGCTCGGGGGGATCGACTGCCCCACGACAACCGTATGTTTCGCTGTCGGCTCGATGCAAGACTCCTCCGCCGCGGTTGTCTACACGACGAACGGTTGGGTGACGTGGACCCTGAAAGCTTCAGCCGGTCCAAACTACCTGAGCCGTATCAGCTGCGCGAGTATCACGACCTGCGTCGCGGTCGGCTACGCAGGGAGCACGTTGCGAACGACGGACGGCGGCGTCACTTGGTCCGCCAGCACCGCACCGACCGTAGCAACGCAGCAGCTGTGGGCCGTCGATTGTCCAAGCGCCACTGCCTGCTTCGCGGTTGCCAACGGCAACCCCAATCAGATTTTCGCCACGACGGACGGGGGCGCGACCTGGTTACCTCAATCGTCGCCGCCGACAAATCTTCTCTGGGACCTCGACTGCGCCACACCGACGACGTGCCTGATAGCGGGTCGTGGCCAGATCCTGGGGACCACGAATGGAGGGGCGAACTGGAGCTTGCAGAACGCGGGCACCAACAATGACCTCGTTGGCATCGACTGTCCCGGGAGCACGGCCTGTTTCGCGGTCGGCTATTCGGGGACCATTCTCGCGCTTCCGACGGGGCCACCTCCCCCGTGGTGGACTCAGCCGGCCCAGCCGCTAGCGGTTCCAGCGCCGCCCGGCCCCTGGTACCTGAATGGGGTCAAGCCGCCGACCGCGACGCCTGCGTCAACGCACGCTGCGCCATGGACCCAATCGACTCACCTGACTCCGTCGCCGAGCGGATCGCCTCTTCCGGCGCCAACGCAGGCTAAGGTTTCTCGCGCGCTGGCCAGCCTGGTGGAACAGATCGCTAGCGCGCTCCCGAGTCTCTTTCCCTCCCCCGCTGTGCGGGGGACGGTAGGGTTGGGGCGTCCTGACTAGCGAAGGCCGGGCATAACTTCTCGGGCGAAGGTGCGCATTCCCGGCACGAAGTCTTCAACCGTCGAGCCGAAGTAGGCGCAGACGTGCTCTGCGCCGGCCTTCTGGAAGGCTGTGACTTTCGCAAGGACGGTATCGGGGTCGCCAATAAGTGACGTGCGAGCGCCCAATTCGACCCGCCGGCCGTTGGCGTAGAGTCGCACCTGCTCGGCCTTGAGGCCGAATTCATCTGGTTTCAATCCGGTCGATTGCCACACATCGCCAAGGGTCGCGGCGCGTTTGAGGGCGGCGTCAGACCCGCCGCCAATCATGATAGGGAGCCTCTCCCCTTGCGGTGGCGGCGGCCCGAAGTAGCCCTCTTCATAGCGATAGAACTGCCCGTCGAACGGTCCTTCCGCACCTGACCAGAGGTGGCGAAACAGGCGGATCGCCTCATCCAGTCGCTTGCCGCGAGTGGTCCACACGCCGCTTGCCCCGACGTTGCGAAATTCCGGCTCCGAGTAGCCGGCGCCCAGCCCAAGGGTGAAGCGGCCATTCGACAGCAGGTCGAGCGTTGCCGCTTGCTTGGCGACGACGAAGGGATTGCGCATGCCGAGCACGATCACCGACGTGCCAAGACGGATCCGGCTGGTGCGCGCCGCGAGATAGCCAAGCAGCGTCATGGGTTCGATCACCCACGGATAGCGATCCTTCAGGTCGGGGCCGACCACGACATGGTCGAGTGGCCAGACGCCGCTGAATCCGAGCTCCTCAGCGACTTCCGTGATTTCAGTGAGCTGGCCTAGCGTGACGCCACGATGACCGTTCGGGAGAGCGATATGGACGTCCACGAGTTAGAAGATACCCGGAAGACCCGTCCTCTTTGGGCTCGTCTGGGGACCGGGGCCCGTAACCGTCACTCCCAATCCGCGTTCCTGTTGGTGTGAGGATACGCTCGCAGCGACTTCTCGTGATCGTCGCCGGGGCCGCGGTTGCCCTCATTGCCGGGTCCATTACCGCTTTCGCACTGTGGTCATCGCGGCAGGCGCCACGGGTCGCACTGCACCCCTTTGCAACCTCTTCCCCAACACCTAGCGCTTCGTCGGACTTGGGCAACCCGTTCGGCGTTATCCCAAGTAGCCCAAGCGCGTCACCGACGGCGCCTGAGACGTCGATTTCGCCGACGGCAACAGCAAATGCCGATAATGGCCCGCCCCTACCGGCCTCGTCGACGCCCAGTCCGAACCAGGCCATGATCGGCGCGGACGTCGATGGCCGGCCGATTCTCGCCTCAGTAGAGAGCTGGCCCGGCCGTGGCACGACCGCGATGACCACCACCTGGAAATGGGACGGTGCGCGATGGAAGGCGATTCGAAGCGATCTCCCGGTCGACATAGGGAGCGCCCTGGTCTATGAGTCACACTTGAGGAAGGTTGTTCAACTTTCCGGGGGAATAACTGGAATCCCCTACGGCATGTGGGGCTGGGACAGCGTCGGCTGGGCCCGAGTGCAGGTCGCCGTTCCTCCGCCTGGTAAGGAGATGGCCTTGCTCTCCTGGGATCCGCCGCGCCACCAACTCGTTGCCCTCATTCCTGAAACGTACGAGACATCATCGACATGGACCTTCGACGGTGTGACCTGGACGAGGGCCGCCACCGCGGTCAATCCGCCTGCCCGCCGTCTAGCCGGCATGGCCTACGACAACAACACGTCATCGGTCGTCCTCTATGGAGGCGACCACATCGTCGGTGGTTCCGGACCACAACTGAACGACACCTGGACATGGGATGGAACGACCTGGACGGAGAAGCATCCCGCGACAACGCCGGGCGGCTGCGCGGCGCAGCTCGCCTACGATGCCGCGACGAGCCAGATAATGCTGTTGTGTCAGGGGCCATCGACTGGCGTCACCATGTGGTCCTGGACGGGCACAACCTGGACGCAGCTGCATCCCAACGTCGTCCCACCGGAGTCATATACCCTCTATATGACGTACGACGCCGTCCGCGGGGAGCTCGTGTATTTCGGTCAGCCGAAGGGTGGGCCTTCCTCGCAGACCTGGACGTACGCGAACGGCCAGTGGCAGCGGGACACCTGATTAGCTCAATTTTGGATCGGAATCGCGACGATCGGACCGATCAGCAGCTCGCGGTGAACGCCAGAACCCTGGCGACGACCCGAGACGTTGACACCGAGGCCGGTCAACGTGATCGACTGTTGGAGGGTGCCGGCGTTGTCCGTGATCGTCATTCCACCACTACGTTTCCCAACCTGGCTCGGCGTGAAGCTGATGCTCAGCGTGCAGCTCGCGCCCGCCGCGATCGTTGCCGGCAATGTACCACAGGTATCGGTTTCGCTGAAATCGCCGCTCATCACGATCTTGCTGATGATCAGTGGTTCGGTTCCGTTATTCGTGAGCGTCACGGCGGCTGGAAGACTCGGCGCATTCACTGGTTGCTGGCCGAAGTCAACACCCGCGATGACCATGTTCCCGACGGTGAGCTGGGCACCGGGCCCGGCGCCGATGCCGCTCAGCGGCAACTTCTGCGTGCCGGCATCGTCGACCACGACCAGGTTGGCGGCGGCGAGGTTCGTGTGGGGGACGTTCATGCCGTACGGTCCGGCGATGCCAGGCACGAACGTCACGTCAATCACGCACTGACCACCTGGAGCGAGGGTGTAGGGAGTGACGGGGCACGCGCTGCCATCCACCTTGAAGTCCACCGGGTCATCCGACGTCATCGAGGCGATCGTCAGCGGCCCATCCCCTGAGTTGATCAGCGTCACCATCTTCAGCAACCCCGGCGTGCCGGCCCGTACGGTGCTGCCGAAGTCGAGGGCCGAGGCGGGAACGAAGGCGACCTGCGGCGCGGCACCGGTTCCGATCAAGACGACGGTCTGCGGCGTTCCGGCCGCGTCGTCCGTGATCGTCAGCGTTCCGGAGCGCGCCCCCTTCGAGGCCGGCGTGAAGCGAACCGTGACCTGGCAGGACTGACCCCCCGCGAGTCCGGTGTTCGGGCAATCGGTGGTCGCGGCGAATTCCGCGGACGGCGTTGCCTGGACGGCACTGACCGTGATCGGCAACGGGCCTTTGTTAAAGAGGGTGACGTCCTGTTGACCGGTCTTGCCGACGTTGACCGGGCCCAGATCGAGCGGGTTCGGGTTGAGGTCAACCGGGTAGCCCGGCTCGGCGACCACCACCGTTGTAATACCGACCGGCTCGCCGGGGGTCAGCTCGAACTTGAAATGCCCGGTTTCGTTTATCGCCAGCGGTGTCCCGGCGCTCGCATTCTCTGCGATCGGATGCTCGGTGGCGACGGTCGTGCTCGAGGCGTCCAGGTAGGTGATGACCGCCCTCACGCTGTCGACCTTCACCGCGCCGTTGTTGGTCACACTTCCGCAGACCCAGTCAGCCGAATAACCGGCCGGGCAGGGGTCGATGGTTGGAGCCAGTTGAATGTGGTAGGGCTGCGATGCCGCCTGCGCGAACGAAATCGCCCCGATCGTGAATCCCGTATATCCGACCGGCGCGGGGACGAGGACCAGCTCGAAGGGCGAGGTCTCGTTGGGACCAAGCACGTCCAGGGTTGCGTAGGTCCACGCCATATCGTTCGCCCTGGCGTCGGCGAGGCCGACGTTGACTCGAACCAGCGTCACGTTGCTGGTGGTGTTGTTCTGAAGCTGGCCGACGATGTGGATCGCCGTCACATTCCCAGGCAGCGTCTCCGTCCATGACGAGGACGAGATCAGGCCGATCGGCAGGGCGGCCGTCGCAGGGACTGCCGTCAGGAGGGCGGCCGGCATCGCCACGGTGGCGGCGGCCAGCCCGATCAGAGCGCGGCGTATCGACGGGCGCGCCGGCTTGCGGCGCGGAAAACCCACGCGCACAGTGTCCGGGCAGCACTCAGCGCGAACAAGGCCTCATGGGACGGTAGGCTAGGCACCGCTGACTGCCTCGTGGGGCAAACGCCTCGCCCGATCGGGCAACCCCCACCCTAATAGCTACCCTCCCCACGAGGGGGAAGGAAACGTCCGTTAAGCCAGCCGCTCTTTAAGGGCCGGCACCAGTTCCTCGAGCGGGACTCGGACCTGGGTCATCTCGTCACGCGAACGGATGGTGGCGGCTTTGTCGTTAACCGTCTCGAAGTCGATCGTGACCGCGAAGGGCGTGCCGATCTCATCCTGCCGCCGGTAGCGCTTGCCGATTGATTGTGTGTCGTCGTACTCCGTCCGGAAATGCGGCCGCAGCTGGTGCTCGACCTGCTGCGCCAGCTGGGTCAGCGGCTCCTTGCGCGAGAGCGGCAGCACGGCCACCTGGATCGGGGCCACGAAGTGGTGGAACTTCAGGACGACCCGCCGCTCACCGCGGACCTCTTCCTCGTGGTAGGCATCGATCATCAGCGTCAGCAGCGTCCGGTCGACGCCGGCAGACGGCTCGACGACGTGGGGCACATAACGTTCGCGAATCAGGTCGTCGAAGTAGGACATGTCCCTGCCCGATGCTTGCTGATGCGCGGTCAGGTCATAGTCGCCGCGGGCCGCGATCCCTTCCAGCTCGGACCAGCCGAAGGGGAACTCATACTCGACGTCGAAGGCGCCGCGCGCGTAGTGCGCGAGCTCTTCTTTACCGTGGGCGCGCAGCCGCAGGTGCTCGCGATGGATCCCGAGGCTGAGATACCAGTTGAGGCGTTGTTCTTTCCAGTACTCGAGCCACTTCATCTCGTCCGCCGGCGGCACGAAATACTCGAGCTCCATCTGCTCGAACTCGCGCAGGCGGAAGATCGAGTTGCCCGGCGTGATCTCGTTGCGGAACGCCTTACCGATCTGCGCGATGCCGAAGGGCGGCCGCATTCGCGTCGAGTTCAGGACATTGGCGAAGTTCACGAAGATCCCCTGGGCGGTCTCGGGTCGGAGGTAGACCTGCGTGCTCGAGTCCTCCACAGGACCGGCGAAGGTCTTGAACATCAGGTTGAATTGGCGGGCCTCGGTGAACTCGCCGCCGTCCTCGTCGTGCCGCTTCCCGCTTACCTGATCGGCGCGGAAGCGCTGGTGACATTTTTTGCATTCCAACAGCGGGTCGGTGAAGTTCTGGACGTGGCCGGACGCCACCCAGACCTTCGGGTTCATCAGAATGCCGGCATCGATACCCACCACGTCGTCGCGCAGCTCGACCATGCTGCGCCACCAGGCGCGTTTGATGTTGTTGCGCAGCGCCACGCCAAGAGGGCCGAAATCGTAGACACCCTGGATGCCGCCGTAGATCTCGCTCGATTGATAGAAAAAGCCGCGCTGCTTCGCCAGCGAGACGAGCTTTTCCATCAACGGCTTCGGTTGAGCCGAGGGCTTCTCGGGCGCGGCCTCCGCGGCTATTTGCGGGTTGTCGGCCATGGCTGCATTGTACGGACGGCCTCTCGTCGTAACTTCCCCTCGTCCGCGTTGTCTCTCTAGTGATGCCATCGGGTAAGGGGCTGCTCGCAGGCTTTCTGGCGACCTTCGTCGGGGCGCTTATTGGCATCGGAGCCTGGGCTGTCCTTGCCAACCTCCGACCGCCGGCGACCTTGACAAAATTCACGCCAGGACCGAGCGCCTCCTCGAGTCCGACAAACACCAATCGTCCGACGACGCCGGCCGGGTGTACACCGTCGACAGTCCTGCAAGCCAGCGCACCGAATCCCAACGACCCGTTGCCGCGTAACAGTGCCGCGATGGCGTACGACGCGGTGCGCCATCAAGTCGTCCTGTTTGGCGGCGATTCCGGCTTGGGCGGTCTGCTGGGGGATACCTGGGTCTGGAACGGATCAAGCTGGCGACAAGAAAACCCGGTCATCACCCCGCCGGCACGCGCGTATGCGCAGATGACCTTCGACGCGGCGCGCGGTCTGGTGGTCCTCTTCGGAGGAGGCGGAGGCGGCGGTCTGGACGATACCTGGACCTGGGATGGAAGCAACTGGACCGAGCAACACCCCGCCATAAGACCGCCGGTCGCCGCCGGATCGGCGATGGATTATGACGCGGCGCTCGGGCAGGTGGTGCTGGTGGCACGGGGGACCGGCCCGCAGCCGCAGACCTGGGCCTGGGACGGTGCGACGTGGCATCAGATCTCTACTGCACAGAGTCCGCGCAACCACAGCACG
>WNEZ01005141.1_pt1 | contig 11442 bp, 9 predicted proteins | sample 5400521 | NCBI WGS metagenome assembly WNEZ01 (sample SAMN13153339, study PRJNA577476) | soil metagenome | isolation source: 120 cm saprolite under Douglas fir tree site 2 hole 1 replicate 1 | place: USA:California | collected 2015-04-18
AGCGGTTGCCCTCGATATGCCCGCACCAGTCGACGCATTCGCTCCCGGTATGGGCGGCGATGCGGCCGCCGGCGTCCATGATGTGCAGTTGCCGGCTCTCACGGCCGCTGTCGGCGGCAATCAACGTTGCGACGATCTCGCGCGGGGTTTGTCCTTCACGCAGCAGCCTCACACCGTCGATGCCGTAATAGGGATTGACCAGCGCCTGGGTTGCGATGCCGCCGATACCGGCGGCGATATGGGGTACGCGGGCGCCCACCGCGAAGAACCGTGTCGCGACCGCGATCCCGAATTGGCCGGTTGCGTCGTCTCGGGCGATGATCGACCAAGTCATCTACGTTCTTTCAAGTCATCTCAGCCCTTACCGTCCGGCCGCGTAGCCCTGCATACCGCGGGGATTGGCGCCGGCGCGTCGTCGGCGGCCGACCTTCGAGGCCGCGGTGAGGCGGCCTTCCGACCAGTCGGGACCGGTCTCCACGATATGGCCGCGTTTCTTCAAATTATCGACGGTTGCCTTCGACACCCGGTTTTCTACCACGAGCACGCCGGGGCGCGCGGTGCGCGGCCAGAACGAGATCGGGAAATGCTCGGAATGCCACGCCGGCGCGTCGATCGCTTCCTGCAGATTCATTTTGGCGTGAACGTGGCGCAGAAAGAATTGCGTGGTCCATTGGTCCTGCTGATCGCCGCCGGGCGAGCCCCAAGCCAGATACGGCTCGCCGTCGCGCAGCGCCATGGTCGGACTGAGCGTGGTGCGCGGGCGCTTGCCCGGCGCCAGCGCTGCGGGGTGATTTTCCTCAAGCCAGAATATCTGCGCGCGGCTGCCGAGGCAGAAGCCGATTTCCGGAATCACCGGCGACGATTGCAGCCAGCCGCCGGACGGGGTCGCCGAGATCATGTTGCCGGCGGAATCGATGATGTCGAAATGCACGGTGTCGCCGCGCACTTCGCCGAAACGGCCGACGGTCGGCTCACCGGCGCCCATGGCGCCGACCGCCTCGCGGTTTCCTTCCTGACGGCGCAGTTTTACGACCGAGCCAAACCCTTCCACTGAGCCGGGGAGGAAGTCGAGCGAGGCTCTGTCCGAGATCAGCTTGCGGCGCTCGTCATTGTAGGCGTCGGACAACAGCGTCGTGATCGGGATTTCGTTGAAATTCGGGTCGCCGTAGAATTTCTCGCGGTCGGCGAAGGCGAGCTTGGCGCACTCGACTTGCAGATGAATGAACTCCGGTCCCGCGGGATCCAGGCCATCGAGTTCGAATCCCTTCAGCAGCGCCAGCTGCTGCAGCATCACGGGGCCCTGGCTCCAGACCCCGGGCTTGCAGACGGTGTAGCGGCCATAGTCGTACGTCAGCGGCGCTTCGACTGATGGCTGCCAGCGCGCCATGTCGTCGGCGCGCAACACGCCGCGATGCGGCGAGCCGCTGACGTCCATGATGTCCTGCGTGCGGCAGAATTGGTCGATCGCTTCGGCGACGAAGCCATGCGACCAGGCCTTGCGCGCGCGCTCGATCTGCGCGACGCGGTCGGCGCCTGCGCTTTCGGCTTCGTTCAGGATGCGGGCATAGGTTTCCGAAAGCGTCTTGTTGGTGAAGAGCGTGCCCGGTTTCGGCACTTCATTGTTCGGCAGATAGACCGCCGCCGACGTGGTCCAGTATTTGCGGAACATCTGCTCGACGGTCGCAATCGTGGCGGATGCGCGCTCCACCAGCGGATAGCCGTCCCGGGCATAGGCGATGGCCGGCTCGAGCACGTCGCGCAGCCGCAGCGTGCCGTAGTCGCGCAGCAGCAGCATCCAGGATTCGAACGTGCCGGGAACGCAGGCCGCCAGCAGCCCCGTGCCGGGCACCATTTCCAGGCCCTCGCTGCGGTAGTGCGCGATGGTTGCACCTGCCGGGGCAGGGCCCTGACCGCAAATCACTTCGGTGCGGCCGCGTTTGATGTCGTGGACGATGATCGGCACGTCACCGCCGGGACCGTTCAAATGCGGTTCGACAATCTGCAGCGTAAACGCCGTGGCGACACCGGCGTCGAAGGCGTTGCCGCCCTTCTCCAGGGTGGCCATCCCGACCGCGGTGGCGATCCAGTGGGTGGACGTCACGACGCCGAAGGTGCCGTCGATTTCCGGCCTGGTCGTGAACGGATCGGGATTGATGTTGCTCATTTGGGGTCATCTTCGCGCTGGCGTTGCAAGGCGGGCGCACTTGACCACAGCCCAGGCTGGCTGCCAACGGGGCCACGGAGGCGCCTTGCTCGCATCATTGTGATCATGCGGGCACGGGGACGGGACTGTTCACGGCGTGGCAGGCGACGCCGTCGATCAGCGCGGGCGCCTGTCTGCGGCACAGGTCGAACGCCAGCGGGCAGCGCGGGTTGAACGCGCAGCCGGGCGGCGGATCGATCGGATTGGGGATTTCGCCTTTGACCGGGATCCGCTGCCGGCCAGACATCGCCAGATCCGGCACCGCGCCAAGCAGCATCTTGGTGTAGGGCATTCGCGGGTTCTTGAATAGTTCGCGTCCCTCCGCGATCTCGACGATGCGGCCGAGATACATCACGCCGATGCGGCTCGCCATATGCCGGACCACCGCGAGGTTGTGGCTGATGAAGAGATAGGTGAGGCCGAACTTGTCCTGCAGGTCGCGCATCAGATTGAGGATCTGTGCCTGCACCGAAACATCAAGCGCGGAGGTCGGCTCGTCGCACACGATGAATTCGGCTTCGGATGCCAGGGCGCGGGCGATTGCGATCCTCTGCCGCTGCCCGCCGGAAAATTCATGCGGATATTTCCAGCCGTCATCGGCGTGCAGGCCGACCAGGTTCAAGAGCTCGCCGACCCGCGCCTGAATATTGCGCTCGCCTTGCAGCAGATCGAAAGCGCGGATCGGCTCGGCGACAATGGCATCGACCCGAAAGCGCGGGTTGAGGCTCGCATAGGGATCCTGGAAAATCATCTGAATGCGGCGGCGCAGGTGCTGGCGAGCCTGCAACTGCCGGGGGTTGCTCATCGAAACGCCGTCGATGATCACTTCGCCTGAACTCGGCGGCAGCAGCCCGACGACCATTCGGGCGACCGTGGTCTTACCGGAGCCGGATTCGCCGACGAGGGCAAAAGTCTCGCCTTTGGCGATGTCGAAGGTGACACCGTCGACCGCTTTCAGGAACTCCAGATGGCCGCCTTCAAGCACCCGGTTCAGCCACGGCTTTGAGACATCGAACACGCGACGCAGATTTCTGACGTCGACAAAGGGCGAGGCGGTCATGCCGCGGTTTCCTTCGCGGCGGCGTCATAGAGATGGCAGGCCACGGCCTGGGCGCCACGCCTGATCGGTTCCGGCCGCTCGACCCGGCAGCGATCAAACGCGAATGCGCAGCGCGGATTGAACGAGCAGCCCGGCGGAATTGCCGAGAGCCGCGGCATCGAACCGGGGATCTGGACCAGGCGCGTGGCGTCGCTCGCGAGCGTCGGGATCGCGCCCATCAAGCCCTTGGCATAGGGATGTAGCGGGTTTCGCACGACGTCCTGTACCGGACCGATTTCGGCGACGCGGCCGGAATACATCACCGCAACGCGATCGGAGGTCTCGGCGATCACGCCCATGTCGTGGGTTACCAGCATCACGGCGGTGCCGTGGTCGCGCCCCAGCCGCTTGATCAGCGAGATGATCTGCGCCTGCACGGAGACGTCGAGCGCCGTGGTCGGCTCATCGGCGATGATCAGTTCCGGCTCCGCGCAGATCGCGAGCGCGATCACGACGCGCTGGCGCATGCCGCCGGAGAATTCATGCGGGTAGGCATCGATGCGCTTGTCGGGGGCGGGGATGCCAACCTCGGCCAACAGATCGATGGCGCGCCTGCGCGCGCCCGATTCCGAGAAGTTGAGGTGGGTGCGGATGGTCTCGACCAGCTGATCGCCGATCCGGTACAGCGGATTGAGGCTGGTGAGCGGGTCCTGAAAAATCATGCCGATCCGCTTTCCCCGGATACGGCGCAGCTCTTCCGGCGGCAGATTGTCGATCCGCAAGCCCGACAGATAGATCTCGCCACCGGTGATGCGACCGGGCGGATCGATCAGGCCGATCACGGCGAGACCTGTGACGGATTTTCCGGCACCGGATTCTCCGACCACGCCCAGCACTTCTCCCTTGGCGATGTCAAAGGAAATCCCGTCGATGGCGCGGAGCGCGCTGCGACGGGTGGCGAATTCCACCTGAAGATTCCGCACGGATAGAACTGGTACGGTCATGCGGTTCGAGACCTGCGAATTGCGGCGGCGCTTCTCATCGGAGTTTCGGATTGAGCGCGTCGCGCAGCCAGTCGCCGAGCAGGTTGATGGAGAGGATCAGTCCCGCCAGCGCGAAGCCCGGGAAGGCGACGATCCACCATTCGCCGGCGAACAGATAATTGTTGCCGATCCGGATCAGCGTCCCGAGCGAGGGCATGGTGTCGGGCATGCCGGAGCCGAGAAACGACAGCGTCGCTTCGGTGATGATCGCAAGCGCGAGGTTGATGGTGGCGATCACCAGGATCGGTCCCATCGCGTTGGGCAGCACGTGGCGCAGCATGATCACCCGTGCAGGGAGCCCGATCAACTGCGCCGCCGCCACATAATCCTTGTTCTTCTCCACCATGACGGTGCCGCGCACGGTGCGTGCATATTGCACCCAGAAGCTCAGGCCGATCGCAAACACCAATACCGCGAGCGTGCTCATGGCGTCGAGGCGATTGCCGAACACCGATTTGGCGACGCCGTTGACCAGCAGCGCGATCAGAATGGCGGGAAACGTAAGCTGCACGTCGGCGATGCGCATGATCAGGCCGTCGACGGCGCCGCCGACATAGCCGGCGATCAGCCCCAGGATGATACCGAGCGCGCCCGAGAACAGCACGCCAAGCACGCCAACCGTCAGCGATATCCGCAAACCATAAAGAATGGCGGAGAACACGTCGCGGCCCTGTTCGTCGGTGCCGAGCAGGAACGGGCTTTGCCCGTCGGCCGTCCAGAGCGGCGCGATCCGCGAATTCATCAATTGAAGCTGTGCCGGATCGAACGGGTTCTGCACGGCAAGAATCGGTGCGAGAATGGCGAGCAGAAAGAACAATGCGGTGATCGCAGCCGCGACCATGGTCAGCCTGGAGCGCCGGAACGAAAAAAACATGTCGCTCTCGAGAACGCGCGCGAACCAGCGCCCCGGCACGCGTCGCTCGCGCGGTACGCTTTGTTCGGCTGGGTGCGGGACAACGACTTCGGACATGGACTATCTCGCCTTCAGGCCGGGCGGCTGATGGTGGAGCGCAGGCGCGGATCGACGATGGTGTAGAGAATGTCGACCACGAGGTTAATGGTGACGAAGATCAGGGACACCATCAGCAGGTACGCCGCCATGATCGGGATATCGACATTCTGCACTGCCTGCACAAACAATAGCCCCATGCCTGGCCACTGGAATACGGTTTCGGTGATGATCGCAAATGCAATAACCGAGCCAAACTGCAGGCCGGCGACGGTGATGACGGGAACCAAGGTGTTTTTCAGCGCATGGCCGAAATGGATCGCCCGCGTCGTTAAGCCGCGCGCCCGCGCAAAGCGAATGTAGTCCGTTCGGAGGACCTCCAGCATCTCGGCCCGCACCAGCCGCATGATCAGGGTCATCTGGAACAGGCCGAGCGTGATCGAGGGCATGATCAGGGCCTTGAGGCCGGAGACCGTGAGCAACCCGGTGGTCCACCAGCCGATCCGCACCACGTCGCCGCGGCCGAACGACGGCAGCCAGCCCAAGATCACGGCGAACAGGTAGATCAGGAGAATCCCGATCAGGAAGGTCGGCAGCGAGATTCCGATCAGCGACACCGCCTGGAGTATTTTGGCAAACACGGTGTCCCGTCGCAGCGCCGAATAGACCCCCATCAATATGCCGAACACCATCGCCAATATGGTGGCGCAGATCGCGAGCTCCAGCGTCGCCGGCATCCGCTCCGCTAGCAGGCTCGCGACCGGCTGGCGGAACTGGTAGGAGACCCCGAACTTGAACTGCACCGCATTACCGAGATATCGGACGAACTGCAGCGCCACGGGATCGTCAAGGCCGAGCGATTTCCGGACTTCGGCGCGCTCGGCAGCCGAGGTGTCCAGCGAAACGATCTGGTTGACCGGATCGCCGGCGAACCGGAACATCGAAAACGAGATGATCCCGACCGCGATCATGACGCCAATGGCCTGGATGGCGCGGCGAAGAGTGAAAGCGAGCATGTGATCCTTTCACTTTGCTTCTGGCGTGGCGGACGTCGCGGTCAGCCTGAAACGAAAAGTCCCGGAAGCATGAAGCCGCCGGGACCTGTGACGAGGCTGTCTACTCTTCTTGTTTGGTGGCCCAATAGAACAGGATTTGATTATCCGCACGCTGCGTCAAGCTTACTTTCTTCGACACGCCCCACGCCAGGGCCTGCTGATGCAACGGGATATATCCGAATTCCTTCGCAGCAATTTCGAACGCCTCCTTGATCATCAAATCGCGTTTGGTCGTATCCGGCTCAACCAGCACCTTGGCGGCAATTTCATCGACCTTCTTGTTGCAGTAACCGCTGAGATTGGCCTCGCCGCGGTTGATTTTCGGATCGTCGCGGCAGCCCATGATGTTGTTGAGAACGTCATGCGCGTCGGACGTGCCGGGCGTCCAGCCGAGCAAGTAGAACGAGGTCTGGTAGCCGCCGGGTTTCAGCACCTTGGCGAAGTACTGCGCCTTGGGTTGCGCCAGGAGGTTAATCTTGACGCCGATCCGGGCCAGCATGCCGACCACCGCCTGGCAGATCGCGGCATCATTGACGTAGCGGTCGTTCGGGCAATCCATAGTGACTTCGAACCCGTCAGGATAACCGGCTTCCGCCAGGAGTTTCTTGGCGCCGTCGGGATCGAATTTCGGACGCGTAAAATCCTTTGAAAGCGGGAACAGCTGTGGCGCGATCATCAGCGCCGACGGCGTTGAAAGTCCGCGCATCACCCGGGTCTTGATCAACTCGACATCGATCGCCCTGAAGAAGGCTTCGCGGACGCGGACGTCCTTGAACGGATTCTTACCCTTGATGTTCGAGTACAGCAATTCGTCGCGGACCTGGTCCATACCGAGGAAGATGGTGCGGATTTCCGGTCCCTTGAGCACTTGCGCGTTGGGGCTTGAATCCACCCGCGAAATATCCTGAGTGGGAACCGGTTCGATGACATCCACCTCGCCCGACAGCAATGCCGCGACGCGGGTGGCGTCCGAGCCGATCGGCGTAAAGATGATTTCCTTGATGTTGTGCCGAGGTTTTTGCCACCAGTTCGGGTTGACCTTGAACACGGTTTTCACGCCGGGCTGATGGCTCTCGATGGTGAAGGCGCCGGTGCCGTTGGTATGGAGCGAGGCAAAACTGGGCGTGGTTGCCGCGACGGGCGTCGGTTCCACCACGTTGTTCGCTTCCGCCCATTTCTTGTCCATGATGTACCAGGTACCCCATAGCGCGTGCAGAATGGGATTGGGCGAACTCAGGACAAAATCCACGGTGTAGTCATCGATCTTGACGACGTTCGTGTCGGCGGCAATGTAGGCCTGCAGGTTCGAGCCTTTGGCACGAACGCGGTTGGCGGAAAAAACGACGTCGTCGGCGGTGAAGGGGTCGCCGTTCTGGAACTTGACGCCCTTGCGCAGATGGAAGCGCCAGCGGGTCGGCTCCGGCGTTTCCCAGCTCTCGGCCAGGGCCGGGATGATGTTCAGATCCTTGTCGCGCGCGATCAGGCCTTCATAAACGTTTCCGAGATGCCCGTGGGTGGTGCTCTCGTTGAGCGTATAGGGATCGAGCGATTTGAGCTCACCCTGGTTGGCGTAGCGCACGGTCTGGGCCGATGCCGGCGTCATCGCAAAAGCGACGATCGAGACGGTGGTCGCTGCAAGCAGGATTTGACGTACCGACATTTGTTCACGTTCTCCACTATGGTGTGCTGTTCTATACAGGGAATATTGACAGCTATGACCGATCCATGTTGCCAGAGTTTGGCCGCCGCGCAAGCGCGATTTCCTGAAAGCCAAGGCGGTTGGCGGGGCGATGGCGCATTAACCAGCTTTACTGCTACGCGGCTAGGCAGCGCGCGCAAGCACGTAACATTCAACGGGAGCGCCGGATGGCGGTACTCAAGGCCGATGTCCTCGTATTGGGGGCAGGCATGGTCGGCGTCAGCGCCGCCTTGCACCTGCAGCAGCGGGGACGGGATGTCATCCTGGTCGACCGGCACGAACTCGCGGGCGAGGAGACCAGTTTTGGAAATGGCGGCCTGATCGAATGCGCGTCGGTGTTTCCCTACATGTTTCCACGGGATTTCGGGCAGATTCTTCAATACGCGATGAACAGCACGCCGCAGGTGCGCTACAGCTTCGCCGATTTGCCGACCTTTCTGCCGTGGCTCGTGCGCTACTACCTCGCGTCCTCACCGGATCGCGCGCTGCACAGCGCGATGGCCGAATTGCCCTTGATCCGGCGCAGCCTGATCGAGCATGAGGCGCTGATCGCGGAGGCCGGCGTGCCGGAGCTGTTGCGGCGGACCGGCTGGATCAAGCTGTTTAGCTCCGATGCAACGCTTGCAAAAGCGGTCAGAGATTTTGAGCGAGCGAAGCAATATGGGGTCGACGGCGAGGTTCTCGATGGCAAGGCTATTGCGGCGCGCGAGCCCAATCTGACCGGCGAGTTCGCGGGCGCGATCCATTTTCCTGCACCCGGATTCGTCCCCGATCCCGGTGGATTGGCCAAAGCCTATGCGGCGCTTCTCAAGCGCAAGGGCGGGCGTTTTCTGGTCGGCGATGCGCGAACGCTCGAACAGGGCGCCGGCGGATGGCGTGTGAGCGGCCCCCATGGCGCGATCGTCGCGCGCGAAGTCGTGGTAGCGCTGGGACCGTGGTCCGACCTGGTGTTTGGTCCGCTCGGATATTCCATCCCGCTCAGCATCAAGCGCGGCTACCATCTGCATCTGGCGCCGCGCGGCAATGCCGTGCTCAATCATCCCGTTCTCGATTCGGATCGCGGCTATCTGCTGGCGCCGATGAACCGCGGCATTCGTCTGACCACCGGCGTGGAATTTGCGCGCCGCGATGCGCCGCCGACGCCGATCCAGCTGCGGCGGGCGCTGCCGCAGGCGCACGCGCTGTTTCCGCTGGGAGACGCGATCGATGCGAAACCCTGGATGGGCGCGCGGCCCTGCTTGCCCGATATGCTGCCGGTGATCGGAAAGGCACCCCGGCATGCCGGGCTGTGGTTCGATTTCGGACACCAGCACCACGGCCTGACGCTTGGCCCCGCGACCGGCCGTTTGCTGGCGGAGATGATGACCGGGGAGACGCCATTTGCCGATCCGAGGCCCTTTGCGGTGGAGCGTTTTGGTTGACCATAGGTGCCAAATGAAGGCGCAAGAAGCCGACTGGCCGATCAGGTGGCTTGCGTCGTACCGCCTCTCGTGACGATACTGTGACGGGCGGCCAAGCAGCGATCAGGAGCGGCCATGAAGGTAAACGTTGAAATAGATTGCACGCCTCTCGAAGCCCGGCAGTTTTTCGGACTCCCCGATGTGCAACCGATGCAGACGGCAGTGATGGACAACCTCCAGAAGCAGATGCTGGCCAACATCGAAAAGGTTTCGCCGGAAGCTCTGATGCAGAGCTGGTTCACGTTCGATCCGAAGATCGCGGAGCGGTTTGGGGACATGTTCGTGACCATGGCGGGCCTCGGCGGCGCGCGCACCAGCGACAAGAAATAGCGATGCCGATTGATCGAAGCGAACCGCTGCCGGCGGGCCGGCTGCGTCCACCGGGGCTCGGTCTGTTGCTGGCCGAGGTGAGGGGGATATTCGAATTCAACGCCAGCCTGTTGTTTTCGCCGCTGCTGATGCGCGCGCCGAAGGGCGACGGTCATCCGGTTCTGACCTTGCCGGGCTTTCTTGCCAGCGATCTGTCGATGGCGCCGATGCGGAGATATCTGAAGGAACTCGGATACGACACCTATGCGTGGAAAATGGGCCGCAACGTCGGTGGCGTTTCACGCATGCGCGCCGCATTGCGGGATCGGCTCACCGAGATTTACGGTGCTACCGGCCGCAAGGTCAGTATCGTCGGGTGGAGCCTCGGCGGCGTCTATGCGCGCGATCTGGCGCTGCAGGCGCCGGGCATGGTGCGGTATGTTGTGACGCTGGGAAGCCCGTTCGCGAACGACGTGAGAGCGACCAACGCCACGCGGCTTTACGAGGCGCTGTCGGGCGAAGCGGTCGAGGACAACCCGGAGCTTCGGGCGGCGATCTCAGGCGATCTGCCGGTTCCGACCACGTCGATCTATTCACGCGCCGACGGCATCGTGAACTGGCGGACATGCCTCCTTCGCCCCTCCGATACCGCTGAAAACATCGAGGTCTATCTCGCCAGTCATGTCGGACTGGGCGTCAACGCCGCCGCTTTGTGGGCGGTGGCGGATCGTCTGGCCCAAACCGAGGGCGAATTTAAGCAATTTGACCGATCGGGGCCGTTTGCCATTGCATATGCGCCTCCGGAGACTGCACAATCCTGACCAATGTCCTGAACCCCAGGACGGTCGGAACGCCAGAAGCGCCACTAAGGCGCCGCGTGATTTGTGCCGGGAGGGAAACTATGAGTGACGCCAGGAAGCTGTCCTCGATGGACGCGTCGTTTCTGTACCTGGAAACGCCGGAAATGCCGATGCATGTCGGGAGCATGGCGATCTTCCGTCTGCCCGACGATTACAAGGGTGACTTCTTCGAGGACTTCAAGGCGATGATCGCCTCGCGGCTGCACATCGCACCGATCCTTAAAGCGCGCCTGGAAAAGGCGCCGCTCGACATCGATCATCCTTCCTGGGTCGAGGACGACCAGTTCGACATCGACCGTCACATCTTCCGCGGCAGCCTGCCTGCTCCCCATGATCGCGCGACCCTGGAGCGGATCGTCGGCTGGATGCATGCCAAACTTCTCAATCGCGCCCGCCCGCTTTGGGAGTTCTACGTCTTCGAAGGCATGAAAGACAACGAGATCGGGCTTTATTCCAAGATGCATCACGCCTGCATCGATGGCGGCGCGGGGGCCGCGCTCACCAGCATGATCTACGATGTGACGCCGGTTCCAAGGAAAGTCGAGGCGCCGACGGCGAAGGCGAAGGTCGCGCAGGAGCCGCGCGACATCGCCGCCAATTTCATCGATTCCTATCAGCAGCTCTGGAGTCAGCCGTTCGGCAGTTCGATGGCCGCCAAGGGCATCGATCTGCCGCGTACCGGCAAGAGCGATCTCGGGTCGATCCTGTTCGACAATGCGATGTTCCAGATCGAATCCGCGGTGAAGTTTGCCGGCAGCATTCCCACGATGCTCAAGAGCGTCTCGGATGTGGTTGGAAAGATCTCCGATCCGAAATCGCGCGACA
>WNEZ01006437.1_pt1 | contig 11439 bp, 7 predicted proteins | sample 5400521 | NCBI WGS metagenome assembly WNEZ01 (sample SAMN13153339, study PRJNA577476) | soil metagenome | isolation source: 120 cm saprolite under Douglas fir tree site 2 hole 1 replicate 1 | place: USA:California | collected 2015-04-18
CTCGGGTATTACCCGAACAGGCAGGCGCGGGCGCTGGTTTCAGGAAGAAGCCGGATTTTCGGCCTGATCGTTTCCGAAATCACGAACCCTTTCTTTCCAGAAATCGTTCAGAGTTTTGAGGATCTTGCTGTCCAGCACAACTACGAAATTCTTCTAACTTCCACGGTGTACGATCCCAAGCGAATGGAATTGTCCGTGCGTCGAATGATTGAGCGCAGAGTCGATGGCGTTGCCATCCTCACATTCGGTATGGAAGACTCGCTTATCGAAGATCTTCGTTTTCGCAACGTCCCGCTCGTGTTCGTGGATGTGGGACCGCGGATGCCGGGCGTGAGCAACATTCGAGTCAATTATCAGGAGGGCATTCGTGAGGCGGTGCAGCACTTGGCGGCCCTCAGACATGCGCGGATAGCTTTCGTCAGCGGGCCAGTGACGCTTAGGTCGGCGCTGGCCCGGAAGGCGGCTTTTGAACAGTCTATGCAGGAGATCGGGCTGAATGTCGCGCCGGAGCTGATAATCGAAGGAGATCACACGATGAAAGGCGGGATGCGAGCGCTGCTGGAGTTGCTTAGCGTGCGCCAACGTCCGACCGGAGTCCTCTGTTCGAACGACATGACGGCAATAGGCCTCATGCGTGAAGCATTTGATTATGGGATTCGCGTTCCGGAAGATCTCTCAGTGGTTGGGTTCGACGACATTCGTCTGGCGCAGTTCATGATTCCCCCGCTGACCACCGTGCAGATGTCGCAGACGGAATTGGCCAGCCTGGCCTTCAAAGCTTTGCTGAATCATGTGGAGAGCGATCCTTCGTCGCTTAACCACACCGAGTATGATCTACACACGACTCTGGTGGTGAGGAAATCGACAGGTCTTGCCCCCTCCAACGTGGTCGCGGAAAAATCTATCAGGTCACGCCGACTCGTTTCCAGAACTGCCAAGCTTTCTGAAACTTCAAGTGGGTAATCCTGCGGGCGCGGCGCTATCGTGGGGTCCGCCTGCCGGTGTCACTTAGTTGCGACAACTCCTGAGACCTCAAGCTCTCTGGATTGATGCTCAAGGGATGTGATCGCGAAGTGGAAAAAGCAAGAATCTGCGAAAGCGTTTGCCGAAATCAAGACGCCTTGATCCGTACTCAAAAAAGGACTTGACAAACATGGGAAAATAGGCGGAGCATTAGCGCATTCCCTGAAGTAAACGTATACTTGAAAATCGAGTAAGGCTTCCGTCGAGGGGAAAACCGGGGTTCCCGTAAGCGATCGTCATTCTTTTGAACTTCGCAGAGAGTCGGTTTATCTTGGAGGGTATCGTGAGACGAGCGAGGATAACTGAAGCCGTCGCAGGCTTTGTTCTTTCCATTTTGGTTCTCTATTCACCTAATATCCTGGCGCAAGGGCTGTTCGGAACAATCAGCGGGGGTGTCAGCGATTCGAGCGGAGCCGTAGTTCCGGGCGCAACTGTACGGGTCATAAACGTGAGCACAAACGTTGTCACAACCCTGACAACGAACGGTGCGGGCGTCTACGTCGCGACCAGCTTGAATCCTGGCGTATACAACGTGGAAGCCGAGGCGAAAGGCTTCAAGACAGCGATCGTAAAGGGCATTACGCTTGAGGTGGACGGAAATCCGAAGATCAACCTAACACTTCAAGTCGGGCAGGTTTCGGAGAAAGTTGAGGTCACCACCGAGAGTGCGCCTCTGTTGCAAACACAGCAGTCGGACCTTGGCCAAACTGTCAACGAAAGGCAGTTAGAACAATTGCCCACTTTCGGTTCCACGGGCCGAAACGTCTACAGCCTGCTTCCGCTGGCCCCGGGCGTGTCGCAGCAGACCGGCTGCGATTTCTGTGGCAACAACGGCAACTTGCGGATCAGTGGAAGCCGGCCTCGCAACGACGACAACTTGCTCGACGGCAGCACGATCACGGCACCTGTCTTTGGCGGACCGGCGGTGGGGCCGTCGGTGGATTCGATTCAGGAGTTCCGCATCGAGCAGAACAGCATGTCCGCAGAATATGGCAAAGCGGGCGGCGCCATCCTGGTTGCCGTCAGCAAGAGCGGCACGAACACGTTCCATGGCTCCGCCTACGAGTACAACCGTAACCAAAAGCTCGATGCGAGGAATTTCTTTGAAGACCCCACCCAGCGGAAAAACCCCCTCACCTTCGATGAGTTCGGTGGGAGCGTCGGCGGGCCGATCATCAAGAGTAAGCTGTTCTTCTTCACCGATTACCAGGGCATCCGTTCGCATGGAAGCGGAGCCGCTGCTACCAACCTGGTTCCTAATACCACCTTCCGCGGCGGCGATCTGTCCGCCTTGTGCACGACGGGATTCGATGCTTCCGGCAACTGTACGACCGCGAGCCAACAAATCCACTATCCGGGCACTACTACGCCCGTGCCCTTCAACAAAATCCCCTCCGCCCAGATCAGCCCGATCGCGCAGAAGCTGCTTGCGGTATGGCCCACATCTGCGACTTCTGCGGGGATCGGGACGAACGCATTGACGCTCAGCTCGCCAAGTAACACCTCTCTGAACAGGTTCAATCCGCGGATCGACTTCAACCTTTCGCAGTCCGACCATATCTTCGGTGCGCTGCACACGCAGACGGGTCGGACGCTCGACTATAACCTCATCATCGGACCCGCAGGCCAAAGGACCCAGCGGTCATCGGATTACGCCACGACCTTGGGCTGGACGCACACTTTTAGCTCGACTCTGGTGAATGACTTCCGTTTCGGCTACATGCATCGAATCGGTGATCGAATCCCTTACGGCGCGGGAGCTACGTCCCCTTCCGGTTTCGGGATCAACGGGATTCCCAATTGTTTGTCAAGCGTTCCCGACACATCGGACGGGACCAAGTGCGGCACGCCTGGGGTGAGTGTCAACGGGTTTACCGGCATTTCTAACGGCGGGATGCTCTACGAACCTGCCTCAACCTTTCAGTTCAGCAATGTGATGAGCAAATTGTTTGGCCGGCACAGCATCAAGGCGGGGGCCGAGTTCCGTCACTACTCCATCGACAATTACCAGCCCAACGGTGCCGTTGGCAGCTTCAACTTCATAGGGTCACAGACGGGAAATGGCTTTGCGGATTTCCTGTTTGGCGTGATGAACAACGGCAGTGTGCAGGTGCAAAACACGTTCGTTTCCTCGCGCGCGTGGTCCTACTCGTTTTTCGCGCAGGACGACTTCAAGCTCACGCCGAGGCTGACGCTGAACTTGGGGCTGAGGTGGCAGTACGATCAATCGTTCCATGAAATCCACCACGGCGATGCTTTCTTTGACCCCTTTACGGTCAAATGGGAACAGTTCGGTGTGAATGCGCCGGACACCACATTCGACCCCTCGTTGAAGGAATTTGGCCCGCGCGTTGGCTTTGCGTGGAACGCACGCGGCGGACTGGTTGTCCGCGGAGGCTACGGCATCATGTACCCTGGAGCCGTTGGTCACGGGCGGGCTGGCGACGGGCAGCCAGGTCCCAATCTCTTAGCGAACACTGCCTTTGCTAAAGGCACCAACTGGTCAGCCCTGCCGACAATTACAAGCCCCAATCCTTCGGCAATCACCGCTCCGCTGCCCGTCAACGCGAATGTATCGTTCTCCTTCTGGGCGCCACGCAAGCAAACACCAACTTATATCCAGTTGTGGAATTTTACGCTGGAGCGGCAAATTGACAGTAACACGATTGCACAAGTCGGTTACGTCGGCAGTCATGGCACGCACTTGCCGATCAACTATGCCTACAACATCTGCCAGCAGACGCCGGCGAGCACGGCCGCGCTGCCCAACGCGTTTGCCGCGACGACGAGTCCGCACTGTCCGTCAGCGGCGGCGGCAGTAGTCGCGTCGGGCGCGTCGGTATACTGCTGCCTGACAGTGAATCCCGGCTACTGGGGACTGTCAAGCTCGGTTTACCACTCCCTTCAAGCGAAAGTGGATCACCGCTTCTCACATGGGTTTTCGCTTCTGGCCAACTTTACTTGGAGCAAACTGATCGATGATTCTTCTTCCGATTGGGGCGGGTTCTGGTCCCTCGACGTTTTAGGGCAGGACTTTTACAACCGCAGGGCAGAGCGCTCGGTCAGCGCGGGCGATATACCCGCACGCTTTACGCTCGCCCCGATTGTTGAACTGCCATTTGGCCCGGGAAAGAAATGGCTCAACAATGGCGTAGGCAGTCAGGTACTCGGTGGATGGCGGACGAGCGCCATCTACACGATCAGCAGCGGCTCTCCATTCGGGATTACGGACAATTCCTATGGCTTCTGCAACGGTGCGGGCGTGTTGTCGGATCGTCCGATGTTGATCGGCAATCCGCTACCCTCGGGCTTCCAGCAAACCCCAAGCCACTGGTTTGACAAGAGCGCTTTCGACTTTTCGGGGACGTGCCCAGCGGCGGGCTTGGTGGATCTGACTGGTCCCTTCGATGTCCACAAGGCCTTTGGGAACGCACCGCGTTACTTCTCGAATATCCGGAATCCGGGCGTCAACAATTTTGACTTCTCCTTGCAAAAGGATTTCAAGATTCCTGCCAGGGAGCAGACGCGCCTAACTTTCTCGGCAGATTTCTTCAACCTGCCGAATCATCCGGAGTTCGCGGAGCCCAACGCAGATCCGACGGTCAAGAACTTTGGACAGATCAGCCGGACTGCTCTTAGCAGCAGGACGATACAGCTCGGATTGCATCTGTATTTCTGAGCAGGCAGGGTTCGCCGGCTTAGCGAGAAGTGTACGTTCCCGATCGCTGGACTTCCGTGGCGCGCATTATTTGCGTCTGGCACACTCAGGTTGCACGTGGGGAACCGTCCCGGTCATTTTTCTTCCGCAAACACCTGCGGGCGAAATCGCCCTGCGACCCCCAGTCACGTTCAGCAGTGGCTGGACGAATCCAACTGGTCTTGTAAGGAGATTACATGAGACGTAGCTTGAAATGGAGAACGTCCCTAATCTTAGCAAGCATGCCGGTCCTGCTCTCGCTCGCGGCTCTCGCGCAGGATAATAAGAATTTTGCTCCCGACAAGATGGATACAGTGCTGTACGGCGTAGCGTATTACCCGGAATATATGGCCTACGATCGGCTCGACAAGGATGTCGAGATGATGCAAAAGGCTGGCATCACAGTGGTTCGCGTGGGGGAATCAACTTGGAGCAGTTGGGAGCCGCGTGACGGAGAATTTCAGTTTACCTGGATGGAACGCGTTCTTGATCGCTTGCACCAAGCGGGCATCAAGGTAATTCTGGGTACACCTACGTATTCCATTCCGACATGGCTGTACAAGGAACACCCGGAGATCGCCGTCACGCATCAGGGCACCATACCTCAACTGGCGGATCCCTACGACCCCGCATATCCATCCTCGATGACGCCTGGCTTCTACGGGCCCCGCCAGAATTACGACTTCCTGAATCCCCACTTTCGGCAGCATGCCGAACGCGTGATCCGAGAGATCGTAGGGCATTTCAAAAACCATCCAGCGGTGATTGGATACCAGATCGACAACGAGACGTTTCCGAATGGGGTCCCCACGCTGTATGCGAACGCCGCATTCCTGGATCGTTTGAAACAGAAATACAAGACTCCGGAAACAATCAATAGAATTTGGGGTCTCGTTTACTGGGGGCAACTTGTCGACAAATGGGAGGATCTGCCCCCGCGCAATGGCATTCTCAATCCCGGCTACAAGCTCGAGTGGGAGAACTTCCAACACGACCTCGTCACCGATTACCTTGCGTGGCAGGCAAAGATCATCACCGACTACAGGCGACCAGACCAATTCATCACGCAAGACTTTAGCGGTGGAGTTCACACCAATCTGGATCAATGGGCGATCGCGCGAACTCTCGACGTCGTTGCGGAAAACCCTTACTTTGAAACTCAGAAGCGGCTCAACGCTCGTGGCATCTGGATGTCGGGAGATCTCGCGCGCTCATTGAAACAGACAAATTATTTGGTGACTGAAACGAACGCTCAAACGATCGGATGGGATTCACGGACGCAATACCCGCAGTATCCGGGACAATTGCGGCTAGTCGTTTATACCCATCTGGCGGCGGGAGCCAACATGGTGGAGTACTGGCATTGGCATTCGCTCCATTATGGGCAGGAGACGTATTGGAAAGGTGTTCTCTCGCACGACCTCGAGCCGAACCGAACGTACGCCGAAGTTTCACGTGTGGCAGGCGAACTCAGAAAGCTTGGACCTCAGCTCGTGAACCTGAGGAAGGACAACAAGGTCGCAATCTTGTTCAGCGGCGACGCCGCCAACGCGCTCAGCAACATGCCCGTCAGCGACCACGTCAACTATATGACCGTGCTCCGACAGATGTACGACGCACTGTACGAACTAAATGTCGAACCTGATTTCGTGCAAGCAGGAGATTCGAATCTTTCGCGGTACAAAGTCCTGCTCGTACCGCCACTCTACAGTGCGTCCGATGAGGTGCTGCAGCAACTTTCTAATCATGTCAAAGACGGCGGCCAGATCGTGATGGCATTCAAGAGCGGGTTCACGAATCAGTATTCGACTGTAAGAGCCGTCATGGCGCCGGGACCGTTGCGTGCCGCAGCCGGTTTCCATTATCAAGAGTTTACAAACCTGGCTGAACCGGAGCGGCTCACACCGGATCCGTATGGAGTTGGTGAACAAAACAAAGGTGCTGTATGGGAAGAGTTCCTCGTGCCGGATACTGCCGAAGTTGTCGCTTCTTTTGACGATCCGTACTGGCCCTTCCCCGCGATCACACGGAACAAATACGGCAGCGGCACACTGACCTACGAAGGCACTTTTCTGACGGACACTTTGCAACGCGAGATCATTCGCGATGTCCTGAAACGCTCCGGCCTGACTGGGCCTGATCAGGACCTTCCGGCAGCGGTGAAGGTTCGACACGGCCGCAATGCGCAGGGGAAGTTGCTGCACTACTACCTGAATTTCTCCGGACAAGAGCAGTCGCTCTCTTATTCGTACGGCGACGGGTCTGATCTCTTGACCAGTAATTCTGTGCGGCAAGGACAAGGTGTGAAGTTGAAACCGTGGGACTTGGCGATTGTCGCCGAACGATAAACATCGCAACCAAGTTTTTGTCTCAACCTTAAGCAAAATGAACCCGAGAGAACGCGATCCGTGACACCTGGCCGATTGTCGCAACAACAAAGAATGTTCATGAACCAAACTTCTTGTACGGCGCGGACTTTGACGTTGTGCTCGGGGCCCATCGTAGGGCTCCTCTGTGCGATTGCTCAGGTTTGCCTGTGGGCGCAAACGGCCACTGCAACCGAGAAGGCTGGCAAGACGGATGTATGGCAAGTCCCCATAAGCCAGAACTTAATGCCGCATTTCGAAGAGGCAAACGGGCGCAAGGTCCTCTACGTGGATGGCAGGCCGTTTACCGTGCTTGCCGTCGAGATTCCCTGGTGGGACCTCATCTACGGCAGATACAGGGAAACGGAGACCGCCTATGACTTTCTCTATCCTGTCGCAGAGAAGATGAGTCTGAATGCGCTGAAAGTTCCAATTAAGTGGTCGATGATCGAACCGGAGAAAGGCGTATACGACTTTTCTTATCTCGATCACGCCAAGAGCCTGGCGGAACAGCACCATCTGAAGCTGGTTTTGAACTGGTTCGGGCACTACGCCAGCGGCGACGGGACGACCTATCTCAATCTCACTGGTGAGCTGTTTGCGCCAATGTACATCGTCAACGACGAGAAGACCTACCCGCGGGCCGTGGATGCGGACGGCATCGTCCACCACAACGCCGCCTCGTACGACTACGAACCGATCATCGAGCGTGAAATCGCTGCCTTCCGTGCTTTCCTGAAGCACATCAAGGAGGTGGACTCGCAGATTCACACGATTCTCATGATCCAAATCGAGAATGAAATTGCAGTGTTTGGAGTAGACCGGCATAACCCCAAGCGATGGCGCGATCATTCGACCGCATCCAACAAACGATTCGCTGAAAACGGGTTTACTGACGACTTGAAGTTCAGCGCATGGGATCTGAGTTATAACTGGATACGGCGCATTACCGATGCAGGGGCCGCAGTGTATCCTCTTCCGTTCTTCCACAACTTCGTTGGCGGCAAGGTGGCGGACTGGATGGTCGGCGGCTCTCCTGGAGAGGACGTAGAGACCTATCTAAAGAACTGTCCGAATATTTCGTTCATTGGCGTCAACTCCTATTTCTGCGCGGAGTGGCGGCCTGACAACAGTTGTGCGCGACCCTCTGAAGCATCGATTGATGAACTCCGAGCTCCGCTCTTGCGTTACCGCGTGGGTCGTAACTTGCCGGCGATTACCGAAACAAATAGCGGTGCGAACCCCATCGCGTCGCGCCTCGCTTACCTCGCTATCGGTGAATTCGGCGCGCCCATCTTTGCGCCCTGGGCGCTGACAGTCTCTTACCCCGAGCCCTACGCCCCCTACGTCTTGCCTGATGGTACCCTGGCAAACGGGGCATTCGCCCTGCGCGATGCTTATTCCTCTCTGTCCAAGGCTCTTCCGCAGATTTCGTATTATGCCGGAACCGACAAGTTGAAGGTGTTCATGTCTCCCTTACCCGGCCAAAAGTTTTCGCAGACGGAGGATGTCAACGGGTTTAAAGTAGCCGTCGCGGGCGAAGGGAATGGACAAGTGATTGTCCTGCACTTGTCTGATCATGAGTTCTTGCTCGTCGGTTATCGTGCCAGTGTTTCCCTCAAGGACCCCGCATTCCAGTGGCCAGCGATGAAAGCCATCCTTGTGGAGAAGGGCTACTGGTCTGGTGATCGTTGGATCAAAGACGGTGCGCCCGGTTACGATGTCAATCAAAGCAACTTGACTCTGAGCCTAGACCTTGAAGTTCCGCAAGCTGTCCGGGTGTCGTGGTAAACCGAGAGGTACGGTTCGCACCTATCGCAGTTTTCTGGACGAAGCGTCCCAGGGGTGAGCCTTGTGACGGAAATTCCATGGGGAAGCAGATGATCGTAGATCCACCTCGTGAATAGAGTGGCTTTCATTGCTGCCATCCATGGTTGCGGCAGAGGTCCAGGTCTTAGGAGACACAGGCGCCTTCGCTAGTGATTCTCCCCGGAACAGCATGTGGCGCCAGAGCCCTTAGGTTGCGCGTACGTCTCAGTCGGGTCCACGAACTGGGCGTTACTGTACTTGTCATGGTGGCGAACCCACACCATCGTATACGCCAATCCATCTTCGTCGCGCCCCTTTGGCGCAAGGTCGAGCCAGTTGTACGCTCCGATCAGCATGTCGAGTCCGCGGCCGTAACTCGAATACGTATGGAAGATGCTGCCGGCCCCATCCTTGTAGAACACGCTTGTGCCGGGTCCTTCCTCGCTCGGGAATTGCTGCATGGCGTAGTTGTAGTACATCTGGCCTTTCGCCAGGTCTTCCTTGGTGAATGAAACGTGATAGTCGCGGTTGAAGTCGTTCCCGTACGACGACACCCATTTGAACCGCCAGCCCATCCTCTTCTTGAAGGCCTCGATTTGCGGCAGAGGCGCCCGCGAAACCACCACCAGGCTCACGTCTCGTGCTGCGAGGTGCACGACGCTGCCGTCGATGTGATCCGACAGCAACGAACAGCTCGGGCAACCTTCCTCCCACCCGGGACCAAACATGAAGTGGTACACAATCAGCTGGCTCTTGCCGTCGAAAAGATCGGCCAGCGTCTCTTTGCCGTTCTGACCATTGAACACGTATTCCTTCCCTACTCTCTCCCATGGCAGCTCCCGGCGCTGCCGGCTCAGCTCGTCACGCAGCTGCGTAAACTCCTTCTCTTTGCCCAACAGCTCCTTTCGTGCGGCAAGCCATTCCGCCTGCGACACGACCTCCGGACCTTCCATCTTGCTCTTTGCCGTAGCCATGATCATTTCTCCTTTGTTTTCGATTCTTTAGACGAAATTCTCTCCGCGTTATTTTTCGAATGAAGTAGCTTCGCGGCGAGTGCCGTCAGGCCGCCCGTGGACATCACCCCAGCGACCATCAACGCCGCACTCGCCATGCGCGCTGGACACATACGTCTCCTCCTGCAGCGATCGCGCTCAGCGCGAACGCTGCGCTTCGGCCCGCTTGCGAACACCCTCGGTGATGTGCGTCCAGCCCTTCCCCACGCCCTCTCGATGGTCATCCTGAATCAGTCCCAGTGCCGTGTGATGAAATTTGATCAGCGTTCCTCCGTCCACCTCGCTCAGCCGGTACTGCACGTTCGAGACGACCGGATAAGACATGAACAGCGGCCCAGTGATTTCCAGAAGCGTCGGCCGCTTGATTGCTTGCACGTGTCCCCAGAAATTCGATCCATCTTTGGTGCTGTCGAAGCCATCATTCCTCCTCAAATCAGAATTTGTCTTGAACCTTGGCTGAAACCCAATTGTAGTTCGCTCACGAATCGTGCTTCCCCTCCGCTCGCTCCTTCGCGCGATTCAACTGGTGCCGCCAGAACCGTTCGAACGTGCTCGTCCACTCGTGAAGCGGCCGGATCGCCTCGGCGTTGGTTCGATACAGCATTCGGCGGCCGTCGCGTCGGACGTTGACCAGTCCAACATCTCGCAGGACGCGTAAGTGCTTCGAGACCGATGGCTGCTCAAGGCCCAGGCTCGCCACAATTTGCCCGACAGGGCGCTCCTGCAGAGCGAGATAGTTCAGGATCGCCCGTCGACGGGGCTCGGCGACGGCATTGAACGCATCCGAAGTAGTGGCGGCGCGAGGCATGGAGGTACATTACATTCCCATATGGGCATATGTCAAGCGTTTTTTCTCTTGTGCTGATTCTCGCTAGATAGGGAAAAGGGCCCGCGCGGACTCGGACCGCGACGCGCTCCACAGAGGAACTCTGAATGCAGATGAGCTAATGGTTGCGTTTCTTGCGAAGACAAGAAAGCCCACTCCAGTCCCCGCAAGAGCAGAATTGCAGAACGAACTCGGCAAGTCTTTTGAATGGAGGCACTTAGGTTTCTAAAGTAGTCAATTCCACCGTGTTTTACGGTTGTCGGAACGGGCGCCGTCGAACCAATCATTCCGCTTAAAAGGTACTTTTAACAATTTCGGTTTGACATGAGCGCAGTTACGGCTTAAATAGTGCGAGCAGGACGAGTCTACTCAGCCCGTGCTTAATGTTGAGGAATGCTACCGTCCACCGCACGGTGCATAGCTCGCATGAGTTAACTCACTTCGCCGTGAAAAGCGATTGGTCGTCGCGGGGGCGCGTTTTAGATTTGGTTTCGTTTGGGTCCAAATCTTCTTTCTCTGCGACTCAACTGTGCCGTTCAGGCTCGATTCCGTTTCGGGGAGGAAACCTTGAAGGTCCGCACGCTCTTCTTAACCGATGTACCGGCAAAGCGATGCGCTAAGTTTCTCATCCGCCTTGCCACCATTCTGGCCGCCACTCTTTCCGTTGGTTCGTGCTTCGCTCCCGCCGTTCGGGGAACCGCTCCC
>WNEZ01020647.1_pt1 | contig 11439 bp, 6 predicted proteins | sample 5400521 | NCBI WGS metagenome assembly WNEZ01 (sample SAMN13153339, study PRJNA577476) | soil metagenome | isolation source: 120 cm saprolite under Douglas fir tree site 2 hole 1 replicate 1 | place: USA:California | collected 2015-04-18
AGCTCTTCGAGTACCTCGAGCTCTTCTACAATGGGCAGCGGCGGCATTCGGCGCTCGGGTATCTCAGCCCCCGGGCCTTCGAGCGACGGTTGGATCATGAAGCATCGGCAGCTTAACCCAGGTGTCTACGAAATCGGGGGCAAGTCCAGTCTCATGCTGGGCGCCGCCGTGGTCCTCGCGGTGCGGGCATCCACGGCCGCGACTCACGCCTTTGCTCTGAGAGCTAGCGGGACAGGTCGCGAGTTCTCCGGCCGGAATCTATGATCGCGCGTACCGGCGGCGCTGCGAGGAATGTTTCGCGGAGATGTTCGTGCTCTCCCAGAGAATTCGCCAGCGCGAGAACCGTCGCGCCGCCCAGCGCGCGGTGACGTCCCGCCTCGCGCTGATTTCCCAGACGTCCCTCGACGTCCGCCGCGCTGGCATGCACGCGCCAGGCAGCAAGGGGCACCTCGAAGCCTTCCATCGTCGCTAGCGCTCTTGCGATGCACGTGCGCGCGCGATGATCGTCGCCGGCCGCCATCGCGACGCGAGCGCTGGCTTCCCACGCGAGCGCCTGCCACGTGCGTTCGGCGGTCGCCAGTGTCAGCTCCAGAAAACGTTCGGCTTCGGGCCGGGCCTGAGTCAGGTCACCCTTCGCCAACCAGGCGTCGGTAAGGGCCTGCCCGATGATCATGCGGCAGTACCAGTCGTGGATGACCGGCTGGCGCTCCATCTCCTTCCGGGCTGCAATGAGCTGGGTTGCCGCCGCTCCGTGTCTTCCTGATGCGGCTTCCGCCGAGCCCGTCAGCGCAAGGCAGAAGCGGCGCCACGGTCTTCTATTCGGCTCGTCGAGCGACGGAAGAATTGAATTGCAGATCTCCAGCACGCCAGAGAAATCCATCGCGTACAGGTGGATCCAGGCACGGTAGAGCTGCAGCGTTTGTCCGCGGTAGCGATCCCCGTTCTTGTCCGCGAGCGTGATCTCTGCGGCAAGGACACGCAGCGCTCCACCCCACTCGCCGAGAAAGAGAAGACTCCAGGGCAACGTGAACTGGCTCAACCAGTGCGCAAAGCTGAGATACGGGTTGTCGACATTCTGTTCGACCAGCACGGCGAGACTCTCGACAACGTCCTGGTGAGCGGCACGGTACTCGGATGAGCCCCACCGGATGAAATTCGAGTCGATGAGGTGCGCGGCCACCAGCATCCGATCGCCGCTTCGGCGGATTTCCTCGACGGCCAGGCGGCAGTCTTGCGCATCCTGAGCATTCCATCCCCCGGCCCAGATACGCCGCACGAGACAGCTCGTGCGCGTTCGCGCCTGCCGGAGCGGATCGCGCTGCTGGGTGCTCAGAGCAAGCGCTCGGTCCACGACAGCGAGCGATCGCTCGGCGTCGACCCACGACAGCGGGTACGCCATGTCGACGAGTGCCTTCACTTCCACATCGACCGCGCCACACGAAGCCGCTCGCGCGGCGAGCGCTTCATACGTTTCGACGGCGCGCGTGTCGAACGAGACGACATACATCTCCGCCAGCTGCTCGAGAACCGCGAGCTCATTCGTGGCCCGTCCGGTTTGCGGGAGCTGGCCGCACAGCTCGAGCGCGTGCCGCAGATGGGCGCTGGCTTCGCGCGGCGCGTATCGTCGCCCCGCGGTATCGGCAGCAACCCTGAGGTACGTGACGGCTCGTGCGCAGTCCCCGCCGTGCTCGAAGTGATACGCCAGGAAGGGTGCCGCCTCACTCAGCTGCGTCGCGAACGCGGCTTCAGCCCATTCCGCGGCCTGTCGGTGCAGCCGCGCCCGGCGGCTCGGCGCGATCCGGCTGTACAGCACCTCGCGGTAGAGCGCGTGGCCGAATTCGTAGACTGTCGAGATCGTCCCGTCCGGTAGCTCTTCGAGAGCCCCCGGGCGCAGAATGTGCGTCCGGCGCGACAGCCTCTCACACACGTTCTCGAATTGGTCCGGATCGGTGTCCATGGCCGCCGCGGCTCTTGCGATGACCGAGAACGCACGATCCTGCGTGAGGCTAGCCACCTCGAGCACCCGCTGCTCCTCGGGGCTGAGACGTTCGATCTGAGCCTCGATCAGCGCGCGGAGACTCTCGGGTACGGCGAGATCGAGTTCGTTCAGAGGGTGCCGGAGCCGCCAGCCGCCGCTGTCACGGGTGACGAATTCGCGCCCGACGAGGTGGTCCAAGACGGTGACCATGAACAGAGGGTTTCCCTCGGAACGCCGGTAGACGAGGGCGGCCAGTCCGCCCGGCACGGGGGAATGCGGCTGTTGGTCAATAAGGTAGTCGGCCACCTCGGCTTCATTCAGCCGTCCCAATGCAACCTCGTGACACAGGTGCCGAGCGCGAAGATCCTGCTTGAGCGCTCCCAGTGGATGCTCCGACAGGGCGACGTCCTCGTCACGATACGTCCCGACGATCATCAGCTTCGCCGCGGTCCGCCGACGCGCCAGGACAGAGATCAGGTCGACGGTCGAATAGTCCACCCACTGTAGATCCTCGAACACGATGACGAGGGGGCTTCGCGACGCGATCGCCTCGAGCGCTTCGCCGATCTCGCGCAGCATCCGCTCGCGAGTGGCGCCCAGGACTTCGCGTCGCAACGTTTCGCCGCGGTCCGGCGTGAAGAGAGCGGGAAACTGGACGAGCCAGGTGGGAGCCCGAGCCGCCAAGATCTGCACGATGGCGTCGCCGCCGTCGCCGCGGCACAGCGCGGCCAGGACTTCCAGCATGGGGTAATAGGCTTCCTTGCTGCCGTAGCCCTCGATACATTGACCCCGTGCGACGCGAATGTCAGACGTCTCGGTCGTGGCGCGAGCGATGAACGCGTCAGCCATCGCGGTCTTGCCGATGCCGGCTTCCCCGGTGACGAACACGATCTGCCGTTCGCCGTTCGACATCCGTCCCAGACACTGTCGAAGCTCGGCGAGCGCGTCATCGCGCCCTACCAGGACCTTGGCGGGATCGGACACCCCAGCGTGCCTCGCCGGCGCACCGTCCGCGACGGAAGCGATGAACCGGTACCCTCGCCGGGACAGCGTCTCGATGAACAGGGGCTTCCTCGCGTCGTCCCCCAGAACCGCCCGAATTGCGGCGATGTGGCTTTTCAAAACCTCCGGTTGAACGTAGGTCTTCGGCCACAGTGCGTCGAGGAGCTCATCGTGAGCCACGAGTCGCCCGGGGTGCTCGACGAGATACCGCAACACGGCGAAGGCCCTGGGCGCCAGAAGAATGCGCTCGTCGGCCGCGCCATCTCGACGCCAGAGGCATTGGTTGACGGTGTCGAGCCGGAACGGTGGGAACTCTCTCATCGGCTCAACGAGCTGAGGCCAGCAGAGCTTTTGCGGCGATGAGGTCGGCGGTTTCGAACCCCTCGGTGAAGCGGCGGTAGACGGGCGTCAGCAGCTTGCGCGCCTGGCTCACTCGCTGCTGTCCGCGCCACAACCGCGCCAGGCTCGTGGCGGTCCGCAGCTCCCAGGAGAGAGCGCCCTGACGTCGGGCCACGTCCAGCGCCTGATGGAAGCATTGCTCGGCAGTCTCGACAGCGGTCGGCGCGCGCCCCAGAAGAAGCAGCTCCCCCTTCGTGCGGAGCAGCTCCGCGAGATACCATCCCGCTTCCGTCTGCTCCGCGCGCGCCAGCGCCGTGTCGACCACTCCCAGCCCCTCGGCGATCTTTCCGGCTCCACCGAGGCCGGCAGCCAGCTCGGCAAGAAACAGACTCATGTGGTGATGAAACGCTGGCTCGGGCAGTCTCTCGAGGGCCGACTGAAGCAGCCGCGAGCCCGCGCGATGATCCCCTCGCTTGGTCAGCAGTATCCCCTCGAAGCACTGAGCCCAGACGGTCCACACCTCCAGCGCGTGCCTGGAGGTCAGGTCGAATGCCAGCCTCACGTGGTGGTCGACGGTCGTGAGATCACCGACGTACAGCGCGATCGGACACGCCGCAATGAGCAGCGAGTACAGCAACGAGAGCAGATGATCGTTCGTGCGGGCATACTCGACGAGGCTTTCAGTGTGCCGCCTTGCCTGATCGCCCAGCCCCTGCAGCCAGAGAACTCGTGCATAGTAGCAATCGAGTACCACTCGCTGATCGTATTGATACAGGATGATGTGCGACGACCGAGCCGTCGCGAGGCGTGAGCCAACCAACGGTTCGAGGTGTCGTCGCGCACCAGGCTGGTCTCCCAGAATGTGCAACGCCAGACCGACGAGGCGGCTGCCGATCGGCACATCGGAACGATCGGCCGTCTCGGCTGCGATGGTGCTGAACTTCTCGGCGAGACCCAGGGCACCTCGATACTCGGCAGTGTTGAGACGATGGAGATAGAGTCCGTGTATCGCTCCCAACCGGTACCGGGTGTCGTTCGTCAGCTCGGCAAACTCGAGAGCCTTCGTCAGCGCGGCGTTCATTTCTGGGCTGCCGCTCGCGCGGGTATGCAAGAGGGCGTGGCCAAGCGCGAGATACAGGCGCATGTCACGGCCCGGGTCGGAGGGCACCTGGCCTCCGAGGCTTGCGATAGCTTCCTGGACTCGTGCGCGACATTCGCTCAGCAGGGACAAATGCGTCCACAGGGGCACGGCGGCCGCGGTCAGCGCCACGCCAACGCCGATATCGCCGCTCGGCGAAAAGGCCCAGTCGAGCGCCGCGCGCACGTCGTCGATCTGGGGCCGGTACGCCGCGAGCCACTCGGAGGTTGGCCGCGTCTCGAGCTCGGCATCAGCATGCTGCAAAAGAGCTCGATAGTACTCAGCGTGGCGTCGCGCGCAGCGGTCAAATTCGGCGGTCTCGACGAGCTTGTCACGCGCGTAGGCGCGCGTCGTCTCGAGGAGGCGGTAGTGCACCATTGCGCCGCCGACATCCGCCGACACGAGCGACTTGCCCACGAGGTTCGCGACCGAATCCGCGACCTCCGAAGTGGGGATCTCGACGCTCGCCGCGACGGCGCTGGCGGCATCCAGCGTGAAGGCTCCGACGAAGACCCCCAACCGCCGCAGGACCACCCGCTCGGATTCGGATAGCAGCTCGTAGCTCCAGTCGAGCGTCGCGCGCATCGTCTGGTGACGAGGCAGCGTGCGGCTGCCGCCGGTGAGCAGCCTGAAGCGGTCGTCCAGGCGGGCGGCCACGCCATTGACACCGAACCCGACGATGCGCGTCGCGGCGAGCTCTATCGCGAGCGGGATCCCGTCGAGGCGCCGGCAAATGGCGGCCGTCGCGGCCGCGACGCGGCCCTCGGCAACGTACCGTGGCTCCGCGGCTCGTGCCCGAGACACGAAGAGCCTGACCGCGCCGTGCCTGAAGACGTCGTCCACGTCCTGGTTATCTTCAGCTGGCACATCGAGCGGTGGGACCCGGTAGACATACTCGCCGGAGACTCGCAGGGGCTCACGGCTGGTCGCGAGCAGAGAGGCGCCCGGGCTGGCGCGCAACAGTGCCTCTGCCATGCCGGCCGCCGCCTCGATCACATGCTCACAGTTGTCGATGACCAGCAGGAGCTTCTTGGTGCCGACCGCACCCGCGACACCTTCCTGTGACACCGTGCCCGCAACGGGCGTGAGGCCGAGCGCGCTCGCCACGGTGCCGGAACAAGCTCAGGACTCGACAAGGGACCGAGCTCGGCGACGAATACGCCATCGGGAAACCTCGGCAGAAGGTGCCTCGCGGCCTCCAGGCTCAGTCGTGTCTTGCCGATGCCGCCGGCGCCGACCAGACTGACCAGCCGATGTTCGGTGGCCAGGGCCGTGACTGCTTGCAGTTCTGCCTCTCGACCGATCAATTCAGAAACCGCCTCCGGAAGGTTGGTCATCCGCGATGGAGGACGGCCAGCGGGCGCCGTTGCGCGGAACTCATCCGCCGGCGCATCTCTCGCCGACGCGCCCTCTGTAACGGGCGCGATGAACCGGTACCCTCGCCGGGACAGCGTCTCGATGAACAGGGGCGTTCGCGCGTCGTCGCCCAGAACCGCTCGAATCTCCGAGATGTGGCTCTTCAGAACCTCGGGTTGAAGGCATTGGTTGACGGTGTCGAGCCGGAACGGGGGAAACTCAGTCATCGACAACGGGATTGTACCGTCACCCTTCAGAACTCTGTAGCGAATCAGGCCACAGCACACTCGCCTCCCGTTCACGAGGTTCGTACGTTCCTTTTTTAGGAGGCGGAGCGATGGCGACTGCGTTACCAGGTGAGAAATTGGAAGTCCCCTCGGACGCCTGGATGGAAGACCCGGGCGGCCGGGAGCCTTTAGCGAATCAGCGGAAGCCGCAGCGGACGTGCGCGGCGCACTCGACACTCTCGAGCGAGCCGCGCAGTCCAGCCGCGCGGCGACGATGCGCGGCTACCTGCTCCGCGACGTCGAACTCATGGACATCAGGGCGTTGACCTCACGCGCCGGGTAACGGCAGGGTGACCTGAAAGGTTGCGCCCTGACCGAAATCGCGCGAGGCCCAAATGCGTCCCCCATGAGCTTCGACGATCGAACGGCAGATCGAAAGTCCCATACCCATCCCGTCGGCCTTGGTGGTGTAGAACGCGTCGAACAGGCGCTCGAAGCTCTGCGCTCGAAGCTCTCCGGGACCAGTCCTGGCCCCGAATCTCGCACCGCGACCAGGACACCGCTCACATCCTTCGCGGTGCTGATGACCAACTCTCGCGACCCTTCAGGGACGCTGCTCATCGCTTCGACAGCGTTGATGATCAAGTTGAGGATCACCTGTTGCAGCTGGACTCTGTCTCCTTGGATGCGTGGCAGGCCTTCGGCGAGCTGTGTCTGCACCGAGATGTTGTGCTTGACCGCTTCGCCACGCGTCAGTCCAACGACCTCGAGAATCGCTTCATTGAGATCGAAGGCATCCTTCCGCGGCGGCGCCTTCTTGATGAGAGCACGGATCCGGCCGATGACCTCGATGGCACGATTGCCTTCATTGACGGTATACCCGAGCGCCTCCCGGACCTCCTCCAGATTCGGTGGCTCGGCGCTCAGCCAGCGCAAGGCGGCCTGGGCACCGTTGATTCCCGCCGCAATCGGCTGCATGACTTCATGGGTTATCGAGGCCGCCAGCTGCCCCATCGCCGTGACGCGATTGACGTGTGCGAGCTCCGCCTGCGTCTCGCGCAACGCCTCCGAGGCCTGCCTCAGTTGGACGGTCCGTTCCACGACTCGTCGTTCGAGCTCGTCATTGAGGTCCTTGAGCTCGGCCTTTGCTCGCTTGAGTGCGGCGGTCTCGACAACGTCCCAATTGCCGTGCCGCCTCGCCAGGACAAACTGGTGTGTACGCACGACATCCAAGATTTGAGGGGCGCCGCATGCCGCAAGCGGGTATGTGCAGAGCACCGCGAGGCGCTGGTTGCCGATCACCTCGTTCAGGCCATCTTCGTAGTCGCAGAAGTGTCTCCAGTCCTTGTTGGTCAGCCAGGTCGTATCGCCGGTCACTCTCATGCCGGCGTAACCTCGGGCGGATACGCTCGCGAGCTTTTCATACCAACTGCGGGTCAGTCGCTTGCCATCGAACGAGCCGCCCGGCAAGAACCAGTCGCGTGCCGACGCGAGCTCTAGACGTGAATCCGCGAGGTGTCGTTCGAGGTCAGGCACCGCGTCCTTCAACGCATCTCTCGCTTCCGCGACCGACAACGGCTCCGCGACGATCCACAGGCAGTACTCCCCGCTTTCCAAGCCCGACTTGCAATACGAGATCAGGGTGTCGACGAGATCCTGTCTGGTCTCGTAGAAGAAACAAAAGTGAGCACCCCAGGCCACCATGTCACCAACGACGTCGATGCCGGTCTTCCGCATCTCGGTTGCCACTGGCGTCACCTCTTGCTCTCAACTTTCGCGTTTCAAACCGCGAAATGGGAGCCACGACCGAGCTTCCTTGCTTGTCATCGCCCGCATTCTTGCGATGACGGCTAGGGCCTTAAAACACCTCCTTTCAAGGGTGATTTGTCACGAATCAGCTGTCAGTCGGTGCTTTGGTCTCGCCAGCCCCAACGCTCGCCGCGCGGGGAACGAGTCAGCACTACTACGGTATCGAGTCGATGGCAAGTCAACGACGAACGTCGGACTGACCAATTCATGTACCGGCTAATCTGAGACGAGCGGGACCTGACGAGTCGGCTTGAGTCCGAGCTTGGCCAGTCGCGACAGCAGCGTGGTCGGCTTGATCCCCAGCAGCCTGGCGGCGCCGTCCTCGCCGTAGATCTTTCCATGGGTCCGGCGAAGCGCGGCCGCGATGTTCTCGCGCTCCTGCTGCCTCATCTCAACCTCCGACAGAATCTCCGGCGAAGCAGCAACCGAAACGGCGCCGCGGCCAGCTGACTCATTCCGGTCGCCGCCCACCGGCAGATCGAAGCGAAGATCGCCGTCTCGTGCCGTGATGCTAGCGCGCTCGACGACGTTCGCCAGCTCCCGAACGTTCCCAGGCCAGTCATACTCCGTCAGCGCCTTCAGGGCCGATGGAGACACCGGCTCGACCCGTCTGTTCAGGCGCCCGGCATACAGACGCATGAAATGATCCACGAGGGTCGGAATGTCCTCGCGCCGGTCGCGCAACGGGGGGATCGCGATCGGGAAGACGTTGAGTCGATAGTAGAGATCGCTCCGGAATCGCTTGTCGGCAACCATCGCCGCCAGATCCAGGTTCGTGGCGGCGATCAGGCGCACCCCCACCCGAATCGTCTGCGTGCTCCCCAGCCGCTCGAACGCTTGCTCCTGCAGGACCCGCAAGAGTTTGGGCTGGAGCTCCAGTGGAATGTCCCCGATCTCGTCGAGAAAGAGCGTGCCACCGTTCGCGAGCTCGAATCGGCCGACGCGGCGGGCCTGAGCCCCCGTGAACGCACCTTTCATCGCCGCACAGTTCAGCGTGACGAACGAGGGCTTGTCGTAACGCGGCGCTGCGGCCGATGATGGGGCCAAGCGTGGTACTGGTCTGCCCGACGGTAAACGTCGTGGCGCGGGTACCGACGATTCGCCGAGCGGCTCTCGCCGGAGTGAATCCGGAAGGACCACGACTGTTCCAAGCCGCTGTCCTCCACGCATCACCGGCTGCACCCACTCGGGCCGTAGCCAATCGGGCAGGGCTGCGTCACCGTGGCCGGAGTCGGTATCGAACGCCTCGATGCGACGTCCCGCACTCCAGTCGCCGCATCCGCCGAGGCTCGCCCGCGAATGGCTGGTGACGCCCTCCGCCGTCACGAGACGCCCTTGCCGGTCGAACAGCATCACTGCGCTCGAAGCCGCCCTCGAGAGGCTTTGCAGGCCGGCCTCCGCCAACCGCCAGCGCGATTCCATCTGCCGGACGGCCAGTTCGGCTTCAATGCGGCCCGCAGTCATCATGGCCAGCGCCAGCCAGTTGCGATGGAACCTACTGCTCAGTCCTGATACGTCGACGACGCCGAGAATTTCGCCGTAGGCGGGATCACGCAAGACCACGGCAGAGCAAGACCACGGTTTGATTCCCGCACAGAAATGCTCTGTCGCATGAACTTGCACCGGCTCCTTGAGGGACAAGGCCGTGCCGATCGCGTTCGTACCGCAGACCAGCTCGTCCCAGTTCGCACCGTTCACGAGGCGGACATCTTGGGCCGCCTCCAGCGTTGCTGGATCCCCTTCGGTTTTGAGAATCACACCGGATGGATCGGTCAGGATCATCATCGTCCCCGACTCAGACAGAGATTCGCGGACCTGCTCCATGACCGGCACGCTGGCGTCGATCACATCACGGAATCGGTGGAGGAGTCTGTCGAAGCCCTCGTCTGAGGGCGGCGACGGCGCGCCCGTCGTCGCGGGGTCAACGCCGGCGGAATGGCACCGCGCCCAGGAGCGTTCGATCACGGTGCGGACTGCATCGGCTGGAAGTCCCACGCGACACACGAGGCGCTCCCAGGCGTTCATGACCTGGCTTTCTTGGAGCGGGTATGGAAAACCAGAGGCAGCCTGCTTGGCAGCCATCCGACCCTCTCGGTCTCCTATGCGGAATAGGTCGTACGAGAGCCCGGCGTTATTGCGGCGCCATAAAATGACCACACGGTCATGAAATTGTCAATGCCCCGCCCCGCATACCTCACGCATCGCAGCTATGGCACTTCATGACGGTTGCCGGCTGTTCCCGGTCGGCGCGCCTCGAACGTCGTCGCTGACGGTGCAGCGGGTGCAACACGGGTGCAGAAACGTCTAAGGGGTTAGCGGCGGCCACCGCTAACCCCTTGTCGCTGCGGTTGCGGGGGCTGGATTTGAGCCAGCGACCTTTGGGTTATGAGGGGGACGACGCGGCACCGATTCGGCCGTAAGTCTACTTCAATCCGCTCCTTGAAGCCGTCGGCACGCCCGAGGGTCACGCTACCGATATCTCGTTGCCACCGCCTCGACATCTCGTTGAAGCACGAGATTTCGCGGTCACGTGATTCATCGGGAGCGGAGCCTTTAGCCAGCATTGATCAGTGATTTCAGGGATCGCGGCAGCTGGCGCAGTCCGTGCACAGCGCTCACTGCGCGACACCAGACACGGAAGGAGGACTTCCAGATGACGGCCAGCATGATGTACGCGAACGCCGAATCGCCCACCGCGCTGGATCGCTACCGCAGTCAGAGGGGCCCTCTCGGAGGCAGCGTGCGCGATCCAGTTGCCGGTTCGGCAAGAATCGACCGGGACTCCCAACTCATAGACGCATTGCGTCTGCGCGAACCGACCGCCGCCGAGGGGCTCGTGGCCACGTATGGAGAGCGGGCGTATCGCCTGACCATCGGGATCACGGGCAACAAGCAGGATGCCGAGGAAGCCGTCCAGGATGCGTTCTGGAGCGTCATTCGGAAGATCGACACGTTCAGGGGTGAGTCGGCCTTCGGCTCCTGGGTCTACCGGATCGTCAGCAATGCCGCCTACGCAAAGGTCCGCCAACGCCGGCAGGCAATCGGTGAGAGGGCGATCGACGAGGCTCTTCCCGCGTTCGACGAGAATGGGCGTCATGCCGGCCCGCTTGTGGATTGGTCGTCGAGAATCGATGACCCGGCGGTGCAAACAGAACTTCGGACTGTGCTGAGCTCAGCGCTCTCGGAGCTTCCGGCTCACTACCGGGCCGTAGTCGTCATGCACGACGTCGAAGGGTGGTCGATGGTCGAGATCGCCAACTGCCTGGCCATCACGGTTGCGACGGCGAAAACCCGCGCGCACCGGGCCCGCCTCCTTCTGCGCCAGCGTCTCAGTATCTTCATGACGGGAGAAGCGCCTCCTGCCGAGGTGGCGTAGGTCTTTACCGAAAAATCACCGAATGATCACGATTCGGGCTGGCGTGGATCGTACGTTCCCTCTGGAGGTGGAGCGATGACGACCGCGTTATCAGGTGGGGAATTCGACGTTCTCTCGGAGATCGACCCCCGCGGAGAACTGCCGCCTTGGATGGAAGACCCGGGCGGCCAGGTCCTTGCCACACTGCTCGGGCAGGCGGTTCAGCATGGGGGGG
>WNEZ01005143.1_pt1 | contig 11438 bp, 14 predicted proteins | sample 5400521 | NCBI WGS metagenome assembly WNEZ01 (sample SAMN13153339, study PRJNA577476) | soil metagenome | isolation source: 120 cm saprolite under Douglas fir tree site 2 hole 1 replicate 1 | place: USA:California | collected 2015-04-18
CCGCTGGGTGCTGAGCCGCCGCAGCAAAGCATCGGAATGAACGAGGCATCCGCGTCCCAACAGATCGATGCCATCGTCGGGAAGACCACCGGCTGGAGGGGTAAGAGGCTCGGCCAACTGCGGGCTCTGATCAGGGGCGCCGATCCCGGCGTGATCGAAGAGGTGAAGTGGAAGAAGCCCTCCCGCCCCGAGGGGGTGCCCGTCTGGTCCCACGACGGCATCGTCTGCATAGGCGAGACCCTCAAGAACGCTGTGAGGCTGACGTTTCCAAAAGGGGCCCACCTGAAGGATCCGAAAGGGCTCTTCAACACGCGTCTCGACAGCAGGACGGTTCGTGCCATCGATTTCCACGAGAGTGACGCGATCAACGCGTCCGCCCTGAAGGCGCTCATTGTCCAAGGCGCCCGTCTCAATCGAAGCTGAGACAAGCAACATGGTTGCGACCCATGGGATCGAGTCGAACGGGCGCCTAGGACGCCACCGGGTTTCTCCGAAGGCGCTGAACCTTCAGAAGAGTTCCTCGGCCAGCGCGACGATGATGCCCGCGGGGCCCCGCACGTAGCAGAGTCTGTACTTGTCCTCGTACTGGGCCACCTCGCCGACTAGTTCGGCGCCGTTGGCGCGCAGGCGAGCGACCGTGTCGTCGACGCTTTCGACTGTAAACATGACGCTCCGGAGGCCCAGCGTGTTCGGCGGTGCGATCGCCGGTTCGATCTCGACCAGTTTTGGATTGCGAAACTTCGTCAGCTCAAGCCGCCCGTGCCCATCCGGGGTCCGCATCATGACGATGTCGACCTGGACACTTTCGAGCCCGTTGACGCGGTCCACCCACGGGCCCTCGACGGGCATCTCGTCTTCGCGCGTCATGCCGAGCACGGTGAAAAAAGCGGTAGCGGCTGCAAGGTCGTCGACGACGACGCTGACGTGATCCAATCTCTTGATCGTCATGTCCCTAGTGATAGCAGAGGTCGTCCGCGGCTTTCCTCCATCGTGAACCCGCGGAACTCACGAATTGCGCGTGCCTTGTGACATTCAAAGATGGGGGTCCGGGTCTTCGGTGTTAGCCCCGCCCTCCTGCACGACGAGCAGCCGCATTGTCGACGCGGCAAGCCGGAAGGCCATCGCCTCCTGGTAAGCGGGGTCGGCCAACCAAGCCTGAACTTGAGCATTGCTTGGGAACTGAAGGATGACCATGCGGTCCCTGTACTCCTCGCCCTCTACGGTCGTGACGGGCTCACCGCGAGTGAGGAACTTGCCGCCGTACTTTTTCACCGTCGCGGGGGTGCGGTCCGTGTACTCGCGATAGGTGAGAGGATCATGGATCGACATCATGGCGACGACGTAGGCCGGCATCGTTTTCCTCCTTGGCGATTGTTGTGTCTCAGCCCCCCTCACGCCGCGCTCCCTTGATGCGGGCGCGGGCGATCTCATCGGCGACATCGGAGCTGGGACGCGCTGTGGCATCCGCCTCGCGCAGCGCCTCGCCATGACGAGGTTCGGCGAGCTGGTTGTTGGCGAGGCCGCAGACGGCGCGCGCCCGAATCTCTGGCACTGTCACATCGTTGAGGACGCCGCCGAGCGCACAGGGGGCAAAAACATCGACATCCTGCGCATGGATCGCAGCCGGCGCCACGGCCTCGGCCGCGAAGCTGGCGACGACATCGCGGACGGCTTCGTCGTTCACGTCCGCGACCACGAGTTTGGCGCCCGCCTCGTATAGCTGGCGTGCCAGGTCGCGGCCCGTAGCGCCGAGCCCCTGGACCGCCACGCGCAGACCCTTGAGGTCGCGCCGGTTCCAGATATGAGCGGCCACAGCCTGGATGCCGACGAAGCCACCAAGAGCGGTGAACAGCGACGGATTGAAACCGTCTGGATACTGGCTTGCGCGCGCGAAGACGAAATCGCAGTTCTCGGCCAGGATGTCGGCTTCGGCCGGCCCGACGCCTACGTCGATCGCGGTCCAATAGCGCCCGCCCAGCGCCTGCACATGCCTCGAGAAGGCGCGCAGCAGGTCGGGCTTATCGGCCCGTGAGGGGTCGGCGACGATGACGCCTTTGCCGCCGCCGAGCGGCAGCCCGGCCATGGCGTTCTTGTAGGTCATCCCTTTTGACAGGCGCAGCACGTCGGTCAGCGCCTCGTCGATGGTCGCGTAGGGATACATGCGGCAGCCCCCGGCCGCCGGCCCCAACGCAGTGCTGTGGACTGCGATGATCCCGCGAAGCCCGGTCCGCTCCTCGTGGCAGAAAAGAACCTGTTCGTGATGATCGAACTCTGCGTGGGTGAACAACAGCCGTGGCCTACTCGGGCAGGTAGGCGATGGCGTCTACGTCTATGAGGTAATCGAGAGGCGGCTTCCCCTCAAATGCCATTCGGGCAGGCAGGTAGCTGGTGAAATAGGTGCGATACACCTCGTTCATCGCCGGCCAGTCGCCCGCGTCGTGCAAGTGAATCGTGACCTTCACGAGGTCATCCATGGTGGCGCCGACGGCCATCAGAATCGCCTTGATGCTGTCGAAGACCTGCCGGGTCTGGACAGCGATCTCACGAGCAACGACCTGGCCGGTCAAGGGATCCACCGGTACTGTGCCGGAGATGAACACGAAGTCGCCGGCACGTACAGCCTGCGAGTAAGGTCCTACCGGTTTGACCGCCTTGTCGGTGAAGATCACCTGCTTGGACCTGGCCATAGAACTCCCCTTGTCACCTTTCCGCTTCTCTGTCATGGCGGTGCTGTTCGCCAGGACGACCGATCGTTCAGTATAGTAGGTGAATTGATCGGAGCAGTGTCGCGTGCACACGACCTGGGTCCCGCGCAGCAGCTGGGGCGTTCAATCCGCGCCCATCGTGAGGCGGCTCGGCTGTCACTTGGGACGCTGGCCGCTAAGAGCGGGGTGTCGAAGGCTAACCTCTCGACCATTGAGGCGGGCGCGGGGAATCCGTCGCTGGAGACGCTATGGCGTCTAGCGGGGGCGTTGGGCCTGTCGCTGGGAGTGCTCCTGGGTGAGGCGGAGCCGCCACGCACCAGGTTGCTTCGCGCGGGTGAGGGTGCTCCCTTCGCGTCCGAGTCGGGGCTTGCCGGAGAGATGCTGTTGACGGAAGGGCGTCCGCATCGGACGGAGATCCTGGCGCTCGAGCTACCGGTCGCGGGCGATTACCGATCGGGGCCCCACCAGGTCGGGACCGAGGAGTTCGTCCTGTGTATCGCCGGCACGCTAGAGATTGGCCCGCTTGGTCAAGAGCAAATGCTGAGGCCGGGCGATTCACTTTGGTTTCCTGCTGACCGCGACCACCGGTACGCGAGCCGTCGCGGCGCTCGCGGCCTGAGCGTGATCAGCTATCCGACTTTGAGGGAAGCCTGATGGGCGCCTATCGGGCGTCAGCCGGCGATACGCCGCCATGCTGGAATCCTTGCCGCGATAAGGCGATCCACACTCATTCGCCCGGTATCGACTAACAGCAGCGCCCAGAACACGAGGCTGTAGATGATCGCCGCGCCCACATCGGTGGTCGTGCCCGCCACATAGGGTCCGCCGAATCCCTCGGCCACCGACCAAACGAATAATGCGTACGCGATTCCGATCGCATAGGTGAACTTGCGCGCAAATCCTGCAATCAGGGCGAACGCGAGGTAGGTCTCGGTCGTTGCCGTGAGCACGGCAAAAATCGGCGCCCGGCCGCTGACGACGACTTGCCAGATCGAGAACCACCAGCCGAGGAAGCCAGGCTGTCCCTGCGCCACACCGGCGACGATCTGGCTGAAGTTCGCCTGGAATGCGGGCTGCCACTTGAGTGCGGCGTCGACTGCCCAGATGACCCCGAAGGAAATCCGCAAGAACGCGATGGCGATCATCCGCCTGGTGGCGCCGACCAAGTTTGTGCGCAGGACAAAAGACACGGGTGCGGGGATGGCGACGTCAGTTGCTCGGTTTGCTTGCCTCATAACGCGGACCAACTACGCGCGGCTGTTACGTACATCGCGTTCCGTAACGACGCGCCGTAATTGGGGTTGCGATGACTCATCTCGCGGTGGTTCGCGGACTCACCTACACGAATTGTTTGCAGGTCTTCAAGCGCTGGCTGGTGCCCACCTACAGGAACAGCTTCCGCTGGACGGGCAACCACGCCGACAGTGAGGATGTGACAGCGTGGGTGTTTCTCAACATGGGCGACCACACTCAACTGCCGGAGCTGGTCCACGTTGTGGACGACCGCGTCCTGGATCTGGCTCTCGAGGCCGTATCCCGCCACTGGGTCGAGCGCTATGGAATCCCGTCTCTGAGATGGGCCGCGATTTCCGCGTCAGAAGCAACCGCACCGCTTGACTCGCTGTTCGACGGCCTGACCGCCGAGATGCGCCTCCTGCTGGTGCTTCGATTCCTGCGCCGGCGGTCGCCGGCGGCAATTGCGGCCCAGCTCCGCATCCGCCCCGAAGCCGCCAGGGGCAGGGTCCTCGCGGCGCTCGCTTGTGTTGCCCAACGGATCGGTCTTGCGTCCCAATCGATCGAGTCTCCGCAGGTTGCCCACGTGTCGGCCTACGTCGACGATATCGTCGCGCGAAGGAGGCCAGTTAGGTTCGAAGCCAATCCCGATGCCTGGCCGCTGATGATCGCCGCCGGCCACATCCAGGCCGCGATCGCCGGTAACGACCTGCCGGCCAAAGGATTCGTTCGCACACTTGAGCGGCGCCTCGAAGAGCGCCCTGAAAGGGGGGCTTGTAACGCGCCCACGTATCTGGTCTGCATGACCAGGGGACCGGGTTGGCGGTGACTGAGCTGCGAGTGCTCAGCAACCCAGACCCTGAACCCTCGGGTCAGCCCGAGCCCGCGATCTAACCCGATTGGGAGTCCGTCTACCAAGACAACGTGGTGGGCATCTATCAGCTCGTCTTTCGCAAGGTTGGGAATGCAGCCGACGCCGAAGACCTCGCCGAAGAGGCACTGATGCACACCCTGAAGACGCTTCGTCTGCCTGCCCCGGTGCCGACGGTTCGGGCCTACCTCGTCAAGACAGCGCGCACCGTGTTGGCCGACCACTGGCGCCGCCACTATGCGGCGCGCGACGCGGCCAACGAGCTCGAGCAGCTTCCTATCGAGATCGTCGCAAACCCTGACGCTGTCGACCGGGCGCAGCGACTTCTAGGGCTGCTTCCCGACAACTTCAGGAACATCCTGGAGCTTCGGTTTCTGCGTGGCTACTCGGTGCGCGAGGCGGCCAACGAGCTTGGGGTGACCGAGTCCAACGCTCGCGTGATGCAGTTTCGCGCCTTGCGGAAGGCAGCCGAGCTCGAACGGGAGGTGCTCCGTTGAAAGAATCAGCCGATCGGGTAGCACGTTTCGTTGACGACCTCTTGCACGGACGCCGGCCGCGTCGGTTCGACGCGACTCCGGAAGAAGCGGAGGCGATGACGGCCGCTGCCAGCCTGAGTGCGGCCCGTGCCGGGGCGGACGTTCCGGACAAGGCCGCCCTCGACCGAATTCATCAACGCCTCGCCGAAGCCCTGGATGAGAGCGCTGTGGTGGATCGCCGCCTCAGCCGGCGCGCGTGGCTGCGCACCGCCGGCGCCGCCGCTGCGGCAGTGGTGGTTGGAGTCGGCCTGGACGAAGTGGTGAGAACCCGCCAGGAATCTGGCGGTACGGGCGGCACGGCGACGCTGCTGCCTGACAGTGGAAGCTGGCAGCCCGTCGCGGCGGTGAACCAGATTCCAACCGGGCACGCCAAGCAGGTATCGACAGCGTCGCTGGACGTCGTGATCATCAACGACGGCGGCACGATCACGGCTGTGTCGGGAGTGTGCACGCATCTCGGCTGCAAGCTTCAGCCTGACGATGCCAATCGAAAGCTCAACTGTCCGTGCCATCAGACCTCATTCGGGTGGTCGGGCAAGGTCCTCTACTACCGATTGAAAGCCGCGCCTGCGAATCTCCCGCAGATCCCGTCGCGCGTGAACAACGGACAGGTCGAGCTCTACATCGTCTGAGCGCATGTAATGCACGCCCGTAGTTGCGTGCGTCATTGCTTCGCCACAAAAGTCCTCGAAAGAGCCGACGAGGCGTGCGTTTCTCGGCTGGTGGCTCACCACGCTGCTGGCTGCGACGGTCGTTACGGCGGTCGCACCGCTGGCCGTCTACCTGTTCCCACCGCGCGACCCGAGGCAGATGAAGGAGAAAGTGCGCATCGCGCTGGACACTCCACTACAGGCAGTGCGCGAGGGAACGGCATCACGGTTTGACGCGCCGGCCGGTACCGCGTTCGTCATGGCCGACGGAGGGGAGAACAACTCTCCGGGCGATCCGACTTTCGGCGGCTTTCTGACACGCAAGGACGGGCAACTGCGCGCATTCGCGATCACATGTCCGCACCTTGGCTGCTCTTACGCATTCGATGACGGAAAACGGCATTTCGTGTGCCCCTGTCACGGGTCGGAATTTGCCCTCGACGGGAGTGTGATCCATGGTCCAGCCACCGCTCCGCTCTCTCACCTGACGTGGCAGCCGGGACCTGGCACCAATGAGATCGACATCGAGGGAATCACCATCGGCGGCTGATCGGCCGATGTAACGCGGCCGCATATCTAGCTGCGTCAAACACAAATCACAAGGGAGATTGCACAACAGCATGAACTGGAAACTCGCTCTAAATGGGACCGTCGCGGGCGCTGCCCTGCTGATCGCAGCGTGCGGCAGCTACGGCCCGTCTGCATACGGAACCTCGACCTCGCCTTCCTCAAACGGGCGGTATCCCGGCGTCACCAGTCCCCCCGCTGGCACGCCGGAGCCGCCTGCCGCGACCACAATCGCGCTTCGCAACTCCGCCTTCGGACCGATCCTGGTCGACGCCAGCGGCAGGACGCTGTATCTGTTCGAGGCTGACACGATGGACATGTCCACCTGCAACGCCGATTGCGCTTCGGTGTGGCCGCCGCTGATCGCCCACGGCACACCTGCCGCGGGCGCCGGCATCAACCAATCGCTGCTCTCCACCACCACGCGCAGGGACGGCTCGCTCGAAGTCGTCTACAACGGCCACCCGCTCTACTACTTCGTTTCCGACAAGCAGGCAGGTGATGTCACGGGTGAGGCCATCAGCAGCTTTGGCGCCGAGTGGTATGTCCTGTCGGCCGCCGGCAGCAAGGTCGACAAGGGCCAGGCATGACGACGCTGTCCCTCACCGCGGTCACATTCGTCCGCCGCGATCCGGACTGGGTCTTTCGCGAGCTTCACGATCCTGAAACGCTGCTCGGCTGCGTGCCCGGTGCGACCTTGACGAGGCTCACGGGTCGAGGCTCGTTCCAGGCGCGAATCGCCATCGGACTCGGGCCATTCAAGGCCCAGTACGACGGCAGGGGCCGGATCGTCGCCTCGAATCCGAAGGCACGGACCGCCTCTCTGGAGCTGATTGGAGATCCGTCCGCCAACCTCGCCACCGTGCGGGTCCTGATGGCGATGGCGATCGCCGAGCAGACCGGCGGCTCAGAAATCCGCATGACTTTCGACGTCGCGATGTCGGATCGCACCCGGCAGCTCGCCGGCGGATGGCTGGATCCCGTCGCCTGCGACCTCCTCGACCGGACCACGCGCCGTCTGAAACAACAGCTGGAGGAGGCGCCGAGCATGCCCTTTCCTCCGGCGGCCTGACAAGGAGAAAGCAAATCAAGAAATCCCCCGTTGCTCTCGCCGCCGCGCTCGGAATCGTGCTCGGCCTCGTCGCCACGACGGCGATCAGCGCAGTCGCCACCAACAACACCCCACCGCCGCCTCCCCGCGCCGATGGACGGTCTGGGGCGATCGTCGTCGCCTGGAACCAGGAGTTGCTTCACATCGTCCGGACGCCTGGCGACCAGCCCGCGAACATCCACCCGACGCGCAGCTTCGCGATCATGCACGCGGCGATCTACGACGCGGTCGTCTCGATCACCCGCGACGAACCGCCCTATCTGTTCTCGGTGCCGGCACTTCGCCAGTCGCGGATTGACGCAGCGGCCGCGCAGGCTGGGCACGACTCGCTGGCTGCGCTCTACCCCAAGCTCCAGCCCGAATTTGATGCTTTGCTCGCGTCGCAGCTCGCGACAATCCCGGACGGCAAGCCGAAGCAGGACGGTATTCAGGTCGGCACCGATGTCGCCGCGCGACTGGTCGCCGATCGCGCCAACGACGGCTCGGCAGCCGTTCCACCTCGATTTGTTGCCGGCACGCAGCCTGGCGACTACCGGCCGACGCCTCCCAACTTTCCGGCGCCCGCCTTCACGGGTTGGTCGAACGTCAGACCGTTTGTGATCGACAGCTCGTCCCAGTTCCGGTCCGCACCGCCACCGGCGGTGACCAGCCAGGCGTATGCCAAGGCATTGAACGAGGTGAAGAGTCTTGGCCAGAACACCAGCACCACCCGCACAGCCGATCAAACGGTGGCCGCCAAGTTCTGGGCGCCGCCGATCTGGAACACGTGGAACGAGATCGCAGACCGCGCAGTGACAGCCCACCGCACGAACCTCGAGACGAGCGCCCGCCTCTTCGCCGACCTCAACCTGACCTTCGCCGACTCGGTGATCGCGTTCTACGACGCCAAGTACCACTACCTGGTGTGGAGGCCCGTCACAGCGATACGCCTCGGCGACACAATCGGCAATCCGGCGATCACAGGCGATCCGGACTGGACGCCGCTTGCCGTGACGGCTCCGGACCCCTCGTATCCGGGTGCCCACAGCACGATCAGCGCCGCCGGCGCGAGCGTACTGTCCGCATTCTTCGGTGAAGACGGCCGGATCGATGTGACGTCAGACGCGTTACCTGGAACGGTGCGGAGCTTCACGAGCTACAGCGCGATCGCAACCGAGGCCGGTGTCAGCCGGATCTACGCCGGTCAGCACACGCCGCTCGACGATCTGGCGGGTCAATTGCTCGGCGCGCAGGTTGCGCAGTTCGTGCTGCGGAGCTCGAGATCTGAGAATTTCGGCGCGCCTGCCTCGGCGGCATCAGCGGCCGGCGGCTACTGATTTGAGGAGCTCTCCCTAAGTCATCGTGGGCCCGCGGTTAAGTCATCCACTTAGAGCCGGCGGTAAAGAAGAAGTCGTCTGTCAGAAGCCGCGAACCGATTGGCCAACGTAGCTTGGCCTCATGAGCACCAACACGACACAAGCAAAGGAGAGCGGAATGACGGCTCAGAACAACCTGGAGGAAAACAAGCGGATCGTTCGCGCGTTCATCGAAACGGCGTTCAACCAGCACCGCGCCGACAAGGCGGCGGACTACATGACGCCGGATATCAAGTGGCACGGCGGAACCCTGGGGACGGTCGAGGGTCGCGACAACTTCGCGGGCTTGATCGGCGCCATCGTCGCCGCCCTGCCGGACCTCCGAAACGTCGAGGAGGACATCATCGCCGAACGGGACATCGTGTCCGTACGCGCGGCCGTCGATGGCACGCACAAGGGAGACCTCCTCGGGATCCCCGCCTCGGGCAAGCATGTCCGATGGGATGCAGTGGACGTGTACCGCATAGCGGACGGAAAGATCGCCGAGGAGTGGGCTGCGGACGACCTGCTCGCGTTCGTCTACGGCGTTGGCGCCTACACCCCTCCGTGGCTGGCGCAGAAGCCGTAGCGGCTCAATTGATAAAGGGGCGGCGGGGGTAACCACCGGTGACCGGGTGGAGAACCCCGCCGTTCACCGGGTCAGAGCCGGCTCGATCGCTCCAAGAGCCGTGGCGAGCTCCGCCCTCGAAACGATCCCGAGCTTCGGAAATACGCGATACAGGTGGGCGCCCACGGTGCGGTGCGAAAGGAACAACCGGTCGGCGATCTCGCGGTTGGAAAGGCCGGCTGCCGCCATTTGCGCGATCTGCAGCTCCTGTGGCGTGAGCGGTTGTCGCATTTGCGGGGCCGGTTCGGCGGTCCGTTCGCCGGAGGCGCGGAGTTCCGCGCGGGCTTTGTCGGCCCAGGGCTGAAGGCCGAGCGCGTCGAACGCGTCTCTCGCCGACCTCAAATGCGGCCTTGATTCGGTGATGCGACGCTGCCGTCGCAGCCAGGCTCCAAATGACATCTCCAGCCGTGCGTAATGGAACGGCCACTTGGGATCTGAGTCGAGCGCCTTCTCGTACAGGTCTTCCGCTTCCGATTCGTTTGCGAGAAGCGCGCGGCCGAAGCGGACGCCGATTTGCACGAGGGGCGCCGTTGTTCGCTTCGCCATCGTCTCGAGCTGGTCCATCAGGCGGCGCGCGTCGTCGACTCGTCCAGCCCGAACCGCGCATTCGATCCCGAGTGGGGCTGCGGCGTGGGCCACGAGCTCATGGAACGCGGGCCCATCAGGAAGGAACATCCGCGAAAAGTGGTCGACAGCGTCCGATTGGCGCCCCGCGGTCATGGCGATGACGCCGCGGGCAAACTCGCCTTTGGCCAACAGGAGCGATAGGCGCAGCGTACTCAAACCGTCTCCCGCCTCGGCAATTAGCTTTTCGGCTGCCTCCTGGTCGCCCTGTAGGCCAAGCAAAACGGCACGTCCGATCCGGCTGATCGCCGTCCAGATCGGCTGACCGGTCTCGACCGCGAGGCGGTTCCCCTCTTCCAGTGCCCGAATCGCGTCGCTGAACTGGCCGGTGTTGAGTCCCGCCCATCCGCGCACCACGAGCAGCTGAGCCAGCAGGCCGAGGCGCCCCTGTGCACGCAAGGTAGGAGCCGCGCGATCCATGAGCTCGATCGATTGGGCGATATCACCTGCTGCGTACGCTGCAAAAGCCAGCAGCTGGGTCCGAGAAGGATCCCCGTCGTCGATCCGGGCGGCCTCGCGAACCCGCGGGCCAATTCGAGCCGCGGCGTCGATTGGCGCGGTCAGGGCAAGGATTTCCAGAGCGCGCGGATCCAGATCGTCATTGGCGATTTGCGTGACCGCCTCGGCTACCAGTGTCTTTGTTTCAGCACCAGGATCGGCCCACCAGCAGCGCAGCGCGGCCCCCTGCAGAAGATTGAGCGATAGGTTGTGGTCGCCTCCAGCTGCTGCGTCGCGGGCGACCATCACCAGCCGCGCGACTGCGTCGGGATCGCCTGGCGCACCGTCGTTGAAGATCTCGCGCAGCCAGGTCATCCGCGCGACGTCATGGGAGGTGAGGTGCAGGGTGGCGGCAGCATCGAGAAGCCTTCCGACGGCCGGTCTGTCGCCCAGCTGGAATGCCAGCTCGGCGGCCGCCAGCAATCGGCCAGCACGGGGCGATTCCTCAGGCGTCAAGGAAGCGGCAAGATCGAGGGCTCCGAGTGCGGTTGATGTTGCGCCACGCTCCTGGGCGCGGTCAGCGACCGCCTCGAGGTCCTTGGCGGCGCCTTCATCCGCACCGAGCACCGACTTGGCGCGATGCCAGGCGCGCCGATCGGGGTCTGCGACGACCTCGGCCAGCAAGAGGTGCGCGTTCCGCCGCCGTGCAGCTGTCGCCGATTGGTCCAACGCAGAGCGGAT
>WNEZ01009154.1_pt1 | contig 11438 bp, 10 predicted proteins | sample 5400521 | NCBI WGS metagenome assembly WNEZ01 (sample SAMN13153339, study PRJNA577476) | soil metagenome | isolation source: 120 cm saprolite under Douglas fir tree site 2 hole 1 replicate 1 | place: USA:California | collected 2015-04-18
GGCGCCCGGTGTTCAAGGTGACGAGCGCGATCTTGAGCCCCTTCCCCTCCTCGCCGACCAGGTTCTCGCGCGGCACCCGCACATCGTGGAAACTGACGATGCCGTTGGCGAGCGCCTTGAGGCCCATGAAGCGGCAGCGGTACTCGACCTTCACTCCCGGCCAGTCGGTCTCGACGATGAAGCAGCTGATCTTCTTCGTCTTGGGGTCGCGCGCCATCACGACGAGCAGCTCGGCCATCGTGCCATTCGTGCACCAGAGCTTCTCGCCGTTCAGAACGAAGGTGTCGCCGTGCAGCTCCGCCGTGGTCGACAGGCTCGCCGGGTCCGAGCCGACGTGCGGCTCCGTCAGGGCGAAGGCCGAGATGGCGCCGGCCGCGCACCGGGGGAGGTACTTCTTCTTCTGCTCCGGCGTGCCGAAGAGCTTGAGCGGCTGCGGGACGCCGATCGACTGGTGCGCGGAGAGGAGCGCGCTGATGTTCGAATCGTAGCTCCCCACCATCTGCATGACGGTCGTGTACTCGCTCACGCTGCAGCCGAGGCCGCCGTACTCCCTGGGGATCTTGATCCCGAAGGCGCCGAGCTTCCGGAGACCGTCCACCACCTCCTCGGGGTACTCGCCGGTCTCATCGATGGCCACGGGATCGACCTTGTCGCGCAGGAACCGCTGCAGCTCGTCGTAGAAGCGCTTGAACTCCGGCCGCTCCACGCGGATCAGGGGGAAGGGGTGGATGTGGTCGAGGAGGAAATTCCCGAGGAAGAGCTCGCGGAGAAAGGTCCGCCCCGCCCATTCCTTCTCGCGGGACTCCTCCGCGACCTTGCGGGACTCCTCCTCGCTGGTCGGGCGTACGTCGCTTGCAGTCAAGGCGCTTCCCTCCTTGTGGGACCCGGGCTTTTTGCCAGCCGCGCTGCGGCAAAGCCAGCTTACCACCCGTCGCCGCGAAAAAGGTACCGTACCGTCAGGGCAAATCCCACGCCCCCTTGTCCGGGCGGGGGCAGGTGCGCTAGCTGCCCGCGCATGGAAACGAGAACCGTCACCGCATCGACCCTCGCGGAGGCCTTCCGCGAGACCGTGGCCAGGATCCCCGACCGGACCGCCGTCCGCACCGTGGACGACGCCGTCTCGCTCACCTGGAGCCAGCTCGCCGGGCGCGTCGATGCCGTCGCGGGCGGCCTCGCGCGGCTGGGCGTCCGGCGTGGCGACACGGTCGCCATCATGCTCAACAATCGGCCCGAGTTCGCCGTGGTCGATCTGGCGGCGGTGACGCTCGGGGCGACGCCGTTCTCGATCTACCAGACGCTCACCCCCGAGCAGATCGCCTACGTCGTGGGCGACGCCGGCGCGCGCGTCGCGGTGGTCGAGACGGCCTTGCTGAAGCCGCTGCTCGCCGCCCGGGCGAGCCTGCCGGCGCTCGAGCACGTCATCGTCGTCGACGGCGAGGGAGGCACGCACACGCTCGCCGAGGTGGAGGGCTCGAACCCGGGGTTCGACGCCGACGCCGCGTGGCGGGCCGTCAAGCCCGACGACCTCCTGACCCTCATCTACACCTCGGGCACCACCGGCCCGCCGAAGGGCGTGCAGCTCACCCACCGGAACGTCATCGCCTGCGCGGAATCGATCGAGAAGATCATCGCGCTGCCCGACGAGGCGCGCGTCATCTCCTGGCTACCCGCGGCGCACATCGCCGAGCGGAACGCGCACTATTACCTACCCGTCATCTTCGGCTTCACCGTCACCTGCTGCCCGAACCCGCGCGAGATCGTGTCCTTCCTGCCCCAGGTGCGGCCGACCTGGTTCTTCGCGGTGCCGCGCATCTGGGAGAAGATCAAGGCGGGGCTCGAGGCGCGCCTCGCCGGGCTGCCGGAGGAGCAGCGCACGCAGGCCACGCAGGCGCTCGCCGCCGCGCGCGAGAAGGTGCGGCTCGAGCAGGCGGGAAAGCCCGTGCCCGCCGCCCTGGCCGAGCACGTCGCGCGCGCCGAGGAGCGGCTCTTCTCGATGCTGCGCGCGATGCTCGGGCTCGACCAATTGGTAGCGGTGAACGTGGGCGCCGCGCCGACGCCACCCGACGTGCTCGAGTTCTTCCACGCCATCGGTATCCCGGTGAGCGAGCTGTGGGGCATGTCCGAGACCACGGGCGTCGGCACCGTGAACCCGCCGGAGCGCGTCAAGATCGGCACGGTCGGCCCGCCCGCCCCCGGCGTCGAGATCCGGCTCGCGGAGGACGGCGAGATCCTGATCCGGGGCGACGTGGTCATGAAGGGCTACCGCAACCTGCCCGACAAGACCGCCGAGGTCCTCGATCGCGACGGCTGGCTCTCCACCGGCGACATCGGCCAGATCGACGCGGACGGGTACCTGAAGATCGTCGACCGGAAGAAGGAGCTGATCATCAACTCCGCCGGCAAGAACATGTCGCCGTCGAACATCGAGAGCACCTTGAAGGGGGTGAGCTCGCTGATCGGTCAGGCGTGCGCCATCGGCGACCGGCGGCCCTTCAACACGGCGCTCATCGTGCTCGATGCCGACTTCGCACCGGTCTGGGCGGCCGAGAAGGGCCTGGCGGACACGAGCCTGGCGGCGCTGGCCTTCGAGCCGGCCGTCCGCGCCGCCGTCCAGGCGGACGTCGATCAGGCCAACGGCCGGCTGGCGCGCGTGGAGCAGATCAAGCGCTTCTTCATCGTTCCGGGCGACTGGCCGCCGGGGGGCGACGAGCTGACGCCCACCATGAAGCTCAAGCGGAAGCCGATCACCGAGAAGTACGTGCGGGAGATCGAGGCGATGTACGAGCTGGCGGCGCGGGAGTGAGCGAGGGCGCGGCCGGGGCGCGGGGGGTGCGCTCGCGGCTCCCGCTCGCGCGGCACTCGGCGGCACTACCCTACCGTAGCGTCGCGCTCGGCGCGCTCGAAGGTCGCCGCGAGCGCACCCCCCGCGCCACCGGCCGGGTCTCGCTCAGCCTCCCAGCCGCTGTCGAGGCGGCGACCGCCCGCGAGCACCACCACGCGGGCTCGCGTCGGAGAGAGGGCCCGGTCCACCTCGACGCGGACCCGGTCGCGGAGCCGCACGAGCGGCGCGTCGCCCATCTTCGCGTCGGAGTAGGTCGTGACCGCGCCGGTGTCCTCGCCGAGGAGGGCGAGCGCCGTCGTCGCGCGCAGGCTGAACTTCCCCTCGAGGCCCGTCCTCGGCTCGGCGATGTTGCACACGCCGAGCAGCGACGGCGCGACGGTCACCACGACCGACTCGATCGCCCGGGGATCGAGCGCGTGCTCTTCGCGAAGCTGCCGCGCCGCCTCGATCGCGGCGTGCGTCAGGTAGCAGGCCGCGTGGTACTTGAAGAGCGTCTCGCGGATCAGGAACCGGCCGGCGAGGCGCTCGAGCGCCGCCGGGTCCGGCGCCGCCCCGGCGTGGGTCCCGGCGAAGCCCTGCTCCGTCTCCAGCACGTCGCTGGCGGCGGTGAAGCCGCCGCTCGCGAGCAGCGCGGCGAGCAGGCCCGCGGACGCCGCGCGGCCGGCGTGCAGCGGCTTGGTCATCGTGCCGAACGCCGCCTTGAGCCCCGCGGCCTCGCTTCCCGCGATGCCGATCGCGTGCAGCCAGCCATCCCCCTCCAGGCCGAGGAGATGCGCGCACGCCGCGGCGGCGCCGAAGGTCCCGACCGTGCCGGTCGAGTGAAAGCCGATCTCGTAGTGCCGGCCGCCGAGGAGCGCGCCGAGCCGGCATTCGAGCTCGATGCCGGCGACCAGCGCGGTGAGAAACCGGCACCCGTCGGCGTTCTCCGTCTCGGCGAGCGCCAGGAGCGCCGGCAGGACCGGCGCGGAAGGGTGGCCGTTCATCCGGGTGTGCGTGTCGTCGAAATCGAGCGCGTGCCCTGCGGTTCCGTTGACCAGCGCGGCGGTCAGGCGTGCGGCGCGCTCCGGGCGCCCGATGAGCGCCGCCTCCGTCGAGCGCTCCGGACGGACGACGGTCGCGACGAGGATCTCGACCGGCGGCTCCGCGGCGCCGGCCAGCGCGCAGCCGAGGAAGTCGAGCACGCAGTGCCGCCCGACCTCGCGCACGTCGTCGGGAAGGTCCTCGTAGCGGAGCGAGCGGACCGCGTCGACGAGGGCGCGCGTGAGCGACGGGCCGGCGTTCATCCGCTCACGCGAGGACGAAGCGGTATGCGTCGGCCGCCTTCACGATCCGCCCGGCCGAGGGCGTCGCGAAGTGCGTTCCCAGCACCAGCACCCCAGAGCCGGCGTAGCGCTCGCAGAACTCGCGCCGTGTCCGCTTGGCCCTGGGGCCGTCGTAGTCGAACTTGTTGTCCCATTCCGGGTAGCGACAGAGGATGGGATGGTGCATGAGGTCACCGGTGATGACGGCCTCCTGGCCCTGCGAGGAGATGCGCACCGAGAAGTGGCCGGGCGTGTGGCCCGGGGTCGATTCCAGCCACACCTCGTCCGTGATGCGATGCGCGTCGTCGACGAGCAGCGACATGCCCTCGGCCACCACGGGACGGACCGAGTCGTCGACCGGCCCCTTCAAGAAGGGCTCCTCCGCTCGCGAGAAGAAGTCCCACTCGGTGCCGCCGATCAGGTAGGTCGCGTTCGGGAAGGTGGGCACCCACTTGCCATCCCGCAGCATCGTATTCCAGCCGACGTGGTCGACGTGCAGGTGGGTGCAGAGGACCAGGTCCACCGACTCGCGCGGGTAGCCGGCCTGCTCGAGGTTGGCGAGGAAGGGCCACTGCTGGCGGTTCCACTCGGGGACCGGGCGCTCCTTGTCGTTGCCGATGCAGGTGTCGACGACGATCCGCTTGCCGCGCGACTCGATGACGAACGCGTGGATGCTCATGAGGATCTGCCCGGCGTCGTCGGTGAACGTCGGATGGAGCCAGTCGCGCTCCTTGCGGACGTTGGTCGCGGTGGCCTCGGGCAGGAGCAGCGTGCCGTCCCACGGCGACTCGGACTCGATCACCCGGGTGATGCGAACCTCGCCGATCTTCCACCGATTCATGGCTTCTCCCTTCAGATGCTGCGGCCGCCGTCCACCGGCAGGCACACGCCGGTCAGGAACTCGGCGTCCGGCGAGGCGAGGAAGAGCACCGCGGCGGCCACGTCGCGCGGCTCGGTCAGCCGGCCGAGCGGGATCGTCGCCACGAGCTGCTTGCGGAACTCGTCGGGGAGCTTGTCGACGCCGACCGCGCCCTTCATGAAGCCGGTCTCCGCGGCGACCGGGTTGACCGCGTTGACGCGGATCTTGAACGGCGCCACCTCGAGCGCGAGCCCGCGCGTCATGGTGATGACCGCGCCCTTGGTCGCGTTGTAGGCGGTGATGCCGGGGCGCGGGGCGACCGCGCCGATCGACGCCGTGTTCACGATCACGCCGCCGCCGCGCTGCTTCATCACGGGCACGGCGTACTTGCAGCCGAGGTAGACGCCGCGCACGTTGGTCGCGAAGACGCGCTCGTACTCCTCCTCCGGCAGCTCCCAGAGCGGCATCGTCCGGTGCGAGAAGCCGGCGTTGTTGACCAGCACGTCGAGCCCGCCGAAGGCGGAGAGGGCCTCGTCGACCATCGCCTTCACGTCCGCGGCGCGCGAGACGTCCGTGCGGACGAAGCGGGCCGTGCCGCCCTCCCCCGCGATCGCGGACGCCACCCGGCGCCCGTTCTCCTCGTTCACGTCCGCAACCACGACGCGCGCCCCTTCGCGCGCGAAGCGGGTCGCGATCGCCTCGCCGAAGCCGGAGCCGGCTCCGGTCACGATGGCCGTCTTGCCGTCGAATCGCATGGTATTCCTCTCAGGCGAGCTTGATGGTCACGCACTTCACCTGCGTGTAGTGGTGGAGCGCCTCCAGGCCCTTCTCCCGTCCGTAGCCGCTCTGCTTGTAGCCGCCGAGCGGCGTCTCGACGCCGCCCGCCATCCATTCGTTGACGTAGACCTGCCCGGCCTCGAGCCGGGCCGCGACGCGGTGCGCGCGGGCCAGGTCGCGGGTCCAGATGCCGGCAGCGAGCCCGTAGTCCGTGTCGTTGGCGATGCGGATCGCCTCTTCCTCGTCGTCGAAGGGGATCACGCACGCGACCGGGCCGAAGATCTCCTCGCGCGCGATGCGCATGTCGTTCCGCACCCCGGTGTAGATGGTGGGCGAGACGAACCAGCCCCGGCGCAGCTCGGCGCCCTCCGGCAGCGCGCCGCCGGCGACCGCCACGGCGCCCTCGGAGCGCGCGATCTCGTAGTACTGCTGGACCTTCTCGTACTGGGCGCGTGTCGTCATCGGGCCGATCATCGCATCCTCGCCGGCCCCGACCCGGATCGCGGGCAGCGCCTGCGCCATCGCCGCCGCCAGCTGGTCGTGGATCTTCCGCTCGACGACGATGCGCGTGCCGGCGAGACACACCTGCCCGGCATTCACGATGAAGGCGCGGAGCGAGCCCGGCACGGCCTGCCGCAGATCGGCGTCGGCGAAGACGAGGTTCGGCGACTTGCCACCCAGCTCGAGGGTGAGCGGGATGATGCGCTCGGCGGCGATCCGGCCGACCTCGCGCCCGGCGCGGACGGATCCGGTGAAGGCGACCTTGCGGACGTCCCGCTGCGCCACCAGCGCCGCTCCGACCTCGTCGCCGGTCCCGGTCACGACGTTCAGCACGCCGCGCGGCAGCCCGCACTCCTCGGCCGCGAGCCGCGCCAGCTCGAGGAGCGAGGCCGAGGTGAACTCCGAGGGCTTCGCGACCACCGTGTTGCCGGCCGCGAGCGCCGGCGCGACGGCGCGCCCCGCCTGGTTGAGCGGCGCGTTCCACGGCAGGATCACGCCGACCACTCCGAAGGGCTCGCGGCGGGTATAGGAGTGATATCCGGAGCCGAGGTCGATCGTCTCGCCGTGGATGGCGTTCACCAGGCCGCCGTAGAGCTCGAAGTACTGCGCCGCGACCTCGATCTCGAACGGCACCTGGACGGCGGGCTTCCCCGTCTCGAGGCGCTCGAGCTCGGCGAGCTCGCGGCTCTTCTCGCGGATCTTCCGCGCGATCTCGAGCAGGATGCGGCCGCGCTCGATCGGCCGGCGGTCGCGCCATTCGGCGAAGGCGGCGCGCGCCGCCGCGACCGCGGCGTCCACGTCGCCTGCGTCACCGCGCGCCACCTCGGCGATCTTCTCGCCGGTCGCCGGGTTGTGGTCGTCGAGGTAGCGGCCGCTCCCCGGTGGGACGGCGTGGCCGTCGATGAAGTGATCCCAGCGTTCCTGCATCATGCCCGTCCGGTGAGCCGCGCGCGCTCCAGGACCGCCTCGAAGATGCGCACCGCCGCCGCGTCGACCAGGAAGCCGCCCGCGCCCGCCGCCCCCGCGCCGCCCTGCTCCGCGGCCCGGTAGGCGTCGTACATCCGCCGCGCGAGTGCGATCTCCGCCTCGGTCGGCGCGAAGACATCGTTCGCGATCTCGATCTGGCTCGGGTGGATCGCCCACTTGCCGACCGCGCCGAGCGTCGATGCCCAGGTGCCCTCGCGGCGGTAGCCCTCGGGGTCGCGGAAGTTCGCGAACGGGCCGTCGATGGCGTCGAGGCCGTGGGCGCGGGCGGCGACGATCATGCGCGTACGCGCGTAGTGCCACAGGTCGCCGGGGTACGTCGAGGCGAGGGCGAGACGCACGCCCTGGCTGGCCGAGAGGTCGCCGAAGCCGAGGATCAGGGCTTCCAGGCGCGGGGAGCACGCCGCGATCTCCTCCACGCGCGCCAGCGCCGCCGCCTCCTCGATCAGCGCCTCGAGCCCGATCCGCCTCGGCAGCCCGAGCTTCGCCTCGAGCTGGTCGAGGAGCGTCTCGAAGAACCACACGTCCCGCGGCGCCTTCACCTTGGGGAGGATGAGGAGGTCGAGGCGATCGCCGGCTCCCGCGACCACGGTCAGGACGTCGTCGTGCGCCCAGCGCGTGTCGGCGCCGTTCACCCGCACCGCGCGGAGCTTCCGCCCCCAGTCGAGCTCGCGGAGCGCGCGGACGACGTTGCCCCGCGCGCCCTCCTTCTCGGCCGGCGCGACCGCGTCCTCGAGGTCCAGGAAGACGAGGTCCGCGTCGCTCGCCGCCGCCTTCTCGATCATCTTCCAGCTCGAGGCTGGCGTCGCCAGCTCCGAGCGCCTGAGTCGGACGGTCATGATGCCTCCTTCCCCGGACGAGTGATGCCGGCCTCGGCCAGGACCTCCTCCGTGTGCTCGCCGAGGCGCGGCGGCCGGCGATGGATCCCTGCGGGCGTGGCGGTGAGCTTGATCGCCGGGCCCGCCAGCACCACCGGGCGGTTCCGTCCCGGCTGCTCGACCTCCACCAGCATGCCCCGCGCCCTGGCGTGCGGGTCCGCGAAGATGTCGGCGGCCGTGTTCACCGGTCCGACGGGCACCTTGCCGCCGAGGGCCGCGACCACCTCGCCCTTGGTGTGCGCCCGCGTCCAGGTGGCGACGACCTCGCGCACCTCGGCCGCGGCGGCGACGCGCTTCAGGTTGTTGTCGTAGCGCGGATCGGTCGCCAGCTCGGCCCGCTCCATCGCCGCGCAGAGGAGCTTCCATTGGTTGTCGGTCGGCGCGGCGATGGCCGCGGCGCCGTCACGCGTCGGGAAGACGTCGAACGGGCAGAGGGACGGATGCCCCGTGCCCTTCGGGCCGAGCACCCGCCCCTCGTAGGAGTAGTAGTAGACGGCGGCCTCGCAGAGAGCGATCAGCGCGTCGTACATCGCGACGTCGACGAACTGCCCCTGGCCGCTCCGGCGCGCGGCGTGAACGGCCGAGACGATCCCGAGCGCGGCCAGCGTGCCGGGGAAGAGGTCGCCGATGCTCGGCCCGGAAGGCACCCCGGCGCTCCCCGTCGCTCCCGTCGTGCCGACGACACCGCCCATGCACTGGGCGACGATGTCGAAGGCCGGCCACTCGGCGTAGGGGCTCGGCCCCGTGCGCGGATCGCCGAAGCCGCGGATGGCGGCGTAGACGAGCCGCGGGTTCCGCTCCCGCAGGCGGTCGTAGCCGATGCCGAGCCGGTCCATCACGCCCACCCTGGCGTTCTCCGCCACCGCGTCGGCCCGCTCCGCGAGGCGGAGGAAGAGGTCGCGGTCGTGCTCCGTCTTCAGGTCGAGGACGATGCTCCGCTTGTTACGGTTGATGCTCGCGAAGTAGCCGCCGTAGTCGCAGCCCTCGCGATCCTCGGGGAAGGGCGGCATGGCGCGGGTCATGTCGCCCCGCGGGGGCTCGACCTTGATCACGTCGGCGCCCAGGTCGGCCAGCAACATGGTGCAGAAGGGCCCGGCGAGCGCCTGCGTCAGGTCGAGGATGCGCAGATCCGCGAGCGGTCCGGTCCTCATCGTGCGCTCCAGTGGCTACGGCGCTTGACGAGGACGGTCCGCTCGCCCTCGAAGACGATCGTGCCGTCCTGCTTCATGCCCCAGTGCTTGAAGCGCACGACGCCGGCGTCCTCGCGCTCGGCGGCGCGCGTCTCGAGCACCTCCGTATAGGCGTAGAGCGTGTCGCCATGGAAGACGGGCGCGCGGAAGCGGAGCTCGTCGAGCCCGACCTCGGCGAGCGCGTTCTCGGCCGTGTCCTGGGTGGCGAGGCCGATGACGATCGAGCCCGTGACCAGGCCGAAGACGAGCCGCCGGCCGAACGGCGTCCCCTGCATGCGGTCCTCGTTGAAGTGCGCGTCGGCGGTGTTCAAGACCAGCTTGGTGAGGAGCTGGTTCTCCACCTCGCCGACGGTGGTCCCGCGCGCGTGCCGCATGCGCTGCCCGGCCGCGAAGTCCTCGAAGTAGTTCCCCCCGCTCATGGCTTCGCTCCGAGGAGCCGGTCGGAGATGATGCGGCGCTGGATCTCCGAGGTGCCCTCGAAGATCGTGGTCAGGCGCGCGTCCCGCCAGTAGCGCTGGGCGGCGTACTCGGTCGTGTAGCCGTTGCCGCCGTGGATCTGGAGGCCGGCGCTGGTCGCCCGCTCGGCCATCTCGGTGGCGAAGAGCTTCACCATCGCCGCCTCCTTCTCGACCGGCAGACCATCGTCCACCTGCTGCGCCACCTGGTAGGTGAGGGCGCGCGCGGCCTCGATCCCGGTCGCCATGTCGGCGAGCTTGAAGCGGATCGCCTGGAAGGAGGCGATCGGCCGCTCGAACTGCACCCGCTTCTGCGCGTAGTCGAGCGCGTCCTCGAGCGCCCCCCGGGCGAGGCCGATGGCGCGCGCCGCCGTGTGGACGCGGGCGATGTTCAGGCCATGCAGCGTGGCGTTGAAGGCGCGCCGCGCCTTCGGGGCATGACCTTCGCCGAGGGCCCCGAGCCGGTTCGCGGCCGGCACGCGGAGGCCAGCGAAGCGGAGGTGAAAGGTGGTGAGGCCATGGTAGCCGATCTTGTCGATCGGGGTCCCGGTGAGGCCGGCGGGAAAACTCCCGCGCTCCTTTTCGATCAGGAGCGAGACGAGCCCGCGGCTCTTGGGCTCGCCGGGCGCCGGGTCGGCCTCGCGCGCGAGCAGCACGATGAAGTCCGCCCCGAGCGCGTTGCCGCACCAGCGCTTCTCGCCGCGGACCACGTACCCGTCGCCGGCGCGCTCGGCCCGGCACTGCACGTTGGCCAGGTCGGAGCCGGCGTCCGGCTCGGAGAGGGCCGCCGCGCCCACCCACTCCCCGCGGGCGCACCGCCTGAGCAGCGCGGCCCTGCGCTCCGGGTCGGCGACCTGCGTCCCGAAGCCGTTCGCGCGCGCGATGATGCTCGCCACGCTCATCCAGGCACGGGCCAGCTCCTCCGTGACGAGGGCGTACTCGAAGACGCCCTTCCCCATGCCGCCGTATTCGGTGTCGATCATGATCCCGAAGTAGCCCATCTCCGCGAGCCGACGGAGGAGGCTCGCCGGGATGTCGGCCTTCCGGGGATCGCACTCGTTCGCGACGGGGAGCACCTCGTTCATCGCGAAGCGACGCGCCTGCGCCCGGAGCGCGAGGCGCTCGTCGTCGAGATAGCGATTCGCGCTCATGGGCGCCCTCCTCGCTTCGCGACCAGGTTCGTCCGCTCGAAGCCCAGCACGATCTCGCCGCGCTGGTTCTGCGCCTCGGTCCGCCAGGTGACGATGCCGAAGCCCCGGCGGCTCTCCGACTCGCGCGCCGAGACGACGGTGCTGCGCGCCGTGACCGTGTCGCCGGGGTAGACCGGGCGCGCGAAGCGCACCGCGTTGACGCCCAGGAACGGCCCGCCGGCCTCGCTCAGGTCCTCGACCGAGAGGCCGACCGCGGTGCACAGGACGAGGAGCGGGTGCACGACCACGTCGGGGTGGCCATGGGCGCGCGCGTACTCGGCGTTCAAGTAGAGCGGAGTGAAGGCGAGCGTGACCGAGGTGAAGATCGCATTGTCGCCCGCGCCCAGGGTGCGCCCCCAGTGGTGCTCGAAGACCTGGCCGGCGTGGAAGTCCTCGAAGGCGTGCCCCTTCGGTACGAGGGGGAACTGACCGAAGTCGGGATCGTCCATGGGGGCTCAAAT
>WNEZ01005151.1_pt1 | contig 11429 bp, 7 predicted proteins | sample 5400521 | NCBI WGS metagenome assembly WNEZ01 (sample SAMN13153339, study PRJNA577476) | soil metagenome | isolation source: 120 cm saprolite under Douglas fir tree site 2 hole 1 replicate 1 | place: USA:California | collected 2015-04-18
CCTCCTCGGGAAGGCGCAGCTCCAACAGCGCGGGCACGCCCGAACCCATCGCGCGCTCAAAGGCGGGAGCGAACTGCTCCGTGGTCTCGACGATCTCCCCGAACGCGCCGAACGAGCGCGCATAGGCGGCGAAATCCGGGTTGGTCAGCTCCGTGCCGTGCACCCGTCCGGGAAAGCTGCGTTCCTGCCACATGCGGATGGTACCGTAGATGCCGTTGTTCACCAGCACGATGATGATGGGAAGGCGGTGGCGAATCGCCGTCGCAAGCTCCTGTCCGGTCATCAAGAAGTCGCCGTCGCCGACGAAAGTGACGACGGTGCGATCGGGATGCAGCGCCTTCGCCGCGATCGCGGCCGGGAGTCCATAGCCCATCGCCCCGCTGGTCGGGGCGAGCTGGGACTTGAACCCCCGATAGCGGATGAAGCGGTGCACCCAGGCGGAGAAATTGCCGGCGCCATTGGCGAGGATCGCATCGGCCGGCAATCGCTGCCGTAGGTTCGTGAGAATCTCCGCCAGCTGCAGGGAACCCTGGACGTGCACCGGCGCGTTCCATGCGACATAGTCGGCGCGGGCTGCCGCGGTCTCGGTCGACCAGGGCGGCGTCGCTGCGGGGCGCAGCTGAGCGAGGGCGGCGGCGATCTCCGGCATACCCGAATTGATGGGCAGGTCCGCCGCATAGACGCGGCCGAGCTCCTCCGCGCCGGCGTGGACGTGCACCAACGTCTGCCGCGGAACCGGGATGTCGAACAGCGTGTATCCACTGGTCGTCGCCTCGCCCAATCGAGGGCCGATTACCAGCGCGACGTCGGCCTCCTTGATGCGCCGAGCCAATTTTGGATTTATGCCGATGCCGACGTCCCCCGCATATTGCGGATGATCGTTGTCGAACAGGTCCTGGAAGCGGAAGGCGCAGGCGATCGGCAGCCGCCATGCCTCCGCGAACCTTCGCAGGTTGGTGCAGGCGTCGGCGGTCCAGCCGCTGCCGCCGAGGATGGCGATCGGCCGCCGGGCGCCGCCGAGAATCGTCGCCAGCTGCGCCATCTGCTCGGCAGACGGCGATGCTGCCACGCGATGATAGTGGGGAACGCCGGGAGCCTGCGTCTCTTCGGCGAGCATGTCCTCCGGCAGTGCCAGCACCACCGGGCCGGGGCGGCCGGAGGTCGCGGTATGAAAGGCGTGGCTCAAGTACTCCGGGATGCGCTTCGAATCGTCGATCTGCGCCACCCACTTCGCCATCTGGCCGAACATGCGGCGATAGTCGATCTCCTGAAACGCCTCGCGATCCGCAAAGTACCGCTGTATCTGGCCGATGAGGAGAATCAGCGGCGTGGAATCCTGGAATGCGGTGTGGATGCCGATCGACGCGTTGGTCGCGCCCGGTCCCCGGCTGACCAGGGCGATTCCGGGCCGGCCGGTGAGCTTGCCGTAAGCATCGGCCATGTTCGAGGCGCCGCTCTCGTGCCTGCACACGATCAGCTCCACCCGATCCAGCACGTCGTAGAGCGCGTCGATGACGGGTAGGTGGCTCTCCCCGGGCACGCAGAAGACGTGACCGACGCCCTGCCCGAGAAGAGTCTGCACGAGGATCTGAGCGCCGCTCCCGGACAGCTTCGATTGTCTTCCCATCGACAGGTCTCCGGTCACCGATACGCCTTTGCCTGCGCGGCGATCGCAGCGGCGTCGAACCGGTTGATTTCGTCGATCAAATCGTTGGTGACGAGGTCGGTTGCCGGGACCTTTGCGCTGATCACCTTCCATTTGACGAGGAAGTCCTCGTACGCATCGAAATCCTTGACCGAGCTCTCGCCCCAGCGCTTCACCCCGCCCGCCTCGAGCCGCCAGTGCTCGGCGCGGGCAAGCAGCGTTTTGACGTCCTCCCGCAACCCTTGCTCGTCGCTTTTTCCGCTCGGCTTGGTGAAAGGATAGACCTCGTAGAGAATCTTCACCGCTGCCTCCGGATTGGCCATCGCGAAAACGGTGCCCATCGCGTAGCCCTTGCCCAGCGCTACCGCCTGTGCGCGGTCCTTCTTCAGCGTGCTTTCCAAGACGAGGAAGCCATTCGACGGAAAGCGCGCGACCGGGCCGGAGTCGAGCAGGCGCACCGGCACGCCCGCGCTGTCGATCAGAGCGTATTGCGTGTCATAGAGCGAGAGGGCCGTCACCTGCCCGGCGCGCAGCAGCGCCGCGGCTTGCGCGGCCTCGCCCACGACGACGATCTGTACGTCCTTCTCCGGATCCAGGCCGTTCATTGCCAACAACCCGCGAGCGACGGGAACACCGCCCGACGCCATCGAGGCCACCCCGATCTTCTTCCCTTTCAGCTCCTTCATCGAGACGATCGGGCTCTGCTTGGGCACCGCGATGCCATAGATGTTCCCCTGGTACGCGGTGTAGAAGATCTTCGCCTTCACGCCCTGCTGCAGCAGCGGGGGAACCGGCTCTATCGAAGGCAGCGAATAAGGCAGATCGCCGGTGGCGACCAGCTTCGCGCAATCCGTCGACCCCGGCACCGGAACGAGCTGCACCTTGATGCCCGCCGAGGAGTACCAGCCCATCTTGGTCGCGATCGCGAACGGCGCGGCGGCGGAGGTGATGGTCTTGGCGCAGAACCCGAATCGGACCACGGTCTCCGCCGCGCGTGCGACCGGGGTCTGCTGCCACGCCAGCGACCCGACCGAGGCCACCACCATTGCGATCGTCGACTTCCTCATAGGGCACCTTTGATCGAAGCGGCGTTTGCCGCCGCCTTCTGCGAGGGATCCCAGAACAGCACCCGGCGGCGTATGGATACCAGGATCGCGTTGAGCGCAAGGCCCATCACGCCGAGAATAAAGAGAAGCGCGAATTCGCCCGCCACGTCCATGCTGAAGTTCCGGCTCTGGATCAGCATTCCCAGGCCCGCCTCGGCCCCGACGAACTCGCCAACGATCGCGCCCACCAGTGAGAAGACCATCGCCACCTCCAACCCCGCCATGATGAACGGGAGCGCCGACGGCAAGCGCAACATCCTGAAAATCTGCAGCTCGCTGGCGGAAAGGGAGCGCATCAGATCTACCCGGTCCTCGTCGGCCGAGCGAAGCCCGACCACGGTGTTCACCAGCAGGGGAAAGAAAGAGATCAGCGCTGCGCTCACAACCTTGGAGGTGATGCCCAACCCAAACCAGATCACCACCAGCGGCGCGAGAGCCACCTTGGGCACCGACTGAAACATCACGATGAAGGGGTAGAGGTAATACTCGATCGATCGGCTGGCGGCCAGCGCGGTGCCAACCACGAATGCGATCATCGACCCGAGCGCAAAGCCGAGCAGCGTCTCGGCGAGGGTGATCCAGAAGTGCTCGAGGTAGATGCCGCTCACCGTGCCGCGGTAGAGGGCGGCACCGATCTGCGAAGGCGGGGGGAGAATGAACGCCGGAATGCGCAGCAACCTCACCGCGGCTTCCCAGACCGCGAGGGACGCGACCAGCAGCGCGATTCTAAGCGCCGGGCTGCGCGACTCCCTCATGCTTCCATCCCGTTCTTCGCGCTGAAGTGCGACCGGATCCGCCGGACGATTCCGCCGAACTCGGGCACCGAGATGACATCGAGCGCCCGCGGACGCGGGATGCTGACCGGGATGTGTTCGGTGATCCGGCCCGGCCGGGGGGTCATGATCAGGACCCGATCGGCGAGGAAGACCGCTTCGGCGATCGAGTGAGTAATGAACAAGATCGTCTCGCGCCGCTCGAGCCAGATCCGCTGCAACTCGAGGTTGAGGCTCTCTCGGGTCATCGCGTCGAGTGCACCGAAAGGCTCGTCCATCAAAAGCATCGCCGGGTTGTGGATCAGCCCACGGCTCAGCGCGACGCGCTGCTGCATGCCGCCGGAGAGCTCCCAAGGGTACCGGTGCTCGAAGCCTTGCAGGCCGACCACCGCCAGGAGCTCGAGCGCGCGCGAGCGGTTGCTCTCCCGGCCGAGTTTTTGCACGTCGACAGGAAGCAGCACGTTGTCGAGCACGGTCCGCCAGGGGAAGAGGACCGGCGACTGGAAGACCATGCCGATGTCCCGCCTCGGGCCGGTGATCGAAACGCTGTGCAGCTTGACCTCGCCGCGCGTCGCTGGAACCAAGCCGGCGAGGATCTTCAAGAGAGTGGATTTCCCGCAACCGGACGGCCCAACGATCGCCACGAACTCGCCCTCGGCGACGTTGAACTCGATCTCATCGAGCGCGAGGACAGTCCCGCGCGGAGTTTGATACTCCTTGCGCAGCCCCTTGACCGCGATCACGTCGGCCGAATGCCCCATCGCGCCTCCCCTCGGAAGGTTATCAAGGGTCGCCTCAAGCAGTTAGCGTTACTTTCGAGACGACCAGAGCACCCAGGCGCCAATGAGTACGAAGCTGGCGCCTGCCAGCCGTTTCAACAATGCAGGGGCGACCAGACGAGACACTGTTTCGCCGGCGAGCACGGCAATCGCAGACGTTGAGACCAAGGCGAGAGCCGAGCCGAGAAAGACGGCGACTCGCGACTTGCCCTCGACCGCAAAGCCAAGGTGGCGAGCTGGGTTTGGTCGCCTACTGCGAGACCTACGCCGTTCTCCGCGCGCATCGGGAGTCGACCGGCGTGACGTCGCGCCTGAATCGGGCAAGGGTCGGGCAGGTTGTGGCCCAGGTGTCCTCACCGACCCATGGCGATGCGAATCAAGGGCCGAGCCTTCTGCGCAGTGGAAAACAGTAGCTCGACACTTCGTAAACAAATCAGGATTTCTTAAGCGAGCAGGCTGGCGGCGAAAGACTTGCCTTGACTTCACGCCCTCTCCCGACCTACGAGGTTGGTCGCCAGGGGGGGAAAGCCCGAGGGGGCGATCCAGTCTGCTGGCTCCTTGTTGAATCATTTAACGACACCAATGGAGGTCGTATGAGTAGAGTTCTCACTGGCACAGTAGCCCTTGTTGCGGTTGCTTTGTTGTATCCGGCGACGAGCCGGGCAGGCATGCAACGCACGGCGACGTTAGAGGCGATCAGTTTGGATGCAGAGCAGGTCACGAGCAGCAGCATCAACGGGACCACGACAATCGATTGCAGCTCGATCATGGATTGCCAAGCGATACCGATAGATCCCGCGGAAGGCCTTCACAATCCAGCAATCGTTTTCAACATGCTTGCGGACGACACTGTCCATGTTGAGGCCGGAATCTGGAGTCCCGATCTTGGCTGCCCCGGTGACCCACCCGGTATGGCCATTGGGGATCTCGCCCGACCGGCAGGACTTTCTCGCATTCGAATTGTATTTAATCCCCCTCTGGATGACGGCACTCCGCTCTCGATCGTATGGTTCCTCGCCTCGTCCGATGGAACGTCGTGTCCGATAACCGCGTGCCAGGACTACGCAAGCCTGGGCGATCCGCCACCGGACGTCTGCCCAATCTAGGCTGAACGAAGCAACTTCGAGCTTCCACTGAAGAGCCGCGGCGACGCGGCTCTTCGACTTTCGAGGCCGACCTACTTCGTGGCTGGCCCCTTTTTGAACTCGGCGAGGTCGTGCTCGAGCTGGCCGCGTAAGCCTACCGCGGGGCCCGCTTTTGCCGAAGCCGGCATCATCGCAATCGCCCGCTCCGCCGCTTCGACCGCTTTCGCCGGATTGCCGGATCGAAAGTGCGCCCAGGCGAGGGTATCCAGGTAGAGGGCATTCGGGTTCGGCGACGACTCGACCGCGCGGGAAGCGTATTGCAGCGCCCGCGCCGGATCCCGGAGCTCAGGCACATCGCAGGTCGCCAACCCCCAGGCGTATTCATTGAAATCCTGCGCCGTCGCCTCGGGCCGCTCGGCGTTCTCCTTCAACATCGCCAGCCCCTCCTTCGCCGACGCCACCGCCTCCGACCGCCGCCCAGTCTTGAGAAGAAGAGCAACGCGGCGAAGCAGCATGTAGGTCATGTCGGTACGGTAGCGGACGTTTTTCGGATCCGCGGCGTTCAAGCCCCGCATGAGCCTCAGGGCTACTTCGAAACTGGCGACGGCTCCCTCCGGCTCGCCAAGCGAGGTCTGGGTATTGGCCTTTACCGCGTTCAGCATCGCCAGGCTCCGCTGCACCCCCGCATTGGTGGGGTCGCGCTCGAGAATCGACTTGTATTCCTTTTCCCCGGTTCGAAAACTCTCCTTGGCTTCGTCCAGTTTGCCGCTCAGGCGCAGGGCGTTTCCCAGCAACGTCATGTTGTTCGCCACCGCGATGCGCAGCTTGAGATCGTCCGGACTGCGCTCCAACACGGGCGTCACCAATTCGCCATACCGGCGGCAACTGTCGACGGCCCCCTGGGTGTCACCGGATGGCAAGAGGAAGTTGCACAGCCGGCCGATGGTCTCCGCGAGGTCTCGCTGCAATTCGGCGCGATCGGGGTGAAGCGCGATCAGCGCTTCGGTCATCGCAATCGATTGCCGGCAGTCGGCGATCGCTTCCGCCAGCCTGCCGTCGGTGAACGCGCCGTCCCCCAACTTTCGCAGGCTGTAGGCCAGTCCGCGCCGGAACGAATAGTTGTCCGGTTGCTTCGAGACGAGCGCCTGGCGGATCTGATGAGCCTTTCCGTAGCTTGCCACCGCGCCCTTCACATCTCCCAGGTTCGCGGTGATGCCCCCCTGCACATCGCCCACTCGATCGTACGCTGCCGCAAGTTCTTCTTGAAGGTCGCTGTCCCCTTCTGCTTCGCCCGCCAGCCCATCGAGGTACTCCAGCGCCTTGGAGACGACCAGCCGCCGGGCCGGCGTTGAACCAGGCAAGGTCGCAATCGCATCGTGGAACTCGAAGAGAAACGAGCTCGCCAAGCGACGCACGTCATTGAAGCGCCGCTCCGCCTTGACCCGCTGCGCGTCGGCTTCGCGCCGCTGCCGCTGAGCGATCCGGGCCTGCCAGCCGGTCGCAATCATCCCGCCGATGAGCGACAGCCCAAGCAAGCCAACCGCGACCGCTCCGGCGGTGTGCCGCTTCAGGAATTTGCCCGCGCGGTAGCGGAGGCTGTCCCTCCGCGCCAGAACGGGCAGGCCTTCCAGATATCGCCGCAGATCCTCCGAGAGCTGCTCGGCGGTGCCGTAGCGGCGTTCCGGGTCCTTGCGAAGGGCCTTCAACACAATCGTGTCGAGGTCGCCGGTAAGCTGCCGCCAGTTAATCTGGCCGGCGCCTGCGATCCCCTGTGACAGGGGCTCGGTGCCCACCAGCGAAGCATCTTGGGTTCGCTGGGCGCTGGTGCTGGGTTTGGCCGGTTCTTCTTCGCAGATGATTCGCACCGCTTCATTGTCGGGGCGCTGGGCGACCGCGTAGGGCCGGCGCCCGGTCAAGAGCTCGTAGAGCACGATCCCCAGCGAATAGACGTCGGTGGCGGTGGTGATCCTTTCTCCAAGGACTTGCTCCGGGCTGGCATAGTCCAGGGTGATCAGCTGGAGGCCGGCCCGGGTCTGAGGAATCACCGCGTCCGCTACGAGGAGCTTGGCGACGCCGAAATCGAAAAGATGAGGGACGCCGTCCGCGGATACGAGGATGTTGTTGGGCTTGATGTCCCGGTGGATGATCAAATTCTGATGCGCGAATTGCACTGCGGAGCAGAGGGTCCGAAACAGCTCGACCCTTTTCGCGATCGGCAGCGAGCGTGACGCGCAGTAGCGGTCGATTCGCTCCCCTTCGATGTAGTCCATCACGAGATAGGGCAGCCCTTCCTCGGTGGTCCCTCCGTCGAGCAGGCGAACGATGTTCGGATGCTGCAGGCTGGCGAGAATCTGCCGTTCCTGCCGGAAGCGCTCGATCATCTCGGTGCCGTCGATGCTCGCGCGCGAGATCTTGATCGCCACCCGCTTGCGGTAGGCGTCGTCGGCTCGGAAGGCGAGGTACACCTTGCCCATCCCTCCGCTTCCAATCTCCTCGATCAGCTCGTAGACGCCCAGCCGGCGTCCAATCCATGGCTTCGGGCTTTCAGCCAAGAATCCCTCCTCCGACTTGCTCGCCAACCGTCCGATCCTGCTCGCCGGTCATCCCGATGCTCCCTGTCTTGAAGATGCGCGGCCGTCGCTCCCAGCCCCGAGCAACGGTCGTCTACTGCTCTCGGTTCTATCGGGTCCCCAACGAGTGCGGATTTTGCTCGCAATCGAGCCGGCAGGCAACGGCGGTAAATCGCTTCGCGCGGAAGACTTGTTCCAACGAGCTTGCGATCGGGCCGCGGGCCATCAGAGGCGGACACTTCTCTTGCGGCGCGCGAGTGCTTAGCCATTCGATGAAACCCTGCGAAAGCGAGAACCCATGGAAACGACGCAGCAGATCGAGCTTCGAAAGTTGGCGCAATTGGACGTGGATGCAATCGAGGTCTACGAAGCCGTGATCCGGCGGATCACCGTTCCGCTGTTGCGCGACAAGCTATCGGAGTTCAGAACGGATCACGAACGGCACGTGGTGAACCTGAATGCGGAAATCGTCAAAGCGGGGGGAAAACCCATCGAGGCCAAACCCGACTTGAAAGGCTCGGTGCTCCGGGGCTTCACCGCCGTCACCAGCATGATGGGGGACCACGCCGCATTGCTGGCGATGACTGCGAACGAAGACCTCACCAATCGCGCCTATGAAAAAGCACTCAAGATCGATTGGTCGGCATCTCAGCGAGAGCTGATCCTGCAAAACTACGATGACGAAAAGCGCCACCTGGCGTGGATCAAGCTGGCGGCAAAGGAGAAGCCCTGGGAACACGAATCCCAGGCCTCGGTCCACTGACCGATTGGGCCCTTCAAGCCGCTGAACGATCAGAGGTCGCGCTTGCCAAACAAGCGCAGGGAAAGAGCCAGGCTCGCCAGGCAGTACACAGCCGCGTAGGCGATCATCGCCGCGCTCGGCGTTGCCCCTCCCCCAAAGGGCGAAAAGCCGAGCGCCCCGACCAGCGGCGATTGCATCTCGAATGCCGCCCGGCGCCAGAGCGCTTCGCTGGGCATCACGATGCTCGCAATCACCCCGATCGTGGCGACGCGCTCGCTGTTGGTGAACAACGCGAATTGCTCAATCCAACCGCCGAGAAAAGCCAGGCCGTGAAGTCCCAGCGCGATGATCCCGTTGCTCAGCGTCGAGAAGATCGTCCCGAAGAGAAAAGTCACCGTGAGGAGCAGGACCCCTTCCAGCCACATCAGGCCCAGGCCCTGAAACAAATGGCGCGGCGAGTAGCCGGTGATCCAGTGAGTCATTACCGCCAGACCGGTCACCATCAAGGTGAGAAAAATCGTCAGCATGCCGACGAAGCCCAGCCATTTGCCGATCAGAAGCTGATGGCGCCTCAGCGGCTTGGTGGCAATCGCCTGAATCGTGCCCGAGGCGATCTCGCCGGAAACGGTGTCCACCGAGGTGAGCACGGTCATCGCCAGGACGAGAAAATTGAGGACGTACAGCCCGACCAGGAACTGGGTGTTCATGATCTGCTTTCGCAGCAGCGGGGTGACCCTCGGACCAAAGGTCTGGTAGTGCTGGGCGGTTCCAAACAAGACGAGAAATGCCAGTCCGACCAAAAGAGCCAACCAGAGAAGCTTCTTGCGCGCCGCCTCCTTGAAGGTCAGTCCGGCCAGCGTCCAGATGGCCATCTAAAGCCCTCCGTCCTCGCCGACGACTTGAAGAAAGCGCTGCTCGAGAGAAGGCCGCTGCGGCGTTGCCTCGTAGACGTCCACGCCCCGCCCGATCAGATAGCGGAGGAGATCCGGCAGAACGTCGGTGCTGGTCACCGTCATCGAGATGCGTTCGCCCTGAACGACAATCGAGGTGCCCCACTGGGCCAGCCCAGAGACGATCTCCGGTGCGAAGTTGCGCGCTCTAAGACTCACCGTCGTTTCGCCCTCGGAGCCGGAGTTGATTTGCCTCGTCTCCAGAACCTGGCCGTGCTTGATGAACGCGACCCGATCGCAGGTGATCTCCACCTCGCTCAGAAAGTGGGAGTTCAAAAACACCGTCGCCCCACGCTCGCGCTGGGACTTGATGATGTCGCGCACCATCCGCCGCCCGATCGGGTCCAGACCGGAAGTCGGCTCATCGAGGAAAATCAGCTCGGGCTCGTTGAGCAGGGCTTGAGCCAAGCCGATCCGCTGGAGCATTCCTTTCGAAAAATCGCGCAGGCGCTTGTCGCGGTGGGCAGCCAACCCGACCAGATCGAGCAGCGCGGGGATGCGCTCTTGCAGGGTGGCGCGCGGAATTCGATACAGTCGCCCGTGAACGTGGAGAAGCTCCCAGGCGGTCAGCCAGCCGTAGAATTGAAAGTGCTCCGGCAGAAAACCTATTCTCGACCGCGTCTGCACATCTCCCGCGCGGCGACCGAGGACCTCGGCGTCCCCGCTGGTGGGGGCCACCAGCCCGAGGAGCATCTTGATCGAGGTGCTCTTCCCTGCCCCGTTCGGTCCGAGGAAGCCAAAAACCTCCCCGCGCGCAACCTCCAGCGTCAGGCCCTCGACGGCCACGTTGTGGAGAAAGATCTTTCTGAGCCCTCGCGTGCGGATCGCGAGGTCGGCCGCCGGCATCGTGGTTCGCGTCTAGTTCAGCGATTCCGCCAGGGTCAAGGCGTCCGCCGGATCGCCGCCCCCGAAGAGCGCGTAGACGATCCCGTTCTTGACCCAGAGCAGGGAATAACCGCGCCTGCTTCTTTCGCCGCGGGAGGCTCGCTCGATCAGCGTTCCCTGGACGCGCTCGACTTCGACCGTTCGATAGGCGACCCCCATCGGAATGCCCAGCACCACCGTCGAGCCCCAGTCCACCGACTGGCTGAACCCGCGCGCCGCTTCAGCGCTCATGCCGCCCAGTTGCAGGGCGACCTCCGCCAGCTGCGAGAGGTTCAGCTCCGGAGGAACCGTCACCGTCGGGCTGGGGGCCTGGAGAAGCTCGACGCAACCGGTTTCGCCGACGGGGGACTCGGAGTGGGATTCCCCGCGGGGGCGAGTGCAGGCTCCGTACTCGGCGATGACGATCTTCGGGATGTAGGCCGCGATCGTCGCTCCATCCAGCGCGTAGGGAACTATGAGATCTGAGCGGCCGGCTTCTTCGATGACCGATTGCAAGCGGTCGCGGTCGATGGTCGCGTGGAAGGATTGCTCACCCAATATCTTAAGTTGCGGCGAATCCGACCGGTTCCCGAGCAGCCTCACGGTGAATCCGACCGCCTCCGTCGCCAGATCGCGGCTGGCCATCACTTGCGGCTCGCCCGGTTTGACCGTCATCACCACATCGTCGGAGAGCAGCTGCGCGAAGGTCCTTCCCAGCCGGCGCCGTTCGCTCGGATTGCCCAGGGCCTCGAAGTCGAGCGGCACCGCGGTGATCTTCTGCACCCGGAGCATCGCCGCGAATCGCTGGGCCCAGCTGCGCGCCGGGGCAAAGGTGAGCAGCGCGACGATCAGGCACGCGGCGGCGAGCCCCCAGGTGGCCAGACCCCACCGCTTGCTGAAAAACGCCGTGGCCAG
>WNEZ01005770.1_pt1 | contig 11429 bp, 5 predicted proteins | sample 5400521 | NCBI WGS metagenome assembly WNEZ01 (sample SAMN13153339, study PRJNA577476) | soil metagenome | isolation source: 120 cm saprolite under Douglas fir tree site 2 hole 1 replicate 1 | place: USA:California | collected 2015-04-18
TAAAGACTTCGGGAAGTGCGTTTAGCATACTCAATTCGCTTGCCCGTACTTCGATACCATCGGCTTTCAGTGCGACCTCGTAAGAAGCTGCATCGAAATGCCAGAGGTGACAACGTCCTGGATGGCGTGCCGCCAGATATGCGGCGATCTGTAATCCTTTCAAGTCAAAGTCACCGCTATAATACAAACAGTTGTCAGGAGATTCTTCCAGAAGCTGGTCGAGCAGATGTAGTGCGGCTGCACTGGGCCAACCTGATGTGCAAACCAGTGTAGGTAATGTTCTAGCAGATTCTAATGCCGCAATAGCTTCCTCGAAAACCTGCGGATTCTCGAACACATATACCCTTGTGCTCGCAGGTACAAGACGCTTCCACTCAAGTAACTGGCGCATTGGAAGAAGAAGTACGCGTTTGCCTGCTGCCTGCACGAGTGGATCAGCTATACCGTTGTGATACATTGCACCCACGAGATTGAAAACTGCCACAATCGATGAGATTGTATCTACAAGCAGACCAGCACTTCTATACAAATGTAGCTCTTGCGCCCGGTCTTGTGGCGATTTTGTAAGAGAAGAGCTACCCTTTTCTTTGTCGTTCTGGTGTCTCTGGCTCGGGTAACTGGGCGAGCACGTCTGCTGTATAACGCACCAGTTGCAGTTGTCGTTCCTGTTCTTCCGCAAGTGAGTTTTTGAAGCGAGAAAAGATCCACTCCTGACCGTGTTGTCCGTTTTGTAACCAGTACTTACCTTGCGATCCTTCAGGCAATGTCGAAGCTATGGAGAGCAAGCCGATGCGAAAATCAGCCTGGTGAAGAGCGTGCTCATCTCTCTTTGCCTGGCGGGTCACAAGTGGCTGTTCAGGAAAGAAAGCAACGAGCAGCTCAGGCAAGGTGCATTGGAAACTATGTTGTAGAACCTTTTCGACATCAACCAATTTGACCTTCAGACTGTTACCAGCGTATGGTGGTCTGGCAAGAAAACTGGCAATCTCGCGTCGTTCGCCTGGCGTAGTATGCTCCAAAAGCACCTGGCCACCTACTCGTCCAACCTCGATGTACTTCTCACGCATTTTCGCCAGCAGGCGAGATAAGTTTGCCTGTGTGAAGAATGTGACTGCTTTTTGCACGTTTTGAGTACTATGTTGGCTGGTGTCTGTCACCTTCACTTTGTCTTCCTTATTTTCGCTCCAGACTTTGACTGTCGCTCCAGAAAGATGCCGAAGCTGTAGCTACCGGTGAACCCTTTTCGTGGATCATCAGATATCTTGCGCAGGCTGGTATCTTCGCTCCTGTGCCGCTGATTTGTGGCCCGGTCATGATCCACTGGAAATCTTGCGAGACAAGGAATTCCATAATGCGCTGCGTATTGGCAACACTGACCTTATCGAATGCCTCATCCAACGCTAGTAATCGAGGAGCACCCGGTGCAGCGTTTCGATAAAGAGCTGCCAGGGCAGCAAAGAGTGGTACATACAGCGCAAACAATTGCTCAGCTCCACTTCTCGTACCGGCTATACGATCTGTCAGACGCTGCCATTGACCGCCGACAGGTGCGACCAGCACATCGAAGTGGAACCACTCTCGGTAGTCAAAGACCTGTTCCAGCGTTTCCATGAAATTCGTCTCAGGGTTCTCTTGCTGGCGAATACGTACAGCTTCAATCTCCCGGCGAAACGCACCCATCAGCGACTCTGTCTCTTCAGTAGTCAAGGTTTGGGCTGGCTTACGCAAAAGCTTGTAGTGTTGAGCAAGGTGACTGCCTAATTTTGTCAGGTCATACTCTGAGGGAGGCTTCCACTGTAAGGCGTAGTGCTCCCCGATCATAGGCAGACCTTTGAGTACTCCATTGACCTGTTGTACCCATTCCTCTGCCTCTAGAATGTGTGTGCGAATTGCCTCGGCGATCTCCTGCAGTAGAAAATCCTCGAACAACTGTCGCTCTTCTTGCCTGAGGAGCATTTTCTGCATCTCGATACGATCGCTTAGTAGTTCTAGAAGTTCAACCGGTCTACTTTTATTTTCATTCAGGAAAACAACATGCCCTTGATCGTCCAGGTCTGGCCCATATTCGAGCAGAAGTGGCTGTTCCCGGTTAAAGGTACGAGATAAACTGTTATATATTTCTCGGTACTGTTCTTCCAGATGCTGCTTGCGTGCTGCAACATCGACTTCACGCAACGTATCGCCTAATAATCCCTGCGCAGCTTTCACGTATTGGCTATTAGTGACCAGTTGATGCATCTCAAGTAGTTCCGTCGTGGGATATTCTCCCAGAAGTATGACAAAGCGTTCTTGTTTTTCTGTGCAATCGAACTGTGCTTGCTGTAAATGTTCCTCGGCTTCCTCAAGATGCTCTTGAGTAGTGCTGGCACGCACATTGGCACTGATAAAGCTCGTTTTGGCCTCATCGAGTTGTGTTGATAACGTCTCGTTTTGCTCATGCAACATACGCAGACGTTCGCTCAATTCCTCTGCGTTAGACAATTCAGCTACCCGAAGTAGTTCATTCGCCTCTGCCTGGGCCTCCAGAAATTGCTGTTGTATACGTTCGTATAGAGCAGCAACGTTAGCTTCGTTAATCTTCGCTCTTTCTTGTGCATCTCGTGTTCTCTGGTGTTCCTCCCAGGTATTGATAATATTCCTCAGTTGCATCTGCAGCGATGTAGCCTGGTTTTTTAATTTGACTACTCCCATTAGCGTGCTTTGGACGCGTTTTGCATCGCTTGCTAAAGGCGCAATTCCTTTACTCTCGCGTTCTAATTGAGCAAGAAGCCTGTTGTACGCCTGCCTTGCCTCTTGTGTTTGTAGACGCGCTTTCTGATACTTACTTCTGAGATCATCTAAAGTTAACCTGGCCTGTGAAAGTTCTGCGTACGTCTCCTCGACACCACTCTCTGGTAGAATCTTTCGTATTCTAGTTTGCTTCTCCTGGATCTGCGTCAACTGTTGTTCGTAGTAAGCAAGTTGACTGTATAATGCTTGCAACTCTTCTTCTAGATTCGCCCGTTTCTGATTCAGTGCGTCCAGTTCGCGCTGCCTTACACGCAGGCGGGTAGCCCTTCCAATATACCTTGCTTCGCCTCCTCCTGCACGACCTGTGAGCAAACCATGTGTCCATGAGCCGTCCTGGTTGATGGAGTACTTTGCTCTTACGGAACTGGCTTCTTGTCCACTCTCAGTCTGACTTAAAGTTTGCAGGATGGCTGCTATCGTTGCTTCCCAATCAGTGTCACCCCCAACCAGGGATTCGCGCATAGCTGTATCGAAACAAAGTCCGCTGAACCCCAATTGATCGTGCTCAAAATTGTGTGAATGGTCGTTTTGCAGCGCGAGAAAGGCATCTATATCAAGACGACAATCGCTCAATCCCTCCGCAGCAAGAAGTGCATCAGCGGCACCTACCTGCTGAGGCGCTACAACCAGCGCATCGAGCAGTCCGGCATCTTCCAGCATATATTCGATATGACCTGCGTGATCGCTCTCGCTATCAATGTCGGGAGCGAAATCGAGGAGCGCATAAAGTGGTAGAGCGAGTATACCTTGCTCGGCAAGCCTTGCCCGGGCAAGCGTCCGACGATCTGGATGTATAGGAGTGAACTCCGGCTCAGCCAGTTTCTGCTCATAAAGCGCCTGCATTTCGGATAACTCGTGTTGCTTGCTACCTGCCAGCAGTTGCAACTCGTTCAGCTCGCCAAGTGCCAGGTTCGCTGCCTCGGCCAACTCGCGTTCAAGCTCATCGATTATCTGCTGATATCGTTTGATGGCTGCGGCAAATTGTTCTACTGCTCTACCTGCCAGGGACTCTTCATCGAGTGTAACTTCTTGAGTTTGTGTTGCAGCATCTATGACATCAAGAGGATTGGTGAAGATACCATCTACGAAGAACTGCTCAAATGTAGTATTCAGGTTTCGTTGCAACTCGTAAGCGCGGTCTTGAGCAGACTCGAAACGACGACGGGCTTCATCCAACTCTTGAAAACGTGTTGTTTCGAGTGTACGGGCGTACTGAACCTTACTTTCTAACTTTTCCCGCTCCTGATGCAACGCCTCGAGTCTGCGTAACCAGGTAATGCGGTCTTCTGATTCTGCTTCAATCAGTGCAGTGACACCTGCAAGCGCTTCCGGCCTGCTTGTGATTACAGTTGAGATGTTGCTAAGTTGATGGGAAGCTTCTTGCAACTGCAAAGAGACAGCCTCCCAGAGTGCTTCCTCAGTTGCTATGGAAGACAAATCATCCAGGTGTGACAGGCACTCTGCCTTCAATGTCTCGAAGCGCGCGCGTTGGCGTACAAGGCTTTCGGTTTGTTCTGTGAGTGATTGACGGGCAGACTCTCGACTGCCCTGCTGGAGTTGAATTTGTGTCTCGGTCTCGTACAGGCGCTCACGCGCAGACGCAAGCTGTTTTGCTACTTCCAGTCCCTCACTGGCTTCAAACGCTTTGATCTGGCCGTTAACCTCAAATTGCTCTACCCGTATTGCCTGAGAGCGTGCCTCTGCCCTCTGGTGTTCATTCTCTGCCGCGAGCAGGTCTTTATGCAGCTTTGTCACCCGACTTTGAGCGCTGCTCTCTATGAGGTGCGCACCCGTATATTCACATGCAGCCAGTTGCGCTTTTATCAGGGCTACTTGCTGCCGTACTCGATGTAAGCGGTCGGCTGCCGCGAATGCTTCTTGAATGCGTTCGATTTCGCTGTTGATCGCGTCGATGCGGTCGATGGTTCCAATCACACGAGAAGTTGTCTCACCCGAAATTTTGCGCAGCGACTGCTTGAGGTAGTCATGAACTCGTGAAAAGCTCAATTCACTGCTCAAGTTGGGGCGACGCAGTGTAAGTAATAGATCGATCAGTTTTTGGAAGTCTTTTTCGTCACTAAACCCAAAAAGGTGGCGAGCTACCTGTCGCTCATACTCGGTCTGTGTGTCGCAGATGATACCATGTCCCTCGAGCACTTGCTTAAATCGCGCATGATCGTACGCTCGTTTATCGCGCTTGTTGCCCGTCTCATAGATGGTATCGAGTTCGTAGCCCAGGCGAGACCCGTCTGTAATCAGGAAACGCAATGGACGAATGCGGTCACTGGCGTTCAGATTTCCAGACAGACTAATCCCGATCGTGAGAAAGCGTGTCTTGTCACGATCCCCATTCTCCCACTGCTGGCGAAGTTCTGGGGCAATGGGTGGGGCATCGGGATTGCACCATTCAAATTCCAGGGCAATGTAGGATGTTCGCCGCTCATGGTTGAAAGGGGTCGCCGAATCTGCACCTCCAAGCACATAATACTGGATGTGTCGTTCGCGTCCTCCAAACGTGTCGAGTCGATTGGGGCGAAGATCACCGTCGAGGGCGAGTGGTAGAGCAGCAGTCAGCACAGTTGATTTGCCGCTTGCATTTTCCCCGGCCAGGAAGAGGCGTCCGTGGGGTATCTCGAATTCCTGTTGACCATAGAGCCAAAAATTTGTCAGAATGATGCGGCGCAGGCGATAGCCCAACGGGCCACCGGCTTGCTGTTGTAACATATCGACGAACATTTCGAGCTGGCGGGCCGCAGTTTCTTCGGCTGTTCCATTCTCTGCAATTGCCCACTCAGCAAAGTTCTCAAACGTGCGTTGCATTTTTTTGTCCTCTTACGCCTTGTCGGTCGCGCTATCTCACTCCTGTGAGTCCTCGCTATCCCTCATCCAATTCTAATTCTGGCAATGTAATTACAATAGTTTCTCGTGAGCTACTTGACTTCTGCTTAGCTGAGGCACCGTTTTTAGAGCCGACTCTGGCGGTTTCTTTTAACTCCTGTCCGGCTTTCTCATAGGTAGTAGTGTAACGAGCGGCGGTGGGTAGCACCAGCATATTTCCAGCATCATCAGGTCCGCGTAGCAGACCTACCTGACGCATTTTCCTATAGACATCATTTAACAGACTGCGTGAACTTTTATGGCGAGCCTCACTGCCCCAGTTCTCTCCGTAGCGTTCACGAACGGTATAGAACAATTCCGACATATCCTCGGTCGTTAGATGCAAACAACCATACATATCGGGTGAAGGCCATGCGCCAGATTCGACTTGATCTCGGATGGCTTTGCACAGGAGCATCGCGATCTGGTCATTGGTGCCAAACGGTGTCAGACTTGTCACTGGACCTGTTGTCATGCCACTTGCGCGCACAATACAGGCATAATCGCGGTGTATATCAAGCAGCCAACCAAAGGTTTCAAGCAATTCGTTGGCTATTGTTTCAGCATGCGCTAACAATTCAGCGAAGGCTGGAGGATTGTCAAATCGAAATAGTGCAGGACCCAGCAGTAAAGTGCGCCATGCACGCACCAGAGGCAATGTCGATGTTCCGGCAGGATTGAGAAGTATGGCAGGTTGTAGCGTTTTCGAGTTATCTTTTAACTGCTCTGCAACCATTGTCACTAACTGTGGATTAAGCGCCACGATCAGCGAACGCACTACATCTGTAAACTCATATAAAGCATCAGCGCTCGCGGTTTGCTCCACCCAATCTCGTGTTTGTCCATCGACAAGTTGCAAACCGCCCAGATCTTCCAGGTATTGCAGCGCACGCTGGATACTATAACGGTCGGCTGGCTTGCGGAAATCGAATTTTCGCTCACTTCCTGCACCCGATGCGGACTGTTCCTGTATCTGCTCGGCCAACTGGGAAAGCAAAAATTGCTGGTCGTTGCCCCTGCCTGAAAGTTGACGGCTCTCTGCGTACCAGAGAATCCACGTCAGGCAAGCAAAGTCGCCTGGCTCTTTCAAGCGGTCGTAGAGGTAGCCTGGAGTGGTTGCACCTGCATTGCGAATCAGGCGAATTGCGCTGGCATCGCGTTGGATGCGCCAGCCTGTGTGCTGGTCGTGCCATGATTGCAGGGCGTAATAATGATATTTCACCAGGCGGAAGAGATCGCTTTGCCTGGGCAAGATCACTTCCTTTTCCATCAAGGCCAGGTGGGCTTTCATCAGATCAGCAGTCGAGGTCCGCTGACGAGCAGTTGTAAGGGGAGCCGCTCGATTGCCCTGTGGTGGTGTTCCTTGTTGGTAATCATTGGCAATCTCTTCGAATCTCTCTACTGCTAATAACTCTTTCTCATCGATCATGCAGAAAACTCTTCGACTTTCTGGTGTTGCAAACGGTAGCGTGGCAGCAGCAGCATACCATCAGGAGCGCGTAAAAGCGCGTATGCTTGTTCCTCAGGGTTGAGCAAGACGATTGTCGAGCCATCAGGTGCGCGATATTGGTTACTTACATCGCCCAGGCAGCTATCGATCACCTCAATCAAAATGGCGCGATCTTCAACACTAATACTGTTGATAGTCCCTATATCGAGATATACTTCTGAGAAGAGGTACTCGAAACGCAGGCGTTGCTCCTTGAGCCTGGCCTCATGCTGCACAATCAGGTTGCGAATGATGGTACGGTGATCAATCACCGGATCTTCTAAAGGATGCTCACCGCGATTTGCCCTACTCACTGGACGCAGGCGGAGTGCTACAGTCGGTGGCTCTTGCCAGTCGCTCAATTTTCCTGTGTCAATAGTTGCGCTTGGCGTACCGGCCAGACTTTCTGGCAGGTGTACTGGTAGGAGATTAGCAAAGGCAACCGAGAAGATTTGCTGCGCTGTTCCACCATCTTTTGCCAGCAGTAGCTGATTGGCCAGCGCATTCAGATTGGTGGCGTAATTAGCATTTGGTCTCGCTGTAGCGGCCAGGGCAGATGCCCGGCGAACAACCTTGTCCACCTCAGCAAGGGCATTCCTGCGGAAAGAATCTGCATTCTTCCCCTCGGCAAACCAGTTTGCTATTGCTAGCAACTGGTTGCGAGCCTCTTTCAGCAACTCGTTCTGCGTAGGTCTATTTTCGCTTATTGCCCCTGGTGGTTCAAGGTGCTGTGATACAATTTCGATCAATCGCTCCTGCTTACCCGTTGTTGACCAATCAGCGAGCAGTTCGCGGACTCGACGGCTATACTGAGTGAGAGCCTGGGCGAAACCATGCACATATGCTACGACCGCTGCCTTGTATACCTGGTAGGCCTCAAAATCTGGTCGGCTTTGTTGTGCAGCGTTAATCATATTGGCAAGGTATTGCGCTGCCTCACGCGCCATCGTGCTCCAAATCTCGAAAGCTCGTTGCCACTCTTCTGCAATCTCGCGGCTGTGAGTCGCTGTTGGCTCAGAAAGAGAGATCTGTAAATGTTCGTCGAGTTGTTGGAGCGATCGCCATAGATGCGGTAAATCTCCCTGGCGTAATGCGCCCTTGCCGCTATGCGCACGAGTCTGCCCGTCAAGAAACGTTTCAATGGCAATAGCTTCTGGTGTTGCCTGGTATAACAGTGCTGGCGAGAGAAAGCTGGCAATGGAAGTTGCACGACTGGAGTCGTAAATTGTAGTGACATTCCCCCATTCTCTGAGGGCGGCAAGATCATTCTGGCATTGATCCAGCGTATATTCAGGATCAAAGGCGGCTCGCACGGCATCTCGGACTTCCTGTGCGGTAAGTTGGTAGCGATACAATTCGCGATGGTGTTGCAAAAAGACGCGCATGATTACTCGATACCAACGTATGCGATTGGAGTTGACAAGATAGCTGAAAATTGGTAGCCGGTCTGTTAGATTAAAGATAGAAGTTGGAGGAATGCCTTCATAAGTCCCAACTGTTGAAGTCATCTGACTGTTTTGGTCGTTACCTGAACTTACCAATGGATGTTGATCTATCAATTCTGTATTATATCCATTATGCTGGTCAGAGCCACTCATACGTTTCTACGCTCCAAATCCCCTTTATTCCTGTGCATATCTTCCATGCATTGTATCATGAGGTGTATACTGTTCCCCTTTTCCTATGGCCCAATAGTCTTACTGCGTGCATTCTTTCTGATATAAATAGAAGTGGAAATTGACAATAGGGATGTAGGGGCTCGATTTATCGCGTTCGGAGTGCAGAGGGCATTAGCCCTCTGCCGGGATGGGGTATCTCCACAAACTTACGTTTTCCTATTGAATAGGCTCTTCAGGCCTGGAAACAGTCGTACGCAGGAACAACCTTAGTATCCAGTAGAGTATTCCATACACTGCCATGCCAACTAGCGTAGACCAATCAATGAATGCACCCTTAGTACCAAGCTGAGTATTAGGCACAATGCCGAGGAATGGGTAAAGAAAGAAGCCTGTGAATTTATAAAGAAACTGTGCAAATGGATTATTTGGATCAGCTCCGATCAACTCTAATACAAAACGCAGAAGGAACAAAAGCTCCAATGCAACAATAATCCATCGAATAAAGTCGATGATCTTGCCGATAGCATATTTACGGGATTCTCCTTCGCTTATTGGTGCCCTTTGCTGAACTGGAGGAAGCTGATTTGTGTATTGATAGGGAGGCGGTACTGGTTGTCCTTGCTGGCCCTGGTAAGGTGGAGGCACGTATTGGCCGCCTTGTTGACCCTGGTAGGGAGGAGGTACATACTGACCCTCTTGCTGATATTGGGGCGTAGGAGGGTTCGACTCGGTTGGTTGTGAATAATTTGGATCATTTGGATAAGAGTTAGATTGCATCCTGTACTCCTCTCAAATCAATGGGGAATATTCTTTGAGTCACCTGGACTTTAAGATGGTCAGATGCTGTGTCCTGCATAAACCGATAGATTGGGCAGAACAGCCACAACCTTCCCAGGACAGTATAACATAGAACAGTATCGGGTGAAAAATGTTATACCGCCACAAAGATTTGAATGATTATGAGGATGTTTCTTCCTCAGGCCACCTGGGCAGTAGTATTCGGAGTCCCAGTCCTTGTCCTAACAGAGTCACCAACACTACTCCGAAAACAGTGTCTATGAGGAGGTTACGCTGTGAAAGAATCGTTGGCAAGCTGAGTACCAGGGCGATTGAAAGTGCGCCACGTAGTCCAGATAGTACCAGCAACGGGCGCCAGGTTGAGGGAATGGAGTGTGGGAGAGGCAAGAATCGTTGTGTCTCTTGCTTTCGATGTGCCCGATCTTCCAATCTTCGAGCCACGAGATCATGCAGCGGTATGAGCGTATAGATCATCAGCACACGACCCACTATGACTCCTACAAGCGCCCACAAAATACTGGGGAATGAGTTTTTAAAGTGGGTTTCACCAATTTCAATGCCAATCAGGAGAAAGAGGAAGGAGTTAGCCAGGTAAGCGATGAACTCCCAGACGGCGTCGGCACCTACTCGTGTGTACTCTGACATGCCAGTGCGGCGTCCATAGCTGCCCATCACGAGACCAGCTCCGACTACTGCGAGTAAGCCAGAAGTGTGAATGATTTCTCCGAGAATGTAAACTCCGTAGGCCACGCAGAAAGTCACCGTAATTTCTATCAATCGTTCATCAACCAGGCGCAAGAAAAGAGCAAATATCCATCCAACAGCAAGGCCAAGAGCCAGACCGCCAAACATGAGCCAGAGTGCATTTAGAATGGTCGTCAAGGCAGAGGTATCGGTGGGTGTTGCAGATTGTCCTAGAGAAGTAAGCAACAGCAATAAGATAATCTGAAAAGCAGCTGCACCCAGGCCATCGTTAAATAAGCTTTCTCCTTCCACGATAGTACGCAAACGATCAGCCATACCAAGCTGGCGTAGTAAGGATATAACTGCCACAGGATCGGTTGGGGAAACCATTGCCCCCAGTAATAATGCCAGTAACCAGGGGAGACCGGTACCCCAATGCATCACGACCGCTACGAGCGTCAATGAGAGTACGAGACCCGGAACAGCAAGTAATATTACTGGAAGCCAATCTGCCACAAGATGTTCAATTTCAACATTCCAGGCCCCCTCAAAAAGGAGCGCAGGGAGAAAGAGAAACAGGACTATGTTGGGGTCGAGATGCACCTCAATAAAAACCGGCAGTATCCCGATCACAAGACCAACAAGCACCAGCAGTAATGTGTACGGCAGGCGTAAACGACGGGATGTCAGTGCCACGATTAATGTCACCCCTAATAAGATGACAATAATTTCAGCCTCTCCTAATACGCTTTCTCCGCTAGTGAGGTGACTTAACAACCTCGCTATTACCCTCCTTTTGACACCTCTAGCTACATGCATTGTACTAGTTGATACCATCAACAATAGAGGAAAAGGTACCAGGTTATGTTGGGGCGGAATAGTGTCAGATACCCCATGACTGGAAGGCAGGGGCTTGTGTCTGTGCTCCACCTCAACTCTATACCCCAGAGGCGAGTACAGCTTCAGTTTCACAGCACGACACATCATGGCAGCCCGAAGACTGCACCGGGCACTCTGACAAAGTACCCGTCCTTGCTCAGCATGCCGAACAAGGAGCGTTATCATCGACCGAGAACGTTTTACCCTCTCGCGGTATTCTCGAGAGGAACCCGACCGTTCAGTTGGAAAGGTACCGTGCAGGCGAACGGTCTCTCCCTGGCGAACCATGGTGC